>Ga0209580_10000912_pt1 | contig 14398 bp, 15 predicted proteins | sample Coa_R1_5_FD_187153 | JGI IMG/M metagenome (GOLD analysis project Ga0209580, IMG submission 187153) | Surface soil microbial communities from Centralia Pennsylvania, which are recovering from an underground coalmine fire - Coalmine... | ecosystem: Environmental > Terrestrial > Soil >...
GCGTCCATGCCGTTGTCGCGGATGTCTCGTCCGATGCCGACGTGGTGCGCGCGATCGGCGAGACCGAGCGCGCGCTGGGGCCCATCGACATCCTCGTGACGAATTCCGGCGGACCGCGCGCGGGGCGCTTCGAGACGTTGTCGCCCGCCGACTGGGAAACCGCCGCGCGCGTCCTCCTCACGAGCGCCGTCAACTTCACGCGGGCCGTCCTGCCTGGCATGCGCGCCCGCCGCTGGGGCCGCATCCTGAACGTCACCTCGATTGCCGCAAAACAGCCGGTCGACGGCCTGATGTTGTCCAACAGCCTTCGCGCCGCCGTGACGGCCTTTGGTCGCACGCTGGCCAACGAGGTCGCCTCCGAGGGGGTGACCGTGAACAACCTGATGCCAGGCTACACGCGCACCGAGCGGGTCGTGGAGCTGTCGACGCATCTGGCCGCGACGGAACACACGACAATCGAGGCGATCGTGGCCCGATGGGAGCGCGAGATTCCGATGAGGCGTCTCGGCGAACCGCAGGAGTTCGGCGCCCTGGCCGCGTTCCTCGCGTCCGAGCGCGCCGCCTACATCACCGGGCAGTCCATCGCCGTCGACGGCGGATGGATCAAAGGGATGCTCTAAAGGGCGTCGAGGGTGTTCTGAGGCGGAACCTCGCCGAAGCGCGGGGCGCGAAGGCGGGCGCCTTATCGTCGATACGTCCCCACGAGCGTCCCTTTGGCGCGGACGTGTCCAGCCATCGCGGCGACGACGGCGGCGCGGGTCGCGGCAGGCGCGGCGCCCACGGGTGGGACGTCGATCGTCGCATCGAGCGCAAACAGCTCGAAGACATAGTGGTGCGGCGGCCCGCTCGCGGGCGCGCCGGGGCCTCGATAGTACGGTCCAGTCGCGCTGATCTGCCGCGAGCCGTCCGGGAGCTGTGGACCCTGCGGCTGGCCTTCAGCGATCGTCCGCGCGGTTCCTGGAATGTTCCAGACCATCCACTGCAGCAGATCGTCCACGCCGTCGCCAATCGGCGCGTCGAGGTCGTGGACGACCAAGACGAAGCTCACCGTGGGATCGGGTGCGCTCGTCCACGAGAGAGGAGGTGAGACGTCGTGGCCCGCCTGCGCGTATTTCGCCGGAATCGGGCCGCCATCGGTCCAGGCCGTCGTCTCGAGCGTCATCATCTGGATGCTGCGCGCACCGCGACCGCCGCGCCCTCCACCACCCCGCTGGGGCGCCGCAGGAGTCGGCGGCGGAGTCGTTTGTGGATTCTGCGCGATGAGGGCGACCGTGGCGACGAGCGGCCCGATGAGCAGGACGAACGAAGCGAATCGTCGGGTGCGCCGTAGAAGCGCGTCGAGCGTCGTCATGGGGGCCATCCCGCGGCTATTTGAACGTCGATGGCTGCGTCTTGCGCCACACGTTGTACCGCATGCGCAGGGTCTTCACGGGATCGAGATTCTCGCCGGCCTTGATCTCGTTCGTGCTCTTGCCCGGCTGCGTGACCGTGATGTACATGGCGTACTTCCCGTTGTTATGGGAATCGCCGTTCGTATCGCCAGGTTCCGCCATGAGAATGTAGGCCACCTGCGCCGTCTTGCCGTCGCACGGAATCGGCGGCGCTGATCCGTCGGCGGGTGGCGGCGGGCACGAACACCGGCTATCGCCCCCAGAGGCGTCAGCGGCCTCCATCGCAGCCATCACCCGGTCCGTGATCGCACCCTTCGCGTTGAGGAATGCCTCCACCGCGTGCGGAACGACCTCTCCTGGCCGGAGGATGTTGCCTTGAATCGAGAAGTAGATGTCGGTGCCCGGCACGCGGCCCTGGATGTCCTGCGACACGTAGCCGTTCGTGAGACCCGAGTGTCCTGCGCTTCGGCCAGAGAGGTCGACGATGCCGAACTGGCGCGACTGAAAGGCGGGATCGGCGCTCAGGAGCTCGATGATGCGCTTCGGGTCGGTCCCTTTCTGCAGCTCGCTGAACACGAGCATTTGGTTCGTATGCGTGCCGTCGACGCTTGCCTGACACGCGGCGATGCCTTTCCCCGGCACGATGACCGCCTGCACCCCCTTCAGGAACTGGTCGTCCGCATCGACGCACGTCGCCGACGCGATGACGATGCGGCCGGTACTTTTGTCGACCGCGACGATTGACCAGGTCGCCCACGCGGTCGAGGGAAGGGCCAGGAGGGCCAGGGAAGCAAAGGCCAGCGGGGCACGGAGGCGCATCGGCAAATCATACGCGCATGCGGCGCTCGCTCCTGTACTGTTCCAATGCCTCGAGCGAACGCGGCCAATCATCCCTGAGGAGCCGCGAGAGCGCCCGGTCGGCGAGGAGTCTCCCGCCCGTCTGGCAGGTCGGGCAGTAGTTCGCCTCGTTCGAGGCGTACCGGATTCGCTGGATGGGCGTGCCGCAGACCGGGCAGGGTTTGCCGTACCGTCCGTGGGCGGCCATGCCCGCGCGAAACGCGGTGACCTTCTCCGGGAACGCATTACCCGTCTGGTCGATGAGCGCGTCCCGCCACGTCGTCAGCACGCGCACCGAGGCCTCGCGCAGGCGGCTGATCTCGTCGCCAGCCAGGCGGCTCGTGAGCTGCAGCGGCGAAAGCCTCGCGGCGTGAAGAATCTCATCCGAATAGGCGTTGCCGATGCCATCGAGCAACCGTGGGTCCGTCAGCGCCCGCTTCAGCGTGTGGTTCTCCGACGCGATGGCCGCGGCGAATGCGTCTGCCGACGACGTGAGCACGTCGAGGCCCCCTGGGCTGAGCGTGATGAGCGCGGCTTCGCCTCGGAGGATGTGCAGTGACGCTCGTCGTTTGGCCCCCGCCTCGGTCACGAGAAGCGAGCCCGACGGGAAGTCAAATGCCGCCAGCCCGAGCTTGGCCGGAATCGGCGCCCCGTGTGGCCGCCATCGAAAGCGGCCCGCGATCATCAAATGGATCACGACGAAGAAGTCGTCGTCCATGTGCCAGACGATCCGCTTGCCGAGACGCGTGAGGCGCGCGACATGGCGACCCTCGATAGCGCGGAACGGGGGATCGACGGTGCGGATCAGGAACGGACTGGCGATTCGGACGCGCTCGAGGCGCTGGCCGACGATTCGCGGCCGGAGCGCATGGAGGTAGAGCTCGACGTCGGGAAGTTCAGGCGTCGCCCTTCCCCTTCCCGAATGGCGGCAGCGCCGGCGTCGTTCCCGGTCCCAAGACCCCCGCCTCCGTGTACACACGCAGCTTGTCGCGCGTGTCCGTGATGTCCAGGTTCCGCATCGTCAACTGTCCGATGCGATCCTGCGGCGTGAACTCGCCTTCGCCCCGTTCCATCGTCAGGCGTTCGGGGCGGTAGGTCAGGTTCGGGCTCGTCGTGTCGAGGAGCGAGTAGTCGTTGCCGCGTCGGAGCTCGAGCGTGACTTCGCCCGTGACCGCGCGCGCAATCCAGCGCTGCGACGACTCGCGCAGCATCATCGCCTGCGGATCGAACCAGCGGCCTTGATATAACAGTCGGCCGAGCCGGCGTCCATGGTCCCGGTACTGCTCGATGGTGTCTTCGTTGTGAATGCCGGTGACGAGCCGCTCGTATCCGATGAACAACAGGGCCATGCCGGGCGCCTCGTAGATGCCGCGGCTCTTCGCTTCGATGATCCGATTCTCGATCTGGTCGCTCATGCCGATCCCGTGGCGGCCACCGATGGCGTTGGCCTCCAGCATGAGCGCCACCGGATCGGTGAACGTCATCCCGTTCAAGGCGACGGGTGAGCCCTGATCGAAGCGAATCGTGACCGTCTCCGGTCTGACGGCCACGTCGTCTCTCCAGAAGGCGACGCCCATGATGGGCTGCACGATCCTGAGGCCGGTATGCAACTGCTCGAGGTCTTTCGCTTCATGGGTCGCGCCGAGCATGTTCGAGTCGGTCGAATACGCCTTGTCCGCGTGCATCTTGTAGGCGAACCCGTGGCGTTCCATGTACGCCGACATCTCCTTGCGGCCGCCCAGGTCGTTGATGAACGCTTGGTCGAGCCATGGCTTGTAGATCTTGAGATTCGGATTGGTCAGCAGGCCGTACCGATAGAAGCGCTCGATGTCGTTGCCCTTGAACGTGCTGCCATCGCCCCAGATGTGGACGTCGTCTTCCTGCATCGCGGCGACGAGCAGCGTGCCGGTCACCGCGCGGCCGAGGGGCGTCGTGTTGAAGTACGGCACGCCGGCCGTCGAGATGTGGAACGCTCCGCACTGCAGCGCCGCAAGGCCCTCGAGGACGAGTTGCCGCCGGCAGTCGACGAGCCGGGCCCGCTCGGCGCCGTACTGCAAGGCGCGGCGAGGAATCTCATCGTAGTCAGGTTCATCGGGCTGGCCGAGGTCTGCCGTGTACGCGAACGGCACGGCGCCCTTCTGCCGCATCCAATGCAGGGCGGCGCTCGTGTCGAGACCGCCGGAAAACGCGATGCCGACGCGCTGGCCGGTGGGCACGCTTTGAAGAATCGTTGCCACGCGTGACTGATCCAGGCGGCTCGGCGCAGCCGCAGCGGGCTATTTCGTCGGCGCGTCCGCCGCTTTGCGGCGCTTGGCCTTCGTCGGTTTGTTGGGTGCCGGGGAGTCGGACTTCGTGAGTGTCACGACGTCGGTCAGGAACACGCGGCGACCGTGGTCGTCGAACTCGATCACGGTGTATTTCTCATCGGACGATGTGACGGTGCCAGAGCCATAAGTGCCCTGCGTCACACGACTACCCTTGGTGTAGAGCTTCACGGTGCCTCGTTATCCTCAGGTGGGCTCAGGGCGCGCCAGTGGCAGGCTGAGAACGCCCGAAATCATATCTGTTCGACGGTGCGTTCGCAACCCAAGTGGGCGCCGATCGGGTACCATGCCTCAGTGCAGAAGTCTCGGCCAACTCAGAACAAACGCGCCCGCGAGCGGGCGCGGCAGGAAAAGCAGCAGATGAAGGCGGCCCGCCGCCTCGAGGCCAAATCCCGCAAAGTCTCGGCGCCGGACGGCTCGTCGCCCGGCGAGGACCCCGATATCGCCGGTATTGTGCCGGGTCCTCAGCGTTCCCCCTGGGCCGAGATGGGCGACGTCGACCTTGCACCGGAACCCGAGAAGGAAGACGAGGAAGGCTAGCAGCGGGACTTTCACCACGGGCGGCTAGTCCACCCGGAGCGCGAAGAGGGGGTCCACGGCCGGCCCTCGCCGACCACCAATCGCACGATGTGGGCATGCCCAGCGCCGAGCGCCAGCAGCCGCGCTAGCCCGCGGGCGAGCGACAGCCCCACCGGTCGCCTCATGCGTCCCCCAGCACGCGGCTCGCGGCGGCGGCGTCCACGAGCACGCGCAGGCGGGCGGCTTCCGCGCGAAGGGCGCGCTCGCCGCGAGGTGTGATGCGGTAATAGCGACGCCGCGGGTCATCGTCAACGGCATCCGCGGGCGGGCCGGATTCCCGGATCATGCGGTCCGCAGCCAGGGTGTGGAGTGTCCCGTAGAGAGTGCCTGGGCCAAGCTTGACGTGGCCGTTCGTCGCCCGCTCGACCCGGTCCACGACGCCGAGGCCGTGACAGGGCCCGTCGTGGAGCGCCAACAGGATCAGGAAGGCCGAGCGAGGCACGGCTGAAGTATCGGATGTCAAGATATCTTGCCTTACGATCATTCGGCGCGGGAAGTTCAGGAGAGCGGGCCCGGTCCCCTAGAATGCCCCCCATGCAGCGTGTGCTGGCGGTCATGGCGTTTGTCGCCCTTGTCGCGCCGGCCTGCGCCGCACCGCCCGATCCTGGACTCGCCCGCGCCCGCGCCACGATCGACGAGCTGGCCGGCACGATCGGCTCCCGCCCTCTCGGGTCTGCCGCAGACGCCCGTGCGCGCGACTACGTCGCCGCGGGCCTTCGCGAGGCTGGATTCGCCGTGCGCATTCAAGAGACCGACGCCGTCGCGCCGTCGGTGGGTGTGACGGCCCGCGTCCTGAACGTGATTGCCACCCGCCCCGGCGCCGAACGCGCCGCCATTGCCCTCGTGTCGCACTACGACTCGGTGCCCGACGGACCGGGCGCCCAGGACGACGCGCTCGGCGTCGCCACGTGCCTGGAAGCGGCGCGCCGGCTCGCCGCCTCGCCGCTCCACCACGCCCTGATGGTGCTCGTGACCGATGGCGAGGAGGTCGGCCTGATGGGCGCGAGAGGCGTGGTCACCGATCCCGACGTGCGCACGTGGGTGCGCGCGTTCCTGAATTTCGACGGCACGGGGGGAACGGGCCCGCCGATCCTCTTTGAGGCCGGTCCCGGCCGCGGCGACGCACTCGCCGCCTGGGCCCACGGCGCAACCTCGCCGTTCGGTGGGTCGGTGGGGGTTGAAATCTATAAGCGCATCCCCAACGACACGGACTTCACGATCCTCAAGAGTCTCGGGGCGTCCGGTCTGAACTTCGCGCCAGTCGGCGACTCCTACGTCTACCACACCGATCGCGACAGACCGGCGGGCGTGTCCGACGAGACGATCTCACGAGAAGTCTCGAACACCATCGGCATCGTGCGGGCGCTCGACGAGACGAGCCTCTCTCGCGCCGACGACGAGCCGACCTTTTTTGATCTTGGCCAGCGAACGGGCGTGGTGTACGGCCAGACGGCGGTCAGAACGCTCGGCGCCCTTGCGTGTTTCCTGGGCGTCGCGGCTTGGTGGCTCGTCACGAGAAGGCTCTGGGCCGATGGTGGCGCCCGCCATCTCGGCCGCCTCGCGACGCGCGCCGTCGTCGTCTTTGGCGTGGTCGTGACCGCGATGATTGTGGCGACCTGGCTGCTCCGGGTCGTCCGACGCGAGACGACGCCGTGGTATGCCTCGCCGCAGTGGACGTTCAGCGGGCTGGCCGCTCTCGGGTGCTTCACGATCTGGGCTGCGACGCGGCTGCCTGGCGACCGCCGGCCGCTCCACGCCCCGCAGCGCGTCTGGTGGTGTGCGCTGCCTGTGTGGATCGGTTTGACGTGCCTGCTGCTGGTCGCCGCCCCGGCGGCATCCTACCTGGCCGCGCTGCCGTTGCTCGCCGCCGGCGGTCTCGTGTTGGTGAGCCGGCGTGACGACTGGCTGCGCCTGGTCTCCGCCGGTCTTCTCGCCCTCGTCCTCGTCCTGTGGGCGGCCAACGTCGTCGTCCTGCTCGGATTCCTGGTGCCCCTCTTCGGCTGGCTCCCGATCCTGACACCGGTATGGGTCTACCCCTGCGTGGTCGCGCTCACTGGACTCATGCTCGTACCTCCGAGCCTGGGCCTGCTCGGCGAAACGGCCTTCGTGCATCGAACGTGCTGGCTCATCGGTGCCGGCTGGGCGACGGCCGTGATCGTGTGCGGTGCCGCCGCCCTCATGGCGAGGGCCTACACCGACGACCGGCCGGCACGAAGGTCGGCGCGATACCTCCAGGACGACGTGCGTCGTCAAGCCTGGTGGGACGTGGCAGGATCGGACGCCGCGGTGTTGCCGCCAAACGGCATGCCTCCCGGGGCGGAATGGACGCGGGCGAGTGGGCCGATCGCCGCGTCGCTCGTCGTTCCCGCACTCGGTTTGCCGATTGACTATCGGGCCGCGACACCCCCAGTCGTGGTAAGTCCGCCGGGCGACGTTCATGCGACCCTCGCCTCGGAGGCAGACGGACCGGTCACCCTTCGAGTGATCCTGACGCCGCGAACGCTGGTGTCCGCCCGCCTCGTCTTGCCCACCGGCGTGCTGCCCATTCGTTCGAGTCTCGCCGGCGTCGTGCAGCGTGGCCAATGGATGGCGACGTATGTCGCGGTGCCGGCCGCGGGCCTCGAGGTTCGAGTGGAGTTCTCGCACGGCACGTCCCGAGAGGCGCTCGCCGGAGCGGTCGTGCTCGTGACTGTGCCTGGACTTCCCGCGTCGGGCTCCACAGAGACCGGGCGGCCGTCGTGGTTGTCGGATCGAGAGGGGAGGCCGGCGACGTGGCAAACTCGCTCCGTGTTCATCCTGCCCGTTCGCTTGGAGGGAGCATGAAGATCGCGGTCCTGTCGATCATGCTGTCGGCCGCTATCGCGGCAGCCACCGTAGTCGGGGCGCAGGGCACGGTCGCCCAGACGTACGCGACCGTGCTCAATGAACAAGGTGGGCCTGTGCGCGGATTGCAGGCCGCCGATTTGGTGCTCCGCGACGCCGGAATCCGCCAAGGCGTGGTCGACGCCGTCGTGGCGAAGGAGCCGCTCGCGGTCGCCGTGGTGGTTTTCGGGTTCGGCGCCGGCGAGCTGGTCGAAGTCGAACGCGCAATCGACGAGAGTGTCCGGGTGCTCCGCGCCGGGAATCCTGCGACCCAGGTGGGCCTTGTCGGCGCCGGCTCCAGTACGACGATGATCGCAGCGGGCCAGACGGATTGGCATGCGTCGCTGGACCGGCTCGCGTCGGCGCCCGCGGCGCCGAATTTCATCGACGCCGTCATCGCGGCGTGCGACGTGCTGAGCGCGGCGCCGCCCGACCGCCGGGTGGTCCTCGGCATTGTCGAGACTCACGGCGGCGCGGACATCAATCGACCCGATCGCCTGTCGATGGCCGTGAACGCAGGCCATGTGGCCCTGTGGACCGTTGAAGTGGGTGCCACCGGCGCGGCCGAGTGGCGCGCGCCCGTCGACGCGGCGCTGAACGACGCGATCCGCCTGGGCGGTTCGCTCCGTCAGCCAGTGAAGTCACGCGCGGAGGTGTCCGCGGGCGTCGCCACCGTCGTCGACTTTCTGCTGTCGCAGTACCTCGTCACCTATCGGTGGCCGGATCCCATGCTCAGCGAGTTCAGCCTTGTCACGCGCCACGACGCCGGCCGCGTGCTCACGCCTGCCTGGTCGCGCTGAACGCGCCACGGGACGGGCCTGTTCTCAGAGATTGGGCCGCGCCGAGACCGTCCCTTCGTGAGCCCAATCTGTGGGAGACAAGCCCGTCCCCTGCCTGTCAGAACAGTTGTCGCGCGATCGTTTGTCTCGTCGAACGCATATCGTCGCCGCGGGCATCGCGGAGCGCATATCCCACGATCGCCCGGACCATACGCTTGCGCCACACGAGCGTGAAGTCCGTGTTGTCCATTGGCTTCGCGAGTTCGTAGGCGGCGTCGGCCGCGGCGGCGATGCGATCGTCGGTGAGAAGGTGACCGACGAGCAGGCCCGCGGCCTTAGTCGACGCCAGCGGTCGAGACGAGACGGCGCCGAGCGCAATCCGCGCCGCCATCACCGCGCCCCCGGTGTCACGGCGGATCGCGACGGCGACCGCCGCCGTGGGGAAATCGAACGAGCCGCGGCGGCGCACCTTCCAGTATCGGCTCGCCCAGCCCGTCTGATCCGGGACGATGACCTCGGTGAGGATCTCGTCCGGCCGCCGCGTCAGATAGCGCATGCCGTCGTTGTGGAAGAGATCCTCGACGGCGATTGTCCGCTCACCGGCGGCTGAGACGAGCCGCACCCGCGCGCCGATCGCCATGAGCGCCGGAGCGGTGTCGGTCGAGGACACCGCCAGGCACTTAGGGCTCGACGTGGCGACCCAGCACGTGTCGCCGTCCCTCTTCATGCAGTAGCCGATGGCCTTGCGCCATTCGGCGGACTGGTCGTAGTACGTACAGCGCGTGTCGAGGCACAGGTTGCCGCCGATCGTGCCCATGTTGCGGAGGTGCGGCGTCGCGACTTGCGCGGCTGCCTGCCAGAGGCCAGAGCACGTCTCGCGGATGTCGGGATTGGCCACGAGGGCCGAGAGAGTCACCCCAGCGCCCACCACGATGGTTGCCTCGTCACCGGCGCTCACGTGGCGGATCGCGTCGATGTGACGCAGACTGACGAGCACGCGTGGCGTCTGCTGCCGGCGCTTCATGTTCGGCAGGAGGTCTGTGCCTCCGGCGAGCAGCATCGTGTCGTCGGGCGACGCGGCAAGCAGTGCCGCGGCGGCCGACACTTCCCGTGGCGCCCGAAACTCGAACGAGGGCAGGCGCATCATGAGGACGGATTCCTCGTCTTCGCCTGCCGCGTTACCGGGGCGCCGACGCCGGGCGACGTCAGCGGACTGGTATCGGGCTCCGCCGCGGCGCTGCGACGTTTGGATTGTCGCGGCGGCTCGTTCGACGCGGTGCCGTCGCCACCTTCCCACGGCGGCGCGATGAGCAGCGGCGTCGGCCACGCGATCTCGGGAAAGGACGACGGACCGACGCGGGCCGGGCGCCCGGCGCGCGCGGCGTCGAGCGCCCGCAGAATCTTGTCCGGCGTGATGGGCACCTCGTCGATGCGCACGCCGGCGGCGGCATATACCGCATTGGCGACCGCTGGCATGATCGGCAGGAGCGGCCCCTGGCCGACCTCCTTTGCCCCGAACGGGCCCGCTGGATCCGGATGCTCGATGAGATCAGTGACGATCTCGGGCATGTCGAGACTCGTGGGGCTCTTGTACTCGAGGATGGACGGGAACTTGTGGACGACCGCGTCCGAGAGCCGAGGGGGTAACCGCCGGAACGCCTGCTCCTCCATGAGGGCCTCACCGAGACCCATGTAGACGCTGCCCTCGACCTGGCCACGAACGAGTGTCGGATTGAGCGCGCAGCCGACGTCGTGCGCGATCCACACGCGCGGGACCGTGATCCAGCCCGTCTCGCGATTGACGTCGACCTCGACGACGGCCGCCGTGTACGAGTAGGTCGGCGACGGACCCACGCCGCCGCCCTTGAACTTCGCCGCCGACGGAGGCGGCGTGTACGACCCGGTCGTTCCGATCGTGCCGAAGCGCGCCTCGGCCAGCGCGACCGCCTCGCGGAAGGCGACGCCGTGGTCCGGATTCGAGCGGTCGAAGACGCGGCGGCCCGCGAACGTCAGCCGGTCTTCGGGAATCTCGAGAGCCGCGGCCACGGCCTCGGCGAGGAGATCACGCGCGCGGGTCGCGGCTTGGACCGCTGCGTTGCCCATCATCAGCGTGACCCGGCTCGAGTACGACCCCAGGTCGACGGGCGTGAGATCGGTGTCGCCGGTGACCGCCCGCACGTCGTGTGGATCGATACCGAGAGTCTCTGCGACGCAGGCGACGAGCACGTCATCCGATCCCTGACCAATTTCCGTCGCGCCCGAGAACGCGGTCACACCGCCGCTGCGGTCGAGTTTGAGTTGCACGCCCGAGTGCGGCAAGTCGTTCCAGTTGATGGGCAGGCCCGCGCCCGACAGATACGACGAGCACGCCAGGCCGAGTCCTCGGCCTTGGCCGAGCGGCATGCGCGTCGCCCGATCCCGCCACCCGGACCGATCAGTGACGCGTTGGATGCACTCGGCGAGTCCAATCGTGCCGACGCGCAGGTAGTTGGCCGTGAGACTGTCAGGTGGCGCGACGATGCCGAGCCGCAGGTCCGCGGGATCGATCGTCAGGGCTTCGGCGATCTTGTCCAGTTGCACTTCCTGGCCGAACCGGCTCTGCGGCGTGCCATGGCCTCGCTTCGGACCGCACGGAGGCTTGTTCGTGAAGACCCGGCACCCGCGGAAGCGGTACCGTGGCACCTGATAGGTCACCGTCTGAAGGGCGCCCGTGTAGAACGTACTGGCGACGCCGTACGATCCGTACGCGCCGCCGTCGAGGAGCGTCTCGAGGTCGATGCCGGTGATCCGGCCGTCGTTGGTCACGCCCGTGCGAAACCGCATCAGGACCGGATGTCGGCCGCGGTGGCAATAGAAGACCTCCTCGCGCGAGAGGGCGAACTTCACCGGCCGGTCGAGAATGAGCGCGGCCTTCGCCGCGACGATCTCGTGGCTGAACGGGTCGCTCTTGCCGCCGAACCCGCCGCCGTTGGGCGTCGCGATCACCCGGATGTGCGCGGCCGGCATCGCCAGGACCTTGGCCAGGGCGAGGTGCACGTAGTGCGGGGTTTGCGTGGAGGAATAGACGACGAGCTTGCCGTCCGGATCGGTGAGACCGACGGCCGCGTGCTGTTCGAGCGGCAGATGCGTGCTGCCCTCGAAGAAGAAGACGTCCTCGAAGACGCGGTCCGCACTCGCCAACGCGGCGTCGACGTCGCCGAATTGCAGGGCGACACGCTTGTGAATGTTGCCGGTGTCGCCGGAGTCGTGGATGCGCGGCTCCGGGAACGCCAGGCTGTCCTCGGGTGATGCGAAGGTCCTGAGCGGCGCGTAGTCGATGTGGATGAGATCGACGGCCGCCGCCGCCGTCGCTTCGTCGCGCGCGACGACGGCCGCGACCGGATCGCCGACGAAACGCACGACGTCCTGCGCGAGGGCGTGTTCGTCATGGCTGACCGGCAGGACGCCGTACGGAATCGGGAAAGCCTCGCCCGTCAGGACGAGATGCACGCCCGAAAGGGCCTGTGCCTTCGAGGTGTCGACTTGCAAGACCCGCGCGTGAGGCAGAGGGGAGCGAAGGAGCTTGCCGAAAAGCATCCGTGGAAACTGCACGTCGTCGGCAAAGCGCGTTTGTCCTGTGACTTTGGCGCGACCGTCGACGCGCCGACGCGGCCGTCCAATCACCGCGTGGCTCACGAGCCGGGCTCCTCGAGATCGGCAGACGCCGCGCCGCCTTCGACGGCCATCGCGTCGTCGGCTGGAGCGCGCCGATCCAGCCGCGCCGCCGCCGCTTCGACCGCTTCGACGATTTGCTGATAGCCCGTGCAGCGGCACAGGTTGCCCGCGAGCGCCTCGCGAATCCGCTCACGGGACGGGCGAGGCTCGCGATCGAGCAGCGCCTTGGCCGTGACCAGGAATCCCGGCGTGCAATAGCCGCACTGCGCCGCACCGAGATCGGCGAAGGATTCCTGGAGCGCGTGCAGCCGGCCGTGTTCGGCCAGGCCTTCGACCGTGGTCACTTCGCGGGCGTCGCACTCGAGGGCCAGGGCAAGGCACGAGAGGACCGGTTCGCCGTCGAGGAGCACGGCGCAGGCGCCGCACTCGCCGAGTTCGCAGCCGTGTTTGGTGCCCGTGAGCTGCAGATCCTCCCGCAACACTTCGAGCAGCGTCTTGTAACCGTCGATGAGCGCCTCGACCGCTTGGCCGTTGACCACGAACCGAAGGCGAGTCTTGTCGGGCCTCATGCGGATCCCCGAGAACGGGAAACGCGCGCGCCGGCCCTGACGCCTCGAACCAGGAAACGCGCGATGATGTCGCCGACGTGCCGGGCGCCGTGCGGACCCTCTGGCCGGAACCACGCGGCGGTCCAGTTGAGCGCGCCAAGCATCGCCCGGGTCACGACCGCTGCGTCCTCCGCCGCGAGATCGCCCTCGGCCATGCCCGACTCGAGGAGCGATCGGACGGCGCGCTCGTAGCGGTCGCGTTTCGCGACGAGGCGCCGCCGGCGAGCCGGCGGTAACGACTCGACTTGCACGTGTGCCGTCGCCCCTTCGACGTCGTCGAGCAACGTCGTGGCGTGGGCGGCGAGAACGTACGTCAGGCGAGCCGGGGCGCCCCCGGGCAGACGGCGGGCGGCCGCGACGGCGGCCAGAAGGCGGTCCAGGGCGCGGTCCTGGCAGTAGTAGAGGATCTCGTCCTTGCCGCGAAAGTAGTGATACAGGTTGGCGGGCGAGAGGTCGGCCTGGTCGGCGATGTCGCGCATGCCTACATCCCCGAAGCCTCGCCGCCGGAACACCCGCGCGGCAGCGCGGAGGATGTCCGCCCGCCTCGCATCGTGGCGCCGGGCGCGACGCGGCGATTGGACCGCGATCGAACGGTTGTTCGATTCTCGAACCACCGTTCAATCATATGACATCAGACCAGAGTGAGTCCCGGGGCGCTGGCGCGGCGTCGGTCACCGTGACTCGATCGAGAACTTCGCCCGCTCGACGGCGATGCAGTGGTCCTCGACGAAATCGAGCCCCGCCGCCGCGGCGATGCGCCGGGCGTCGGCCGACGTGAGCCCGGTCTGCAGCCAGACCGCCCGCGCGCCAATGGCGACGGCCTGCTCGGTGATGGCCGGCGCTTCGTCCGCCGGGCGAAACACGTTGACGACGTCCACGCGCTCCGGGATGTCCGCCAGGCTCTTGTAGACCCGCTGGCCGAACAGCACGTCCGCCGTCGGATTGACGGGGATGATGCGGAAGCCGTGGCGCTGCAAGGCCATGGGAATCGTGGCGCCGGGCTTCGTCGGATCCTTTGAGGCCCCGACGACGGCGATAGTCTTGGCGTACGTCAGGACGTCCTTCGGGCTGGCAGGCATGGGTCCGATCCTATCTCGGCGCGCCCGCGCGGCCGACGGACCGGCCGTCGAATCAGGCCTCGGGACTGGTTCGGACGTCTGACGAGGAGGGATCCCGAGAGGTCCGTGCACGGTCAAGGAGGCTTCATGACCCGACGCGAGACGGCATTGGCGATCGTGCTGGCCGCGGCGGCGACGGCGGGCACAGCCGCATTTCAGCGTTCAGCCGAACAGGACAATCAGCCAGGGCACGCGACGTTCGCGAATGTCTGGGTTCAGAATCGTCAGCCGAGCGAAGCCATCCCC
>Ga0209580_10000914_pt1 | contig 14374 bp, 12 predicted proteins | sample Coa_R1_5_FD_187153 | JGI IMG/M metagenome (GOLD analysis project Ga0209580, IMG submission 187153) | Surface soil microbial communities from Centralia Pennsylvania, which are recovering from an underground coalmine fire - Coalmine... | ecosystem: Environmental > Terrestrial > Soil >...
CCGCCGATAATCGCGATTCGCTTCATACAGCGCGGTCTTCCCCAGCTGCGTTCAAACGAGCTTTCACGATTTCGGCCAGCGCAGCGATCAGCAGCGGAGAATCGTTCAGCGACTCCGCGCGCCACAAACGCAACCCCTCTTTTTCGGCGAACTGTTTGAAACCGACGTCAATGTCATACAGCACTTCAACGTGATCGCAAACAAACCCCACAGGCTGGACGAACACTCCAGAATGCCCGCTGCGCGCCAAATCCAGCATGGTTGCCTCGACCGTCGGACCCAGCCAGGCGCCGCCGGACATTCCCTGGCTCTGAAACGCAAACCGCCACTCCGTCCTGTCGAGTGACGCGGCAGCTACGACCAGTTCAGCCGTGTGTTTCGCCTGCACTTCATAAGGGTCGCCTTCGAGAATGGTGCGCTGTGGCACGCTGTGCGCGGTAAAGATCACCGGCGGATTAGTTCGTGTATCACGCCGAGTTTTTCCCCTGCCCGCTTTTAATTTTTCGGCCAAGGCTTGAATCAGGAACGGCTGGTCGTGCCAGGATTCGACAAAGTCGAAGATCAACTCGGGATCCGCGCACGCCCGCAACGAGGCGCGATACAGGCCGACGCTGGTGCGCGAGTTTTGCGGCGCCATGCAAATCACGACCGCGTGGCGGATTCCATCCGCAACCATCTGCCGCAGCGTTTGCGATACGAAAGGACGCCAGTTTCGCATGCCTACGTAAACCGGAATGCCCAGCTTTGCCGCCAGCAGCTCGCCTTGCCGCAGCGTAATTTCCGTAAGCGGCGAGCGCCCGATTTTTTCATATCGCCGTTTCACTTCCTCGACGACTTCGGGCGGCAGCGCGCGGCCGCCAGTCACCTTCAACAGGAATTCCGGCACATCATCGGGAGAATCGGGGCTGCCGTGCGCAAGCAACAACACTGCAGTTCCGCCAGATTTTGCGGCATCGCTCATGAGTGATGGTTCACAATCGCTGTCGGCGCATAGTCCTGCACGTACCTCGCCAGCGATTTCACGTTTTCAACCGGAGTTTCCGGCAGGATGCCATGGCCGAGATTAAAAATATGCCCGGAACGCCCGGCAGCGCGTTCCAGAATTTCACTTGCACGCTCTTCAATTTGACGCCAATCTGAGAACAGCACAGCCGGGTCGAGATTCCCCTGCACCGCGCCTCCAACCAGCGACCAACCTTCATCGAGCCGAATCCGCCAATCCATGCCGACCACGTCGGCGCCCGCCTCCTTCATAGAAGTCAGCAGAGTTGCGGTGTCCGTCCCGAAATAAATCACCGGAACTCCTGCGCGTTTCAGCCTCTGCACAAGCTCCGTCGTTCGCGGAAGAACGTACCGCCGATAGTCATCCACTGACAGGCACCCCACCCAGCTATCAAAAACCTGAATGACATCGGCACCCGCCCGGACCTGTTCCTCCGCGTACTCCGCAGTCACGCAAACCAGCTTGCGCAAGAGCTCATCGAACGCTTCGGGCTGCGAGTACATCAGCTTCTTCGTATGGATGTAATGTCGCGATCCGCCGCCTTCAATCATGTAACTGGCCAGCGTGAACGGCGCACCACAGAACCCGATGACGGGAAGCTTCGTTCCGAAATGCTTCACGACGAGGCGGACCGCTTCCGCCACATACCCCAGATCGGCCGCCGAATCCGTTCGCAATCGCGTAATGTGCGTCTCATCGCGTATAGGCGCTTCGATCACCGGCCCTTCACCGGCCGAAAAATGAAACGGCAACCCCATTACTTCCAGCGGCAAGAGCAGATCGGCGAAGATAATCGCTGCGTCCACCTGCAGAATTTCCGCAGCCGTAATCGTCACTTCGGCAGCGAGCTGCGGGTTCTTGCAGATTTCAATCAAAGAATGGTGCTTGCGGACCGCGCGGTACTCGGCCATATAGCGCCCTGCCTGCCTCATAAACCAGACCGGCGTGCGGTCCACCGGCAAGGCCTTACATGCGCGGACCAGACGTGAATCAGGCGCTGACATGAAGGATTAATGTAGCACCCGAACCGTGAAGTTTCGCCCCAGGCGGTTGGGAAAGGACGCGCAGGTTTCGGCAAGATGGTATCTGAAACGGCAGGTTATACCGAGGAATCTACTTCGAGCGGCTGCTCTTCAGGCAGATCGAGGCCAACTTCCACCCGATTACGTCCTTTGCGCTTGGCCTGGTACATAGCTGTATCCGCCTGCGCAACCAGAAACTCCGGATCGCTTTCTGCGGTGCCGAGGGTGACCCCAAGGCTCAGTGAAGCGGTGGCGTAATCGTCGCCGAGATCAATGGGCTCGCTTCCCACGGCGACGCGCACGCGCTCTGCGAGTTTTTGTGCAAGGTCCAGATCGCATCCAGGGGCGATAATCAGGAACTCTTCTCCGCCATAGCGGCCCAGCAAATCGTAAGGACGAAGAGTGGCAGCGATTCTCTGCACGACCGCGACTAACACCGCGTCGCCCGATGCATGCCCGTAGTGATCGTTGATCTTTTTGAAATGGTCCACGTCGGCCAGGATGACCCCAAGAGTGTTCCCCTCCCGACGGCAGCGTGCCAGCTCTTTGCGAAGCACGTCGCGAATCGCCCGCCGGTTGCGCACCCCGGTCAACGCGTCGTGCTCGGCGTGAAAGCGCAACGATTCCTGTGCCTGGATTAATTCAACCTTTGCCCTTTGGATTGCCGCCAGCATGCTGTTTACCGCGCGGGCCAGGCTGCTCAGCTCATCATCCCCGCCAGGGTTCAGCCTGAGTGACAGATCGCCGCTGATCGTGACCTTGGCCACGTCGCTGCTTAGGCAGGAGATCCTTCCCACCAGTACTTCATCGACAAAGAAGAACAACGCGCCACAATAAATACAGCCGGCCAGCATGAGCAGTCCCCAAAATAGTCGGCTCTCTTTTTTCCCCTCCAGGTAAAGCGAACGCGGGGTGCGCCCCACCAGAAAACGGCACGTCTTCCCCGAAAAATCGCGGATGACGACATAATCGAGCATCGTCGACTCGCTCTCAAGACGAGCTGAATTGGCGCCATCGGTCCACGACACACCGATATTTGTAGCGGAAAGGCTATCTGCCGGCTCAAGCCACACCGGAAAACCGATGGAACGCCCCAAGGACGAGACCATGCTTTCGTCGACCTCTCGCGCCATAACCAGAGTGCCTCTCGGCTCACCCGCGCCCCGGCTCGTCAGCACCGGCTGATAGGCAAGCAGCAGGAGCTTGCCGTTGAGGTCCAAAATTCCGTTCAAGGGAACGTCCCGCAGCCCGCCGCCCTTGAGGCGTTGTTGCACCTCGACAATCTTTTGCAGGTCGTCTTCACCCGCAGACCAGCCACCTGCATTTTTCCGCAGCACCACATGGCCCGAACCATCCATCAATGCAAACAAACTAATGTGAATTATTTTGAAAGTATCGAGGGTGAGCTCAGTGCGCTCGTAGTCCGGGTCACGCTTTGCCATGAACTCATAAGTCCGGTCCCACTGCGCGTAATCGCGCGCCATAACTTCCAACTGAGATTGTTCGCTTTTCAAACCACTTTGCAGGTGATGAATGTTTTCGCGCGCCGCTTCGGCTTCCAGACGGGCGAAGCCGTTCAGCAAGGCAAACCGCGAAACCAGATACACAGCGGCCAGGAAGGCTCCCAGGGCCAGAGCCGAAAACAGAAGAATCTTCCTGCGGATAGTCATAGAGCAACTCTGGAGCGATCGAGCCGGCGACTCTGGTCCCCCAAAGGGTTCGATCTGCTAACGGCTCTCGACGGACGCGATCAATTTCTCGAAGTACTCTTTCGGCCTCCCGGCTTTAGGGGCGCACACTCAGCCCTGCAGGATGTCGAGCCACTCGGACAGCGTTCAAAACATAGCATCGCGGGGCGGTGTCCTTCAGCCGCATCGGGGACAAATCCCAAACTTTAGTAATCGTGCCGGAGGTGCCCAGCAGATAGCAGAAGGCTATTCTGCCGATCAACGCCCTTTCCGGCGCAACAGGCCCAGAACAGCTTTCGGCAATCGCTCCAACAGTTTGCCAGGAGAGTTCATCCGTGCCACCTGCGCCGACCATAGCTCAGGATGCACCAGGGAAAGCGGCGTTGTGGCCACGGCTGTCGAGGCCAGGGTCCCCCTGCGGGCGAAAACCAGGCAGTTCTGCGCGTAATACCAAAACACACGCGGGTTACTCCAGATTCTGGGGCGCAGGACGTCGTAGCATTCAAATCCGGCCTCCGCAAATAGCTCGGCCCAATACGCCGGCCACTGCTCGTTCACGTGACGACGCCCGCCTTGACCAGGAATGGCGGCGGAGAACAGGATTCGATCCGCGGCGTCGCACAACGTTTGCACAAACGCTCGCGCTTGCGCGGCTGGCAGATGCTCGGCGACCTCCAGGCAGAGCGCCAGTTCAAACTTGCGGCTGAGCTTCAGAGGCGCGCTCAGGTCATGCACCAGAAACTTGTCACGTGGAATTTCAAGCTTTGCCTTGAGCGCCCAGTCTCCATCCACGCCTAGAACATCCGAGACGCCCAGTTCGACGGCCGCCGCCAGCCAGTGCCCGGCGCCGCAGCCGATGTCAACCATGCTCGCGGGCTTTAGCAAATCGAAGACAATGGGCAGAATTTCACGCGCCGACTCTTTCGTCGTCTCCAGTTGACGATAAAACTTCGCGTCGTAAGACCGCCGCTCGTTGCCCATAAGTGCGAGGATTATAGAATGTGGGCAGATTTCGGTAGTGTGGGCAGTTTGGTTTCAGGCCGAGTCTCACGCCAAGAAGCGAAAGAAGCGCAGTAGCGGCGATGATCGCAAACTTCATTTCGAGTGCTTCCAGTTTGCCAACCAACTCTTCTGCTCTTGAAAGCGCGATTTCAGCTTCAGAGAGTTCCATCGATGCCCTTGAGAAATCATCCGAACGGCTGGAGCCATGGATTCCAATCTTCTCGGTGGTGACAGCTATCGGCAGGACTTATTCTTTCGGGAACTAAGGCCCGCCCAAGGAATGGAAGGAACGGGCTTAACCAAGAAAGAAAATGTGCCAGATGGTGGGGGACGTGGCAGGATATGAATGAAACCTCTCATGGCCTCTCGCTATGGCTTTGGTTTCAACGGGTTGAGTGGTTTCAGCCATTCAACCCATCGTTCTTTCGGCTACAAACCTACTATACGCATTATCAGCAATAAGTTTAATAAAAATCTTCCCAACTTATTGCTTTTTTCCTTTCTTGGGGTAAACTGTTTGTGTCCCTAGCGAAAGGAGGCCATTTCCCGTGGCTGACCAAAATACCGTTCCCGCTGAACAGGCCGAGAACAAACGCGAACGTTCCACAATTGAGTTTCCCTATCTACCCCTAGACGACGCAGCCGAGATCGCGAAGACCATTCACACGGTGTTCGGCACTAGCTGCCAACGCGAGCAATTAGCAGCACAGTTACAGCAATCACCTACAGGCGGCGGGTTTAATCTCAGGCTCGGAACAGCAAAAATGTTCGGGTTCATCACGTATGAGCGCGGCACAATTTCGCTGACAGATTTAGGGCTTCGTGTCGCCGATTCACAGCAAGAAAAACAAGCCCGTACTCAGGCGTTCTTAAACATCCAGCTTTACAAGGCGCTTTTCGAGAAGTTCAACGGCAAGGCTCTGCCGTCAACAAGCACAGGGTTAGAGGCAGAGATGGTAACACTCGGAGTTGCCCCGAAACAAAAAGAGAGAGCGCGACAGGTGTTTCAGCGTTCTGCAAAAGAGGGGGGATTCTTTTGGTCTGGTAATGACAGGCTAGTACTTCCCGCGCCTGGAAAATATCTAGGCAAACTGTCTGGCGAAGCGGAAAAGGTAACCCCTGAAGAAAAGGTGCGAAAACGTGAGCCTGAAGAGCGGCACACATATCCCCACTTTATCCAAGGGCTGCTCGAAAAACTACCGGCAGAGGGTTCCGAATGGCCGAAGGATGAACGGAAGAAGTGGCTAGACCTCGCATCCCTTTCGTTCGACGTTCTGTACACCGACAAAGGTGGTAACAAGTGAAGCGCTGGTGGCGTGGGTTCAGGAAGGCGAGCGATCTGCGCGAGCGCGAGGAACTTGCGAAGGTTAAGGAGGAATTCTTGAAAGAAGTGTCATTTCTTATCGCGACGTTTGGACACGAAGGCGAGCAAGCATATCGGGAACTGCTGAAGGATACATTTCCTGATAAGAGCGAGGCAGAGATCGGAGAGGATATTAAGCAGTACCACGTCGCCGTGAAAGCGCGGCGGTCGCTCGGCGAAGATTGGCGATAGCTTTCTTCGCTCGTTTCGTGAACTTGCGAGGAGATTCCTTTTCTGCGGCCTCATCGAACTGCTTGCCAAGATGATCTAGGAGTTCGTCTTCGGCCGACCTGGGGCGGGCGGAAACAGTCGCCATTGCAACGCCTTTCTTTGGTGGAAGATTATCGACCATTCAGTTTACCTTAAACGTCAAGAACCCGCTGACGCCATTTTACTTTGGTAATCCGTGAGATTACGGGTGGCCATGGACGGGTTGGCCAAAAGCCATATTTCCCTGAGTTTTGTGGGTTTTTCGGGGGTTCCATAGGGCCACCGCTTTAAGATCAGTGCCCCGTTTTCCCTCTGGTTGCCTCCGCCGTTCACGCTCTCTACAATAGTTCTTCACATAGAGCGATCCAGGTGCATTGCAAGAATCGAGGCGCATGCCGCATTTGGCGATGACCCGATCACCCGATGGCCCGATCACCCAATAGGCATTTATGATTCACTTCCCTGTCCCCGAGGCCCTCACCTTCGACGACGTGTTGCTGCTGCCCGCCCGGTCCGACGTTGTCCCGGCAAGCGCCAACACGCAAACTCAGCTCACCCGCAACATACGCCTGAATATCCCTGTCGTTAGCGCCGCCATGGATACCGTCACCGAGTCGCACATGGCGATCGCGCTCGCGCAGCAGGGCGGCATCGGGATCATCCACCGCAATCTCACCGTCGAGCAGCAAGCCGAGGAAGTGGACAAGGTCAAGCGTTCGGAAAGCGGCATGATCGTCGATCCCGTCACCATGAGCCCCGACGACAAGGTTTCCGACGCGCTCGAGGTGATGAGGAAATACAAAATCTCCGGCGTGCCCGTCACCAAAAACAAGAAGCTGGTTGGAATCCTCACTAACCGTGATCTGCGCTTCGAGGCGCGGCTCGATATTCCCATCAGCCAGGTGATGACAAAAGAGCACCTGATCACCGTCCCCGTGGGAACCACGCTGCAGGAAGCTGAAAGCATTCTGCACAAGCATCGCATCGAGAAACTGCTGGTCGTGGACGACGGCTATCACCTCAAGGGCTTGATCACAGTCAAAGACATTCAGAAGAAATTGAAATATCCGAACGCGGCCAAAGATGCGCAGGGCCGGTTGCGCGTGGGCGCGGCGATCGGGGCCACCGGCGATTTTCTCGAACGCGCGGCCGCACTGATTAAAGAAAGCGTCGATGTGCTCGCCATAGACAGCGCGCACGGCCATTCCGGCCGGGTCCTGGACGCGGTAAAGAGTGTGAAAAGCAAGTTCCCCGACATTGACCTTATCGTCGGAAACGTCGCTACCTTCGACGGCGCATGTGAACTGGCCCGCGCTGGCGCGGACGCGATCAAAGTCGGTATCGGCCCAGGTTCTATCTGTACCACGCGCGTAGTTACTGGCGCCGGAGTGCCGCAAATTACCGCGATCGCCGAGGCTTACCGCGCCACCAAAGATGCCGGCGTACCGGTCATCGCCGACGGCGGAATCAAGTATTCCGGCGATATCACCAAGGCCCTGGCTGCGGGCGCAAGCGCAGTCATGATTGGTTCAATGTTCGCGGGAACGGATGAAAGCCCGGGCGAGTTGATTCTTTATCAAGGCCGGACGTTCAAGTCTTATCGCGGCATGGGATCGCTTGGCGCCATGGCGGCGGGCTCCAGCGAACGCTATTTTCAAGCTGTGGCCGGCGAGGCCTCGGCCGCAGTTCCGAACATGGGGGCAGAGCCCAATCGCCTAGCCAAACTCGTCCCGGAAGGAATTGAAGGTCGCGTCCCCTATCGCGGTTCGGTTTCGATGATTCTTTACCAGATGGTCGGAGGATTGAAATCCGGCATGGGCTATTGCGGCTGCGCAACTCTGGCGGAATTACTGCAGAAGACGCGCTTCGTGCGCATCAGCAACGCAGGACTGCGCGAGAGCCACGTCCACGATGTGATGATTACGCGTGAAGCCCCGAACTACGCGGCAGAATGAGCTCGTTTCCTGGCTGCTCGCACCACATCCAGAAATTTGCCTGTATTTGATTACCGTTCTTACTGACGATGGAAGTACGCCCAGACCAGCAGGCCTATCATGAATGTTCCCGTCAACAGTACCGAGAAGCGCCTTGCGAAACGAAGTTTTCGCGGGAACCACCAATACACGACGAGCATCGGTCCCGCGACAACCCCCGTGGCTCCGACTGCATTGCCGAATATCTCCTGCATGTTGACCTCGTGTGAAGGATTTTTCTAGGCTGTCTTAGTACAGCGAGTCGTACTTGGTGACCACCCAGTCGCCGCTACGGCTATCGAGGGTTACAGAGAGAACCTGATCGGTTCCGGCCTCGTTCTGCCGTTTCGCCTTGTAGTAGAGAAGCCGCAGCGGAGGCCGCTCTTCCCAATCCACAATCTTCCACGAAAGCAGCGGGTGTTTTGCCTCGGAATCGCAAATGAACGCTGCTCGGCGCGCGCGGTAGTCTTTTTCCCAATCCGCCAGCTGCTCCTGGCAATGCCCGCCACCCATGGCCCGCAGGAACTCATTGGCCGCGCGCTCAGATGAGCGGTCGCGTAAAGGATTCAGCTTGATCGAAATTGGGATATTGGTGAGCGGATCGATCTCCGGTGATTTCGCCAGGACTGGAGGCTGGTTGTTCAGCCACATGAGATAGAAAAAAAAGCCCAGCAGCACCAGGAACCCTGCCCCGGCCGCGATTGCGATCTGGAGTTTGGAAAACTTCATCCCTGCCCCCGCGTGACTGCCTCAGAAAAGTTTAGCCCCTTGCAGCAGAAGGGAAAGGTTACTTCCGTGACCGGCCGTGGGTCGTCCTCTCGGACAGTGCCGCCGGTTCTAGTTGCCGTCCCTTGTTGCCGCGGCACTCCGCGCCGTCTATGTTATGTGAGTTCTTTATACCCGTATCCGCATCCATAAAAGGGCGATCTTTCACAGCCCGCTTTCGAACTTGATAGACTGGAATACTTCGCTGGGGGTCGCGGTCTACACAATACCTACGGAGACACTCCTATGGCGGTAAGCGATCAGGCAGTAATAACGGGTAAGCAGCTCGAGACCCTCAGCATCAACACCATTCGCACTCTGTCCATTGATGCTGTACAGAAGGCGAATTCCGGCCATCCCGGCGCGCCCATGGCGTTCGCCCCCGTCGCGTATGTCCTGTGGCAGAAGTTCCTGCGCTACGATCCCGCGAATCCCTTGTGGCCCAACCGCGACCGGTTCGTGCTCTCCAACGGCCACGCATCCATGTTGCTCTACTCCATGCTCTATTTGTCGGGCGTGAGGGCGGTTGACTCGGAATACAAGGTCCTGCAAGAGCCGGCGGTCTCGCTCGACGACATCAAGAAATTCCGCCAACTCGACAGCAAAACTCCCGGCCATCCGGAGTACCGCATCACCTCCGGCGTTGAAACTACGACGGGTCCATTGGGCCAAGGCGTCGGCAACAGCGTGGGAATGGCCATTGCCGGCAACTGGCTTGAAGCGCACTATAATCGTCCCGGATTCGATGTTTTCAATTACAACGTTTACGCATTCTGCAGCGATGGCGACATGATGGAAGGGATCGGAAGCGAGGCCGCCTCGCTCGCCGGACAGTTAAAGCTTCCGAACCTCTGCTGGATCTACGACGCCAACCAGATCACGCTCGACGGGCCCGCTTCCTGGTCATTCAATGAGAATGTGGCGAAACGCTTCGAAGCCTATGGCTGGAACGTCACGCACGTGACCGACGCTAACGATCTCGACATGTTAGCTAAGGCCTTTAATGAATTCCTGGCTACAAAAGACCGCCCCACCCTTGTAATCGTGAACAGCCACATCGGCTATGGCGCTCCGCATAAGCAAGACACCAATGCTGCGCACGGAGAGCCGCTGGGCGAAGATGAAGTTCGGCTCGCGAAAAAATTTTACGGCTGGCCCGAAGATGCTCATTTTCTGGTCCCCGAGGGCGTGCTTGAAGATTTTCAGAATGGTATCGGCCGCCGTGGTCGTGAATTAAGTTCGAAATGGAATGAATTGTTTGGCAAATACTGCAATCAATTTCCCGATTTGTGTGCCCAGATCAACCGCATGCAGCGCCGCGATCTCCCCAACGGCTGGGACAAAAACCTGCCCAGTTTTCCACCTGATCCAAAGGGCCTCGCCACGCGCGAAAGTTCAGGCAAAGTTCTGAACGCTCTTGCCCAAAATGTTCCCTGGTTGGTTGGCGGCTCGGCGGACCTGGCGACTTCAAACAAAACCACTCTGAAGGGCGAAGGTACTGGCGACTTTGAGGCCGGCAGCTACGGTGGCCGCAATTTTCACTTCGGCGTCCGCGAACACGGGATGGCCGCCGCTTTGAACGGGATGGTATTGTCCAAGCTTCGCGCATTCGGCGCCACTTTTTTTAATTTCACCGACTACATGCGCCCATCTATGCGTCTGGCCTCGATCATGGAAATCCCAACGATTTACGTGCTGACTCACGATTCCATCGGCCTCGGCGAAGACGGCCCCACGCACCAGCCGGTCGAACAGTTGGCCTCCTTGCGTGCCATGCCCAATATGATCGTCATGCGCCCCGGCGACGCCAACGAAGTTTTGGAAGCCTGGAAAGTGATCATGCCCATGAAGCATAATCCGGTGGCGCTGGTTCTGAGCCGTCAGGCGCTGCCGACGATTGATCGCTCGAAGTACAGCGCCGCTTCGGGTGTCGCAAAAGGCGGTTATGTTCTCGCCGACGCGCAGGGCGGCAAACCGGAGCTGATTCTGATCGGCACCGGCAGCGAACTTTCACTCTGCGTCGCTGCTTACGAGAAGCTGACGGCTGAAGGCGTTCGCGCGCGCGTGGTCAGCATGCCTTCAACCGACATTTTCGATGCGCAAGACGGAGCTTACAAAGAATCTGTTCTTCCGTCTGAAGTAAAAGCGCGCGTTTCGGTCGAAGCCGCATCCGTCTTCGGGTGGGAACGGTACGTTGGCACTGAAGGCGTGATTATCGGAATGACGACTTTCGGCGCCTCGGCCCCACTCAAAGATCTATTGAAAAAATTCGGATTCACTACCGATCATGTGATCCAAGCCGCCAGAGAAGTTTTGGCGCGAATGAAGTAAGGTCCTCCTTCGTGTGCCTTCGTGTCCTTCGTGGTAAATGCTTTTCTGACCACAAAGGCGACTACGGTACACAAAGGTAAAAACAAACCAGGAGTGCTGTCCCGGAGATTCTTGCCCGACAGCTGTCCGGCAACACAGAAATCAAGGAGTAACTTTTATGGCGCCGACTGGAGTTCTTGAGACCGCAAAAGCCACCAATCCGCTAAAAGATCTTCTCAAATTCGGCCAGTCGGTCTGGCTCGATTACATCCGTCGCGACCTGATCACCGGCGGCGAACTGAAGCGCCTGATCCAAGAAGACGGCCTGCGCGGGATGACCTCGAACCCCGCCATATTCGAAAAGGCCATCGCGGGCAGCACGGATTACGCCGACATTCTGGCTTCCTTGCGCAGTCGCAGCGACCTCGACGCCAAAGCGCGCTACGAAATCATCGCCATTCGCGATATCCAAGACGCCGCAGATTTGCTTCGGCCCGTGTACGACGAATCGAAGCGCCGTGATGGCTACGTGAGCCTTGAGGTTTCTCCTTATCTTGCTCGCGACACCCAGGGCACGCTCGAAGAAGCACGTCGGCTATGGAAATCGGTCGATCGTCCCAACGTCATGATCAAAGTGCCGGGCACGACCGAAGGCATTCCTGCGTTCGAGCAACTGATCGGTGAAGGCATCAACATTAACGTCACGCTGCTGTTCTCGCAGGAGGTTTATCAGCAGGTCGCAGAAGCTTACATCCGCGGCCTCGAGAAGTTTGCGGCCAGCGGCGGCGATGTAGGCCGGATCGCCAGCGTCGCCAGTTTCTTTATCAGCCGTATTGATAATTCGGTGGACGCGGAGGTTTCCGCGCGCATGAAGTCCTCCAGCAGCCCGCAACAAACAGAGAAGCTCAAAAGCGTGCTCGGCAAAGTTGCCATTGCAAACGGGAAGCTCGCCTATCAACGTTATTTGAAAATATTCTCCGGCGCGGGTTGGGAAAAGCTTAAATCGCGAGGCGCTCAGACGCAGCGCGTCCTTTGGGCCAGCACCAGCACGAAGAACCCTGCCTATCCTGACATTCTGTATGTCCAGGAAATGATCGGGCCTGACACAGTCAACACCATCCCGCCCGCAACCTTCGACGCCTTCCGCGACCACGGTCAGCCACGCGAAACTCTGACTGAGGACGTCGAAGGCGCGAAGCGGGTCATGAGCGATCTCGCTGGGTTGGGAATTTCGATCGACAAAATCACCGACCAGCTGACCGAAGACGGCGTTCGCCTGTTCCAGGAGGCATTCGACAAGCTACTCGCGGCAGTCGAAAAGAGCACCCAAGGTGGCAGCACTCCCAAAATCAGTCAGCAGCGCTACACCCTGCCTGAGCCGCTGGGAAGAGAAGTTGCGAAGAATGTGAACGACTGGCGCGCCGAAGGCAAAGTTCGCCGGCTGTGGCAGCGTGATGCCTCTTTGTGGACAGGCACCGACGAATCCCAATGGATGGGCTGGCTCGATATCACCGAGAAGCAACTCGAAAAGAAAGCCGACTTCAAGCGGCTGGCCGACGAAATCCGCAAAGAGAATTTCAGCGACATTCTCCTGCTGGGCATGGGCGGCTCAAGCCTCTGCCCGGAAGTCCTTGAACAAACATTCGGGCGCATTGCAGGTTTCCCGCAGCTGCACGTGCTCGACTCGACCGATCCTGGCCAGGTGAAGCATTTTGAGGGAAAGATCGATCTCGCGAGAACGCTGTTCATTGTTTCCAGTAAATCCGGCACCACGCTCGAGCCGAATATTTTTAAGCAGTACTTCTTTGAACGCGTGAAACAAACCATCGGCGCCGACAGGGCCGGAAGCCGCTTCATTGCAATTACCGATCCCGGCTCCAAACTCGAGAAGGAAGCTGAAGCAGATAAGTTCCGCTATATCTTCCACGGCGTGCCCAGCATTGGCGGGCGCTATTCGGCGCTCTCGAATTTCGGCATCGTGCCCGGCGCGGTCATGGGACTCGATATCGCAAAATTTCTCGATCGCACCGAAGAGATGGTCCAGGCATGCGTAGCATCGGTTCCAGTGGAAAATAATCCCGGCGTGATGTTGGGAATTGTTCTGGGCACCGCGGCAACTCTCGGGCGCGACAAAGTCACGATCATCACCTCGCCGACAATTCATGATGCCGGCGCGTGGCTCGAACAGCTGCTTGCGGAATCCACAGGCAAGCTGGGAAAGGGCATTATTCCTATCGATCGCGAACGTCTGGCCGCCGTCGAGGCTTACGGAAACGACCGCGTGTTCGCCTATTTGCGGTTCGAAAGTAAACCGGATGCCGCGCAAGATGAGAAAGTTGCTGCGCTTGAAAAAGCCGGACACCCGGTAGTTCGCATTGCCGTGACCGACACGTATGATCTCGGCCAGGAATTCTTCCGCTGGGAGATTGCGACGGCAGTCGGGGGATCTATCATCGGCATTAATCCGTTCAATCAGCCCGACGTAGAAGCGAGCAAAATCGAGACCCGCAAGCTGACCAGCGAGTACGAAAAAACCGGCTCCTTGCCGCCCGAGAAGCCGATCTTCGAACAGAACGGGATAAAACTCTTCACTGATCCCAAGAACGCCAGCGCTCTCGGTAAATCTGATTCGCTCACCGGATATTTGCGCGCGCATCTTAGCCGCATAAAAGCGGGGGATTACTTTGGCGTGCTTGGCTACATCGAGATGAACGAGCAGCATGAAACTGCACTGCAGCAGATTCGCCACGCGGTTCGCGACAAGAAGAAGATTGCGACCTGTGCGGAGTTTGGTCCGCGCTTCCTGCACTCGACCGGGCAGGCTTACAAAGGTGGACCGAACAGCGGCGTGTTTCTACAGATCACCTGTGACGACGCCAACGATCTCGCAGTGCCGGGGCAGAACTACACATTTGGCGTGGTGAAGGCCGCGCAGGCCCGCGGAGACTTTCAGGTCCTGGCCGATCGCGACCGTCGAGCGTTGCGAGTGCATTTGGGCAAAGATGTTGAGGCCGGCATCTCAATCTTGGCAGACTCCA
>Ga0209580_10000915_pt1 | contig 14370 bp, 11 predicted proteins | sample Coa_R1_5_FD_187153 | JGI IMG/M metagenome (GOLD analysis project Ga0209580, IMG submission 187153) | Surface soil microbial communities from Centralia Pennsylvania, which are recovering from an underground coalmine fire - Coalmine... | ecosystem: Environmental > Terrestrial > Soil >...
CAAATTCGAGCGCTTTGGGGATCTGCTTTTCCCGTTCAATCGCGGAACGCAGCCGTTCTTCCGGCGGCGCATAATTGCGCTTCATGATCACAAAAATGCTGTTGGTCACACTGCCGCTGTAGTGGTCTGGATCCTTCCTCCACATCTGAATGGTTTCCAGTTCAAGCAATTCAGAACGAATCGAACTGATCAGCCAGTCGCGGTCTGCAGCAGAGTCGGCAGGTAGTTTGGATCCGTCAATCGCCTCGAACTTCGCAAGGTAATCTTTTAATCCCTGAATCTGTTTCTCTTGAGCAACGGCGGAATAATCCTCCAGCTTCGAATCGTATTGGTGAAACCCGGCAGCAGTAGCCTCAGTCGGATGAAATGAAAAGTAAAAATCGAAATACTGGTCTACCAGAGTGTTGAAATCAGTAACGGCTGGTGCATCGGCACAATAGGCAGGTGAAACCATACAAACGAGCAGCAGCGGGGTAAATACCAGTCCTATTCTCATTTTCACTCTGTTCACGGTACCACAAGAATGGAAGTGGAAAGGTTCGCACATTTCCGCAGACGGAATTTGAAACGCCGCGTCAGACGCTTCACGCCACCGATGGCGAGATCGTCTCAACCAAATTTCCCAGCAAAGCTTGCAACTGTTCCAGAATCTCTCTGGCGCCCAACGCCTTTACCGAAAACTTCAACGTGCCGTCGGGAAGGAACTGCGCGCCACGTTGCGAAGAAACGAAACTCGCCAGTTTGCCTGGGTCGATGGGAGCATCCTCGCGGAATTTGACCGTAACCAGATCACGTTTGCGCTCTATGGCGGTCGCGCCTGCCTGCACCGCCTGCAATCGCAACGCGGCATACTGCAGCAGTTGCCGCACTGGCGCGGGAGGGTCGCCATACCGGTCGCGCAGTTCAGCCTCCACGTCGGTCAATTGTCTGTCCGTCTCCACGCCGGCGATTCGCTTGTAGAGACGCAGGCGCTGGTTCTCTTCCGGAACATAATCGTTCGGGATTCTGATGTTCAGTCCAAGGTTGAGCTGCGCCGACGGCTGCGGCTCGGCTTCGCCCTTGATCTCACGAACCGCTTGTTCCAGCATCTGCGTGTAGAGATCAAATCCGACGGCTTCGATGTGGCCGCTTTGTTCGCCACCAAGCAAATTGCCCGCGCCGCGAAGCTCCAAATCGAGGGCCGCTATTTTGAAGCCGGCGCCAAGGTCGGAAAATTCTTTGAGCGCCGCCAGACGTCTGCGCGCAATTGGCGTCAGTTCGACCTCCGAAGGAATCAGTAGATAGGCGTACGCGCGACGATTCGATCGCCCCACGCGGCCGCGAAGCTGATACAGCTCAGATAGCCCGAATCGCTCGGCGCGATTTATGAGGATCGTGTTGCACAGAGGTATGTCCAGGCCGTTCTCGATGATCGTGGTCGCGACCAGGATGTCGGCCTCGTGGCGCATGAATTTCAGCATCACTTTTTCCAACTCGCCTTCCGACATTTGCCCGTGGCCGATAGTGATCCGCGCGCGCGGCACCATTTCTTGCAGCTTGGCGGCAATTTCCCAGATCGTATCCACGCGGTTGTGCACAAAATAAACTTGCCCCCCGCGCTCGAGTTCCTGTTCGATTGAGGAACGGATCAGCTTCTCGTCCCAGCTAGCGACCACGGTTTGGATCGCAATGCGGTCTTTGGGTGGAGTTTCGATCACGCTCATGTCGCGCAGTCCGACCAGCGACATGTGAAGCGTGCGCGGAATCGGTGTCGCCGACATGGTCAGAACATCAACTTCCTTCCGCATCTGCTTCAGCCGCTCTTTATGGCGGACGCCAAAACGCTGCTCTTCATCCACGACTAACAATCCCAGGTCGGAGAACTTCACATCTTTTGAAAGCAGCCGGTGAGTGCCGATCAGAATGTCAACCTTCCCGGCCTCAACCCTCTGCAAAATTTCTTTCTGTTGCTTTGGAGAGCGGAAGCGGCTGATCATTTCCGTTGTTACCGGAAAGGCGGCAAACCGCTGCTTGAAAGTTTCGAAGTGCTGAAACGCCAACACTGTTGTTGGCGCGAGCACCGCGATCTGTTTATTGTCGTTGATCGCCTTGAAAGCCGCGCGCATGGCGACTTCCGTCTTGCCGTAGCCGACGTCACCGCATAACAAGCGATCCATGGGCTGTTGCGACTCCATGTCGCGCTTAACATCGGTGATTGCCTGCGCCTGATCTTCGGTCTCGTTGTACTCGAAGGCATCTTCAAATTCCCGTATCCACTGATTGTCTGCCGCAAAGCTGTGCCCCTGAGCGGACTTGCGTTGCGCGTAGAGCTTGAGCAGCTCCTCGGTCATGTCCTTCATGGCCTTGCGCACGCGGGCTTTGGTTTTTGCCCAGGCCGCAGTGCCCAGGTGATTGAGCGCCGGTTTTATGCCTTCGGCGGAACGATACTTTTGCACCAGATCGAGGCGCGTGAGCGGAACATAGAGCCGGGCGGCATCGGCATACTCGAGCAACATGAATTCAGCATTACCATCACCCTGATTGATTTCTTTGAGGCCCTGGTACTGTCCGATCCCGTGCTCGACATGGACAACGTAATCTCCGACTTGCAGGTCACGGAAATCGGAAAGGAACGCAGAGGTTTTCGACCGCTGCCGCTGAGGACGTGACGCGACCGACTCCGATTCATCGAACAGGTCGCGTGTGCCGAAGATCGCCAGTCCCGCGTCAGGCAAAATCATTCCATCGGGGATGTAGGACTTCACCAGCGTTGTAGTTAGCAGCTCGCCGGCGAAGTACGAGGTCTCGTCCGCGTAACTTTCGCCGGCGCGAGTGCGGCTGCCCAGACGGTAAGAGGCTCCGTATTCAGTGAAGAAGTCGGCCAGCCGCTCCAACTCTCCGGTGTTAGGGGTCGCGACAATCACCCGCCGGTTCTCCGCCAGCTGCTTTTTTACTTCCTCGAGCATGTTGGGAATTGAACCATGGAAGCGCGGGCTAGGCTGCGAGTGGAATTCAACAGTCTCGCGATCGTCGGAACGTGTTACACCCAGGTGTTCGAAGTCGGCCCCCGCAGCCGCCTGCAACCTGGGCCACCACTCTCCCGGCGGAACGTACAACTCCGCAGGGCGCACCAGGTTTCCCATCTCACTGCGCTCGTGCGCATCTTCAATCTTTTCCCATGCCGATTCGATCTCACTCTTCAGCAGCTCCGGCTCGTCGGCAATCACGCACGCATTCGGCAGCAGATCGAGAATGGTTGCGGTCGCACCGGCAATGGGAGCGTAGAACTCCCACCCGGGGAACACGGTCACTCCGCCCGCTCGCACCGCATGCTCGATGATCTCTTCCGATCCGGCTACTCGTTTGCCGGATAACCGCGCGTGAATCGCGCCAAGCAGTGTCTCGCTGACGGGAGTTTCGGAAAGCGGCAACAACACCGCCTCATCCGCGGGAGACGACGAGCGCTGGGTCCCGGGATCAAATTTGCGGATGGACTCAATTTCGTCTCCGAACAGTTCAATACGAAGTGGCCGGTCAGCTTCCGGGGAATACACATCGAGGATGCCGCCGCGCAGCGCGTATTCTCCCGGCATCTCGACGACATCAGTGGAGTTGTAGCCGACAGAATTGAGATGTTCGACTAGGGCGGCAGTGTCCAAGGTTTCACCGCGCCGCACAGTGCGCGCCAGATCGGAATAAAAGTCCGCCGGTCGCAGCCGCGTCGCAGCGGCCAAGACCGGAACAATCACGATCGACGCCGCGCCACTTGCGATCTTCCACAGCGCAATGGCGCGCTGCTCCTGGATTTCGGGGTGCGGCGACAAATTCTGAAAAGGCAGAACGTCGCGCGTGGGCAGCGATACGATAGCTTCCGCGGAAGCCCCTCCAGTCAACTCCGCAAACGCCTGCACCACCGGCAGGAGTTCGTCTGCGGTCTCATTGTTTTTAACAACAATAACGAAAGAGCGACCCGCCGCTTTTTGTAGCTCGGGGATGAGCAGCGCTTTAGCTGAGGGGTTAAGACCAGAGACACGAATCCGGCCCGCGTTCGCTCGAAGGTGGGAGGCAACACGCGCAAAGACCGGTAGCTTTTCCGCGTCCGCAAATAAATCGCGGACGAAAGGCAACACCATCGCTTTGTCATTCTAACAGGCAAGCGGTGCTGCCCTTCGCGCGCCAAAGATGAGCTGAAGCAATTACCGTGCAGCGCCTGTAGAACCAGAGCCGCTGCCTTCATTGCTAATTTGCAGCGCATATTTTTTCCCGCCGAAGCGAATCTCGGCCAAGGACGGGTTTCCGCTGCTGCTCTGATTGACCACCGCACTGTTATACTCTGCGCGAGAACTCAGCTGAATGACTCGCGCCGGCAGCGACGCGACCACGTTTTTGCCCTGGTAAATCTTGACCTCAACCTGATCTCCCTTGCCTTCCCAACGCACCACATAGTTGCCGGTCGCCAGTGTTTTTCCTGCAACCGCGGTTGGATGCTGCAGCTCCAGAGCGCCCTTGCTCTCGGCCCACAGGCTGATCGACGCCAGAGCAACGGCCGCTATCAGAATCCCTTTGCAAATGCTATTCACAGATTTCACCACTCCTCCTGTTTCCCGGTCCGCCGGGAACGGCTGGGGCGGCCGCGGTGCGGAAGACTTGTATTTTCCCGCGCACGTCCTAAAATGCTCCGGGGTCAAGCAAACGGCTCCGTCCACGAAGATGGGATCCTCTGCTGCGGGGGATTGTCCTCACCTGGCCGCCAAACCGTGCGTGAGGCAGTCCCTTGACCCTTTGCGAATTGGTGACTCTGAGGAGGTAGTCTCCTCCGCGATTCTTTTCTTACTCTCTACGTAGAACTCGTTGAAAAGTTCCGCGCGGTCCTGCCGGATGCGAATTGGACGCCGGTGCCGTTCGAAGGTTAGCAAGATCAGGGGTTGGGAGAACGCTTTGAGTTACGTGGACCGTTTTCGTCCGGTTCTGGACAATCGTTGCGACGAACTTCGTTGCAGCAGAACCACAGCATGCGCGATGGCTGCGTTCTCCGTGCCCATGCCCTCGGGAGTCTTTGCTTTGATCCCTATGCGGTCGCCGCTGATTTCCAGCAACTGAGAGAGGCTTTCGCGAATGGCATCCACATGAGGCCCGATCTTCGGCTGGGAAAGAATCAGAGTGGAATCTAAATTAACAATGCCATAGCCGGCTGACTTTACTCGCCGCAAAGACTCGGCCAGAAACAAAGATGAGTCAGCGCCTTTCCATCGCGGATCGCTAGGCGAGAACAAAGTGCCGATATCCGGGGCGGCAATGGCGCCCAGCAGAGCGTCAGTGATGGCATGCAGCAGAACGTCGCCATCAGAGTGTCCGCCAAGGCCCTTGGGATGCGGGATTTCGATGCCACCAATTCTCAGCGGTGTGCCGCTCTTGAACTCGTGCGAGTCCCAACCGTAGCCGAGTCTGATTTGTGGCTCTGCTTGCGATCCGGAGGTACTTTTCGGGGTCATAATTTCGGCATGGTCTGATAAATCAGCGCAGATTTCCCGTGCAACTTTCTCGCACTCTGACGATCCTGAGACAGTGTACGAGAATTTCCATTCAGACGCCTATAATTCCCGCATGCGGATGGTTTTTCGGATCGCACTGGTCACACATCTATTGATGACGATGAGCGTCTGTGCGCAGGCACCCACGCAACTGAGTATTGTCACAAAGGAATTGCCGCCGGCGTCGCTGTGGGCTAACTACGGAGACAGAAATGAGTACGGCTTCCGCCCGCAGGCGAGTGGCGGCGTTGCTCCCTATCACTGGCGAGTGATCAATGGAGTATTGCCGCGCGGGCTCAAACTCCAAGACGGCGAGATCACCGGAATTCCTGACGAGCAAGGCAATTTTCAATTCGCCCTTGAGCTGCGGGACAGCAGCAATCCTCCTGCCGAGGCGCAGAAGAGTGTTGCGTTGTTAGTCGAGACTCCCTTTAGCGCCGAATGGGACCGCAAAGCCCGAGTAAACGGACAGAGGATTGACGGCTCGGTCAAAGTTTCCAATCGCACCGGACGCGATTTCGATTTAACGTTCGTTGTCCTCGCCGTTAACGATATTGGCCGCGCCACCGCCATTGGCTATCAGCATTTCCCCTTGAAGAGCAAAACACGAGATTTTTCGCTTCCCTTTGGCGACAATCTCTCGCCTGGAAATTACACGGTCAACGTTGACCTTGTGGCGGAAGAAGCGGTCTCGAAGCGAATCTTTCGCGCGCGGCTGGTTACGCCGAAAGAGACAATTTCGCAAGGGCCGTAACCGCTCCCTGAAAACATACCTAAACGGGAACAAACCTGCGTACCCGAACGTATACACGTAAATCTAACGTCCGGGGAGTGTAGAGCGTGATCAGGAAAATCCTTAAGTACGCAGGTATAACGATCGCGGGTGTCATTGTCTTAGTTCCTTGTTCCGCCCTTCTGTATCGCAAGTATCTTCAATACGAGGTTGTCAAACGGCGTGCCATTACTTCAACCAACGGCATCGATAGCCTCGAAGCGGTGACGATCGGCGGGATCAAACAATGGATCCAAACACGGGGCCAAAACGTCAACAACCCAATTCTCTTGTTTATTCACGGCGGCCCTGGCATCGGGTTTATTCCGTTGTCTGGCTCATTCCAGGGCTCTTGGGAGCAGTACTTCACCGTAGTGCAGTGGGACCAGCGCGGCGCAGGAAAGACCTATGCCTCGAATGACCAAGAGATCCAGCGCAAGACGATGAATGTTCCTCAGATGGAACAAGACGCAGTTGAAGTGATGAACTACGTGCGCAGTCGTTACAAAAGGGACAAAATTTTTGTTCTCGGCCACTCATGGGGAAGCATTTTGGGCCTCTGGCTGGCACACGAGCACCCGGAAGGCATTTACGCTTATGTCGGAACCGGACAGGTCGTCAATATGCAGCAGAACGATGGGGTCTCGTATAAGGATGCGCTACAAAAGGCGCGGATCACTCAGAATGCGCAAGCCGTAAGAGACTTGGAGGGCATTGGTCCCTACCCATTTCCGGCTGGTGATTTCAGGCGCAGCTCGACTGCAAGATTCTGGGAGGGGCAGCTACTCAGTCCGCCGCCAGGCACGCCGCAGTTCATGGATGTTCGACGAATCCTGATGAATGTCGTTTCCAGCCCTGACTACTCCCTTCGTGACGATCTCGGTTTCATCCGCGGCCAGCAACTGTCACTAGGAATATTTCTTCCGCAGATGGCGAAGGTCGATCTGACATCGCTAGGCTTCGACTATGCTGAGCCGATTTTCTTTCTTGAGGGCAGGAATGACCCATTTTGCCGTCCCTCTTTGGTCGCAGACTACCTGCAAGAAATTGCCGCACCGCACAAGGAACTCGTCTGGCTGGAAAAATCCGGTCACTTCCCATTCTTTGAGGAGCCGGAAAGATTCAAGGACCTGCTGGTGCAGAGGGTCTTACCTTTAGCAAATGCGTCAGTCGGATCGTTCACGGCAAACTCGGCGCTCACCGACCGTTGAAAATTAAATCTTGTTGTTATTTTCGGCTTGGGGAATATGACATTGGCCGCAAGCGCTGCAGGTACAACGCTAAGAAGAGCGCAGCGTCTTTCGGCGTGGGGAACAATAAAAGCCGCTCTTCAATCAGAGCCCAGACGCAAGCGAAATTCGCAAGGCCGGGGTGGAAGGGGGAGGAGCGTGTCGAAGACCGGCTGCTCCCGATGGACGAAAGACGCTGCGGCCATCAATGCGCCGGTGCGCACCCGCATTCAGCGCAAAAAATAAGAGTCCCGAAGTGATGTTGATCTCATTCGTCTCGGCCAGTAGCTCGCTTTAGACCCTTGCCGACCTGCTGTTTCGCTATCCTTGCGGATTGCGTTGTAGCGATCTTTGCTCGGGCTCCGGGCTTACCGCCAACCGGATAAATCAGTTCAACGCCTCGGGACTCTATCCTGCCTTTGACTGGGCTTCTTGTTCTCCTCGACCAGCACTTTGCTATAGAGCCTTGCTCACCCTCCCTCAGTCATCTTGCTTTCGCGTACCCGCTAGAATGTCGGTTGCCCAACTTCCTCTCGTGATCGCTCCAGCAACCTGCTGAAGGTGACTTTGCTTGACCCCCGGACGCCGCACCAACCGGAAAAACTTCAGAAACTGTCAAAGAACAATTGTGTTTTACACCTTCTATTTTTTAGGTCAATGAAAAAAACGAGATTGTATGTGCTTTGAAATCAATCGAGTGCAGCCCGTTCACAGGGGAGTGCAGCGTAAGTAGTGCAGCGGGCCGGTTGGATTGTGATGGAGAACGCGCTCTGGGCGCGGATTTGGCGTGATTTTGTGGGCCGATAAGAAAAATCTTTGCGTTCCATAAAAAGATCGTCTGTGAAAATCCCGTGAGAATCCGTGCCTGATGCGGAGTTTGGGTTGTGCCAAAAAAATTGGGTTCAAAACATCTGCCATCCTGAGCCGGCTTGACTCAGTGCGGCAGAATTCCGAGCACACGCAGTCCCCAAGCTGCTGCGACTCCAAAAACAAGCATGAACGCAAGTCCAACTGCGTGATCCGTATTCGACCCTTTGCTCCAGCCCTGGAGCACGCCAATCGTTCAAACCGCAAACAGCAATATCGCGCCGATGGCGAGAGATTTAATGAACATGAAAGGCCTCCCAACTTTTGATCGCCGGAAAGAGATTGGCTCGAATTAAGAGGAAAGTCTGTGACGCGGATCACGTCACACTTGAGCATCGTTGGGCTTCCGGGAGAAGTCTGCGTCAACTTTCACCGCCTTCGGGATTCGCAAAATCGCCTAACCACGAAGGATACGAAGTCGCACGAAGGGAATATCTCTGTGCATGCCTCCGTGTGACTCGTGCCCTCTGTGGTTAGATTTTTTCCCGAACCTAACCACAGACGACACAGACTTACACAGAGGAAAACAACGCAGAGGAACTCGCCGCGACAGGGTCTATCTCTTTGCGCGTTTGCGGGCGGGTTCTGCTGCCACCGTGGCCGCAGGTTTCTTCTTGCCTTCCATTTCAGCCAAACTTTGCTTCAGCGCGGCCATGAGATCGATAACCGGAGCTAGCTTCTTCGGTTTCTCAACTTCCGCCACTTCGCCGCCCTCGAGTTTGGTCTGAATCAACTTCTTCAGGTTCTCCTGGAAGTCGTCATGATATTTTTCCGGGTCCCACTCGGCGGCGAGGGCCTCGATCAACTGATGCGCAACTTTAACTTCGGCATCTTTCAGCTCCACATCCGGAGCGCCAAAGCCTTCGACCTTGCGCACTTCCTCTTCGTAATACATGGTGTGCAGCATCAGCCCGCCTTCATGCGGGCGCAGAAATACGGTGTACTCGCGGTTGTGCATGGTGAGCTTGGCGATGGCAACGTACTCGCTCTCTTCCAGCGCCTTAGTTAGCAGAGCATACGGGCGGCGGCCGGCTTCTTCGGGCAGCATGTAATAAGAGGACTCGAAATAGACCGGATCCACTTCGCTGGATTTCACGAACTCCAGAATCTCCATGGTCTTCGCGGTCTTGGGCTCGATCTTCTTGATCTCTTCCGGCTCGACCACTACATATTCATTCTTGCGGTACTCATAGCCCTTGACGATTTCGCTGCGCTCCAGGACTTTGTTGTCGAGCGGGCAGATGAGCTGCTGCTTGACGCGGTGAAGGTCGTCGCGATGGAGCTGATTGAAGGAAATGCCTGAACTGCGCGCGCCGGAGAACAGCCGCACCGGCATCGAGATCAAACCAAACGTCAAGTATCCAGACCAGACGGAGGCCGCCATAGTTTTTCCTCTCGGCGCCAGAGCGCGCCGGGTACAGAGTTTAGAACACGCCGAGCATTTTGATGCAGAGGAATTGTGCAGGTAATCGAATCTGGAAGCTGGATAGCTGGGGCATGCTGCCCGACCACAGCTATAGGTGGTGTTTACGCTGGTGATTCTCAGGAACTGGGGCACACTGAGTGCGTCACACGGCGAGTATCGCACTGAAAACACTGACCTTAACTGTCTTTGGGTCGGTCAGGCGTGGACTGAAAAACGCAAATCGTAGCTGTTTTTGAACCCGCAATCTGATCCCAACGGCCTACGGGCACTCAATCCAGCTAAGCCAAAGTCTGAGGCCAAAACTCACGCCTGACTGCTCACCAATGGACAATTGCCCCGTCTATCTCCTTGCAACCGAGCAAGGTAAGCATGCTCGGACAGACGAGGAAACAAGAGATGCCGGCCGATGCCTGGGCAGTACAATTCCCGGTTGGCAAGTGTTCGTACCGGGCGGATCGCAGCCAGGTAGAACAAAGCAGTGGAACGCGGCAACTGCCAACGCGGGACCACATGTTAAGTCAGAACCGGATCGACGACACGCTCCTGGTGCGCGAAGCGCAGCGCGGCAACCGCACTGCATTCGAAGAACTGGTTCGCCACTACGACCAGGCGGTGCTACGTCTGGCGATGCATCTGACCGGGTCGCAACACGAGGCGCAGGACATTTATCAGGAAGCTTTCCTGAAGGCCTACAAGAACATTGGCCGCTTCCGCTTCGAGTGTTCGTTCTACACGTGGATTTACCGGATCGTCACGAACCTCTGTCTGGACAATATTCGCAAGAAGCAAGTGCGAAAAGAAGACGCGCCGGTGGCGACCGATTCCGAGGGCGAGCAGTACGACGTGCTGGCGCAGGTTGCGGACGGACGCAGCGGGGCGAATCCCGAGCGGGACCTGATGCGCCGGGAACTGGGCAAGAGAATTTTGCTGGCGCTGGAAAAATTGACGCCGCGCGAGCGAATGGTATTTGAGCTGAAGCATTATCAGGGACTGAAGTTGAGGACGGTCGGCGAAATGCTGAACACGACGGAAGAGACGGCAAAGAACACGCTGTTTCGAGCGACGCAGAAATTGCGTGGAGCGCTGGCGGAGATGAGATGAAAAACCGTCCTTGGTCGTCGGTCGTGGGTCGTCGGCCAAAAAGCTGGTGTCCAAAGGGCCAACGACCAAGGACTAACGACGATCTGGAAATATTTCTCTCACCGAGAGAGGCGAAACTATGAAGTGCGAATGGGTCAAACAAAATATCGTCTTCTACGTTTATGACGAACTGCCTGACGATGCTCGTCATGAACTGGAGCAGCACGTGGCGCGCTGCAGGGATTGCGCCGCGGAAGTCGAATCGGTGAAGCAGATGCGTTCCGACTTCACGCAGTTCCCAGTCGAAGAGCCAAATCCGAGCTTTTTGACCGCGTCGCGAATGCGGCTGCAGGAAGCTTTGGAGTCGGCAGAACAGGGTGGCTGGTGGTCGCGTTTCGTTTTCGATCCCATTCACTGGCTGAACCAGATTCGTTTCGCGCCGGCACTCGCAGCGGCAATTTTCATCGTCGGATTCGCAGGGGGAATCGGCGTCACTTACAAGATGGTTCGAGCCAATCCGAATCCCGAGGTATCAAACCCCACTTCGACCGCACAGCTTTCGCTGGCTTCGATCAGCGGCATCACTTCCATCTCCCAGCAAACAGGATCCAATCAGATCACGGTGAAGTACGACACAGTTTCTCCACAGGAAGCGCACGGCTCGCTCAGCGACCCCAATATTCAACAGCTTCTGCTGTACGCTGCCCGCAATAACTTCAACGCAGGCGTGCGCATGGACTCGGTCGATCTGCTGACTCAGCAACCCAACAACCAGCACGTACGCGAAGCGTTGCTCTATGCCCTGCGCTATGACTCGAACACAGGCGTGCGGCTGAAGGCGCTGGATGGCCTGGGCCCATATGTGAAGGATGACGTGCACGTACGCGATGCGGTGCTGGAGTCGCTCATGTCAGATTCGAATCCTGGCGTGCGCATCGAGGCCTTGCATCTGCTCGAACCGGTGCGCGCCGATAGCAGCGTACGGATTGTTCTGCAACGCCTGGCAGCGAAAGATGAGAACAGGTTTATCCGGTCGCAAGCGCGCTCGATGGTGGCGCAGCTGCCGGAAATGAATTAAGGGGAGGGTGCGAACGAAACACAGACTGCAATGATAAAAACAAAAACACTAATGAAAATCGGCCTGCTGCTGGTTGCCACGCTGTGCGCAGCGCAGCAGGGTTCGGTCCAGAGAGAAGACGGTTCCTGGACAAATGTTGTGAACGGCTCGCTCACCGGTGTCCGGAACCTGCACATCAAAGTGGAGGTTGGGGCGGTGCGGGTCGAAGGCGGCTCCTCTCAAGGGATCAGTTACGTCATTCGCAACCGGTCGTATGAATCCTCAGAGGACCGTGCGCACCGGCAATTTGAAACTTACAAGATCAACTCTTATGTAAAGGGCGACACTGCGTGGATCGTTGGCGAGTGGGAAGAAGGCGGCCGTCCGCACAAGTTTTCTTCAGATGTAAGTGTGACGGTGCCGCACGAAATTGAATTCGTCAAGATTGAAACTGAAGGCGGAGCTATTGTCACCACAGGAATCGCTGGCCGCTTAGAAGCTGAAAGCGGCGGCGGCGCGATCCACCTGGATGACATCGGCGGAACCATCAGCGCAGAAACCGGCGGCGGATCCATTGATGTCGGCAAAGTCGGCAGCGATCTCACCGTGCGGACTGGTGGCGGTGCAATCCACATTGGATCGGCCAAAGGCAAAATTGCCGCCGAAAGCGGTGGTGGCAGCCTGGAACTGGTTTCCGGCTTGCAAGGCGCTTCGCTCGAAACCGGTGGCGGCAGCATTCATGTGGACAAGTGCACCGGCAAATTGAAAGTTTCCACCGGCGGCGGCAGCATCGATCTCGGAGAGATCAGTGGCCCAGTGCAAATGGAGACTGGTGGCGGAAGCCTTAAGGTCTCTTCGGCGACAGGAACTGTGAAAGCGGAAACCGGCGGAGGCAGCATTGAGCTTTGGGGAGTGCCGTCCGCGCACGTAGAAACCGGGGCCGGCGCCATTACCGCAAAATTCATTTCCTCGGGTGAGCGCAGCGACTCAGTGCTCGAAACCGGCGTGGGTGATGTGACCGTGTATCTGGTACCGAACCTGAATCTCACGATTCACGCCAGCATAGAAGCTTCGAATGGACACCACATTATTTCCGATTTTCCAGAGATCAAGATTTCGTCCGAGGGCGGTCCCTGGGAAAAGCTGATCTCGGCTGAGGGCAATCTGAATGGCGGCGGGCCGGTGCTGAAAGTCCGCACTACCATGGGCAATATTTATATCCGCCGCGCGCAATAAGGGGGCATATGAAGAACAAATCATTTCTTGTAATTCTGGTAGTTGTGATCGGCCTGGCTGCTCTTCCTCGCGCCTTGGCGCAGCCGGAAACGTCGGTTATGTTCCTGGACGAAGGTTCGGGTGGCGGCAGCTCATATCTCGGCGTGCAAACCGAAGATGTCACCGGGGACCGCGTCGGGCAGTTGCATTTGAAAGAAGAGCGCGGCGTCGAAGTCACGACCGTGGACCAGGATGCCCCTGCTTCCAAGGCCGGCCTCAAGGAACACGACGTAATTCTCAGCGTCAACGACCAGAAGATTGAAAGCGTCGAGCAATTGAAGCGCGTAATTCGTGAAATTCCCGCGGGACGGACGGTTGCCATCGGCATCAGCCGGGATGGCCAGCCGATGACGCTGAAGGCACAGCTTGCCGAGCGTAGCAAGCTCACCGACATGGATCATTCGTTTAATTTCAACATGCCGCCTATGCCGCCCATTAACATCCCCGCCATCCACATCCCGCCCATTAACATGCCGGATATGGACTTTGGGCCCATCGTGGTCATTCATTCTTTCGCGCGCAGCGGGCTGATGGTGGAGAACCTCACACCCCAGCTGGGCGATTTTTTTGGCGTGAAGAATGGCAGTGGCGTTCTGGTGCGCTCGGTCGAAAAGGGCAGCCGCGGCGAACAGGCAGGGTTTCGCGCCGGGGATGTAATTACTAAGATCAATGGCTCGGGAGTGACTGACTGCAGCGACTTTAGCCGCCTGCTGCGCAAGCGCACCGACAATAAAGCTGCTGTCACCGTCATGCGCGACCGCAAGGAGCAGACTCTGACTCTGAGTTTGCCGGAAACAAGACGCACCGGCGAACTGAATGAGAGGTCAAACTGCGGCTCCGAGGAATGGGGCGATTGCGCCGCCGATCTGAAGAACGAAGTAGCGCAACTGGTGCCCGAGCTGACCACAGCCGAACTGAGGCAACTGCAGCCAGAAATGGAAAAGCTGCAGAAAGAGTTTCGCAAGGAAGTCGTGACCCACCAAAAAGACTGGAAAAAGGACATGGAAAAAATGCAGCGGGAGCTGCGCCAGCAGCAAGAGGAATTGAAAAAACAGATGAAGGAGTGGGTAAAGGATTCTGAGATCTGACGCCGCGATTAATTCCCCCGGTGTGGACGCCCGGGGCTACGTGGTAAGGGGCGGCCGTCCACACCC
>Ga0209580_10000916_pt1 | contig 14366 bp, 17 predicted proteins | sample Coa_R1_5_FD_187153 | JGI IMG/M metagenome (GOLD analysis project Ga0209580, IMG submission 187153) | Surface soil microbial communities from Centralia Pennsylvania, which are recovering from an underground coalmine fire - Coalmine... | ecosystem: Environmental > Terrestrial > Soil >...
GCCAGGCCGTAAAAGACGCCTCCTGCACAGCGTCCTCGGCCGCATGCGCGTCGTGCAGCATGCCGAGCGCGAGCCGGAATCCCGGCTCGATCAGGGGCCGAAGGAGCTCGGCGAAGTCCGCCTCGTTCCCCACGTGTGAGCGTTCCAGGTCAGCCACCCGCTGCATGTCTCACCCATTGCTGTCGCCAGCGAATCGGTTTGTTGCAGCGCGAGCTCAAGCCGGTTAGGAGACCTCTTCCTCCTCGACCAGCCGCAGGTGGCCGCTCACGTCCAGCCCCAGGTGGCGCGCGAAGAAGCCGGCCACCCGCTCCACGTAAAGAGGGCGGTCGGCAAAGTACGCACCCGTGTGCGGCGCGCCCTGGACGATCCAGATCTCGCGCGGCCCGCGGTACGCGTCGTAAAGGCGCCGGCTGTGATTGACCGAGGTGATCTCGTCGGCCCCGCCGTGGATGAAGAACAGCGGCCGAGCTTCCAGCGAGCTGAGGACCGCCATCGGGCTGCATTCCGAAAGCCGGCTTCGCGTGCGCAGCCAGAACATCACGCCCGCCATCCAGACGAACGGCGTGCCCGGCAGCTTGGTCGCGCCGCGCACGTTCTCGACCAGCAGATTGCGGAGGTCGCTGAACGGGCTGTCCAGGACGAGCGCCTGCACCCCGGGTTCTCCCGCCGCGCCGAGGAGCGAGACCACCGCGCCCATCGAGTAGCCGAGCAGGCCGATCCTCGCGTTGGCGATCCGCTTGCGCGCGAACGCCACGACAGCCTGGAGCTCGAGCACCTCCTTGATCCCGAACGTGATCGGCGCGCGATCGCTGCCGGGCATGCCGCGGTACGAGTAGAGGATCACGTTGAAGCCTTTGCGCCACAGCGCGACGGAGATGCCGAGCGCGCCCTGCCGCTGGCCTTTGTGCCCGCCGGACACGATCACGGTCTGCGGCGAGCCGGGCTGGCGGAAGTGCCACGCGCCGAACGTGATGCCGTCGGCGGTGACGAGCTCCACCTCCTCGTAGTCGGCCTGGAACTCGTACGGGGTGAACGTGAAGTCGTCGAGGAAAAGCGGCCTGGCGGGCACGAAAGCACGGCGGTAGAGCTGGTAGGAGAGGGCCATGTAGAGGAGGGCCAGCGCCAGGACCAGGAGAGCCACCTCAGCCATCGGAGTCACCTGACTCGAAGCTTAGATCACCGCCTGCTCAAACCTGCCCGCGCTTCGCCGGCCTGGCGCGCCGCCCGGCGCGCTCCTCCTCATAGCGCCCGAGGACGAAAAGCAGAAGGCTGAGCCGGTTCAGCCAGCGCAGGACCTGGTCGTTGGCGAGGCCCCCCGCCCGCCGCAGGGAAAGGCACCGGCGCTCGGCCCGGCGCGTGACCGCCCGGGCGACGTCGAGCGCGCCCGAGGCGGGGGTCGCTCCCGGGAGGATGAACCCCGACGGCATCGTGACCTCGCCCTCCAGCTCCGCGGTCAACTCCTCGAGCTGCCTCACGTCGGCGTCGCCCGTGGTGGCGAAGGTGGTGCCGCTTTCGGGGTTGGTGCCGAGCTCGGCGCCCAGCGCGTAGAGCCCTCGCTGCAGCTCCTCGCAGATCGAGCGGACACGCGCGTCCGCCGTCAGCGCCTTGGCCAGGCCGAGCGCGCTCGAAGCCTCGTCGACCGTGCCGTACGCCTCCACCCTGGGATCGTCTTTTGGCGCGCGGCCGCCGCCCAGCAGGCCCGTCGTGCCGTCGTCGCCGCTGCCCGCCAGCTCCAGCATCTTCTTCTTGCGGCCCATCAGGCGGACCTACTCGAAGACTCGGCTGAGCTCGTACAGCTCCATTGGCACGCGGCTCGACTCCTTGACGACCTCGGCCAGGGGCACGACCTCGACGGTGCCGTTCCGCCGGATCGGGATCACGCCGCTCCTGCCGGCGACGACGAGCTCCACAGCCGCGACGCCCAGGCGCGTCGCCCAGATCCTGTCGGTCGGCGACGGCGAGCCGCCGCGCTGCAGGTGGCCGAGCACCGTCACCCGCGTTTCGAAACCTGTCTCGCGCTCGATGTTGCTGGCCAGCAGGTCGCCGATGCCGCGCTTGGCGAGCCTGATGTGCCCGAACGCGTCCTTCTCGGCCTGCCCCCCCGCCTCGCGCTCGAACTCGGGGATCTTCGCGCCTTCCGCGACGACGATGATGCTGAAGAGCTTGCCATCGCCACGGCGCCGGTACAGGTGCGCGACGACCTCGGAGAGCGACACCTCGAACTCGGGGATGATGATCATGTCGGCGCCGCCGGACACGCCGCCGAGCAGCCCGACCCATCCGCTGTCGCGACCCATCACCTCGACCACCATCACCCGATGGTGGGCCGACGCGGTCGTGTGCAGCCTGTCCAGCGCCTCGCTCACGACGCCGACCGCGGTGTCGAAGCCGATGCAGAACTCGGTCACGGAGAGGTCGTTGTCGATGGTCTTCGGCACGCCGACCGTCGGGAAGCCCGCTTCGTGCAGCGCGGCAGCGACGCTGAGTGTGTCGTCCCCGCCGATCGGGACCAGGGCGTCGATGCCGTTGTGCTTGAGCGACGAGATCACGCGCGCGATGCCGTCCTTCTCTTTGAGAGGGTTGGTCCGCGAAGTGCCGAGGATGGTGCCGCCAAGGGGCAGGATGCCGCGCACGTCGGCCGGCATCAGCTCCTCGATCAGGCCCTCCTCGAGGCAGCCGGCCCATCCGTTCTGCACGCCGCTCACCTGGTGGCCGAGCTGGAAGGCGCGCTTGGCCACCGCCCTGATGGCGGCGTTCAGGCCGGGCGCGTCTCCACCTCCGGTGAGGACACCGATGCGCACGGCCATAGGTTAGAACGGATCAGGCGCCGAGCTTCGCGATCAGGTCGTCAAGGCTCAGGTCGGCCAGCGAGCGCACGACCAGGTCGGCGTGCGTCAGGTCCAGGCGTTCGGTGATCGAGTTGGGGACGGCCACGCACTTGAGACCGGCGCGCTTGGCCGCGGTGATCCCGTTGGGTGAGTCCTCGACGGCGAACGCCTCCGCGGCGTTCACGCCGAGGCAGTCGACCACCGCGAGGTAGAGGTCGGGCTCCGGCTTGGCGTGAGCCACGTCGTCGCGGCAGCGCACGCAGTCGAACCTGTCGAGGATGCCGAGCCGGGCCAGGTGGCCGCGCACCCACTCCCCGGTCGAGCTCGACGCGAGTCCCACGGCCAGTCCGAGCTCGCGCGCCCGGTCGAGGTGGGCGACGACGCCCGGCAGGACCGCGTTCGCGAGGATCAGCTCGGTGCGCCGGACGACCCTCCCGTCGAGGAGCTCTTTGGGCAGGGGTCGCCCGAGCCGCTCTTCCAGGTGGTGCTGCGGGTGGAAGGCGGCGTTGGTCGAGCCCACGGTCTGGATCCAGCGCTCGAACGGAAGCTCCTCGCCATGCGCCTGGTAGACCTCCAGCCAGGACCGGTAGATCGGCTCCTCCGTGTCGAGGATCAGGCCGTCGAAGTCGAACACGACCGCGCGGAACATCGCGCGAAATGTACCGATGTGTGGAGCTCATCGAGCCGTCCGGCGGATTCGCCGTCCGCTTAATTCGCTCCACTTGCCGGGCAAATGCTTAGGATCGGCCGTGCCGTGTGCCGAGGTAGATCCTGATGCCAGACGCGCCCCGGAGTCCCGTTCCGCAGCACTCCGACCGCATGGTGTCGGTGGGCTGGGCGGGGGCGGCCCTGTCCGGTCTCGCCCTCGTCGCCGTCACCTCGATGATGTTCGTCCTGTTCGGCGTGCTGGACGCGCACTATCGCACGCTGACGGACGTCTTCAACCCGGACCCCGCCGCCGCCGCCGGCACCCTCGGCCTGGCTGGCGGCGCGGAGGGCGTGACCCTCAGCATCGTCATCGTCGCCGTGATGTTCGGCATCCAGGGCGTGTCGTCCCGCTACTCGCCCCGGATCATCGGCATCTTCACGCGCAACGTGCTGAACGCGCTGGTGCTGGGTTTCGCGCTCGCGTCCATCCTCTACACGTTCCTCGTCCGCTCCGAAGTGACCGCGTCCTACGTGCCGAAGCTGAGCGTCGCGGTTGCGGTGGTGCTTGCCCTCCTCAACTTCGCGATCCTCTTTCCGTACGTCGGCTACATCTTCGAGGTGATGCGCGCCGAGACGCTGGTCGCCGGCATCATGCGGCGCGCCGGCCGCCAGCTTCGCGCCGCGAGCAGGCGCGCCCACAACCGGCGCGAGCGCGACGCGCTCATGACGTCGATCGCCCAGGTCACGGACATCGCGTTCGGATCCATCCAGCTCGGCGACATGCCGGTGTGCGTGATGAGCATCGAGGTGCTCGGCCAGTTCATGGCGCGGGACTACCTGACGGTCAAGAAAAAGTTCAGCCCCGAGTGGTTCAAGGTCGGCCACATGGAGCTGCCCGGCGCGTCGGACCAGATCATCGCCGAGGTCAACCGCGCGGGCACCTGGTTCACCTACTCCGTGATGTCGATCTTCGTCGACATGGTCGGGCTCACCCCGCTCCACCGCAAGGAAGCCGTGCACGCGATCGCCGTCGCGACACGCAACGTCGGGATGGCCGCGATCGACCTCGGCGACTCAGAGGTGGCCGAGCTCTGCCTGCGCTTCTTCAACACATACCTGCGCGTCGCGATCAACCGCTCGGCGCCGACCTTCGCTTCGGGGATCATGAACGAGTACCGGCGCTTCGCCATCGGCGCACTCGAATGGAGGTCCGACCTCGCCGTGGAGGCCGCCGCCCACATCCTGCGCTACGGCAGGCACTTCGACGAGGCGGGCATGCCGGCCATCTACGGCGCCGCCGCGGAGGACGTGGCCGACCTGGCGATCGAGGCCCGCGCCCGCGACCCTGAGGTCTCGCGCCGGCTGGCGCGGCTGCTCGTGCGACACCTGCTCGAGCTGGTACCGAACGCCCGGCCGATCGGGCTCAACGGACTCTTCAAGGGCGTCGCCAAGCTCACCTTCTGGGCTATGGCGGCGGACGAGCGCGACGTGGCGCGCGTGCTGGTCGAGGGCATCGCGGCAGCGCCGCCGGACTTCGTCGACGCGGCGATCGACCGCATGGAGGCGATGCAGAACGGCCTCTTCTGGGAGGTCAACGAGCGCGTCATCGCCTTCGATTGGGTGGAGCAGCCTCTGCGGCAGCAGATCCCGCGGCTGCGGGCCGCGCTGCGCCGGGCCAAGGCGACAGGCCACGGGCTGTCGCTCGAACCCGACGAGGCGCCTGTGGTGACGCAGGACCTGGTTCAGCCCGAGGCGGCTCGGACTCCGCAGGCGAGCGTGGCTCAGACGCAGACGCTCGAGACCCTCGAGATCCCGACCAGCCCCACTAAGGCCGGTTGATCATCGCGGTCGAAGCCGTCTCGAAGTAATCGAGCAGCGCCTTGCGCACCGCGGGCGCCAGCTCGAGCGACTCGACGGCCGCCGTCATCTGCCGCAGCCACGCGTCTCGCTCCGGCCGGCCGATCGCGAACGGCTGGTGGCGCATGCGCAGGCGCGGATGTCCCCTCTGCTCGCTGTACGTCGGCGGGCCGCCCCAGTACTGGATCAGAAAGAGCGTCAACCGCTCGGTCGCGCCTGACAGGTCCTCTTCCGGGTAGACGCGCCGCAGCACGGGGTCCGTCTCGACGGCGGCGTAGAACCGCTGCACGAGCAGCCGGAACGTCGCCTCGCCGCCGGCCAGCTCGTACAGGCTGCGGTTCAGCACTGGTGGCATGCTGTTGAGTCGTGTCGCGAGAGCTTCGGAACGGATATCTCGGCGGCCTGATCGTCCTCGTCATCCAGTTCCTGCTCGGGACGGCCACCAACCTGTTCGTGACCGTCCCGCCCAAACACCCGGGCGCCAATCCGCCCGAGTATTTCAGCGGGGTGGCGCAGAGCGTCACCTGGGCGATCCTTCACGGCCCGATCCTGCTCGTCCTGCACGCGATCCTGGGACTGATCCTCGTCGCCTTCGGCGTCCGGCTGCTCGTCCCCGCGATCCGCTCGCGGCACCGCGTCACGGTCATCACCGCGGTCGTCGGCGCGCTTGCCATCCTCGGGGCGGGATTCAACGGGGGCAGCTACCTCAACTATCACCAGGACTTCAGCTCGATGCTCATGGCCAGCTTCTTCGCCATCGCCATCACGTCGTACGTGATCGGTCTGTGGGCACTCCCGCCCCGGCAAGAATCTCCGGCGCCGGCCGCACCATCGCCTGCGCCGCCCGCAGGCCGGTCGCTTTGAGGTAGCGCTCGACGATCAGGCGGCCGACCGCGTAGCCGCCCATGTGCGGCACCCCGGCGGGCGTGGCGCCCATCCGGCTCGCGACCTCGTCGCCCAGCACGTAAGGGGTCCAGTCGCCGAACGCGCGGCCGGTGCCGAAGGCGCCGGTCACCTTCGCGTAGGCCGCCTCGAGCGCATCGCCGGTCACCGCCGAGTACCAGGCGCCCGTCGAGCCCTCCCCGCAGACCTCGAGCGTGAAAACCTCGGCCAGGCCTTCGTGCACGACCCACTCGGCCAGGTTGAAAGGCCCGTCGACGTTCGGCGTGCGTAGGTTGTGAGCCAGCTCGTGCACGCCACACGCGCCGATCCTCGTCACGTTGTAATCGGTCGGCCACGCGACGAGCCAGATGCTGCCCGGCACAGAGCCCATCCCGTAGTAGCCGAGAGTGCGCTCGATGAAGATCGCATCGTCTGGGTTGCCGAGAGTCAGGACGACCTCGATCCGGTCAGGGTGGCGGATGCCGGGCAGCACCGAGCGCTGGTACTCCCAGGCCCGCGACAGGTCGCGTCGCAGCTGTCCCCAGGCGTCGGCGTCGACCAGGCGCCGCAACGCGGGCGCAAATCTCGGGTCGTCGGCGCGGACGCGGAATCCATCGCCCTCCTCGTGGACCTGCTTGAGCATCCTCATCGGCCCCTCGTCGAATGCGGATATCCCGCGCATCTCCGCCAGCGCGTCGAACCGCGCGGCCACCGGCAGCGTGAAGAGCCGGGCGAGCGCCGCCGCGTCATCGTGGACGTCGATCTCGATCTGCTCGTCGGTGGTCAGAGCCAATGGATCAGCCTTGCTGCCCGAGAGCCGCGCGCAGCGGTTCCTGGCGGAGGGCGTAGCCGTCCATCTCCCCCTCCCGGGGCAGGAACCACGCGATGCCGATGGTGACGATGACGAGGATGACGTGGGTCATCAACGACTTCTGCAGCCCGATCGCGTCGCCGATGGCCCCGTTGATCGGAATGCCGATCGCGCCGGTGACGAAGCCGAGGCCCATGACGAGGCCGGACGCGAGACCCGCCCGCGCGGCCATCAGCTGCTGCGCCATCAGCAGCATGAGCGGCTGCGTCGACGCGGCGAGGACGCCGATGAGGATCGCGCTGCCGAACGCCCAGCGGCCTGGAAACATCGTGTAGAGCAGGATCGCGGGCACGCTCAGCACGAGCGTGCCGAGGACGACGATGCGGCGGCCGTAGCGGTCGGCCAGCGATCCGCAGCCCACCGCGCCGATGGCGCTCGCCAGCACCAGCGTGGTGGCCAGCGGGCCGTAGAAGTCCGGGCCGTAGCCGAGCTGGCGATACCAGGTCGGGGTGAATGCCTGGAACACGGCCATCGTCCAGCTGCGCGACATCATCACGCCGATCACCACGGCAAGGGCGAAGAGCGGCACCGGACCGGCCGCGGCCGCGCCGGCCTGCACGCCCTTGGCGGCCACCTTGACCTGCGAGCGCATCCGCCACAACAGGTATCCGCCGGCGGCGATGCCGGGGATGACCAGCAGGCCCGTGCCGCGGATGCCGAGCAGGTAGAAGACGGCGATTCCGATCAGCGGGCCGCACGCCACGCCGACCGTGCCGGCGGTCACGTACACGGACATGCCGAAGCTCCTCCGCCACGCGGGCAGCAGGGCACGCACGTCAAGGGCGCCGAGCGGATGGAAAGCACCGGAGCCGAGACCCGACGCGCAGGCCAGCGCGATGAGCAGCGGGTAGCTGTTGACGAACCCGATCAGGGCGAACGTGAGCGCCGTCCAGCACAGGGCGAGACCGGTGAAGCGCGTTCCGTAACGGTCGGCCAGCAGGCCGAACACCGGCTGCGAGATCGCCGCCATCCCGGAGTACGCCAGGCTCACGAGGCCCACCGTGCCAAGGGTGAGATGGAAGCGTCCGATCAGCAGCGGATACAGGACCGGGATGATGCCCACATAGCTGTCGACCGTGAGATGGCCGAGCATCAGGGTCAGCAGCTTGCCGCTCTTCAGGAAGTCGCGCACGCAGCACTATCATCGCGGCGGTGGGTGAGCTCCTGTACCTGAGCCGAGCCGACGTCGAGCGGCTGCTCGACGTGCGCGCCATGCTCGACGCGCTGGCTCAGGCGCTCATCGCCTACTCGGCCGGCCAGACGTCCGTGCCGCCGCGCGCCGGCGCGCGTGTCGGCGACCGCGGCATCCTCGGCGCTATGCCGGGTTACGTGCCCGGCGTCGGGCTCGAGGTGAAGCTCGTGTCGGTCTTCCCCGCCAACCACGGATTGGGCAAGCCGTCGCACCAGGGTCTCATCGCGGTGTTCGACGAGCAGGACGGGACGCCCCTCGCGCTGATGGACGGCACATACATCACCGCCATCCGCACCGGCGGCACGGCCGCGGTGGCGGCCCGCGCGCTCGCGCGCCAGGACGCCGCGGTGCTGGCGATCCTCGGCGCCGGCGTGCAAGGCTGGTCGCACCTCGAGACCTTTCCCCTCGTGCGCCAATTCCGCGAGATCCGCGTCGCGTCGCGCAGCCGAGAGCACGCGGCCGCGCTGGCGCGGCGCCATCCCGGGGCTCGCGTGGCTGAGTCTTTCGAGGCCGCCGTGCGTGGTGCCGACGTCGTTGCCTGCTGCACCGACGCCCGCGAGCCGATCCTCCGCCTGGAATGGCTGCAGGCGGGGACGCACGTCAGCTCGGTCGGCGGAACCTGGGGCCCGGAGGTCGACGCCGACACGATCGCCGGAAGCCGAGTCTTCGTCGAGTGGCGCGGTGCCGCGACCAACGCGCCCCCAGCCGGCGCGGCCGAGCTGCAGGGCATCGACCCCGCCACCCTGACCGAGGTCGGCGAGGTGCTCGCGGGCACGCGGCCGGGGAGGCGCTCGCCCGACGAGATCACGCTGTACAAGTCGACGGGGCACGCGGTCGAAGACGCGGCCACCGCCCGGCTCGTCTACGACCGCGCGATCGCCGAGGGCGCTGGGGTGAGGCTAACCCTCTAGATCTCGATCAAGCGCGATGGGATCGCGTTGACGACCCGCGTGGCTCCCACGTGGCGCTCGGGCTGCGACCGGCCGTACGGGTGCACGTGGCCATGGACGAAAAGCAGCGGTTGAAAGGTCTCGATGAGTCGCACCAAGGCGGCGAAACCCACGTGAGCGGCGTCCTTCGGTTCGGCAAGGCCGAACGGCGGGGCGTGCGCCACGACCAGGTCGAGCTTGCGCCCGCGCCGGACCGGCCGCAGGCGGATGCGCAGCTCGAGGCTGAGCACCCGCCAGCGCATCTGCGCCTGCGAATACTGGTTGGGCCCCTTCTTGTAGCGCAGGCTGCCGCCGAGGCCCGCGATGCGCAGCCCATGCACCTCGACCAGGCGGCCGTCGATGTTCTCGCACCCCGCCGGCCCCGGCGACGGCACCTCAGCCTGCAGCGGCATCCAGAGCTGGTCGGGCGGCTCGAGACTCGGGTCGTGGTTGCCCGGCACGTAAAGGAGCGGAACGTCGAGCAGGCTGACCAGGTACTCGAGGTAGTCGAACGGAAGGTCTCCGCACGAAACGACGAGGTCCGGACGCAGCGACTCGAGCTTTTCGGACTGCAGCGATTCGTCGACCTCGTCGGCGACGGCCAGGATCCGGGTCAGGCGCGCTTGAACCTGAGCGCTGTCCAGTCGTCGTCGACGGCCACGAAGGCGACCGGCTTGTAGCCGCGCTCCGACGTGATGTCGCCGAGCACGTCCCGCTCCGTCCACCAGGGGGTCGCCGGCAGGTCGGTCACGCCGCGGGTCTGGCCGCCCTTCGGATAGGTGATCCAGAGCAGGCCGTTCGGCTTCACCGCGCGGATCGCCGCCGGGCCGAGTCTCCGCAGCTCGTCCACGCTGTGGACGAAGAGCTGCACCGCGTCGTAGCCCTCCTGTGGCTGGAGCTCGCCGTCGATTCGCGCCGGCCCGGGCATGAGGGTCTCGCCGTAGCCCGGCGGCGCGTTCAGCACCGCGACGCGATGCTCGGCGGTGAGACGGAGCTTTTTCGCCATCGCGCTGAGGCCCGATTTGTCCGCGCCGAGCGCCGGCAGGGAGCGGAACGAATCGAGGTGGCCCATCTCTCCTGCGCCACTCTAGCGCCTGGACATGCCGTTATCTCAACCGCCGGGCGCGGCCAGCGATGGCCTGCCGCCGGCGGGCACCTCCAGGTCCGCCCAGGCGCCGCTTGCCTCGTGGCCGTCGACGAGCGACGCGATGCGGTAGCTGCCCGGGTCGGACGGCGTGAAGTCGAAGCTGGCGGTCTGGCCGGGGTCGAGGCCGCGCGTCGGGTCGGGCGTCGACCATCCGGCGCGCACGGGGCTGGTGTCGTCCTTGCCGGTCACGACCGCACAAGAGTTGGGCACCGTGCCCCGGTTCTCACACTGGATCGTCGCCTGCCAGCCGACCGGCACGGTCACCACCAGCACGCCGTTTCCATAGCCGTCGTAGTTGAACTGGTAGTCGCCCGCCGGATAACCCGCGACGAGCGTGAAGACCACCGAACGCAGCACCGGCTGCGCGTGGAAGTACCGCGACAGGTCGGGTGGGTTCCCGGAGCCGGTGCCCATCACGGGGTCGCAGGCCGCCATAGATAAAAGGATGGCGACAGCTCCGGCCCGTCTCGCGAAGCGACCCGCGCTCACCGCATATGATCCGCGTGGATGCCGGCCAACCCGAACGATCGTACTAAGAAGCCTCTGCCGCTGGTCCTGTGGTGGGAGCGGCTCGAGACCTGGAAGCACCTGGCCATCTCGTTTCCGCCTTTCGCCATGCTCATGTTCCTGATCAACGTGGGTCCTTTCAACCAGCCTTTGCTGCGCTCCGTCTTCTACGGCCTGTTCGAGGGCGGGGTGCTCAGCGGCATGCTCGCGGTCATCACGCGGACTGAGCGCGCCAAGCGGACCTGAATGCGTAACCTGCCCGTGCTCCTGCTGCTCACGCTGGGCGCGGCCGTGGCCTGCTCCTCAGGGCCATCGCTGACCGTCAGCAACACCTCCGTCGACGCCATCTACTCATGCCCGCCCGGCGCCAGCGACGCCGCCTACGACCTGCATGCGACCGCCGACGTACACAACACGACCTCGAGCACCGTGACCATCAACTCGATCACCGCGGTGCTGACGCTCGAGGCCAGCAAAGGCGCTTGGCAGGAGAAGATCGGTGACAGCTACAACGCGGGCAGCGCGAAGTTCACGCCGGCGACCGTGGCCGCGGGCGCAACCACGACGGTCCAGGTCACCATCGCCAGCGCATGCACCAACAGCAAGGCGGGAAACGGCGGCAAGGACTACGGCGATTACGCGGTGACCCTGCACATCGCGACCTCCGCGGGCACGTTCAGCGACACGAGCAAGAACATGCACCGGATCTTGGCCGCGTAAGGCGCTCAGCTACGGAGAATGGCCAGGGCCTTCGTCGCCGCGGCCAGCCAGGCCGGGCTCTGCAGCCACGTGTCGACTCCCCAGAGCAACACCACCTGGAGCTGCTCCTGCCGGTAGTCGACCGCGCTGGCGACCAGGTCGGACGGGCTGAACTGTCCGGGTGAGGCCGACCATGGCTGGGCCTGCATCTCGGCCAGCCACAGGTCCTTCCCCATCGCATGCGCGCGCGTGGCCCACCATCCGACCGCCTGCTCCTTCCACTCGGCCCGGAGGTCGGGGCTCGTGAATCGCAGCGGCGTGGTCGGACCGTCGACGTAGAGGTCCAGCCCAAGGGCGTCGCCCGCCTCGAGCGCGCCTTCGGGATGCCCGCTCGGCCAGCCGCCGAGCCGGTACAGGACCCCGGGTGTGTAGACCTGCATCATGTCGACGGCGACATTCCAGCCGTCGAAGGTGGTCGTGACCGCCTTGTGCGCCGGATCCAGGCGATGCACCGCAGCGATCTCCCAGTCCAGCTGCACGACCTTGATCTGGTCGTCGCCGGTGAAGCTGTTGCCCACGTAATCGAGCGGCTCGTTCTCGACCTGCCACGCGTAGAGCAGCGGCGAGCTCCGGTACCGCTCGATGCTGCCTTCGAAGTAAGCGCGGTACGCGGTGCCTGACTGCACCTCGTTGAGGTAGGGCTGCTGCCGCGGCCCAGCCCACGCGGGTTCGTGCAGCTCGGGGTACAGGAAGTTGCGCGCTCCGATCGTGAGCACCACGCGCGTCGGGTTGGGCGCGATCTGGTTGTGCTTCGCGATCACGGCGAGCAGCGCGTCGACGGACGAGAAGTCGAGCTGGTCCGGCGAAGGCTGGACCGTCTCCCAGTAAACCGGCAGCCGGACGAGGTCCGGATTCGTCGAGTCGACCAGCAGCGTGAGGTCGCGCGCCGGGTCGCGACCGGCCCAGATCGAGGTGAGCGGGCTGAAGCTGAACCCGGCCAGCGGTGGAGGCGGGGCCGGCTGCGGCCACGCTTCGCTTCCCAACACAAGGGCGAACCCGACAAGAAAGAGCAAGCGCTTCAACGCTGGGAGAACGCCTCCTGCCCCTTACCTATTGACCGCGCGTCCCCCGCGCGCGGGGCGTTGGCTGCGCTCAAGCGTTGCTCCGGTGGAGAGTCGAACCTTTCAGATGCAGCGCGCCACGATCATCATCGCGGGCTTTCTCGTCTCCGGGCTGATCGGCCTGGGTGCGTACTTCCTGCCCATCCTGCAGACCGCCGCGAACTCGAGCGTCGGCTCCGGGAGCCTGCCGCTCAATCCGATCTCGAGCCCGGCCTCGGGGCCGACTCAGCCCTTCACCGTGCTGCTCCTGGGCTCGGACGACGACTCCAAGTTCCCGCCCGATCGCCTCAACACGCAGTCGATGATCCTGGTCCGCGTCGACCCGTCGACCAAACAGGCGACGATGCTGTCGATCCCCCGCGACCTCTGGGTCCCGATCCCGAACCAGGGGATGGGCAAGATCAGCACCGCCTACAACCTGGGCGGACCGCAGGGTGCGATCGCGGTGGTGCAGAGCAACTTCAAGGTCCATGTCGACGACTACGTGTGGATCGGGCTGAACGGACTGGTCAAGCTGATCGACCAGCTGGGCGGGGTCGACGTGATGGTGACCAATCCCGTGATGGACGACTTCTATCCCTCCGATCTCAACAGCGGTGCGTATCCATATGACTACTACCGCGTGGCGGTGCTTCCGGGTGCAGTCCACCTCGATGGAGTCCACGCGCTCCAGTACGTGCGCTCACGCCACGGCGATCTGCGCGGCGACTTCGCGCGGTCCGAGCGTCAGCAGCAGGTGCTGCTCGCGATCAAGCAGGACGCGACGCACCTCAACGTCGCCGACCTCCCCGCCCTGGCCAGCGCCTTGAACGGCGAGATCAAGACGAGCATGAGCATCGACAGGGTGCGCCAGCTGCTTGCCGTCGCGAACGACTTCGAGGGGCCGAACATCCACCGCATCGTCCTGCTGCCCCCCTACACGTGGGAGGGGTTCGCCGCGGGCCAGGACGTCGTGTTCCCAGACTGGAACCAGATCCTTCCGCTCGTCCACCAGAGCTTCCCCTGATGGAGGTCCGGGCGCGCCGGAGCGCGGGTGCGCGCGGTTTCCTCCACCTGCTGATGGCGATCGTGCTCGCAGTCGCCATGTTCGCGTTCGGCTTCGGCGTCTACTTTGCGGCGGGTTATCTCAAGGTCGGGCATCCCTTCGTCGAGCGGCCCGACCAGACGACCGCTCCGGCGCTGCCGGGCACCATGTACGTGGTCCAGGGCGGCGTGATCTACCGGTTCCACACCGGCTCGTTCACAGCCCTCACGTCCGGCAACGGTTGGATGCAGCCGGCGGCCACGACGGACGGCAGCCGGCTCGTCGCCGTCAAGCGCTTCACGAACTGGTCCGACCTTTACCTGCTTTCCAACGGGGGGAAGGCGCCCGTGCGGCTGACCGACAACTCCTCGAAGCAGGTGGAGGGCAACCACTGGATCTTCTATCCGCGGTTCAGCCCTGACGGCTCGAGCCTGTTCTACGACTTCGACCCCAAGGACCCGTACAACAGCTACCGCGTCGACCTGGCCATCCTCGCGAGCCCGGCCCGCGACCTCGGGCGATGGCAGCAGTGGACCTACCCGAACCAGTACACCGGCGGCGACGTCATGCCGGTTCCGCTGCGGGACGGAGGCCTGATCTACACGCGCTTCTCGATCGACGACCAGTCGGTCCTGCACTCGCAGATCTGGTTCCAGGCGCG
>Ga0209580_10000917_pt1 | contig 14359 bp, 9 predicted proteins | sample Coa_R1_5_FD_187153 | JGI IMG/M metagenome (GOLD analysis project Ga0209580, IMG submission 187153) | Surface soil microbial communities from Centralia Pennsylvania, which are recovering from an underground coalmine fire - Coalmine... | ecosystem: Environmental > Terrestrial > Soil > Unclassified...
GCCCAGCGCGAAGATGGTTGGGAAGCCAATAGACATGAAGAAAAAGGTTGCAAACATCGCGTATAACCCCGCTTTGCCGCCCCCGATGGTGATCCCTACGAGCACAACGTTGAAAAGCGAGTAGATGGCGAGCACACGCTCCGGCCTGAACTGGCTGATGACGGCACTGCCGCACAAGCGCCCAATCATGAACAAGACAAACCCGATTGCGCCTAGCCACCGCGCGGCTTGAAGCCGGGTAATTCCGGGATCGTTTTCGAGTACGTAATTTACGAAGAAGCTGAAAATTCCGGTTTGTGCTGCAACGTAAAGAAATTCGGCAACAATGCCGAGAGTGAAATGCATGCGCCGAAACATGTCCCAATTTCTTGAGACCAGAAGGTAGGAGGCTATGTACGCTACGACGAGCAGACCGTATGCCACCGGCTGGAAAAGCGCATGGTTCAGATGAAGCAAAGTCCAAAGTAAAGCTAGAATTGGCGCAATAAAAAAATACAGCAGTCCGCAAGTTGCGGCCAACACGACCCCGATAGCTGCCGACTGAGTGCTGGTGGGCTTCAACCGATTCGGGCCGGCCGTGGGTTCATGGCTTTGATCTTCAGCATGCAAATCCGGAACCCTCGAAATGCCAAATACGGCGATCAACAGAACCACGAAGATCCCAATCGCTATGTAAGGCGTCGCGATCCCGGCATTTGCATCTACTCCATCGCTGCGGGAGAACACAAAGTAACCGCCGACTATTGGTCCGAGAATCCAACCAGCGCCATTCAGCGTTTGAGCGATATTGATGCGCGTCGGACCAGATTCCGGTGAGCCCAGAACGGTCGCATACGGGTTCGCAATCGTTTCCAGACATGTCATCCCCGCTCCAATGACAAACAAACCCAGCAGAAAGGCCCAGTAGGTGTCGATGTTTGTAGCTGGAACAAACCAGAATGCGCCCGCCGCAATCAGAGACAAACCGACAAGGATGCCTCCTTTGTAGCCAAATTTCTTTGCAATCAGGCCAGCGGGAATCGCCATCAGGAAGTAAGCCAGATAGTTCGCCGCTTGCACCAAGCCCGACTGTTCCTTGTTGATGTGCAAAGTGTCCTGAAAATGTTTGTTCAGGACGTCAATCATCCCGTTGCAGAACCCCCACAGCAGGAACAACGAAGTCAGCAGTAAAAAAGTGAAAGCAAGGCTTTCGCCCTTCGCTGTGCGAAACAATCCACCGCGGGTGTCGGCCGAAACAGCTACGGCCGTTGGCTCACTCGTGAAAGAATTCATGCGATCTAACCCAATGAAACAAGAATCTTCTTAAACCCTGAAGGATTTTCACTCCAGGAACGCAGTGCGTCTGGGGCTTCCTCCAGGGGAACAACTAAGCTCACGAATTGTTCTACTGGCAACTTTCCAGCCTCAAACAGGCGGATTACTGCATTGAAATCTTCGATTTCAGCATTTCGCGACCCGAGGATATCCAACTCTTTTTGCACAAACTGCTTCGTCTCGTAGCTCACCGGTTGCTTGGAGTACCCGATATAAACGACTCGGCCCGTATACGCGACTTCTTCCACGGCCGCTCGGAACGTCTCTGGAGTGCCAACTGCTTCGATGATGACGTCGGGACCACGGCCATCAGTTATCTCCGCCAAACGTTCGCGCAACGATTCCCTCGCACTGTTGATGGCGATGACGCCAAAAGCGACCCGCGCGAAATCAAGCTTCTCATCATCCACATCGATCGAAATTGTCCGAGCACCCCGGGAACTCGAAGCTGCTACGGCTCCGAGCCCAACTCCTCCACAGCCGAAGACGGCGACCGTGTCGCTTGCGGTGATTCGTCCCCGCGACGCCGCATGGAAACCTACGGTCAGCGGCTCAACCAGACATAACTCCTTGAACGTCAGGCTGGCAGGAAACAATCTCTCCGGCGGCAGCGCCACGAATTCGCTCAGGGCACCGTCTCGTTGCACACCCAGAGTTTCATTGAACTGACAGGCATTTGGTCGATCTCGCAGGCAGGATGCGCATTTCCCGCAGCTGGAATAGGGAGACACAGCCACGTCCGTTCCTGCAGAAAGCCTGCTGTCGTGGCCTATGTTTTCGAGAACTGTAGCCGAGACTTCATGCCCAAGAATCCGTGGATACGAAACAAGTGGATTGAGCCCGCGAAAGGAATTCAAATCGCTGCCGCAAAATCCCACCATCCGCACCCTCAGCATCACATTCCCGGGCGTGAGCACGGGATCCGGAACTGTCTCAATCGACGCCTTTCCAGGCTTCTGAAGTACAATTGCCTTCATTTTTGAATGACAGCTTTTTGAAGCGATGAACCAGCGTTGCGAGCGTGCCGTACAGTCCGGCTTCCGTTCTTCGAGCGCATTGAGATGCGAAGCCGCTTCTCGGCATCGGCATACCAGTACCCGCATTCCAATTCCAGAAACACCGATGTGTACGGAATACGCATGTTGGTTTTGATTAGCAGCACGCGAAATTTTTCACTGACTCGATCCAGAGTTGAGATGATTTCTTCGTGCGGCAGAGTACGGACTTTATGTCCCTTCAGCAGGGCGCCTAATTCCTGCCGGTATGAGCCAATCCCCGGTGCATCGTCATCACTAACAAAATTCAATTCCTTGTCCGTATAGATGTTCGGCTGAATGTGCTTGCAGCTACCAAGAATCGCTAACGTCTGTTCCAGAACGGCAACTTGTTCCTCGTCGACCACCATGGTTTCAATCGCTTGCTTGGATTGCGCGGGATAGGCTGAATCCGCTATCACCAGCCAGTTGCGATGACCGTAGAGTGGGAGACGGTCCTGCAGAATGTCTTTCCAGTTGGATGTCATTTGGATGCCAGTTCTTCATCAGAGCAGATCGCAACTTTGCCACATTTCCCTGACGCCATAAGAGCATACGCATTCGCCGCATCCTCAAGGCCGAAGCGATGCGTGATAATGTCAGCCGGATGGAGGTTCCAGCGTACGAGACGTTCCACCAACTCCTCCATCAACCACGTTGATGTGACCCATGATCCATAGATCGTCTTCTGATCGTGGATTATGTCAGGCGATGGCTGGAACTCGACGCTACCTCCTTCACCGACGAATGCGATCTTTCCCCATTTGCGTGTGGCCCGAATGGCCGCAGCTCGCGCAGTAGCATTTGCGGAGCAATCGATCGCCCGCTCGACTCCGAAGCCGCCTGTTAATTCTCTGACCTGATGAGCGTTGTCCGTTCCTGCGTTCAGGACGACATCACACAATTTGAGAGAGTTGGCCAACTGCAGGCGCTCGGGAACAACATCAATCCCGATTATCTGATGGACACCCAGCTTACGGGACAATGCCGCTGCTGCCAGTCCCACGGGTCCCAATCCGGTGATCAATAGGGAGTGGTTGCCGTTGAGCTGAATCTTCTCAATCGCTTCGTATACGGTCCCAAAGCCGCAGGCAACCTGCGCCCCATCTGCGTAGGAAAGCTCGTTTGGCAACGCAATGAGATCCTTCTCTTCCGCGATCATGCAGTCAGCCATTCCGCCGTCACGTTGCCAGCCGTACGCTCGCCGGTATTTCTCATTTGTGCAGGAAATCATGTAACCGCGGCGACAGTCGTTGCAAACGCCACAGCCCGAGATGTGATACACGACCACGCGGTCGCCGACAACAAAGCGCCGACAACTCGGCCCCACTTCGACGATTTCGCCGCTTGGCTCATGGCCTGCGATGACTCCCTGATAGCCCTCCGGTCCCTTGCCAAGATGCTCGTGATATATGCAGCGGATATCGGAACCGCAGATCGTGGAGGCCTTAACCCTGATCAGAACTTCGGCATGGCCCGGGTGAGGCAAAGGAACGGTGCGGAGATCGACTCTGTCGTTTCCAGGCAGAAACGCCGCTCGCATGCTTTGTCCCATGGGATTCATTCGCAATTTCATCCTGCCTGGATCAGGCTGGCGTTATCTCGCCTTTGGGATCCCAGAGATCTTCCCAAGACTGACCTTCTTTCCAGAGAAACACCTGCCCCTTAATCAGTCGGCAATTGCGGTCGATCGCGCTGATCGCTCGCATTTCATCGGCACTCAAGGGCTCGCTCACGACGGATTCGAGATTGCTGAGATAATGGCTCCGGTTCGTGGAAAACGGTATCGGAACCTGGCCGCGCTGGACTGCCCACTTCACACACACTACAGCCGGATGCACTTTCAGCCGGGTAGCTATTTTGAGGATCACAGAATCCTGGGTTGGTTCTGTGTCCTCGGGAGTACGATCTCTCTCGGGCCGCCCTGGCGAACCCATCGGGCAATACCCGACCGGAATCATTCCATGAGATCGAACGAAATCGAATAACTGCGGCTGCTGAAAGTGCGGGTGCAGTTCCATCTCATTCACCGCCGGCTTGATTCGAGCACTCTGCAGAAGCAGCTTCAACTTGGGGATTGTCATATTGGAGGTTCCAATATGGCGAACCAGGCCCAGATCGACCAGTTCCTCCATTTTGCGCCATGTCTTCATGAACTCGGCGTGAATGTAAGGTTTCGCGTCTTTACTGCGGGAGCTCACATCACAGCCAGGTGGGTGGAAGTTAGGGAAGGGCCAATGAACCAGGTAGAGGTCTAGATATTGCAACCTCAAATCCGCAAGCGATCTTTTGCACGAGGGGATAACGTCTTGTTCCCCATGCTTGTCATTCCACAGCTTCGAAGTAACCCATAACTGCTCGCGTCCAATGCCTCGAAGAACGTTTTGGAGCGCGTAACCAATCTCGTGTTCGTTTCGATATACGGACGCACAATCGAAATGCCGATATCCCGCTACTGCGGCGCCTTCGACCGCGCCTGCCACCTCGGCGGCTGACACGTGGTCTGAACCGAAAGTTCCCAAGCCGATGGCAGGCATGCGTGCGCCTGTGTACAGGGTCCTCTGAGGCACCAAGGCAGGATCGACATCCCCGTGAAGAAGCGGGCCCGTGCTCCCTATTTCCATTTGAGTTCCAATCGTTCTTTGAATAGCAGCTTCCTCTCCTTGGGATCAGAAGCTCTATACTCGCAGCACGATAAGCGGTACAGTTACCGATGTCAACAGGAAGAAGGATCGAGGAAGCAGGATCGAAACGTTGATGCCCCAACAGCGAGTCTCGCGAAGGCAGTTATATATACTGTTGAGCGATCTATGAGCACACGCATGAAGGACATTGCCAGAGATCTTGGGGTGTCCGTAATTACTATTTCCAAGGTCCTGCGCAACCATCCGGACGTAGGAGACGAAACTCGTGAGAGAGTTCTGGCTCGCGTGAAAGAGCTCGACTATCGACCTAATCTGGCCGCCCGCAGCCTAGTGACCGGCCGTACCTACCTTTTAGGACTAGTTGTTCCGGATCTCCTTCATCCCTTCTTTGCAGAAATTGCCAAATCCCTCTCCGAAACGTTGAGAGGCAGTGGGTACTATCTGATCGTTTCGTCTTCTGAGGAAGATCCGGAAGTTGAAGAACAAGAAATTAATCAGTTGCTAGCCCGCCGTCTCGATACCCTAATCATCGCTTCGTGCCGCTCCACCGTAGATCTCTTCTTCCGTATCGAAAAGCAAAAGACTCCCTATGTTCTTATTGACCGCATCTTGCCTGGACTTACCGCGAATTTCGTTGGAGTGGACGATGAAGCTGTCGGGAGACTTGCCACCAAGCATCTAATTGACATCGGATGCAAACGGATCGCTCACATTCGTGGGCCGGAGACCAGCACTGGCATTCGCCGCGTTGAAGGGTACAAGAAGGCACTCGCACAAGCAGGCCTCAGGGCTATCGACGATTACCTGATTTCAGAACGCAAGGGCGATGTCGAAACCAAACAGCGGGGCGCAGATGCCATGCGGCAACTTTTGAGCCTAAAGCCTCGGCCCGACGGCGTCTTCTGTTTCAACGACCCGCTGGCGATGGGCGCGATGAATTACGCGCTGGATCAAGGAATTCGTATTCCCGAAGACATCGCAGTCATTGGCTGCGGAAATCTTCACTATGACGACTCACTCCGCGTGCCACTCTCAAGCATCGATCAGCACAGCCGACAGATTGGCGAAGAGGCTGCGCGCATCGCTCTTGGAATCCTGAACTCAAAGATCCCGCCCAAGGCTGAAACCGTGGTACTTCAACCGCAGCTGATCCAGCGTCGATCCACAGAGAGGCGTGGATCGAAACGTGTCTCCGTAAACGCTAGGTCTCGTTCCTGACCCACCGCTGGCACGATTACCTGCAAACCCACTTCTAGTTGGCATTCTGCCCAACGATTCGCTACAGTTAGCGGTACACAATCTTGAATGTGATTGCGAAGTGTGTCAGCCGGATTGTTGTCCGGCCAGCGATTGACGAAACTGAGTATGCTCACAAATCGAAGACGCTTCATCAGAACTGGCGGCAGCGTGGCGATTGGCGCACTTGTGCCTTTTCATCTCGTCGCCGATCTGAAAAACCTTCAGCCATTTCAATGGACAAACGGGAATCTGGTTTTTTCGTTCGACGTACTGGCCGGAAGACTGCGCCAAAAGCGTCTTCTCCCCTCAGGTAGCTTAATTCAGCAAGACAATTCCTCTGGCGTAGAAGTCGCCCTGCAATGCAGCGGGGAGAATTCTCCAGATCAAGGCATGAAATCGGGCATGGGCCAGCCCGGCGCCCGATTGTTGTTCGCTGGCTATCGCGAGGAGTCTACAGACGCAGGCAAGCGGCTGATCTGCACGCACACGGACCCGCTCTTGAACTTGCAAGTGGATTCTGTTTACGAGGGGTTCGACGGCGTTCCCGTCGTCCGGCGGCATTCACGAGTTACGAATAACAATAGTGCAGCAATCGGTATCGAATTCCTGAGTTCGGCAATGCTGCACGGACTCGCCGCCCCACAAGAATATGACCGCGAACTCCGCATCCATGTTGCGATGAATAGCTGGATGGCAGAGGGACAATGGCACACGTTTCGCCCGTCGGAGATGGGCTTCGTCGAAAACGAACGAACAAGCTGGTCCGAGGCAAGGGCGGGAAACATTGGTAGCTGGTCGACAGAACAATACCTGCCCATGGCGATTGTCGAAAACTTGAAACTAGGCCTAGCCTGGTTCTGGCAGATCGAACACAACGGATCGTGGTATTGGGAAATTTCCAATGTTTCGGCGCGCAACAACTATGCCGATGATGTATACGCGTATCTTGGCGGTCCCGATGACCTGCACTCCGCAGCCTGGAAGCGTTTAGTACCTGGGGAAACCTACGAAACGGTTCCTGTTGCAATTGGCTGCGTGCCAGGTGGGTTCGACCAAGCAGTAGAGGCGCTGACCCGGTACCGTCGCGTTGCCTGTGTAAGAGCGAGCAAGAACGATTCGCGATGTCCTGTCATTTTCAATGACTACATGAATTGCCTTTGGGGCGACCCGACCGAGGAAAAGGAATTGCCTCTGATCGCTGCCGCGGCAAAAGCGGAGTGCGAGTATTTCGTAATCGATGCGGGATGGTATGCAGAAATTAAAGAGGACTGGAGTCCCACCATAGGCTCATGGCAACCAACGTTTAGTCGATGGCCACATGGACTCAAGTTCGTACTCGATCAGATCCGAAGCAGTGGAATGATCCCCGGACTATGGCTCGAGCCGGAAGTTGCCGGAGCGAAATCAGTTCTCGCCCAGAAGCCAGACAGTTGGTTCTTCATGCGGCACGGCAAGAGGGTGCTGAAGAATTCGAGATATCTGTTGGATTTCCGAAACCCAGAGGTGCGTGCTTATTTGGATGAGGTGATTGCGAGACTTGTAAACGACTACGGCGTTGGCTATATCAAGATGGACTATAACGTCGATGCGCTGCAAGGAACAGAGCTCAAGGCAGACAGCTTCGGACAGGGCCTGCTTGAGCATAACCGCGCCCATCTCGCATGGCTCGAGAGCATTCTGAAGCGCTACTCCGATTTGGTGATTGAGAACTGCGGCAGCGGAGGCGGACGCATGGATTACGCCATGCTCAGTCGCCTGCAGCTACAGTCCATGACGGATCAGGAGAACTACCGAAAGCTCCCCTCAATCCTGGTTGGCGCGTCGGCAGCCGTTTTGCCGGAGCAATTGGCAATCTGGTCCTATCCTTTACAGAATGCTGATGCCGATCAAGCCAGCTTCAATATGGTCACAGCCATGTTGTGCCGCATCCATCAAAGTGGGCGACTGGACTCGCTTTCAACGGAAGCAGGAAAACAAGTAGCCGAGGGCATCAGGATCTATAAAGAAGTCCTGCGGAAACACATTCCTGAAGCAGCTCCCTTTTATCCGCTTGGAATGTCGGATGTCACTAATCCCAATGCTCCCGTTGCTCTCGGGATGCGCGCTCCAACGCAAACTCTGCTGGGAGTCTGGCGACTGGATGGTCCGGCAACCACGAGAATACCGTGGACGTACGCGGAGCCTAAACTCCTATACCCGAGTGATCTTGGAATCACAATCGCGACTTCAGAAGGAACATTGCAGATTGAATTTCCTCGAAGCAGGATGGCCTGCTTGCTTACTGCTTAATGAGCCAGCTCGTGCTTTGATCATAATCTTGCAAAATTCGGCAACATCGCTCAATCGTCATTGGGCATAGATAGCAATCAAGGAGAGTTGAAATGAAACACCTTGGGACCGTAATCATGTTGGCTGCGAGCCTTTGCTGCGCGCAAGCACCGGAAGAATTTCAGCCTTCTTCGACGAACGTTTGGGGAGCAGAGTATCCGCGCGTTGACGCTAGCGGAAGGGTGCAAATCCGCCTAAAAGCCCCGGACGCTACGAAGGTGAAGCTGAACTTCTGGAGCGGGCCCAAAATCGAAATGGCAAAGCAGCCCGACGGTTTCTGGACCGTGACAACACCTCCGCTTGTTCCGGGCTTGCACTATTACACCTTGATTATTGACGGCGCCGAAGTCAGCGACCTCAACACGCATTCGTTTTTCGGCGGGACCAAGGAGGCGAGTGCGGTTGAGGTGCCGGAACCGGGTTCTGCGTATTATTCGATTCAAGATGTGCCTCAAGGCCAGGTCCGGGAAGTTTGGTATCACTCGAAGATCACGGGCACTTGGCGGCACGCGCTCGTTTATCTACCACCGAATTACGATACCCAGACTACCGAGCGCTTTCCTGTGCTGTATCTCCAGCATGGCGCCGGCGAAGACGAAACGGGATGGATTCGCCAAGGGAATGCCAACTTCATTCTCGACAATCTGATCGCGGCTCGCAATTGCAGGCCCATGATTGTGGTCATGGCGTATGGATACGCACGGCGCGCAGGCCAACCTCCTCCGGATCTAACCGGAAAACCCTTTGGCTCTCCCGAAATGCTGAAAGCCATGCAGGACATGGCAGCCGCATTTGAAGACGATGTAACCAAAGTTCTGATCCCATTTGTGGATTCGACTTTCAGGACACTTTCTGATCGGGATTCCCGTGCCATGGCGGGGCTTTCGATGGGAGGAATGCAGACCTTTCAAATTACCCTCAATCATCTTGATCTCTTCTCCTACATTGGCGGATTCAGCGGAGCTGGAGGAATGCTTGTGCTCGGCGACCGGAAACTCGATCCGAAGACGGATTACAACGGCGTATTTGCTGATCCCGCCGCATTCGCAAAGAAGGTGCATCTGTTGTGGCTGGGCGTCGGAACGCAGGAACCGGAACGAATGCGTGCGGGCCTGCTACGCCTTCATACCTCGTTTCAGGAGGCAAATATCGAGCATGTCTTCTATGAGTCACCAGGAACAGACCACGAATGGCAGACGTGGCGACGTGATCTGAAAGACTTCGCTCCGCGACTCTTCCAGTCCGGAGGGGCGAAATGAACTACGCCAGAACAGTCGCCTCCTCAGCACTTGCTGCTTGTATTGCTTTCCTAAGTTTCACCGCTTTGGCACAGGACACGTCCAACTTGCCTTACATGAATCCCAAGCTTCCGCCTGAAGAACGGGCCGCGGACTTGGTACATCGCATGACGCTCGAAGAGAAAGCCTCGCAACTGGTGAATCAGGCACGTGCGATCCCCCGCTTGAATATCCCCGCCTACGACTGGTGGAGCGAGGCCTTGCATGGTGTTGCCGTTGATGGCACGACGGAGTTTCCCGAACCTATCGGACTAGCAGCGACCTTCGATACACCCCGCATTCACGAGATGGCCACTACCATTGGTATTGAAGCGCGCATCGTTCATGCTCAGGCGGTACGCAAAGGAGCCTTCCCGATTTTTCATGGTCTCGATTTCTGGGCGCCCAACGTAAACATCTTTCGCGATCCACGGTGGGGACGCGGTCAGGAGACCTACGGCGAAGATCCATTTCTCAGCGCGCGATTGGCGGTCGCCTTTGTCACGGGAATGCAAGGCGATGATCCTCGCTACTACCGGACCATCTCGACGCCCAAGCATTTCGCCGTGCACAGTGGACCTGAGCCTACGCGCCACTTCGCAGACGTGGACGTAAGCAAGCACGACCAGCTCGACACTTACTTGCCCGCTTTTCGTGCCGCCGTGGTTGAGGGACACGCGGGGTCCGTCATGTGCGCATATAACGCTATTAACGGGGAACCCGCCTGCGCTAGCCAGTTTCTCCTGCAGCAAACGCTTCGTGGAGCATGGCAATTCCATGGCTACGTAGTTTCCGATTGTGACGCGGTTCGAAACATTTTCCGGGATCACCACTACCGCCCGACTCAGCCGCAAGCCTCGGCGATCTCGCTTTTGCGCGGGATGGACAATGAGTGCATCGACTTCGCTAAAGTGCCGGACGACCACGACTACCGCCCTTACATCGAAGCGGTCCAACAAGGATATTTGCCCGAGAGTTCCGTCGATACCGCGTTGGTCCGCCTGTTCACGGCTCGCATTCGCCTTGGCTTGTTCGATCCGCCGGACGTGGCTCCATACAGCAAGATTGACGAGAAGGCGCTCGATGGCGCAGAGCATCGGGCTCTCGCTCACCGCATGGCGAACGAGTCGATGGTGTTGTTGAAGAATGATGGAGTGCTGCCGCTCAAATCTGCCATGCGCATCGCAGTGGTCGGGCCGCTTGCCGATCAAACTGCTGTTCTGCTCGGGAACTACAATGGCACCCCGACGCACACAGTAAGCGTACTGGAAGGAATGAAAGCGGAGTTTCCGAATGCCAAAATTACGTACATTCCCGGAACTCAGTTCCTTTCCAATCGTGGCGATCCGGTGCCTGCATCGGTCCTGACCACTCCTGACGGTAAGCCGGGCCTCAAAGCAGATTACGGCTCCCGAACGGGGTTCGACTCCAAACCTACTCCACTCGCGTCGCGAGTTGAATCGGGCGTGAACCTGAAAGATGGAAACCTGCCCGAAGAAGCAAAGACAACCAAGACGCTGTCGGTGCAATGGAACGGATTCTTGAATCCGATTGCCACCGGCGACTACCTGCTCGGCATCAAGGCCGATGGCTTCGCAAGAGTGTCGGCGGATGACAAGCTCGTTACACAAGGATGGGGCAATAACACCCACCTCGGCCAGATTCATCTGGAGAAAGGCCATCCAGTCAAACTCGATGTCAGCTACAGCCGCTTTGAAGAAGGCAATCATGATGCGCAGCTGATCTGGGCACCGGTAAATAACGTGCCCGATCCTGCTGCCGTTGCCGCTGCTCAGAACGCAGATGTAATCGTCGCGGTGGTCGGAATCACAAGCCGCCTTGAAGGCGAGGAGATGCCGGTTGATCAGCCGGGATTCTCTGGGGGAGACCGCACCAGCCTGGACTTGCCCAAACCAGAGGAAGACCTGGTTCAGGCTGTGGCTGCGACTGGTAAGCCACTCGTCATTGTGCTGATGAACGGAAGTGCGTTGGGAGTGCACTGGGAAAAGGCGCACGCCAGTGCCATTCTCGAAAGTTGGTATTCAGGAGAGGAAGGCGGAGCGGCAATCGCTGAGACCCTGAGTGGAAAGAACAATCCAGCAGGACGCCTCCCCGTCACATTCTATAAAGATGTCCATCAGTTGCCCCATTTTGAAAACTACTCAATGAAAGGCCGCACCTACCGCTATTTCGATGGCCAGCCGCTGTGGCCCTTCGGGTATGGCCTGAGTTACACCACCTTCGGCTACAGCGATCTCGTTCTGCCGAACTCCCCACTCAATGCGGGAGACTCGCTCGACGCTGCCGTCACCGTCACAAATACCGGCAAAACTGCTGGCGATGAGGTCGTGCAGTTTTACCTGAAGTTTCCGGATGTACCGGGTGCGCCAATGCGTGCGCTTCGGGGCTTCCAACGCATCCACTTAGAACCAGGGGCAAAACAAAAGGTCGACTTCCATCTGAATCCGCGAGACCTGAGCATGGTAACCGGACTCGGGGACATTATCGTAGCGCAAGGCAAATATACAGTTTCGATTGGCGGCGGCCAGCCTGACACGGGAGTTCCTTCGATCAGCGGCACCTTCGAAATCAATGGGCAGATTATTTTGCCGGAGTAACAAGACTGCGGGTTTGGTTGGGAACATCCGATGAGACCCTTGGAGGCAGCGAAATGTACTGGCGATTTCTGCGGGCGTTCTTCTGTCACGCCTTTGTCTTGTCTGTCTACGCTTGTGCTGAAGTAGATAATTCCTGCGTCAGCATGCGCGAATTCAAAGCGCCGAATGTCGAAATTACAAACGTTGCCAAGATTCCGGCTGGCACTACTGAAGAAAAGCCCTGGGGCCAGGGTCGGACTGCGCCGCTCCCGGGTTATTGCCGGGTTGAAGGAGTCATGAATCGCCGAACTGGAGTTGGCGGCGAAGAGTTTGGCACTACATTCGCCCTGGCAATGCCTGACAACTGGAATGGCGATCTGCTGATGCAAGGAGGAGCTGGCAGCAATGGTATCGTCATGGCGCCGCTCGGACTGAATGCCGCTGGAGACACGCCCGCTCTCATCCGCGGATTCGCCGTTCTCAGCAATGACACTGGTCACAAGAGCCACCATCCGGGCTTTGATTTTGATTTCGTCAAGGATCAGCAGGCCTACCTGGATTTCGCCTATCTTGCCAACGCCGAAGTAGCCGTGCTGGCGAAACAGCTCATCGCGCGGTATTACGGAAAAGAAGCAGCTTTCTCATATTTCTCCGGCTGTTCGACCGGCGGGCGCGAAGGAATGATTCTTTCCCAGCGCTATCCCACTGTTTTCGACGGCATTATCTCCGGCGATCCAGCCATGCGCACCGGCTTTTCGAATCTGGCAATTGGGAAGTGGGTTCCAGTAGCATTCAACCAAATCGCACCAAAGGATGCCGATGGAAAGCCAATAATCACCCAAGCCATTACCGACGATGATCGCAAGTTGATCGCGGATGCTCTTCTGAGGCAGTGCGACGCCAAAGATGGGGTGGCCGACGGCATGATTTCCGATCCGCTCGACTGTGATTTCGATCCCGAAGTGTTGGCGTGTAAGCAGGAAAAGAATCAATCATGTCTCTCTCCGGAGAAAGTCGCCGCAATCAAGAAAGCCATGGGAGGCCCAAAGACCTCCGGGGGAGTTCAAGTGTATCCCGGTTTCCTCTACGATAGGGGCATTACCGCCAGCGGTCCTATACGTGGCATTCTTTCGCCGGGCGCGGGAATTTTTGGACCAGCGACGACAGCAATGGACGTTGATGTTGAGAAGGAAGCGTTCAGGGCACCCCAGCCGCTGACCGACTCGATGTCCACGAATCTGACGACGTTTTCGGCACATCACGGAAAGCTGATCTTCTACCATGGCGACAGCGATCCCTGGTTTTCTCCCCTCGACACGTTCGCATACTACAAGGACGTGGCATCTGCGAACGGTGGTCTCGATACCGTGTCTAAGTGGAGCCAGTTCTACTTCGTTCCGGGAATGGGGCATTGTGGCGGCGGCCCAGGATTGGATCAATTCGATTTCCTAGGTGCGATGGTTAACTGGGTCGAGAAAGGAATCGAACCTATATCGGTGACTGCGACCGGAAAAGCTTTTCCCGGACGCAGTCGACCACTCTGTCCTTATCCGAAGCACGCGCTTTACAAGGGACAGGGCGAAACCGAAGTGGCGACTAACTTCGAGTGTCGCTGATCCTGCGCAACCCAACGACCAGGAGGAGTTGTGCGGCGAGTGGAGTGTAAAACTGGGCGCCCAGATACATGTCATATCATGTTGGGGCAAAGGATCAGTTATCAATCCCAATCTATGTTCACGCGAATCATAGTTTGTCTACTCCTGGCCCTTATCTCAGATCCACGCCTGTCCGCCATCGATTTTGCCATGAAGGTGACCGACAAGAATTACCTCGATACTCGAGGTTTCAGCGTTTTTCTCTACGACAGCACGTACCATCCCGTTTTCGTGGACCAAAAGAATACGGCCATGGAGATGATTCTCCAC
>Ga0209580_10000920_pt1 | contig 14280 bp, 16 predicted proteins | sample Coa_R1_5_FD_187153 | JGI IMG/M metagenome (GOLD analysis project Ga0209580, IMG submission 187153) | Surface soil microbial communities from Centralia Pennsylvania, which are recovering from an underground coalmine fire - Coalmine... | ecosystem: Environmental > Terrestrial > Soil >...
ACATTGAACCCAAACCTACCGCACCACCAAAGACTGTTGATAATAAAGAAGATGTGGGCAGTGCCGATCCTGCATTGAAGAACCACGCCAAGCCGGGAATGGCTGTTGACGTGAATCTTGTGCTCGTCAATGTAACTGTGACCGACGATTGGAACCGCATCGTAACCGGTCTGGATAAAGAGAATTTCTCGGTCCTGGAAGGTAGTGAAGTCCAGCAGGTCCGGCACTTTTCGAGTGAAGACGCTCCCATTTCCCTGGGCGTGATCTTTGATATGAGCGGCAGCATGAATGACAAGATCATGAAAGCCCGCGAAGCGGTCATCGAATTTTTCAAGACCGCGAACCCGCAGGACGAGTTTTTCATGATTACATTCAATGATCGGCCGGAATTGCGCGCCGATTTCACCAAATCAGTTGAAGATATTCAGGGCAAGCTGGTTTATACCGTTCCCCAGGGCAGTACGGCCATGCTCGACGCGATTTACATGGGTGTGAGCAAGATGAAAGATGCGCGCAACAGCAAGAAGGCCCTGCTGATCATTTCGGATGGCGGCGATAACCATAGCCGTTACACCGAAAATGAGATCAAAGCCATGGTGAAAGAGGCCGATGTGCAGATTTACTCCATCGGCATCTTTAGCCTGTCGCCTTCACAGCCAGAAGAGATTGCCGGCCCGGCGCTGCTAAGTGAAATTTCCAGTGTTACCGGCGGACGCTTGTTCACAATTAACAATCCCAACGAACTGGCGGATGTGGCTACAAAAATTGGAATAGAGCTGCGCAACCAATATGTGCTCGGTTACCGTCCAAACAACAAGGTTAAGGATGGTCACTGGCGCAAGATCAAAGTGAAGCTTAATCCACCTAAAGGTTTGCCGCATCTAAATGTCTATGCCAGAACGGGATACTATGCGCCTTCGCAATAAAACAGTTTTCGGAACAATGTTCTTTATGCTGCTGGGCGCGACCTCTTTTTGGGGTACGCAGGGCCCAACCACCACGCCGCAGCAAAACCAGCAGCGTGTTCAGGCCACGCCCCTGCCTCCAGATATTGATCCTTCTGACCCGGCGCTTCCAGCCTGGGTTCCCAAGCCAGCGGCTACTGCTGCCAAACCGGCCGCTACGCCCGCGAACGTGCCACCAGGGCAACAGTCGGGTCAGATACCGGGTAGCGAAATTGGCGCAGTAACCAAAAACGGCGACCGCTATACCTTTCGCTCACAAGTGAATGAAGTCACTCTTTCCGCCGTGGTGCTTGACGCACGGCGACATCTGGTGACCAACCTGGCGGAAGCCAATTTTGCGGTTTATGAGGACAATCAACCGCAGAAAATAACCTTTTTCAGGCGGCAAGATATTCCTGTTTCCATTGGAATCGTGGTGGACAATTCCGGGTCAATGCGTACTAAGCGCGCCGCAGTAACCAAGGCCGTTTTGAACCTGATTCAAGCCAGCAATCCTCAGGATGAAGTTTTCGTCGTGAATTTCAATGACGATCCATATCTGGACCAGGACTTCACCAACAAGATACCTCCACTTCGCGAAGCGTTGGACCGTGTGGATTCTCGTGGCGGCACCGCGCTATATGACGCCGTGATCGCCTCGGCCGATCATCTTGCCAAGGGCGCCAAGAAAGAAAAGAAAGTTCTGCTCGTGGTCACGGATGGCGTCGATAACGAGAGCAGGGAGTCGCTCGAATCTGCCATCAGAAAAGTTCAGGACGATAATGGGCCGACTATTTATACCATCGGCATTCTGGGCGATGAGCCTGGAATCAAGAGAGCGAAGCGCGCCTTGCAAAGTCTTTCTGACCAGACCGGCGGCGTGGCTTTCTTCCCCAAAGATTTGATGGAAGTGGACGAAATCAGCCAGGAAGTGGCACGCGACATCCGCAACCAGTACACCCTTACTTATAAGCCGACTAACCCCCGCAGCAATGGCGGATATCGCAAGGTGAAAGTGGAAGCGCGCGCACCGGGCTATAAGGATCTTCAGGTTCGGACGCGCGATGGTTACTTTGCCGACGAAAAGCGCACCGCGTCAACCAAACAGTAGCAATAACGAATCTGAGAATGAGGCCGCTCCGGAGCTGAAACATTTGTTTTGGCTACCGGAGCATCTGCTTCTTGTGATTAAAGACTAATCGCGGCTGCCACTGGTTCAAGGACTGGTACTTCATCTAGCGGGAGGCGCGGCAAATTTGCCATGTCCACGTGACCGTGCGGAAGGTCAGAGATTAAGCGCAAAGACTGGTTGATGCTTTCGGCAAACTGGATCCTAGTCTTTTGCAGTCGCCTTGCATAGACCGCAGCTACCCGGCATAAGAGAAATGGATTGCCGATTGTGCTTCCAGCAGCAAAGACTTTTGAGGATCTCGTGCTCTTGTCAATTATCATAGGTTTCGCTCGCTTCTTCTTCTTCGTGTAACTTGTGTTCTGGCGTTTCTTGTTCCAGGCAATGGTCTTCCGGCAATTCTGCCTGGGCGCGCGATTTTGAGTGAAACGGCGCTATTTCATGGAACATAACTGCCTTCTTTTGATAGTTCAGCTAAGAGGGAGAGACTCCAGAGGTACTGACTTAGTTTCAGCAGGTCTGAAGAGTAAGGAAAGATCACTTGCTCATCTTTGACGGTACTCTGTTCGAGTACCCCTGTCAATTTCTCCGGGTATACCACCTGCACACGCTAGTGTCCTGTTTTGAACAAATTGCCGGGAAAAAGGCCGAGAAGTTTGACCATATCGCTCTCCGTCCCGTAGTCTAAAAAGTCTGCTATGTCCCGACTTCCTGTTGCTGAAAACATCACCGAACTCGTTGGCAAGACCCCGATGCTCCATTTTCGCCGGATTGTGCCGGCGGGCGCGGCAGAGGTGTTTGCCAAGCTGGAATATCTCAACCCCGGTGGCAGCGTAAAAGATCGCGCGGCCATTGGCATGATCAAGAAAGCCGAAGAGCAGGGCCTTCTAAAGCCGGGATCGACCATTGTGGAAGCCACGGCAGGGAATACGGGTGTTGGCCTGGCCTTGATCGGCGTCAATAAGGGTTACCGGGTGGTAGTTTGCGTTCCGGAAAAATTTGCCGAGGAAAAAGTCAAGATCATGCGGGCCCTGGGCGCAGAAGTCGTCCGAACGCCGGACGAGGAAGGCATGCAAGGGGCAATCTCCAAAGCCAAAGAGATTGCCGCAAAAATCCCCGGATCATTTACCGCCCTCCAGTTTGAGAATCCCGCCAATCCTGACTTTCACCAGAAAACTACCGCTGAAGAGATCTTTGAACAAATGCAGGGCGCTGTTGACGCGGTTGTGATCGGCGTTGGCACGGGCGGAACGTTTACCGGCATAGCCCGTTTTATGAAACAGAAATTGCCGGGCGTATATTGCGCCGCTGTCGAGACTGAAGGATCGGTCCTGGGCGGCGGTCCCAAAGGGCCGCACAAAGTGGAAGGCATTGGATCCAGTTTTATTCCCAAGACTTTTGACCAAGCCGTGTGTGATGAGGTCATCATGGTCACGGACAAAGACGCGTTCGATACGGTGGCGCAACTTGCCCGACTGGAAGGCGTTCTGGGGGGTTCCAGCGCGGGAGCCAATGTGTTTGCGGCACTTCAGGTGGCAAGAAAGCTCGGCAAAGGGAAGCGGGTTGTGACGATCATCCCTGATTCCGCTGAACGCTACATGTCAAAAAATATTTTTGAGGGCGGCGAGTAACCGTTCCGCTAAACGCAGCAAAGCAGAGCTGCGACAACAGAACAATTCAGGAGCAAACACCAGATGGCAAAGAAACCTGCCGGCGGCACGAAACGCCAGACCGGCAAATTCGGATTCTCCACCGCTTGCATCCATACCGGCCAGGAGCCTGATCCTTCCACGGGAGCCATCGTCGTCCCTATTTTCGCCACGTCAACTTATGTGCAACAGGAAGTGGGGAAGAACAAAGGCTACGAGTACGCGCGCGTTTCCAATCCAACGCGGACGCAGTTGGAAATCAATCTTGCTGCGCTAGAGTCCGCAAACTCAGCGCACGTCTTTGCCAGCGGCATGGCGGCCGTAACTGCAGTCACACAGTGTTTCCTGAAGCAGGGCGATCACTTGATTTGCGGACACAATGTGTATGGCGGAGTGCCACGGTTTTTCAATCAGGTGATGGCCAATTATGGGGTTGAGTTCAGTTACGTCGATACCTCTGACCTGGACGCGGTAAAAAAGGCCATGCGCCGCAATACCCGCATCGTCTGGATTGAAACGCCGACGAATCCGCTGATGGTATTGACCGACATCAGGGAAGTCTCCAGGATTGCTCACGCCGGCGGAGCAGAAGTGGTGGTGGACAATACTTTTATGTCGCCTTATTTCCAGCGGCCAATCGAATTTGGCGCGGACATGGTAATGCATTCCACCACGAAGTTCCTGAACGGGCACAGCGACGGGTTGGGAGGCATGATTGCCGCAACCAAACCGATCCACGCAGAAAAACTTGCTTTCATGCAGAAGACCTCCGGCGCCATCCTCTCGCCGTTCGAGTGCTGGCTGGTGCTGCGTGGAGTGAAGTCGCTGGCGGTGCGGATGGAAAAGCACGATGAGAATGGCCGCGCCGTTGCCGACTTCCTGCGTAACCATCCCAAGGTGAAGCAGGTGCTTTACCCGGGTTTCTCTGATCATCCGCAACATGCGCTGGCCAAGCGCCAGATGACCGGCTTTGGATCGATGATTACTTTTGAGACCGGCTCATTCCGGAACGCCAAAAAAATGCTGGCCAAGGTACGCGTCTGCTCACTGGCTGAGTCGCTGGGAGGCGTGGAAACGTTGATCTCACATCCGGCCACCATGACCCACGCAGCGTTGGGAGAAAAAGGAAGAAAAGAAATCGGGCTGACGGATGGTATGGTACGGATTTCTGTTGGCATTGAGGACGTGGAAGATCTTTTGGCTGATCTGGACGAGGCGCTGGCGGCGATTTAGAAAGTTTTTTACCACAGAGGGCACAGAGGAACACTGAGGAAAAAGAGAACGTTAGGGAGAAACATTCGTTCTAGCCTAACAATGTTTCCTGGCCTTTTAACCTTGATCCCCTCTGTGCCTCTATGGTTAGCCCGTGTTCTTGGCGATCCAGTCCAGATATTCCTGGCTGCCCGCAGTGACTTCCAGCATCACGCACTCCGGCAGATCATAAGAATGCAGCACTTTTACGGCGTCACGAACGCGCTCAAAAAGCTCGGCCTGGGTCTTGATCAGGAGCAGCCATTCCTGCGCGGTTTCCACTTTCCCTTGCCAGCGGTAAACCGATTCGATCCGCGGCACAATGTTGACGCACGCAGCCAGTCTGCGCTCAACCAGGGCGTGAGCGATCTTGCCCGCTTCTTCTTGTGACCCGGCGGTGGTGAGGATGATGCGCGCGTTCGTCATGGCTGCCTTTGCAGAGTGTATCAATCGTTGATGGTGGCCGGGAGATGGTGGCGCGCATTGTTGTACCGCCAGAGTTAATATCGTAAGGATCGGCTTGAAACCCTTTGCCGGCAGATTGCAACTAACCGGAGTTCTCTTATGACCACAACAATTAAATTCGGCACTTCCGGCTGGCGCGCGATTATTGCTGAAGAGTTCACGGTCGCGAATGTGCGCCGGGCCGTTACCGGCATTGCCCGATACGTCGTGGGCAAAAACCCAAACGGCGCGCGCGTGATTGTGGGCCGCGATCCGCGCTATATGGGAGAGCGTTTTGTCACAATTGCCGCAGACGTGCTTAGCTCATTTGGAGTGCAGCCATTGGTGATTGCCGAGCCTGCTCCCACTCCAGCCATTTCTTATGAGGTGATTCGGTCGAAGACTGACGGCGCAATTAATTTCACCGCGTCCCATAATCCTCCGGAATATAGCGGTATTAAGTTTTCCACCCCTGATGGCGCTCCCGCGCTGCCTGAGGCCACCAGCGCCATAGAATCCCTGATCGCGGGAAACGGTGACGTTTCTGGTGCTTCTTCAAAAGCGCAGGTTGCAAACATCGATCCCAAGCCCGCTTATCTAGCGCGTCTCAAGGAAATTGTTAATCTCACGCTCATCCGGAATTCGGGATTGAAAGTGGTCTTTGATCCGCTTTGGGGCGCAGCTCGAGGCTATTCCGACGAGCTGTTGCGGGACGCGGGTATTCCGGTTTCCACCGTCCATGACGTCCGCGACGTACTTTTTGGCGGCCATGCGCCCGAGCCAGAAGATCATCTACTGAATGAAATGCGCCAGAAGATGAAAGAGACAGGCGCTCGCATCGGTATTGCTACTGACGGCGACGCTGATCGCTTCGGAATCGTGGACGAGGATGGCACATTTATCCAGCCCAATTACGTAATCGCGGTATTGTTTGATTATCTGGTTGAGAGCCGCGGCTGGAAGAATGGCGTCGCCAAATCTGTTTCTACTACCAACATGATTAATGCACTGGCCGAACACCACAACGTGCCGCTGCATGAAACGCCGGTCGGCTTCAAATACATTGGCGAACTGATCAAGCAGGATAAAATTGCCATCGGCGGCGAAGAAAGCGCCGGGCTTTCCATCCGAAATCACGTTCCGGAAAAAGATGGCATCCTGGCCGGCTTGCTGTGCTGTGAAGCGGTAGCCTGCCGCAAGAAGTCGATTGGTGAGCAGATTAAAAATTTATTTGGCAAAGTTGGTTCCTTTTATGCCCGCAGAGAAAACTTCAGCTTGACGCCGGAACTGAAAGCGAAGTTCACTAGTAAGATGAAGAGCGATCCAACGGAACTCTCTGGCCACAAAGTAAAGCAGGTGGGCCGGGCGGACGGTCTGAAGTTGATCATGGACGATGGATCGTGGGTTTGTTATCGCGTATCTGGTACGGAGCCGGTGGTGCGGATTTACTCTGAAGCCAGCTCGGAAAAGGGCCTGAATAAACTTGCTGCCGCGGCACGCGATTGGATCAAACAATAATGTCGGAAAAAATTAAAAACGGAAGGGAACAGCTCTATCGCTTGCGCCACAAGCTGGCCGCGACAGGGATTGGCATTTTGCTTTGCGTCATCGGATACTACGCCGTGTTCGGGGCCAATGGCCTTGTGGACTATCAGCAAAAGCGCCGTGAATCTCGCGAACTCGACCGACAGATTAAGGCACTGCAACAACAAAACAGCGGAATGGAACAAGAAATTAAAGCTTTAAAGACCGACCCCAAAACCATTGAAAAAGAAGCACGTGAGCGGCTCCGGTATGCTCGTCCCGGAGAGGTGGTTTATACCGTTTCCCCTGCGCCAGTTGCGCAACCGCCAGAGAAGAAGTAGCTTTACCCTTAGAGTTGGAGCTGCGGCTTGCGCGGGATGGTAATCGAATTTTCTCGTAACCTTTTTTTGCCGTCGTAGCTCAATAACTCAATCCAGCGAAGGGCCCTAAGGGCATTTGTTGAAAACCACAACACCTCTGAGGAGACATGGTACCCATGAAGAAACTTCTGTTAGTTGCGTTTGCTCTCACGTTCTTGACTTCCACACTGTCCCTGGCCAAAGACAAAGCTCCCAAAGAAACCAAGATGAGCGGCTGGGTCAGCGATGAGAAGTGTGGCGCCAAGGACATCGACAATGCCGACTGCGCCAAGAAGTGCGCGGAGAATGGATCGAAGCTGGTCTTCGTTTCTGAAAAAGACAAGAGCATCATCAATGTCGACAATCAGGACGCGTTGAAAGGACATGAAGGGCATCACGTAAGCGTAACCGGCAAGCTTGATAACGGCACGCTCCACGTGGACAAAGTGGCGATGCTGAAGCAGTCCGAGGACAAAAAGTAAGTCAAAGCATTTAATTCTGACTACGCCAAAGGCGGCTAAAAGGCCGCCTTTTTTTACATTTCTTAACCCTATCCCTTGTTACTTCGGTGTGGAACGCACCTACACGAATAGCGCATTAGAAACGGCAAAAACTGGGTTATTATGGCAAAGAATGGACCCCATAATTAGATCAAAACGCGGCTTCTTGCCGACAGGCATTTGTGTGGCAGTGTTCTGTCTTTTACTCACTGTTGGTTGTGTCATTTCGCCCCGGCGAACGCTGGGTGGAGGCGGCGGCACGCCAACGCCAACGCCCACGCCTACAGGCTCGCCAACTCCAACTCCTGTGGCCACCGGCAAGCTTTATGTTATGGATGTCAATTCATCCGCAATTTTGCGTTTTGACAATGCCTTTACTGCCAGCGGCAATGTGCCTCCGGCTGCAACCATTCAAGGAGCCGCTACCACAATTCACGGTAGTGTTGGGTTTATGACGCTCGATACCGCCCATGACAGTCTCTATATTGCGGATACGGGCGATCTTTCGATTGTTATCTATGACAGCGTCAGCACGAAGAATGGCAATGTGGCGCCCAGCAGAATCATTACCGGGCCCAGCCTGGTAAACCCCACTGACGTCTCTCTGGATAAGGTCAGGAACCTTCTTTATGTAGCAGATGACGTCGATATTCTCGTCTATGCCTCGGCTTCAACCGCGAACGGTACTCCGGCGCCGGCTCGTGATTTGACTGTGCCGTTCGTCGTATCTGGAGTTTTTATTGATGGAGCTAATGACCGTCTTTACTTAGCTGATCAGGCTGGAAAAGCGATTGCTGTTTATGATCACGCCAGCACATTGAATGGCCCAATCACCGCCAATCGAGCTGTACAGGGCGCAACCAACACTCAGCTGTCAAACCCGGGAGGAATCCAGATAGACGGTGCAGGCCGCTTGGTTGTGAGCAATGCGTCGCCACCGAGCATTACCATTTACCCAAACGCTGCGACAGCGGATGGAGATATTGCTCCAGTGGCTACGATCGCCGGCGCGAGTACCGGCCTTTCCACACCAGACCAGATATTCATTGACGCAACAGGCACGGGAACGTTGTACAACGCTGATCCGGGAGCTGCGAGAGTTGCTGTGTGGAGCAATTTGAATACGGCCAATGGAAATATACAGCCAACGCGTGCAATCAGCGGCGCACTTACAGGGCTTACAGCGGGCGGCCCAGTGGGTTTGGCTTTGGATACTACAAGATAGCTTAGGTCACACTGACCGTTATCGCACGACCCCGTGCATCGGAGAGCTTGCCGTGGCGTAGAGCTTGCGAGGCATTCTCCCGGCCAGGTAAGCTGCTCGTCCTGCAATCACTGCGTGCTTCATGGCTTCCGCCATCAGCACAGGATTTTCAGCGTGCGCGATCCCGGAATTCATCAGCACGGCATCGGCGCCTAATTCCATGGCGATGGCCGCATCTGAGGCTGTTCCCACGCCCGCATCCACAATCAGCGGAACTTCCGTGATCATTTCCCGCAAGATCTGGATGTTGGCCGTGTTCTGAATACCCATTCCGCTACCGATAGGAGCTCCCAGCGGCATAATCGCGCTCGCGCCCGCATCTAGCAGTCGCTTTGCGACGACGATGTCATCTGAAGTGTAGGGAAGCACCGTGAATCCTTCTTTTACGAGGATGCGCGTCGCTTCAATTGTGGCCTGAACGTCCGGATAAAGCGTCTTCTCGTCTCCGATGACTTCGATCTTTACCCAGTCAGAAAGTCCAACCTCGCGTCCCAGCCGGGCTGCGCGGATGGCTTCTTCGGACGTGTAACAGCCCGCCGTGTTGGGCAGAAGAAAATATTTTTTGGGATCAATGAAATCCAGCAGAGATTCCTTGCTGCGATCAAGGTTGACCCGGCGCACCGCGACCGTGACCATCTCCGCGCCGCTGGCTTCAATGGCGCGGGCAGTCTCGTGGCCAGATTTGTATTTACCGGTACCGACGATCAGGCGCGAATGAAATTGCCGGCCCGCAATAACGAGAGAATCCATGCATTCCATTGTAAATAAATCGGCGCGCAAATGGTTTCTGGGCGGTAGGCCCGAGTTCGAGCCAAAATGATTACCGCTGCGGTGTCTACCCCACGGGCGCGGTTTCAATTGGGTGTGGTTCCTGGTAGATCTGCTCAATCTGCTGCTTGTACTTGGCTTCAATCACGCGCCGCTTGAGCTTGAGCGTCGGCGTGATCTCGCCCGAAGCAACGGTAAACTCATCCGGCACCACTAATATCTTCTTGATGGTTTCAAAGTGCGCCAGCCGCTTGTTCAAGTCTTCAACGATTCCCCTGTAGAGATTGCGCACCTTGTCTGACCCCACCAGCTCCTGCCGCGATGTGAAGGGAACGCCGTTGGCGCGCGCCCAATCTTCCAATAAAGGGAAGTGCGGCGAGATGATCACGGAAGCATACTTGCGCTTGTCGCCAATGATGGCGGCCTGCGCAACAAGCACATTTGCTTTCAGGGCGTTTTCAATCGGCTGCGGCGCAATGAACTTCCCGCCTGAGGTCTTGATGAGATCTTTCTTGCGATCAGTAATGCTGAGGAATCCCTCGCTATCGAGTTCGCCAATGTCGCCTGTCTTGAACCAGCCATCGACAAATGAATTACGGGTTTCTTCGGGCATTTCCCAATAGCCTTTGAAGACGGTTGGCCCCTTAACCAGAATTTCGCCGTCTTCAGCAATTTTGAGCTGCACGCCTTCATTCACTTTGCCGACTGATCCAATCTTGAACGCTCCGCGCCGGTTGACGGAAAGTGTCGGCGAGGTTTCCGTAAGCCCATAGCCTTCCATAATTGGGATGCCAACCGCGCAGAACCACTCTGCCATGTCTTTGCCCAAAGGGGCGCCGCCGGAGAAATAAGCCCTGCTGCGACCACCAAATCCCTGGCGTATTTTTGAAAACACCAGTTGGTTAGCTACCTTCCAGAGTGGGTCGGCGGGTGTTTCTCCACGCGCGATTTCTTCTTTGTGCCTTTCGCCGATTCTCACCGCCCAATCAAAAATTTTCCGCCGCAACCCATGGCCGGCACCGCGCTCGGCCTCGGCACGTACCTTTTCATAGACGCGCGGTACGGCAACAATAATGGTTGGTTTGGCTTCCTGAAGCATCTGCGGAAGCTGGTCAAACACGGCGCAATAGGCAAGGCTTACGCCATCCAGGTAGCAGACGTAATCCACGTGGCGCGCGGTGACGTGAGATAGCGGAAGAAATGAGAGGTAGACGTCCCCGGGTGTCCACTCCGCCTGCTTGCTGGCCATGATGGCACAAGTAGTGAGGTTGCCGTGGCTGAGCATAACGCCTTTGGACGTTCCAGTGGTTCCCGAAGTGTAAATCAGCGTCGCCAAATCATCCGGCGTGATTCGATGAGCTTCTTCGTCAAACTGCGGGTCTTCCTCCGGCGAAGCGGAATTGATCAGCGACCACATGGGAATCACGTTAATTTCGCTAACGTCATCCATCACAACAATTTTTTCCAGCGAAGTCTGGGCTTGAATGGACTGCACTTTGCGCAACTGTTCCAGGGTGGAAACAAAAATCACTCGCGCCCTGGAATTCTGCAAGAGATACAGCGTTTGGTCCGCCGTCAGTGTGGCATAAATAGGTACGTCAATGATTCCGGTGGTCACACAGGCAAAGTCGGCGATCATCCATTCCGGCCGATTTTCACTCAGGATCGCAACACGATCGCCTTTGTGGATGCCCCATTGTTTCAAGACCCGCGCAAGCGTGGCCACATAACCATAAAGCTGTCGGGAAGAGATCACCTGCCATGCGCTGCCGCGCTTGAACATCACGTGGCGTTCCACGTCGTGCGCAATTGAAGCAAAAAAAATGTCGGCGAGAGTGTTGATTTCCATACTTAGGGTCCCGTTTCTACGCCTTTAAGGACAATGGCCACAACCGAATCGGTCAGGCTGGAGAGGTGATAATCGCGGTCCCGGTCGCGATCAGAAAGGATCCACGTGGTAACTATCTCATCCACGGCGCCGAAGAAGCAATGGGCGGCGATGGTAATGGAAATGTCTGCCCGAAAAACACCGGCTTCCTGGCCTTCCCGCAAGACGCCTTTGATTACATCAAAGTATTCCACCAGAAGGTTATGAGAAAACTGGCCAAGAAACTTGGCGCTATGCCTAAGTTCGGTCTGGAAGACAATGGCCAAACTGCGGTTTGATCCCAGGGATTCGAGGTGAAGAAAGGCCAGGCGGCGTAATTTTTCCCGCGGATCGGCCAACTGGTCCAGCGAACTGCGTGCCCGCTGAATGAACCGGTGAAAGGCGGAGTCAATTGACGCCATCAGCAATTCGTCTTTGTTCTTGAAATATAGATAGATAGTGCCATCGGCCACACCCGCGCGGTCGGCAATTTCCGCTACCCGAGAGTGGAAAAATCCGTGCTCCGCGATGACCTCAATGGCCGCGTCCAGAATGCGCTGGTACTTATCTGAGGTGCCGTTGGCTGACCGGGTAGTTGTTTGTGAAGGCCGTTTAGCCATGAGAGAACCTTGAATTTACTTGGATTTGCAGGGTAGCGCAACTTCTAAATTTGGCCTAATCCAGCCGGTGCAGACCTCAAATTTAGCTTGAGAATTCCAGCCTAAGGTGTAGGATGCGAAAGCGCAAGCCGGAGCTGCTGCCGCATGCCGTGGTGGAACCAAGCTTGAATAGATATGGGGTGCCAATCATGAAGAAATCACAGGTTTTTATCATCATTCTTATTGCCATGATGGCACTGCAAAGCCCGGCGCTTGGGCCGCATGCAACCTCCCAAAACACGGAAGAGACCTTAATGCTGTTTGCTCCTCAGGCCGATGATCCCGTCCACATCGTGCAGGCCTCTTTTGGGGCCGACAATCTGTTATTGGACGCCCGCCTGGAAAACAAAAGTCACAATAAAATCCAGGTTTACCGCCTTGGCTGGGTGTCGGTTAAAAAGGACGACATTAGGATGGGCCGAGGCGAGTTGGTGACCGTCCCGGAAAAAGTGGATACCACTTCCCAGTTCGACATCCCGGCAAGCTCAGTTCCTTCCAAAGAAGACCTGTCCAAACATCCTACAGGCGTTGTTGTTTATATTGCGGAACTGCAATTTCAAGATGGCACAAAATGGCAGGCAGACGCAAAGAAGCTAAAAAAAGAAGCCATTGAGATGCTCAAATAGAGCCCCGGCGCTATGGCGACGGCTGCTGGTTAACGTACCACTCTAAAAACTTACGAAACGCCTTGCCTCGATGGCTATGTTGGCGCTTTTGTTCCAGCGGGAGCTCCGCAAATGTCTTGCCAAGAGCAGGGAAGTAGAACAGCGGGTCATATCCAAAGCCCTGGGTTCCGCGCGGAGCTGTAATTAATTCTCCGGGGACTTCGTCGGTAAAGGTGACAAGCGTTTGGCCATCTCGAGCCAGGGCAATTACGCTAATATATTTTCCCGTATAGCGATCTTGATTTAGAAGCTCTAATTGAGCGATAAGGGCGGCATTGTTTGCCTGATCGTCTGAGTTTTGATCGGATGCCACGCCTGAATGAAGCACCGCAGCATACCGCGCGGAATGAACGCCCGGAGCGCCGTTGAGTGCGTCCACCGCCAGCCCTGAGTCTTCCGCCAACACTAACTCGCCCGGCGCGAGGCGACTGTAATATGCAGCTTTGATTCGGGCATTTTGCTCGAAAGTGGTTCCATCTTCAACGGCGGGCGGCACTTCGGCCATGCGCGGCAGAGGATCAAGCGCGACGTCTAGCGCCTGTGCCGCTTCACGGAATTCGCGTACTTTTCCTGGGTTGGTGGTGGCTAGATAGATCCTAGACATTGCGAGATCAGTGCACTCCCAGAAATCCGAAAAGTGCAACGCCAACTCCCAGGATGGTGCTGATAAAAGAAAGTTTCCAGAAGAGCTTTGCATCTGCCAGCAGGGCTATTGAGCAAAGGACAATCGAGATTTCCAGGAATAGTTCTGCGCCGTCATAGTAATTCGCCCGCCGCTCCACCAGATCTCTTTCACGTTCCATATCCTTTGCGCTCTCCTGGATATCCACTGCACCCGGCTTGTGGCTGGAAGATTTATTCTCATGCTGTTCTTTTGCGGCGTCGGCCTCTTTGCTGTGCTCTTTTGCGGCGTCGGCCTTGACCGGCGATTCTTTCTTTGCCGACTCGCCTTGCTCCTTCTTATCTTCCTTGCCATCAGTCGTGGACTCAGGTGTTAAGAGTGGCCGTAAGATGAACGAGTCCCGGGCCGGACTGCTGCACCCATGCTCCGGCGGGGTACCGCATTCTTCGTCCAGTGACTTTTTGTAGTCTTTGAGGGCCAGCTCTTTCCCATTGGGCAGCAGCGCCGCCATCTCAGCCATGGCGCCATATTCATGGGCGCGAATGTGTTTCGCCTGGTAAAAGTTCCACTCGTCCACGATCTTGCCCTGGATCAGGCCTTCTTCCGTATGGGTCCGATGGCCCATCAACGTGGCT
>Ga0209580_10000921_pt1 | contig 14275 bp, 12 predicted proteins | sample Coa_R1_5_FD_187153 | JGI IMG/M metagenome (GOLD analysis project Ga0209580, IMG submission 187153) | Surface soil microbial communities from Centralia Pennsylvania, which are recovering from an underground coalmine fire - Coalmine... | ecosystem: Environmental > Terrestrial > Soil >...
TCCAGGCGGACGGCATCCGGGCCCCGGCGCAGCCGGTAGAGGACGTGGACGGTGTTCTGCAGGTGCGCCAGGAAGACGCGCTTCTCGACGGCATAGTCCCCCACCTCGTAGCGCCAGATCGGCAGCCCGGCCTCCAGGCGGAACTCGCGCAGGTGGCCGGCGCCCGGGGGCTCGATCCCAGGCCCGCCGAGCCCATCGCCGCCGAGCCGGACGATCAGGCCGTTGGGCAGGCGCAGCACCTCGGACAGCTGGCCGAGCATCAGCATGCGGCCGACCGGCGCGGGCAGCGCCGCCACCAGCAGGCCGTGGTAGCGCCGGGTGGGGATGCCGGCCAGGGTGCCGGAGGCGTAGCCGCCGAGGCTGTTGGTGACCAGCCACTCGCGGCGCGCCAGCGGCGCCAGCTGGGCGGCGGGCGCCTCCTCGACCATCTCCTCGGGCCATGGCACGCTGCGGTCCGGCAGGTCGCGCTCGTCCGCCGGCACGGCGGGATCGGCAGCCGGGGCCGGGCCGCCGGCCTCGCCGGCACCGGCCGCGAGCTGCCGATCGTCTGTCGGATTCATCTCCTGCTCCCTTCGGCGCCCTCGCCGCTCTCGCCCTTCTCGCCGCTCTCGCCGCTCCCCCAGTCCGCCGCGCGCGGCGCCGGAGCCAGCGCGAAGGCGGCCTGGCCGGGCAGGCGCCAGCCGCCTTCGGCGTCCTCGGGCGGCGGCGCGCCGGCGCCGCCGTAGCGCGGGTCCTCGCTCGACCACAGCACCTGCCAGCGCGCGCCGGCCGGCGGTGCGAGCAGCGGCTCCGGCACCGGGTCGAGCTCGAGATCGGCGCCGAGGTTGACGAGCAGCAGCCGATCGCCGGTGGCGCTCCCGCCGGCCCAGCCGCCCTCTCCCGGCGGCGGCGCGAACCAGCGCAGCACCATGGCCGCCGGCCCGAGCACCGCGCCGTCGATCCCGGCAGCGCCCTGCAACCGGAACATCGGGTCCTCGCGGCGCAGGCGCAGCAGGTCCCGATGCAGAGCCAGGGCGGAATCGCGGGAGCCGTCCCCGCCCGCCGGATCGAGCTTGCAGAGCGCGAAGGTGGCCGGCGCCGCGGGGTCGGGGATCTCGGCTTGCACCGCCGGGTCCGCGAGGCTCGGGAACTGGGCCAGGAAGGCCTGCCGCCCGCGGCGCACGGCACTGGCCAGCTGCGGATGGTGGTCGGCGAAGAAGACGAAGGGCGCCGCGGCGCCGGCCTCCTGGCCCTGGAAGAGCATGGGAGTCGCCGGCCCGAGCAGCAGCAGCGCGGTCAGGGCGCGGTAGCGGCCCGGGCTGGCAAGGCGGTGCAGCCGCTCGCCGCGCGCCGAGTTGGCGACCTGGTCATGGTTCTCGAGGTAGAAGACGAACGCGGACCGCGGCAGGTCGAGGGCGGGCGTGCCGCGCCGCCGCCGCTGCCAGCGATAGCGCTGCCCCTGGTACAGCGGCCCGAACTTGGCGGCCGCCAGCAGCTCCCGCGGCGAGCCACGGTAGTCGCCGTAGTAGGCCTCGGCGCGCCCGGTCAGCGCCACCCTGGCGGCGTGATGGAAGTCGTCGCACCAGATCGCGTCGAGACCGTAACCGCCCTGCTCCGGCGGCCGGATCAGCCGGCTGTCCTGCGGCTCGCTCTCCGCCACGAGGAGCACCGATCGCCCGGGCGGCAGCGCCGCCCCGGCCCGTCTCGCCGCGCGGCCGATGGCGGCCAGGATGTGCTCGCCGCCGTGGCCGGCGGGGACGCCCGGATCGGCGGAGCCGCCGGGACGATCGTGGATGCTCTGGGTGGCGTCGAGCCGCAGGCCGTCCAGGTGGTACTCGTCGATCCAGTAGGCGGCGTTGGCGACGAAGAGCTCGCGCACCTCGGGGGCGCCGTGGAAATGGATCGACTTCCCCCACTCGTTCGCGTGCAGATCGGTGAAGTAGGCGGGCGAGAACTGCTCGAGGTAGTTGCCGTCGGGGCCGAAGTGGTTGTAGACCACGTCGAGGATCACGGCGAGGCCGGCCGCGTGCGCCGCGTCGACGAACCGGCGGCAGTCGTCCGGCTCGCCGTAGAGACGCGTGGGAGCGAACAGGTCGACGCCGTCGTAGCCCCAGCCGAACCGCCCCGGGAACTCGGCGACCGGCATCACCTCGAGCATCGTGATGCCGAGCTCGGCGAGGCCGGGCAGCCGGCGCGCCGCCGCCGCCCAGGTCCCCTCGCGGGTGAAGGTGCCGACGTGCATCTCGTAGATCACCTGCCCCTCCCGCACCGCTCCGGCCCAGCCGGCGTCGCGCCAGCGGTAGGCCGCCGGGTCCACCACCCGCGAGGAACCGTGCGGGCCGTCCGGCTGGAAGCGCGATGCAGGGTCGGGGAAGGCGTCGCCGCCGTCGAGGCGGAAGCGGTAGAGGTCGCCGGCGGCCGCGGCGGCCGCGAGGCCCGAGAAGTACCCGCTCCCCGCCTCACGCTCGAGCTCGCGACCGGCAGCCCGGCCGCTCCGACCGCTCCGACCGCTCCGATCGCTCCGACCGCCGCCGGGGGTCTCGAGCACCACCTCGACGCGGTGGCGGGCCGGGGCCCAGACGCGAAAGTGCACGCCGCCGCCGGGCATCACCTCCGCGCCCACCGGCAAACGGCGGCTTGCCGGCGCCGCCAGCGTTGCAGGAGCTGCAGGAGCTGCCGGAGCCGCCGCCGATCCCGGCGCGGCGGCCGTGGCTTCTGCTGCCTCTGGCGTCGTCCTGGAGGGCACGCCGCAGCAAAATGCACAGCCTGTGCCGGCAACGCCTCCGGCCGCCCCGCGAGGGCCGCCGGACCGCTCGGGATGGCCCTGCTGAAACCGTTTTCACCAGCCGGGACTTCGGGTTATATTACCGCCTCGCGCCGTGGCCTGAACCGTCTCCGTCCATCCACCGGCATTGGCGGCACCGCCGGCCGGGAAGGGATCTGCCGCTGCCGGTGAGAGAGAACATGACCGACTCGAGCACCAACGACGTCGTCCGCAAGCTGCGCGAGCTGTCACGCAACCTGTGGTGGTCCTGGCAGCCGGACATCCGCGCCATCTTCCGCGAGCTGGCGCCGGAGACCTGGAGCGCCGTCTACCACAACCCGGTGGCCCTGCTCGCCCGCATGGACGGCGACGAGATCTCGCGCCGCGTGCACGATCTCGAGATGCAGACCCGCATCAACCAGGCCCACCGCCGCCTGGGCGAGTACCTGGCCGGCGGCGCCGAATGGGCGATCGCCAACGCCGGCCCGCTGCTCGCCCGGCCGCTGGCCTACTTCTCCGCCGAGTTCGGCCTGCATCACTCGATCCCGATCTATTCCGGCGGCCTCGGCGTGCTGGCGGGCGATCATCTGAAGAGCATGAGCGACCTCGGAGTGCCGGTGGTCGGAGTCGGCCTCTTCTACCACGAGGGATACGTGCACCAGCAGATCGACGCCACCGGCTGGCAGCAGGACCTCTACGAGCCGATCGCCGTCGAGGAGCTGCCGGTCGACCCCTGGCTGGGAGCGGACGGCGAGCAGCTGCGCTTCCCGGTCGAGCTGCCCGGCCGCGAGGTCCACCTGCGCGTCTGGCACGTGCAGGTGGGGCGCAGCGAGCTCCTGCTGCTCGACGCCCGCGACGACGCCAATTCCGCGGCCGACCGCGAGCTGACCGGGCGGCTCTACGGCGGCGACCAGGAGACCCGCATCCAGCAAGAGATCCTGCTCGGGGTCGGCGGCTTCCGCGCCCTGGGCAGGCTCGGCATCCGCCCCTCGGTGCTGCACCTGAACGAGGGCCATTCGGCCTTTGCCCTGCTCGAGTGGGCGCGGCAGCGGGTCGAGGAGGAAGGCCTCACCGCCGCGGCCGCCCTGCGCGAGGTGAGGGCGGCCAGCGTGTTCACCACCCATACCCCGGTCCCCGCCGGCCACGACCGTTTCGAGCCCGACCTGGCGCAGCGGCACCTCGAGCCGCTCGCCGCCGGCCTCGGCCTGCCGGTCGCCGAGGTGATGGCCCTGGGATCGGAGCCCCCCTTCGATCCGGCCGGCACCTTCGGTCCGACGCTGCTGGCGTTGCGGCTCTGCCAGCGCGCGAACGGCGTCTCGGCGCTGCATGGGCGGGTGTCGCGGCAGATGTGGGAGGTGCTGTACCCCGGTGTCCGGGAAGAGCAGGTGCCGATCGGGCACGTCACCAACGGCGTCCACGTTCGCACCTGGCTGGCCGGCGACATGCAGGACCTCATCGGCCACTACCTGGGCCGGCGGTGGCTCGACAGGCTCGCCGGCGCCGAGACCTGGAAGCAGATCGACGCCATCCCCGCTGCCGAGCTCTGGGAGGTGCACCAGGTGCTGAAGGCGCAGGTGATGGCTTTCGTCCGCCGCCGTCTCGGCGACCGCCGCCGGCGCCTGGGCCTGCCCGAGCCGGCGGCGGAGCCGCTCGGCCCCGAGACGCTCACCCTGGGCTTCGCCCGCCGCTTCGCCACCTACAAGCGCGCCGACCTGCTGCTGCGGGACCTCGACCGGCTGGCGCGCCTGGTCGGCGACCCGGCGCGCCCGGTGCAGATCATCTACGCCGGCAAGGCCCACCCGCAGGACGACGGCGGCAAGCAGCTCGCCCGGCAGATCGTCCGCCTGGAGGAGGACCCGCGCTTCGCCGGCCGCATCGTGTTCGTCGAGAACTACTCGATGTTCATCGGCCGCCAGCTGGTGCAGGGCGTGGACGCCTGGCTCAACACGCCGCGCCGGCCGCTCGAGGCATGCGGCACCAGCGGCCAGAAGTGCATCCTCAACGGCGCCCTCAACATCTCCATCCTCGACGGCTGGTGGGCCGAGGCCTTCGACGGCAGCAACGGCTTCGCCATCGGCACCGCCGAGTCGCACGCCGATCCCGGCGTGCAGGACGAGCGCGACTCCCAGGCGCTCTTCGACCTGCTCGAGCGCGAGGTCATCCCCCTCTATTACCGCCGCGACGGCAACGGCCTCCCGCGCGGCTGGATCGCCAGGGTCAAGCAGGCCATCCGCACCCTCGCCTGGCGCTACAACGCCGACCGCATGGTGATGGACTACGTCCAGCAATGCTACGTCCCCGCCGCCGGCGGCGACACCTGCCGCATGCCCCCGGCATAGGCCTCCGGGCGACCGGAGCTCGGGAGTCGGTACTGTCTTAGTATCCGCCCAATGGGCGGACGTGGAATGACTCTCTGGCCGGGCCTCGGGCGGCGGATCTCGTGCCCGCTGATGGGGGCGTTGCTGCTCATCGGCTGCACGGCGGTGAGAGTGCGGTCGCACGACCCGCGTGAGCTGGCGCGGCACGACCCACCTCAGCTGGCACGGCAGCGCCGCGCCGACGGGCTCGGCGGTGCGAGCAGCGCCACGCGCGAGTCGCTGCGCATCCTGGGCCTTCCCGAAGCAGCCTGCTGCCTCGAGCCGCGGCCCTGCCTGAAGAGCATCCAGGCCAGCGAGGGACTCGACGACGAGCGGCGCCTGTCGGCCCTCGCGGAGCTCTGGCTCGGCGAGGCGATGGCACACGATCCGCCGCGACCGGGGGAGCGCAATTCCACCCTGGATGCGTATCTCGAGTCGGCGCGCGCGAGTTATGCGTATCTCTTCTTCACTCGCCGCCGCCTCGGCGAGCGCGCGCTCGAGGACCGCCAGGACCAGGTGCGGGATTTCTTCAACGGCGCCACGGAGCGGGTCGCGATCCTCCTCTTCGAAGAAGCGAAGCGGCGGGGAACGCTCGACGAGGCGCACGCCGGGCTCACGGTCCTCACCGACGCATGGGCCATCCACCGCGGCCTGATCGACGTACCGCTGCCAGCCGGCCGGCCGCTGGTCAGCTTGGTCGCCGCCCGCCGGCTCGGCTTCGCCGGTATCCGCAACGTTTACCGTCGCGACGGGTTCGGGGCCGAGCTCGTCGCCGTGGCGGCGGAGCGGCCGGCCGGAGCCGCGGAGGAGACCATCACCGGCAGGGAGATCGGCTACGTGCCCGTCACCGCCGTGCTGCGCTTCCCGGGCTCCTCGCTCGAGGAAGTGATGACGGCACGCGAGGCGACCTTCGAAGCTTATGGCTCGGCGCAGCACGAGAGCATCGCGCTGCCCGGAAACGAGGTGCGCCTCGCCGCTGACTTCACGGCTCCCTATGCGCTCTGGCTGAACCGCTCACGCTTCCGGCGCCAGGCGGGCCGCACCCTCACGCGGTCGAGCGAGGAGCTGGCCGAGCCGCAGGTCTTCCTCATGCAGCCTTACGATCCCGATCGGTTGGTGGTGGTCTTGATCCACGGCCTGGCGAGCAGCCCGAACGCCTGGGTCAACCTCGCCAACGAGCTGACGGGCGACGAGGAGATCCGCCGGAACTACCAGGTGTGGGAGGTCTTCTACCGCTCGGGCTTGTCGCTCCCGTACAACGAGCACGACATTCGCGCCGCGCTCGAGCAGACGCTGGACCGCTTCGACCCCGGGCGCACGGCGCGGGCGAGCCACCGCATGGTGCTCGTCGGTCACAGCGTGGGCGGCGTCATCGCGCGTATGCTGGTGCTCGACGCCGGCGATGCCCTCTGGCGGATGCTGCTCGGGCACGCGCCGAGCGGCGAGGAGCGGCAGCGGCTGGTGGCAGCGGCGCCCTACCTCGACCTGGTGCCGATGGCGGAGGTCGGCCGCGTCGTGTTCCTCGCCAGCCCGCACCATGGCACGCCGCGAGCCCGCGGCTGGCTGGGGCGGCTCGCGTCACGGTTCATCAGAGCTCCGCCATCGCTGGCCGCCAGGGCCAAGGAGATCGCCGATCAGCTCGAGCCCCTGGCGCCCGCGCGCGCCGCCACGGTGCGCGCCGCGCCGGACGCCATCGAGGTTCTCGACGGCCGGGACGCCTACCTCGCGGCGACGGCGACGCGACCCATCGCGGCCTGGGTGGACTTCCACTCGATCATCGCCTGCGACCGGCTCTCGCCGTCGCTGCGCGACTGCACCGACGGCCTCGTGCCCTATGCCAGCGCCCACCTCGACGGCGCCGCCTCCGAGCTGATCGTGCGCTCCCGCCATCACGTGCAAGACACGCCCGCGGCCATCCTCGAGCTGCGGCGCATTCTCCGTCAGCACCTGCGTCCGGCGCCGGGCAATCCGGCGTCGGTGGACGCGGTCCGTCGCCTCGAGGAGGATGGAAGCGCCATACCGCCGCGCCGCCGCCATCCGCTCTGAAGCCCTCGCTCTCGCCGCGCCCGTCGTGCGCGCGGTCGAACTTACGATCCCAGGGCGCGGTCGGCCTTGGCGGCGAGGATGAAGTCGTTCTCGGAGAGACCGCCGATCGAGTGGGTCCAGAGGGTCAGCTTCACCCGCCCCCAGCCGAGCTCGATGTCGGGGTGATGGCCTTCTTCCTCCGCGATCTCGCCGACGCGGTTGACGAAGGCCAGGGCCTGGCGGAAGTCCGGGAAGCGGTAGTCCTTCACCAGCCGGCGGGCGCCACCCTCGCCGGCTTCGGCGGACCAGCCGTGCAGCTGCCCGAGCAGGCGCGCGAGCTCCTCGCCGTCGACCGGCGGCGTGCCCGCCGTGCAGGGTCCGCAGCGCCGCGCCGCCAGGTCGTCGGCCGTTCCCTCGGTTGCCATCCCAGCCTCCTCTCTGTGTCGTCGTGACGTGACCCAGCCCTTGCTTCTACCCGGAGCGCAGGCTGGCGCGGGTCCGGACCCATCGTGGAGTCCGGCGCGGGCAGCCACCCAGGCTCCGCTTGCGAGGATGGTACACATTCCCACTTCCTTCCGCGAATCGACGGTCGAGGCCCCAGCCGGCGAACCGGCTGGTACCCCGCCGCGAATGGCGACCGCCGCGGTGTCACCCTCATCGGCCGGCACGACGGACCGTAGCCAGGTAGACCGACCACCACCTTTGGACTATCCTGCGCTTGGTCCACGCGGAATCGTCGCGGAGGACACCCTCATGCACAGGGTGCTGACCCCATGATTCACCTGGCGATCGCTGAGCAAGAGCTGGCGCAGTTCTGCCGGAAGCATCACATCCGCCGCTTGTCCCTGTTCGGCTCCATGCTGACGGGCACCGCCGGGCCGGACAGCGACGTCGATTTGCTGGTGGAGTTCGAGCCCGGCCGTGAGCCAGGTCTGCTCGGGTTGGCGGCGATGGAGGCGGAGCTCGGCGCCATGCTTGGGGCGAACAAGGTGGACCTGCGGACGCCGCAGGACATCAGCCGCCATTTCCGAGACCAAGTACTGCGGACCGCCGAGGTGCAATATGCGCGATGAAGATCGCGCCCGTATTCTCCACGTGGTCGAGGCTGCTGAAGCGATGGCGCAGTTCGTGGCCGGGAGGATTGCCCTTTTGCGGACTCTGGCGGCCGCCGCGCCGGCCGCTTCGCCCGCCGGCTGAGACGGCCGGCTCCAACTGCACCAAGCGTCAGGCCTGCGGCGTGGCTCCGCGCACCACCACCGAGCGGCCGGCGGCGCCGCCGATGTCCTCGAGGCCCTTCAGCAGGGTGGTGGGGACGAGGATGGTGTTGTTCTGTGCGGAGCGGGTGAGCTCGACCAGGACCTCCAGCTCCTTGAGGCGCCAGGCGTCGGGCGTCAGGGCGGCCGCGGCCTCGACGAGCTTGCCGGCGATGTGCAGCTGCATCGCGGCGCGCACGAGCTCGGCGTCGGCCTCCTTGCCGGCCCGCGCCTTCATCGCGATGGCTTGCTGGATCTGCTCGTCGGTGATCTGCAGGTCCTTCAGCTCGACGGCCTGGACCTTCACGCCCCAGCCTGCCACCTTGCTCTGGAGGGAGTCGCGGACCTCGGTGTAGAACCTGGCGCGGTCGTGCAGGATCTCGTCCAGCGCGTGGTTGCCGACGATCTCGGTGACGGAGGCCAGGGCGCGTTGCCGGGTCGCCTCGTAGCCGCTCGCCACTTGCACGACGAAGTCCTTGATGCGGTCCTCGTCGACGCGGGTGGTCATGATGAGGTTGAACGAGATCGGCACGTTGTCGTGCGTCTGGACCCCGCCGATGCGCAGCTCGTTGACCACGTCGCGGACCGCCACGTCGTCGAGCCGGCGATGGAAGATCGGATCGACCCACGCCAGGCCCGGGCCGATCGTGTTCACGTAACGGCCGAACAGCATGATCGGGCGGCGCTCCCATTCGCGGACGACGTTGATGCCGCCGAGCAGGTAGAGGAAGGCCAGTCCGAGCACGTAGCCGATCACGCCGACCCGCGGCACCGAGCCGCCGGACACGTCGGCGGTCCGGTCGAGGACGAAGACCAGCCCCGTCCAGGCGACCGCGGTCGCCCAGAAGAACGCCGGCCCCACACCGCGGCCGCCGCCGACAAGGCCGCTGATTCCTGGTGCTACGCTCATGAGCCGCCTCCTGGTCCGTGCTCGGGTGGGTTCGACCGGATTCTCACCGCGAGCTTATGAGACCGGGAAAGGTACTGCAAGGCGGGCCTGATCCATGGTTCCGGTACCTGCGGTACCTGTCTCCGCCTTGTCTGCCACGCCTGCCTCACCTAGAATGGCCGCCCGGAGCGGCTGCTGAGGAGATCCTGATGAGCGACGTCGTCTATGTCTCCAGCGTGAGGATCGAGCGCCAGGCAGGGCCGCTGCGTTACGCCTACCTGCCCGCGGAACCGCACCCCGTGACCTTCGGCGTGCACGGCGCGATTGCCGCCCATTACAAGGTCGACCCGAACGTCGTCGAGCCTCATGCCACGACGATCGACTACGTGGTGGCCGCCACCGGCGGCTGACTGACCGGCACCTTCGGTGGCGCGCTGGAGGCGCGCCACATCGACGCGAGCAACCGGCGCCTCACTGCCGACATCAGGGGCGAGATCGAGCTCGAGGACCACGTCCTGGTGATCCGGCGCATCCACGCCACCTATCGTCTCTCCGCGCCGGCCGCGGCCCGGGCCACCGCCGAGCGCGTGCACGCCATGCACGCCGAGCGCTGCCCGATCTACCGCTCGCTGTACAGGGCGATCGCCATCACCACCGAGCTGCAATTCGAGGCCTTCGACGAAGCCGGTGCCGAAGGCGCGGCTCCCCGCGAGCTCAGCGGCTGATCCAGCAGCTGGCGCCGTCGAGCACGTAGTTCTGCGTGAACGTCTGGGTGGTCGTGCCGACCCGCGCTCGTCTGCTCAGGTGGGGCCCTCGGCCAGCAGCTTCTCGAGCGTTCCGGTCACCGTGGCGCCGAGGTCTTCCGCGCCGACGAAGCCGACGTGACGCAGGCGCACCCGGCCGGAGCGATCGAGGACCAGGAGGGTCGGCAGGCCGTGGGCGTGGAGAGATGCGGCCGCATGGCCGCCGGTATCGTAGGCGAGCGGCATGCTGAAGCCGCGCCGGCGGAAGAAGTCGCTCGCGCGCGCCGGCGTGTCGCCCTGATCGCCCGGCGAATCGCCGCCGGGGAAATCGACGGCGTAGAACACCACCCTCGGGTCGCCGGAGTAGCGGCGGTACAGCCGATCGAGCTCGGGCAGCTCGTGCTGGCAGGGGCCGCACCAGGTCGCCCAGAAGTCGATCACCGCGATGCGCCCGCGCAGCTGTGCCGCCGCGACCGGAGTCCCGGCGGGCAGCGCGAGCTGAAACTCGACGGGCGGCTCCTGCACTTCATGGATGATGACCAGAGACCGTGCGAACCGCGGCCCCATCGCGCCGAGCGCCACCACCGCGGCGGCCAGCAGCGGCAGCGCCACGCGGCGCCCTCGCCACGCGTCCGGCCGGGGCGCCGCCGGCCCAGGCGCCGCCGCCCCGCGCGTCACGGCCATGCCCATCGCCGCGAACGCCACTCCCACGAGTGGCAGGAGCAGCAGCGCCCGGGCGCGGCCCGCCGTGTACCAGACGAGGAGCGCCATGGGCAGGTTCAGGAGCACGACCACCAGCCACGCCGGCAGCGCCCTCGCGCGCCCTCGCCAAGCGCCGAGCACCGTCGCCGCGACGGCGAGCAGCGGCAGGAAGAGGAAGACCAGCGATCCACTCTGCAGCAGCAGGACCTCGCCGGCGACCAGGACGGCGACGAGGACCAGGCCGGTGGCCAGCTCGAACAGGATCGCGAGGACCTTCCGCATCGGCGTCTCCTTCGTGGGCAGACGGTTGCCGCCCGCACCCATTGACCTACGAGCGGAGCTGCGAGAAGGTTCCAGGCGATGAAGGTGCTGACGTCCATCGTCTGGCTGCTGCTCGGTGCGGCGGCAAGCCCCACGGACGACCTCCGCGGCCGGATCGAGGCGCTCTCCGACGCCGCCCAGGGGCGCGTGGGAGCAGCGGTGACCGTGCTCGAGACCGGAGAATCGGCCGCCTTCCACGGCGACGAGCATTTCCCGATGCAGAGCGTCTACAAGCTGCCGATCGCCATGGCCGCGCTGCACGCGGTCGACGGCGGCGCTCTCGCGCTCGACGGCCAGGTCATGGTCCAGGCGGCGGATCTCGTGCCGCCCACGGTGTACAGCCCGCTACGCGACCGCCACCCGCATGGCGGCGTCGAGCTGAGCCTGCGCGAGCTGCTGCGCCTGATGGTGGAGGTGAGCGACGGCACCGCCTCGGACGTGGTCCTGCGCCTCGCCGGCGGCGGGGAGAGTGTCACCCGCTTCCTGCGCGGACTCGGCGTGACCGGGATGGTCGTCGCCACCTCCGAAGCCGAGATGGCCCGGGGCGACGACGTGCAATACCGCAACTGGGCGACGCCGCTGGCGGCGATCCAGCTGCTGCGCGCCGTCCAGGAAGGACCGGGCCTGTCGCCGTCGAGCCGCACCCTGTTGCGCGAATTCATGTTCGCCAGCGTGCCCGGGACACGGCGGATCCCGGGCCTGCTGCCTGCCGGCACCCGCGTCGAGCACAAGACGGGCACCTCGCGGACGCTCGACGGCCTGACCCGCGCCACCAACGACGTGGGGATCGTCCGCCTGCCGGACGCACGGCATCTCGCGGTGGCGGTGTTCCTGGCCGACTCCAAGGCGGACGAGGCCACCCGCGAAGCCGTCATCGCCCGCATCGCCCGCGCCGCCTGGGACCGGTGGAGCGGGCCAGCCGCTCCTCGCCCCGAGGGGCGGTAGGGGCCGAGCGGCGAGCGCCGAGCGGCCAGCGGCGGCCACCCGTCGGGCGCCACACGTCGAGCCGGTCCGGCCGCCTACTCCACGGCGAGGATCTCCGGCACCAGGCGCTGTCCCGTGACGGTGACGACGGCGACGGTCAGGGGCAGCTGGAAGCGCCGGGCGCCACAGCTGCCGGGATTGAGCAGCAGGCGATCCCCGTGCCATTCGAGCTCAGGGCGGTGCGAGTGGCCGAAGACGATCAGCCGCGCCTCGCGCAGCCAGTCCGGGTCGACGTCCTCGCGGCGGTGGGTCATGCGGTAGGCCAGCCCGGCGAGCTCGCCGCTCTGCACCGCGGGCAGCGCCGCCGCCAGCTCCCCGCCGTCGGTGTTGCCCCGCACCGCCACCACCGGCGCCAGCCGCGCGAGGCGGGCGAGGATCGGAGCTTCTCCCTCCGCCATGCCGACGTCGCCGGCGTGCAGCAGCAGCTCGCACCCCGCGAGGCGCTCGAGCACCTGCGGGCGCAGGATCCCATGCGTGTCCGACAGCACGCCCACTCGCACCGGCGAACTCTATCCCGCATCGGAGCCGGCGCGCCGCCGGCGGGCACCATCTCGGTGGCCGTCACCGGCCAGGTCCTCTGATACTGTGCCGATCGCTGCCACCCTCGATCGATCGCCCGACGACGAAGCCGCCCGACCGCTGGCGAGCGCTGGCCGTGGCGGTCCTCTGCTTCACCGTGTACTCGGCGAACGCCAGGGTGATCCCCAGTGCCGACACGCGCCCGGCCCGTTATCTCCCCTTCGCGGTGCTCCGCGATCACCGGCTGACTCTCGAAGGCTTCGCCGCGGAGGTGCAGGCGCAAGCGCCGGGCCAGTTCGCGCTGCGCGAGGTGGACGGCCGCCTGGTCTCGATCTATCCGGTGATCGCACCCCTGGCTGCCCTTCCCCTCTACGTTCCCGCCTATCTCTACCTCGAGGCCACGGGCTGGAACGCCGCCGAGCTTGGCTTCCTCGCGGCGCTGCTCGAGAAGACGGCCGCGGCCACGTTCACCTCGCTGGCGATGGGAGGTCTCTACCTGCTGCTGCGCCGCCGGCTCGAGGCGCGCCAAGCGCTCGTCCTGACGATCGCATGCGCGTTCGGCAGCACGACCTGGGCGATCGCGAGCCAGGCGCTGTGGCAGCATGGTCCAGCGCAGCTGGCGCTGGTGGCGGCGCTCCTCGCGGCCACGGCGCCGCCGGCGGCGCGCACCCTGGCGCTGGCCGGCGCCTGTGCCGTGCTGCTCGCGGCGATGCGGTTGCCGGACCTGCTGCTGGCGCTGCCGGTGGCCGTGTTCTGCCTGCTGCAAGCTCGTGGACGTCGCCAGCTGGGTGCCTTCCTGGCCGGCGCGCTCGGCATGACGGCCCTGGTGCTGGCCTGCAACCTGGCGGCGGCGGGCCGGCTCGCCGGCGGCAGCGCGTTCCACCCGGGGTTGGCGAGACCTCTCACGTATTTCGCGCGCCCCTTCCTCGCGGGGCTGGGCCGCGAGCTGGTGAGCCCGGGCAAGGGCCTGCTGCTCTTCTCGCCCTGGCTGCTGATGGGGCTCGTGCGCCGGCCCGGTCCCGACGCCGCCGGCGACCGTCTCCTCGATCGCCTGCTCGGCGCCGGAATCGTCGCGCAGCTGGTGCTGTTCGCCATGGCCGGCGGCCTCGGCGGGTACTGCTACGGGCCCCGCTTCACCACGGACATGATGCCGGCGGCGGCATGGATCCTGGCGCCGGCACTGCCCGGGATCGTGGGGCGCCGGCGCCTCCTCCTCTGGGTCCTGATCGGCTGGAGCATGGCCGTGCAGGCCATCGGGGCGCTCCGCTATCCGAGCGGGCACAGCGACGAGGTGCTCTACAGCAGCCCCGCGGCCCCCTGGCACCCGGGCAATGCGCAGTTCCTGCTGGAGCTGCGAGGCGCCCGGGCGGCCAGGTAGTCGGCGGCGGGCCCCTCCCGCCTCGCGGTCACTTCGTTCGCGCCGGCAGGTCCCTGGTCCAGTCCAGGACGACGGCGATCGGGATGCGCCCGCCGTCGTTGACGATCTGGTCCACCAGGAAGCGCCTGCCATCGCCGGCGACGGCATACGAGGCGCGCGACGCGAGAGCGGCCGGCACGGTGGTCCGCGCCGCGAAGAGCACCTGCTGGATCCCGGGCTCGAAGCCGTGCTCGGTCTTGACCGCGACCGCTCGGAGCTTGCGGTCGAGCCCGATGAAGAACAGCTCCTTGCCGTCGGCGCGCCACTGGGCCTGGTCGCCGCCGTCGGTCGAGATCTGCCACTTGCCTCCCGCCGCCGGGAA
>Ga0209580_10000922_pt1 | contig 14270 bp, 12 predicted proteins | sample Coa_R1_5_FD_187153 | JGI IMG/M metagenome (GOLD analysis project Ga0209580, IMG submission 187153) | Surface soil microbial communities from Centralia Pennsylvania, which are recovering from an underground coalmine fire - Coalmine... | ecosystem: Environmental > Terrestrial > Soil >...
TGGAGAGCTGGTGCTTTGTAATGCGCGGGCCTTAACGTAGAAACCCGTCGAGGCAAGGAGAGCGCCAAATGCGAAGGCACAAATCCCGGCGCCGAGAATGGTTTCGTCCTGATGTTTTTGGGCGAGGGCTGCTGGAATGAACGACAGCCCGAGCAGCATCATGAAGCCGCCGCAGATTAACGCAACGCTGCCCAGCTTTTGGCCCATTAATACACCTTCTTGCAGAAATGACGGTTTTTGCTTCTTGCCGACCGGAAAAGATTCCACCGTGAACATTATCGGGTTCCGGTCACAAACTCCAGATGACCGAAGTAATGTGGGGACGCAGATCACTTAGGGGATAAGGGAAATCTGCCCCGTCAAAAGCGAAAAGCAGGTCCCTCGACTGGAAGATCGTTGGCTGCGCGAACGCTCTTCTGCGCTCGGGATGACAGTGTGTTGAGGGCGCTCGGGATGACAGAGTGCAATATTCAGGTGCGGAGGCTGGCTTCGGCGGCGACTGCATCGCGGAAATATTCGAGCGACATGCGCAGGCCGGTATCGAGATTGATCTTCGGCTCCCAGTCCAGCAGGGTCCGGGCCTTAGTGATGTCGGGACGGCGCTGCTTGGGATCGTCCTGGGGAAGTTTGTCGTAGCGGATCTGGCTTTTGGATTCAGTGACGGCAATGACGCGTTTTGCACATTCGAGAATCGTGAACTCATCGGGATTACCGACGTTCACGGGAAAATGTTCGCTGGAGCGGGAGAGCCGGAGGATTCCTTCGATCTCATCACTAACGAAGCAAAAGCTGCGCGTCTGGCTGCCGTCGCCATATACGGTCAGATCGTCTCCGCGCAGGGCCTGCTTCATAAAGTTGGGGATCACACGGCCATCGTTCAATTGCATGCGCGGGCCGTAAGTATTGAAGATGCGTACGATGCGGGTGTCCACGCCGTGATAACGGTGGTAGGCCATGGTGAGGGCTTCGGTGAAACGCTTGGCCTCGTCGTAAACGGAGCGCGGGCCGATTGAATTCACGTTCCCCCAATAGGTTTCTTTTTGCGGGTGCTCGAGGGGATCGCCATAGCACTCGGAAGTCGAAGCCACCAGGTATTGGGCGCGATATTTTTCCGCGACTTCGAGCGCGTGCAGCGTGCCCAAGGAACCAACTTTGAGCGTCTCGATTCCGTGGACCATGTAGTCCACAGGACTGGCGGGCGAGGCGAAGTGAAAAACGTGATTCACCTCGCCACAATCGAACTGGCGGTTGATATCCAACTGGAGAAATTCGAAATGTCCTTCACGGCGCAAGTGCTCGATATTCGATATGCGGCCGGTGAGCAGGTTGTCCACCGCAACCACGGAGTAGCCGTCAGCAAGCAGAGCGTCGCAAAGGTGTGAGCCGAGAAATCCGGCGCCGCCGGTGACCAGTGCGCGAGGTCTCATGAACGAGTTCTCTTTTTGACGTCCGGGACAGAAGTGGCGGAGGCGGCGGGTTCCGGGCTGATTGCGGGTCTGCCCACGCTGTAATACGTGAAGCCGTTGGCCGCCATTACCTCGGGATGATACAGGTTCCGGCCGTCAATTACGATGGGGTATTTCAACTCGGAATGCAGTTGCTTTAGGTCGAGCGCGGCGAATTCTTCCCACTCTGTGAGGATCAGCAGGGCGTCAGCGTCGCGGGCAGCTTCGTACGCGCTTTCGGCAAATTGAACGCTCGAGGGCAATGCTTCCTTTGCGCGTTCCTGAGCGGCGGGATCGTAGGCACAGATCTGGCAGCCTTCCTGCAACAGAGCTTGAACCAGCAGAATGGCTGGTGATTCGCGAATATCGTCGGTGCCACCTTTGAACGCAAGGCCAAGCACGCCGAGCCTTTTGCCGCGAAGCGTCCACAGCGCGCTGCGGACTTTGCGGATAAAACGCTGGCGCTGCTCTTCGTTGATGCGAATGACTTCATCGAGGAGGCGGAAGTCGTAGCCACATTCGCGGGCGACGGCGCGGAAGGCCAGCAGATCTTTGGGGAAGCAGGATCCGCCATAGCCGATGCCGGGATTCAAGAATCGCGGGCCGATGCGGGTGTCAGCTCCGATGCCCTGGCAGATTTGCTGCACATTGGCTCCGACGCTTTCGCAGATGGAGGCGACCGCGTTAATGAAGGAAATTTTCATGGCGAGAAATGCGTTGGAAGCGTGCTTAATAAGCTCAGCTGATTTTGCGCTGGTTGCGATCAGTGGAGGAGGAATCAGAGCGCGGTCGGGGCGGGGAATCGCGTCCGGGCGCAAGTAGTAGGTACCGTCCACGAGAGGCGCGTAGATCTCACGCAGTACGGTGGCACAGCGCTCGGTATCGGCGCCGACGACGATGCGATCGGGATAAAGGAAATCAGTGACGGCGGTGCCTTCGCGCAGAAATTCGGGATTGGAGGCAACGTCGAATTGGTCGTGCTCAGCGCCGTTGCGCAGGATGATTTTGCGGACCCAATCGCTGGTGTAAACCGGGACCGTGCTCTTCTCGACGATAATCTTATAGTTGCTAATGGCGCCAGCGATTCCGCGGGCGACCGATTCAACATAGGAAAGATCAGCCTCGCCCTGCTCGGTAGGAGGAGTGCCGACAGCCACGAAAATCGCGGAACTGGCACGCACCGCGGTCTGCAAATCATCGGAGAAGCGAAGGCGATGGCCGCGGTGCCGCTGCAACAGTTCCGGCAGGAAATTTTCGTGGATGGGGACTTCGCCGCGATTGAGCGCTGCGAGTTTCTTGTCGTCATTGTCCACGACAATTACGTCGTGACCGAGATCGGCGAAGCAAGCGCCGGCCACCAGGCCGACGTACCCCGATCCAACCACTGCGATTTGCATGATGCCTCCCAAGGCCGCAAAGCGAAACCGAGTAGATGCTTGCTGCTTCCAAAAAGCTTACTGTATCAGCTTCCGCTGCAGTCGAAAATGTGAATGCGACGCGCGAGGGGAGTGAAAATGCAAAAGGGGAAATTCAAGGCGATAACTCGACGAAGCTGCGTCCCTTACGCTCCGTCCCGAGAGAGAGCACAACAATTAAAAACGTGATGTTCACGACCTCAAAGCCGGCGAGCGCCCAGGCATAGCCGAAACGAGTACCGAGTGCGTACTCGATAGAGTTGATAGGAGCGGCGATCAAGATTCCCAGCTGATAGGCAAGGCCTGGAAGCAGGCCGCGCGTCTGGTCCGGAGAGAGTTCATTCAAGTGGGCGGGAATCACTCCCCAGGCACCTTGCACGCCCATCTGCAGGATGAAAGCGGCACTTGCAATGAGTGCAAGCGGACCAGCGAACGCCCAGGCGGGAATCGTAATCAGTGAAAGCAAGAAGGCGCAGATCATGCCGCGGCGGCGGCCAAAGATTTCAGATAGGTGTCCGAAGATAATCGCGCCGAGAACTGCGCCTACGTTGTAGAGGATTGCGATATAGGACACCGTTCTCGTGCTGGCGCCGTGGGTGGTTTTCAAAAAGTCGGGGTAGAGATCCTGGGTGCCGTGCGACAGGAACATCATGAGTGTCATCATGAGCACGAGGTAAAGCGCGGACTTCCAGTTTTCTTTGATGACCTTGAGAATTGCTTTCGTGGTTGCGGCACGATGCTGCTTCCAGGCTTCAGATTCAGGAACAGTTGAACGGATGTAGAGAGCGAGCAGGGCGGGCGCGCCTCCTGCCCAGAACATGGCCCGCCAGCCGAAGTGAGGTTCGATGAATCGGGCGGCGAGGGCGGCGAGAAGATATCCGATGGAATAGCCGCTCTGCAGAATTCCGGAAAGAACGCCGCGCCACTTGCCGGGCGCGGCTTCCATAGCGAGCGATGCGCCGACGCCCCACTCTCCGCCCATGCCGATTCCGTAGATTGTGCGCAAAATCAGGAAGACGGTGTAGTTGGGCGCGAATCCGCACAGCAACTCCACCACAGAAAAGAAAATTACATTCGCCATCAGCGGACCACGGCGGCCGTAACGGTCGGCGAGCAGACCGAAAATGATGGCGCCGAGCGGACGCATGGCCAGTGTCGCCGTCATGGTGAGCACAATGTCAGACTTCTTCACGCCGAATTGCGAGGCCAGGGTATCGACAAGAAAAACAAGGACGAAGAAGTCAAAGGCATCGAGCGTCCAGCCGAGAAACCCGGCAGTCACGGCATGCCAGTGGCTAGGGCCAGACCGGGCTGGGAGGTTAGGCGAAGTTTCCGGCATCTGCGCTGGGTATGAGAACACGACTAAGCGAGAAAACGCAATGTAAACAAGGGTTTGCTGTACAACGCGTAAGTTGCTGCACCTCATCGAAGATGCTGAATGATCGAGGATGAGGCAATGAAGAAGGCACTCAGCGTAATTCTTGTAGCAGCGGCGCTGAGTCTAACTGGCTGTGGCGGCATGGCTACGAACAGCTCCAGCAACTCGAACACCACCACCACCACCCCCGCGCCGCCTCCTCCGCCACCGACTGCGGACATCACCTCGGTGAATCACATTGTTTACATGATGCAGGAGAACCGCAGCTTCGACGAATATTTTGGCCAGTTGAATGCTTATCGGCAATCGCAAGGGTTTGGTGCGGACGTGGACGTGACGCCAGCCACTGCTTCGCAGCTCTCGTTCGATCACACGACCACCTTTACACCGTTTCATATGGTTTCAATGTGTGCGGAAGAGCTGAGCTCGTTCTGGAATGAGAGCCACAACGACTGGAACCATGAAGCTCCAACGACGGCAACTCCACTGATGGATGGATTTGCGAATTCGGCGGGAAACGATTCGCGCAACAGTGTGCCCATGGGCTTCGACATCAACGGCCAGCGGGTGATGGGCTACTACGATGACGGAGACCTGCCCTACTACTATTTCATGGCGACACAGTTTGCCATGTCGGACCGCTGGTTCTCGCCTGTAATGACGAACACGCCCGCAAGCCGTTTGTACGCGATGGCAGCGACTTCGCGTGGGGTAATCAACAAGCCACTCACGCAGATCAATATTCCGACGATTTTTGATGAGCTGCAGGCCGCTGGCATCACCTGGAAGAACTATGTCCAGGACTATCCCAATGGCAGCTCTCTGAAGCCATTCCCGGCCTTTGCAAAATACGTAGGCACGAACATTGTGCCAGCGTCGCAGTATTTCGATGATCTGAAGAACGGAACATTGCCGCAGGTCGCGTTTATTGAGCGCGACTCCATCGACGGATTAGATGAGCATCCCGGGCAGGGCGTCAACATACAAAAAGGCGCAGCCTACGTGGCCAGCCTTATTAACGGGCTGATGACGAGTAGCGCGTGGAAAGATTCGGTATTCTTCCTGACTTACGATGAAGGCGGAGGATTCTACGATCACGTTCCGCCGGTTACGACTGTGTCGCCGGATGGGATTCCTCCGGCTATTCTGACCAACGACACTTGCGCTACGACTCCCGGTCCAATGTGTGATTTTGTTTATACCGGTTTCCGGTTGCCGAATATCGTGGTGTCGCCGTTTTCCAAGGCACACTATGTTGACCACACACCGATAGACACGACAGCAGTTCTGACATTTATCGAGAAGAGATTTAACGTGAAGGCGCTGACCGCGCGGGATGCCGCGCAGCCAGATATTAGCTTCTTTTTCGACTTTAGTGGAGTGCCCAACGCGACGCCGCCCACGCCACCCACACAGCCGACGAATGGGCCGTGTTACGTAACGTCGTTGCCGTAAGAATATCGTGGCGATAATTCCTCCTTCGAAAAGCGCGAAGGGTTGTCGAGCGGCGCTCGACGGGGGCGAGCGTGGACGGCCGCGCCTACACAATAGCGGTAGTCCTGAGAACGGGCGAGGACGCCCATGTCTCCACAATCATTCACATTCATTCCTTACCAGATGCGCACGCGGTCGTCCGGAGCGAGGTAGAGCTTCTCTCCTGGCTGGACCTGAAATGCTTCGTACCATCCATCGAGATTGCGCACTGTGCTGGTGCGATATTCGCCGGGAGAGTGCTCGTCGGTCATGACTCTCCGGCGTAGGGCTGCTTCGCGAGACTTGGAGCGAAACGCCTGGCCGAAGGCAATGAAGAACTGCTGGTCTCCGGAGAAGCCTTCAATCGTGGGTGCAGCTTTGTTTCCGAGGGCGGCGTGGTAGCCGTCATAAGAGGCGGCAACACCACCGAGATCGGCAATGTTTTCCGGCAGAGTTTGCTTTCCATTCAGAGAGAGATCAGGGAATGGCCGATAGGCGTCGTATTGCGCGACTAACTTCGCTGTGGCTGCGTTGAAATGGTCGAGATCGGCGGGTGTCCACCAATTGCGCAAACCGCCGTGAGCATCGAAGGCGCTGCCTTCGGAGTCAAAGGTATGGCTGATTTCGTGACCGATGATCGCGCCGATCGCGCCATAGTTCGAGGCGTCTGGTGCATCGGCGTCGAAAAATGGCGGCTCGACAATTGCGGCCGGGAAATTCAGCGCATTTTGAAGTGGCAGGTTCACGGCATTGACAGTCTGCGGGGTCATTGCCCACTCGTGAGTATCAACGGGCTTGCCCAGGCGCGAGACTTGACGGTGATATTCGAACAGGCTGCTGCGCCATGCGTTTCCGAAGATATCGTCTGGTTTGATTTCGAGGCCAGAGTAATCCTCCCAGGTTTCGGGGTAACCGATGCCCACATAAAGAGCAGTGAGCTTCGCTTGCGCTTCGGCTTTGGTTGCGGGCGTCATCCAGGTGAGCGCGTCGATGCGTTTATGGAACGCCTCAATAATGTTGGCGACCATTTTTTGCGCGCGTGCTTTCGCTTCTGGGGGGAAATAGCGCTGCGCATATAGCTTGCCGACTTCGTCGCCAAGTGTCTCGTTCACGAGCGCGACAGCTTGCTGCCAGCGCGGCGGGGGTTGCGATACCCCTGACAATGCTTTTCCAAAGAACGCGAATTGCTCGTCAGAGAAAGCCTTCGGCAAACCTCCGGAATAAGTTTCAGAAGATCCCTTACCCTTGGCCAGTGATCCGGCGGATTCTTCAATCACATGGTAGGCAAGCCAGTCTTTCCAGGTGTCGAGCGGCGTGGAAGCTACCAGCGCCGATTCCCCGGCAAACGCGCTGGGCTGCCACACGATGAAGTTCTCCTGGTGGCTCAAACCGGCGGCGCGAAAGTATTCGTTCCAATCCAGGCCGGGGGCTTTGGAATTAAAGTCGGATTGTTTCCACGGGTTGTAGGCTTTGTGGACATCCTGATCATCGGCCAAGCTCCAATGTTTCTCGGCAATCGCATGTTCGAGTTCGAAGATGCGCGCGGCGCGGGCTTCCGGGTTTGAGAACCCGGCGAGTTTGAGCATGGCGGTGACGTGCGCCTGATACTGGGTGCGCAAAGTCCGCATGTGCTCGTTGTCGCTGAGGTAATATTCGCGGTCCGGGAGCGTGATCCCGCCTTGCAGCAGGTAAGCGGTGTAGTGCTCGGAGCCGCTGAAATCCGGGGCCACCCATAATCCGAACAGATTCGAGGTGTGATAGTTGGTGTTGTTGAGAGGATCTTCATCCGCTCGAAGCATTTCGCCGAGGGCGCGGGCGAGCTCGTGTTTGTCCTTGATTGCGGCGATGGCGTCGAGGTGTGGCTTGAGCGGCGACAAGCCTTTGGTCTCGATACCGGATTCGTCCATGAATGAGGCATGGAGGTCCGCAATTTTGCGCGCGCCCGAGCCAGCCGGCGGATTGGATTTCGAGACTTCTTCAATCAGGGCCGCGGTGCGCTTATTGCTGCGGTCATCCAGCATTGAAAAAACGCCTACGCTACTGCGGTCCGGAGGAATCTCGGTGCGCTTCAGCCAGGCGCCATCGCAATAGTGAAAGAAGTCGTCGCCCGGCTTGACTGAGGGATCGAGGTCGGCAACGGCGATTGTGTGGTCCTGCTGACCATGAGTTTGTTGGGCCTGGGCGGCGAACAGCGCGATAAAAAAGCAGAAAAGAAGAACGTGCTTAGTAGAGGGAAGCCTAAGGGCAGAAAATATTCGAAGTGATCTCATTAACACTCCTTGTTTAGAGCAATGACCAATACCGATTCGAACAAAACAGAGAGGGTAACACGGACGGACGCCAAGTTTGTGTGATGGCGTGTGGTGGTGAAAAGGATGGCATGCGGCCATGGCCCGTAGACGGCCCCTAGCAGGCTGCGGAAAAACGACGGTGCGACCTACAATGCTGTCCAGGCCTCGCGATTTGTGTGACTAAGGGGAGAGTTTTGGTTGCATCCGTTGCGGACTGTAGGTCCTTGTCCAGCCCAGCCAGCACAGCTCGGCGTTGTCTTAAGCCGCTTGCATCGCCAGATTCCGCATACGAACTAGGTTATAAGCAGTTGCCGCGAAGGTGAAGACCCATCCCACCTTGAAGATTCCGCGATGACGAACCTTCCGCAACAGCGCGATCGTCTTCAGCCAGCCGAAGCACTCTTCAACGCGTTTCCTTTTCCTCTGACTGATGGCATATCCGGGGTGCTGCGTCGTACGAGCATCAATGGCGCTCCCACCGGGCCGCTCCAGGTTTTGGGCCACGTGCGGCGTAACCTTTAGGTTTCTGCACTCGGCCACGAAATCCGCCGTGTCGTATGCCTTGTCGCCGCCCACGGTCACCTGCTTCGTTCCCGGAATCTGTTCCAGCATCGCCAGCGCGGCATCGCGCTCCGCCGTTCCGTTGGCCTCGAACACCTCGGTGTTAACGATCAGTCCGTTGAGGTTCTCCACCAGCAAATTCCCGTTGTAACTCAGCTTCGCTTCTTTGCCCTTGCCTTTGCGTGCCATCTTCGCATGCGGGTCCGTCTTCGATGCGTGCGTCTGGTTGGACCGCTTCTCCCCATGGAAGTCCACCGTCGCATTGCCAGGATCATCCGGCGGAACGGCGCTCGTAGCATCCTTGCGCTGATAACTCTTCACACTCGCCCACGCTTGCAGTAGCGTTCCATCCACGGTGAAGTGCTCGTCCGAGAGCAGACTCCGCTCGCGTGCCTGCTGGAGCACGGCTTGGAAGAAGGCTTCGGCAATGTCCCGGTCGAGCAGGCGCTCGCGGTTCTTGGTGAACACGGTAACGTCCCAGATGGAGTCATCCATGTTCAAGCCCACAAACAAGCGGAACAGCAGATTGTAGTCGAGCTGTTCCATCAACAGCCGTTCGCTGCGCACCGAGTACAGCGCTTGCAGCAGGAGCGCTCGCAACAATTTTTCCGGTGCAATCGAGGGGCGTCCGGTTTTGGCGTACAGCTTGTTGAACCGCGGTTGCAGATCCCGCAATGCCTCATCGGTCATGGCACGCATCGAACGCAAGGGATGGTCTTGGGGTATTCGCTGCTCCGGGCTTACGTAGCTGAACACATCCAACTGCTGTTCGTCTTTTCCACGCATACCTTCTTCTTATCAGGCTGTGCTGTGGAAACAAGAGAGTTTTCTGGTTCTGGGCGCATCAAGGCTTGCCGTGAGCCGATTCAAACAGCGATAATTCAGCCGTGGATGAGACAGGTGAGCTGATCGCCCTCGGGGTTTTGGCGGTAGTTGCCGTTGTGGTTGCCATTGCCACCTACTGGTGGCGGGGGCAGCGAAAGCGCGTTGAAGAAACCGAGGCATGGCCTCAGGCTGAAGCGACGATTGAATCAGGTAGACTTGAGGCGACCGCTCAAGGCCGAGTCAATGTGCCGACATTCGCGTTCTCTTACCAGACTGCCGGGAAGTATTACTCGGGTCGCTTTGGTCTCATGCCGCATACGACCGATTCTGACTCAATCATTGATCGGATGATCGGGCGTAAACTGCAGGTCCGATACGACCCTTCTCGCCCGGAAGTTTGGTTCATCCCCGACAAGGTGATCGAAGGTTGCAAGGTGGAACAAAGGATGGGCCCACACGTCACCGGCTTTTACCCGAAGAACTAACTACCTCCTCTTGCCCTCACGCTGCGACCCGGTTTTTCCGCAACCTGCTAGGACGAGAATGAAGATAACTTCTCTGATGGCGCCTGTAGGGCGAGGTCGAGCAGGTCTTTGGCCAGGCGGTCTGTGTTGTGACGCGCCACATTGTCTTCAAAGAGGTAATCTCCGAGCACAGGACAGACTCCCAACGCCTCAATGGCGTCCAGGTCGGCAACAATTTGAGATGCGCCTTCGAGCGCGTACTTGGCTTTGAGGTCGTCGGAAACCGGTGTACGGTTGATGAGTGCGTAATCGAAAATTTGGGTTCCGGCGTGGACATTCAGCGCGCGCAGGTGGTCGGCGGCGGTGAGGCCCAGACTTTCGTTGGCCTGAGTCATGAGGTTGCAAACGTAAACTTTGATCGCGGAAGATTCGCGAATGGCCTGCGGAATGCCGCGCACCAGCAGGTTGGGGATGAGGCTGGTGAACAGGGAACCGGGACCGATGGTGATCACATCGGCCCGAGCAATGGCTTCGAGCGTTTGCGGAAGAGGATCGGGGCCTGGCGGCACGAGAGACAATTCCTGGATGCGTCCTTTGCTAGCGGTAATTTTGGTTTCGCCACGGACACGTGTCCCATCCTGCATCAGCGCCTCGAGTTCGATGTTCGCTGTCGTGGCGGGGAAAATGTGGCCGCGAGTGGCCAGGATTTCCGAGGAGAGGCGAACGGCCTCGCTGAAATCGTTGGTCAGGGAGGTCAGGGCGGCGAGGAATAAATTGCCAAAGCTGTGTCCTTCGAGACCCGTACCTTTTTCGAAGCGATGGCGGAAGAGTTTAGAAAGCAGCGCTTCATCTTCCGATAAGGCCACGATGCAATTGCGCACGTCACCCGGGGGAAGCATGTTGAATTCCTTGCGAAGGCGGCCGCTGGAGCCGCCATCGTCGCTCACGGTCACGATGGCGCAGAGATCGGAAATTTGCGGGCCGGATGCGGGCGAGTCGGGGCCTGCGACGTACTTCTTGAGCCCCTTGAGCACCGTCGAAAGCCCGGTGCCGCCGCCAATGGCGACTACGCGCAAGTCGCGCGCCGCGGCGGAACTCAGCCGTGAACGGGAGTTGGGCATGTGAACCTAGCCGATCTCCTCGACTCCTTCTTCGGGCGGAAGGGGAAGCTCGGCTCCAGGATCGGGGTAGAGCAATTCGGTAAAACGCGGATCTTCGGAAAGATTCTGAAAATCAGAGTCGTTGCGTGCCTGGAAGCGCAGCGAAGGATTCAGGGAGATTGCGCGTCCCAGGTTTCGTAGAGAATCCTCGACGTGTCCAGTCAAACAATCGAGCGCGGCGATGCCGTAAGCAACGTAGTCAGCTTTGGGGGCCTGCTTGGAAAGTTTCTCCAAATGTTCGCGAGCACTGACGTAGTCTCCCAGGTTGATGAGCGAGACCGCGTAGTCGTAGTGCTCTTCGGCGGTTTTAAATTGGGTTGAGCCGCGCTCCATTTGCTGATTGCAGGCATTGATATGAACCGCTGCTCGATCGGCGAGTTCGCGGTTCGCGCCGGAGGCGACTTTTTGGAGAAGCGTTTTGGCCTTGTCGTACTTGTGTTCCTGCATTGCGCGCAGCCCAGCCTCGTAGGACTGCAAAAGCTGCGTCAGCTGCGGATCGCTCACGAGCGTGTGCTTGGCTGTAGGTTTTTGTGCCATGTGAAGGATTTTTCCTGGTTGAGACATTGATCCATTAATGATTGAATCATGGGGAGATTGAATCATCACGGATTAAGTCATTGAAATCAATACGCGCGATGGTTCAATGCCGAGGATTCAATCTCAATTCATCGTTGCCGCCGACTCCAGGTCGATTTGCTTCCACTCTCCGGCAGTAATGCCCTTGCGAATTTCAGCCGCGGTCTTGTGCTGCTTGGTCATCTGATAGCTGTAGAACACTTCTTTCATGCAAGTTGAGCACTGCGCGCCGTGGGTGCTTTCGAAGCAGCTGTGCAAGCTCTTATGCCCCATGCGGTCGCAATAGCAGTAGCACGGCTGCTGATAGAGGACGCCCGGTATCTTGGCCGCCAGCTCATAGGACCGCGATTGGAACGGGTATTGGTTGTTGTCTCCCCAAAGCCCTTCCTTCCCCAGGATAGGAACAAGCTTCGCGCCCGCTGCCGGCGGACCCTGATGGAACGCGGGCACCCGAGTTTCATCCTGCTCGGAAATAGCCCAGGGAGCGGAAACTGCCAACGTGAGTGAAACCACAAAACCCAGCATCAATGCGCGCTTGAACATGCCAATCCTCAAGGGCGTATTGTAACCCGAATCGAGGAGCGCCGCATGGGCCCGGGACCTGGAGTCAGTTCCGGTCAAGCATGTTGCGAACGGCGCTCAGGAATGCGTTTGGATCTCCGGCATCGATCGACACCGCAGCTTCTGATACCGGCGCCTCGTAGGGGCGTAACAAGGCCAGAATCGGACAATCGCAACTATTCCGCATGTGCGCCACAATCGCCTTTTTGTCGTTCGGCGGAATGGAGTGACCGAGAATGATCAAATCAAAATGGTCTCTCTTGGGGTCCGCCGCCTCCCAAGCCTGCGCGAATCCCTCAGCTGAGACCACGTTGTAGCCCAACTGCTCGAGCAGCAGCTGGCGCGTCCACAGCAGCGCGCGATCGTAAGAAATGGAAAGGATGCGCTTGGACATAGGAATCAGCTTTCGCAACCCGTTCGGCACCTCCAATATACTTCCAGAGATGCTGAAGTGGGGAAAGAGTTGTTAGGCATGGGAGAAACCTGTATGAAGATGTTGAACGTATTGGTTATTTTCGCAGTATTCGCATCAGCGTTTGCGCAGGAGCAGAAGCCGGCGCCAACGCTGAAAAGCATTTTGCTGGAACAACTGCGGTCTACGCATAACAAGGCGGAGTGGTTCGTGCCGGCAAACACAGCGGTTGAGGGCTTAACGGCAGAGCAAGCCAACTGGACGGACGGGAAGGGAAATCATTCGATTGGGCAGCTGGTCAATCATCTGATTTTCTGGGACCGCCGGTCACTGCAGAAGTTCAAAGGCGAGCCACAGGAAAAATTCAGCGGCAACAACGACGAGACCTTCAACAGCTTCGACGCGAAACAGTGGAATGCCGCGGTGAAGCAGCTGGACGAGGTTATGACCGACTGGGAGAAAGCCGTCGAAGCCGCGGACGAGAACAAGCTGAAAGACTGGTACTCCGATATTGCTCATATTGGCGCGCACAACGCGTATCACATTGGACAGATTATTTATGTGCGGAAGGAGCAGGGAAGCTGGAATCCGGAGAAGGGCGTGAAGTAATTCTGGTGCTTGGAATCGCAGTTACGCAAACCGTGCATCTCACGTGAGTAGAGCAGCTACCAAAAGTGGCCCACAGGTGTCTAAGTACTTGGGCGGCTGTTCGGAGGGCCATGCATGCGGTCCCGCTTATTTGCGCTTTGGCTTTTTCTACTAGCGTGGCAGGCGGCTCTCGCCACAAATCCACTATGCGCTCAGACGCCTGACCTGACACTGACCGTCCATACGTCTGACGGTCGTTCCATTTTCCGCATCGGCGAACTGATTCGTCTTGAGCTGGCTTTTACTAGTTCGGCTTCTGGAAGGTACCAGGTAGACACGGCCAGTTACGACCGAAGTGGAAGACTGAAAGAAGAAAAGTTTGCCGTTGAACCAAGTTGGGGCTGGGACGATCCGCTCGCAGCCTTCTTCCATTCTTACGAAGGTTTCATGATGGGAGGCTTGAGAGGTTATGAGGTTTTATCCGGTAAGCCGACGCTGATTTCGATCGATCTCAACGAGTGGGTCCGTTTCCGGGCACCAGGTCATTACAAGGTAACCATCACATCGGCGCGCGTCTCGCGGTTGCGAGCTCCATTCGGAAGCGGTGGCTCAAGCGTCACTTCAAACCCGATTGAACTGACAATTGTTCCCGCGACCAAGGCATGGCAGGTTGCCACCTTGAAGAGTGCGCTTGAAGCTCTGGACCAAAAGATAGTTAAGACGGATTCCAGCCAGGCTGATGCTCGACAACGAGCCGTGAAGGTCTTGCGCTATTTGGGGACAGGGGGAGCCGCGCAGGTATTGGCCCAGCGTCTTACTGGAGGAGATTCGGACTGGGACTTCGCAGCCGGATTGATGGGCACGCCAGCGCGCGATGAGGCCCTTCAGCAGATGACAAACCTGTTAGTGAATCCAAATTTTCCAGTCACGAGCAGATTTATTTCGACGCTGTCGGTGCTCTCGGTAACCAGCGGTGTGGACGAGCAGCTGGCAAAGCAAAGAGAGCGAGCAGAGGGGCAATACCGTCAAGAGTTGACCGATGTCCTGGCAAGCAAGCGCGGTGCTGCTCTGGCGTTCAGCACGAACACCATAATCGAGGATGCCGCCGTTTATTCACGACC
>Ga0209580_10000923_pt1 | contig 14268 bp, 13 predicted proteins | sample Coa_R1_5_FD_187153 | JGI IMG/M metagenome (GOLD analysis project Ga0209580, IMG submission 187153) | Surface soil microbial communities from Centralia Pennsylvania, which are recovering from an underground coalmine fire - Coalmine... | ecosystem: Environmental > Terrestrial > Soil >...
GCGGATCGTCGTCCAGTAGGTCTCGAAGACTTTGGATCCTTGTCGCAGGTAGCAAACGATGTGCATCCTGCCCACCCGGCGGCCAACCAAGAGGGTGGCGAGCGAGTCCTGGGCCGAGTACCAAGGCATCTCCCAGCCCATGAAGTCGCGGTACCGGGCGCTCTCCTCGTACGGGCCTTGGCAGAACGTGGCGTAGGTGACGTCGCGAGAGTGAAGATAGGACAGCTCGCGGACCTGCGATGTAACCCAGGTGCACCCCTCGCACTGCTCCGGGGCGGGGCGGCCGGTGTGCCACATGAAGTAGTAGGCGATGAGCATCCGGCGTCCCTCGAACGCGTCCAAGAGTGTCACCGCGCCACGTTCGCCCATGAGCGGTGTGGCGCTATCCACCTCGACCATGGGGAGCCGTCGGCGGGCGGCCGCGATGGCGTCGCCTTCTCTGGTGTGAGCCTTCTCTTGGACCCGCAATGCGTCCAGCTCGGCCTGGAAGGTGCTCCGATCGACGATCTTGGGCGCTCCAAGCTCACCTCTCATGATGTCGGTCATCGTTCGCTCCCTTGCTACGCCTTCTCGTCGGACATCAATGGCATCCCCGCGGCGTTCCGCGGCGTGGGCGTCGCCGCAGCGACTACCCAGGAGAGGGAGCGTGGCTGAGGTATCGCAAGCCGTCGTCGAACCTGAAGATCAGCTTGCAGTGATGACCTGCCAGCTCCGCGACGAGGTTCGGGTCGTCGAAGTCCTTGGCATCGGCGTTGAGGAAACAGCTGGCGACACCGCCCGAACGACCGAGGTGCAAGAGAACCGATGCATAGACGATCGCATCGTGTGGCTCGAAGGCGTACGTGTCGCGCTGTTGCGACGCGGTGGCGAGGAGCTCGGCATCGATCGGCACGACGTCCGCGGCGCGCAGTAGCCTCGCGCGGACGCTCTCCAATCGACCGCTCTCCTCGTCCGCGCTGTCGATGAGCAACGAGGTCAGGCTTTCGAAATCTGCGAGCCGCTCTCTGAAAGAGGAGGTCCGCGCCAGCTGCCGGAGCTCGGTGTCGAGGTCGCCCTTGATCCGCACTCGCTGTGCGCGGTGGCGGTCCAGGGTTCCGTAGGGCTCGATAAGGGAGAAGGCCGGGATGACGAGCCGGGCCTTGCCAGCTTCGCAGAGCTGCACGACCGCTTCGCAGCTGGCGTGGTACTCCTGCAGGAGCGCCAGCTGCAGAACGAAGTTGGACTCGACGTAGACGTTCACGCCGCGGTGGCGTATTCGATCTGGCCGTCGACGACGGCGTCGAGGAATCCGGAGTCGACCAGCCATGGTTGTTCGGCGGCGAGCTTCTCTCGGGGCTCTGCCGCACGAACGAGGTCGCCCAGCCAGGCAGCGACGACCAGCTCGAAAGCCTCCGGGCGCGCGGTCTCTGCGCGGACGCCGGCTCGCTCGAAGTAGGGCGCGAAGAGCGGCCGCGCATCGGCCTCGAAGGAGGGCTGGAAGGGAGTCGGGTCGTCGCTGGCGCCCTTCCACAAGTAGAGCTTGTCCCGTGTGGCAAGGAGGAGGTAATCGCCATGCCGAGAGGGGTGCCCGTGGGCGAGACGATTGCGCCTGAGCTGGGCCGCCCAGCTGGACGACGTGTTCGACTTGGCCTTGACCTCGACCAGGGTCGTTAGCCGCTGGTCACGGCTGTGCAGCACGAAGTCGAACTCTGGATCGCGAGTGAACATCCCCTGAATCTCCCTTCCGGAGGGACCACAGCCGGCAATCGAGGCGCCCGACTGACATCTCAACTCCCAAATATAGCGCCGCGCCGCTGCATCGTCAAAAGCTTGAGCAAGCTGCGCTCGCGGCCACCATTGGAGGCGTCACCGACGTGACGAAGGCAACCAGCGCGCGAGCACGGCGCCGCTGGCCAGGCCGCAGTGGACGTGCCAGCTCGTGTCCACCAGGACCACCGCGAGAGGCCAGCCCTGGCGAGGGGTGGGCTCGCCCCAACAGCAGGTCGAAGCCGCGTCGGAACGGCTCGTGATTTGCACGGGTGACGACCGGCCGCGCCGGGCCGGTCTTGGAGGGTCGGTGCGCGGTGCCGGCCTGGACCATTCCATCAAGAGGAGTCGACGCGATGAAGATCAAGGACAAGAGAATCGCACTCCACAGGGATACGCTGCGGCAGCTCGACGTGCCGCTGCTCCGGGAGGTCGCCGCGGGAGTGGCGGTCACGGGACTCACCGTCTGCGGCACCTGCAACAGCTGCCACGTGGACTGCACCTTCCGCGTGACCTGCACGGCGTAGTCGCCGGCGGGCGCCTTGCGGCGATGGCCCGGCCTATCCTCCGCAGATCTTGCGGTGAATCCTTGGCTCCGGGCTCGATCATGAGTATAATCTCCGCAGAAGGTGCGGAGAATGTACATTCACGAGCTTCAGGATTGGCCCCGGTTCGAGTGGAGGCGCGAGGAGCTGGCCGAGGCGCTCGCGGAGGTCCGCCACCGGCAGGGACGGTGGATCGGCAACATGGAGGCTCTCGGGTTCGAGGTTCGCCAGGAGGCTGTCCTGGAGACTCTGACCGCCGACGTGTTGAAGAGCAGCGAGATCGAGGGGGAGAAGCTGGACCCCGGCCAGGTCCGGTCCTCGATCGCGCGCCGCCTGGGCATCGAGGCCGGCGGGCTCAGGCCTGCCGACCGTCACGTCGAGGGTGTCGTCGAGATGATGCTCGACGCGACGCGGCGCTTCGGCGAGCCGCTCACCGCCGCACGGCTCTTCGCCTGGCATGCGTCGCTGTTCCCCACGGATCGCGGGGGCGCGAGCAGGATCCGGACAGGGGCTTGGCGCGACGACGGCACGGGGCCGATGGCGGTCGTCTCGGGTCCGATCGGGAAGGAGCATGTCCACTTCGTTGCGCCCCCGGCGCGGCGGCTCGACGGCGAGATGCAGGCATTCCTGGAGTGGTTCAACGCCGGGGCCGCGATGGATCCGGTCTTGAAGGCGGGGCTGGCTCATCTCTGGTTCGTGACCGTTCATCCCTTCGACGACGGCAACGGCCGCATCGCACGCGCCATCGCGGACATGGCGCTGGCGCGCTCCGAGGGCAGTCCGCAACGCTTCTACAGCATGTCGGCGCAGATCCGGCAGGAGTCCGCGGCCTACTACGGCATTCTCGAACGGGTCCAGAGGGGGACCCTGGATGTCACGCCGTGGCTGGAATGGTTCCTCGGCTGCCTGGGCCGGGCCGTCGCCGGCGCGCAGGCCACGCTCGGCGCCGTGCTCGCCAAGGCGCGCTTCTGGGAAGGTCTCGGCGGCTGGGCGGTCAACGAGCGCCAGCGCCGCGTGCTGAACCGGCTGCTGGATGGCTTCGAGGGCAAGCTCACGACCTCGAAGTACGCCAGGCTCGCGAAATGTTCCCAGGACACGGCGCTCCGCGACGTCCTGGCTCTCGTCGAGCGCGGCATCCTGGTCCGGAGCCCGGCAGGGGGGCGGAGCACCAGCTATGCCCTGGCGAGCTCCGGGTAGTGACCTGGCAATCAGGGACGCTAGCAGCACCGCTCAGTGGCTCGCGGCGGCGGTCCGGGTGGCGGCGGGGTCGGGCACGGCGGTCAGCAGCACGACCAGCGCCGAGGTGTCGCCGCCGAGCTTCGAGGTGCCGACGACGACGGTCTCGCCGACGTGCATGCTGAAGGTCGTCTTGATCAGGGTCTTCCAGGAGCGCGCCGGGGCCTCCGGCGCGGGCTTGGCGGCGGCGGCGGGGGTGGGGTGGGAGCCCTCGACGACCGCGGCGCGGAGGAGGAAGTTCTCGACCAGGAGCTCCCTGGTCTCCGGATCGCCGATGCTGGTGAAGTACAGCTCGGCGCTGTACGGGGTGTCGCGGTCCCCGACGAGGTGCGCCTCGGCGCTCGACGTCGTGCGCAGCCAGGCGATGTCGAGCAGCCGGTAGCTCGTGTACGGCAGGAAGTCCTTCAGGTCCGCGAGCGCCTGCTGGGCGGGCTTGGGCAGCTCGGGGGCCATGCCGCCGGCACTCCTGTCCGCGGCGAGCATGGTGAGCTGGAAGCTCTGCGTGCGAGGCTCGTCGGCGCGGACCAGGGCCCGGGCCAGCTTCTCGTGGGTGGCGCTGTCGGCGGCCAGGTCGAGGTCGCCGGCCTGCCAGGTCACGCGGCACTCCTTGCCGGCGCACTGGTCCCAGGCGAGCTGCTCGGCGGCGTGGCGGTCGAGGTAGTGGACGCGGTAGCGCGCCGAGTACGTCGTGGACTTGGTGGCGGGGGCGGTGGCGGTGGCGGTGGTGGGGGCTGCGGCGGAGGTGGCGGTGGTGGTGGCGGCGGCGGTGGGCGGCGGAGCGCTGTCCCTTGGCGGCGGCGCGGCCTCGGCAGCGTGGGCGGGAGGGGGGGCGGCGGCCAGGCCCGGCAGGCAAGCGAGGCAGCAGGCCAGGGTGAGCGATATGGGTCGATTCATGTTCGGCTCCTCTTCGGTTGTCGCTGCGGTTCGTCGCTTCACGTTGGTCGCTTCACGTTCGCTTCATGTTCGTCGCTTCACGTTGGTCGCATCACGTTCGTAGCTGTCGGTGCTGCTGTCGGTGCTTGCTGTCCGTGGCTGGGCCGGCTCATCGTGGGGTCGGTTCCTGCATCAGCCAGATGACCCGGGTGCCCCCCGGGAGGGAGAACTGCACCTGGCGCGGCGGCGCGCTCGGCCCGGCTTCGGCCGAGGTGTCTCGCGCGAGCGGGCCGGGAGCGCCGGCAGCCTCGGCGGCGGCTTCGATGGCGGCTTCGGCGCCGGGCCGAGGGCCGAGGTCGGCCACGGCGGCGGTGTCGAGCACGCCGGCGGTGTCGGCCACGCCGGTGCCCCCGGTCGCGTCGGCGGTGTGTGCGATCTCGCCTGGCTCGTCGTCGGCTGCGACCCGGGCCGGAGCTGCCGTCCCGGTTCGCCGCGGCACTCGCCTGTCGCGCAGGGAGGTGGAACCGAGAGCCGGCGGCAGCGGCCGGTGCGCCGCCAGGGCAGGGCGCTGGTCCTGTGGCCGCGGCGCGGCTTCAGCGGCCCATCGCGGCCCGGCTTCAGAGGCCCATCGCGGCCCGGCTTCAGCGGCCCGTCGCGGCCAGGGGCGCCCCTGCCAGTTCACCCAGCTCACGGCGGCGGCCACGCAGATCGCGGCCGCGGCGGCGGCGGCCATGCCGAGCGGCCGGAGCGTCGACCACCCGGTCGTTCCGGGATGAGTGGCCAGCCGGCCGGCGGGACGGTGGCGGTGGGCGGCGGCCGCGGCGAGGGTGGCGCGGCGCATCGCTTCCTCTTCCTCGGGCGCGAGGGCCGCGCCGGCGCCGGGATCGCCCTGGCGCAGTGCGGTCCGCAGGAGCAGGTGGCGCGGCGAGGGTGCTCGGTTCATCTGGAATCGCCTCCTTCCTCGGGTGGGCGGAGCGCCGCTACCGCTGATGGTGGGAGGAGCATCGCGGCAAGCTGGCGGCGCGCCGCCAGCAGGTGCCAGCGCACGGTGACCGCGGCAATGCCAAGGAGCCGCGCGACGCCCGCCACCGGCAGCTCCTCGATCTCGTGCAGCACCACGACCGCCCGGCGGCGCGCCGGCAGCCGCGCCAGGGCGGCGCTCACCGTCGCCTGCGCCACCACCGCCGACTCCGGGCCGGGTGCGGCGGGCTCGGCGGATGCCGCGAGCGCCGCCGCGGCGAGCAGGACGCGGGCGCGCGACCGCACGGACTGCCGGCGGTGGTGGTCGCGACAGAGATTGACCAGCGTCCGCACCAGCCATGCCTCGCCGGGCGCCGCTCCCTCCGGCACGCCGCCGGCCCGCCGCGCCGCGCGCAGGAAGGTCTCCTGCACCAGGTCACGGGCCTCCTCGCGGTCGGCGGTCAGCCGGCAGGCCAGGCGGAAGAGCCGCGCGTGATGGTGCTCGAACAGCGAAGCGAGCCTCTCCATGCCGCCGGCGCGCGCCGGCGCCACGGCCGGGTCCTCGGCAGCGATGCCCGGAAACGCCCGCCCGCCACCGGCCTCCTCCGCGCGGCCGGAGACGGCGGCGGCGGCGATCGTCAGCGTGGGACTCACATCCTGTAGACGCGCCAGCCTCGCGGAACGTTGGGCCGTGCGGGTGTGCGCCGCCGGCGATGGGCGGTCAGGCGGGCTTCAGGGCGCTGCCGGGTTCAGCTGCACCTCGAGGGTGTGCGGCGCCCCGTCGCGCAGCAGGTCGATGCGCACGCGGCGGCCGGCGATCGAGCGGAGGAAGGCCGGCACGGCCCTGGGGTCGAGGATCGCCTTGCCGTCGATGGCGAGGATGACGTCGCCCTGCTGGAGGTGGGCGGCGGCGGCCGGGGAGCCGTTCGTCACCAGCTCGACGACGATGCCGTCGCTGCGCAGCAGGCGGTCCTTCTCCTGCTGATCGAGGGGCCGGGACATGATGCCGAGGACCGGCGGCTGGCTGCGGGCCCAGTAGGTGGCCTCGTGGTCCTCCGGCGGCCACGGCGGCAGGCTGCCGATCGTGGCGGTGGCGCCCGAGGTGTCGGCGACGGCCGCGCCGGACGCTTCGGCGCCCGGCGGCCGGGGATGGAACGGCAGCGGCGCCAGCGGGGCGTCCGGCGTCTCGCGGACCTGGCCGTAGAGGACGACCAGCGCGGCGCCGAGCTTCTTCCCCTGCTGGGCGGCCTGGTGCGGATCGGCGTCGCCGCCGGTGAAGCTCGAGGTGCCGAGTGGCAGGTATTCGTTCTCGATCAGGGCCCGCGTGTCGCCGGCTTCGTCGTCGCTGCCGCGGTAGAGCGCCGGCGTGGGGGGCGGCGTCACCAGGGGGGATCCCGAGGCGGACTGCGAGGGGGTGAAGTGGTCGACGAACGGATCGCCGGTGCTGGCGGCCCGCGGCGGTCCGAGGTCGAACGACACCCGGGTGGGATCGCGCGGGTCGAAGCGGACCGGGATGACCCGGCCGGGCTGGAACTGCGGGATCTCGAGGCGGGAGACGAGGAGCCGCTTGATGGTCGCGCGGTAGGCCGGACGGTCGGCCGGCCGCACCTCGACGCCGAGGGTGATCACCGGGTCGTCGTTGACGGTCAAGCCGGTCTCGCCGATCGAGAGGATCTCCGCCTGGGCGGAGACGCCCACGCGCTGCAGGTCCTTCGCTTCCGACATGCCGGTGTCGAACATCGAGCAGCCCAGCGCCAGGGCCGCGGGCAGCGCGAGCAGCGCGTGCAGCGGCAGGAGCGGCGGGAACCGGCGCGGTGGGCGGCGCGGCCGTAGCGGCCGGCGCGGCGAGCGAGGCGAGAGAGCCGTGACCGGCGGGTGAGGCGGGAGAGCCGAGGCCGGCGGGTGAGGGGGGAGGTGGGTCGCGAGGGGCGAGTCCCCTTGCTGCCGGGATCTCGTGCTGGCAAGGGACGTCAACCGGCGTGAGGCGTTCATGGGTCCTCCGAAGAAGGGTGGCGCTCGCTCGTGCGCTCCCACGAGGAGGTGCGTCGGCGAGGCGCGGCGGGGGACATCGATCCGCCGCACCGCCCGGGGCGCCGCCGGCGCTTCGCCGTTCATGCCTGGTGTCCCGGCTCGCTGACGGGCCGGATGATAGCGCCCCAGGCTCGGGATCGCCAGGACGCGCCCGGCGTTCCGGCTTTCCAGCGTTCCAGCTCCCGGCTTCCTAGCGCCCGGCTTTCCAGCGTTCCGCATTCCGGTGTTCCGCGTTCCCGCCGGCCGCTCGCCAGCGGACCATTCATAGAAATTGACATCAGAAGATCATGACCATATCATGCCATGGACGAACGTGACGCGAGAGTCCGACGGCCGCGCCGGCCGGGACGGGGCCGCGGTCGCGGGATCGTCCTTCCCGGAAGGGGGCAAGGCATGCGAATCGATCGGCAGGGTGAGGCAGCGCGGCGGCGGCAGGCTCGGACGGCTTGGACGGTGCTCGGCGACGCGGCGCTGGCGCAGGTGAGGGGCGGCCTGAAAGCGGACCGCGTGCAGGGGAGCGACCCGAGCCAGCCGGGCGGCGATTAGCCCGGGGTCGTGAGCGGAAGCTGTCGCAGGGCCGGGGCCGGGGGGGCGTGGAGGGGTCTTCCCGGCCCCTTGCTCGTCAACGGACCCGCAACCGCCCAGCCGGCCGGTGCCGGCCTTCACCTTTCCAGGACGAGGTCGAGGCCCGGCTCGAGGGCGCGCTCGACGGCCCGCACCGCCAGGTTCACCTGCAGTGCCACGTTCGGCGGCAGCAGGACGAGGGCGCTGTCGACGGCCGGCCGGCCGAGGGTGCGGATGGCCGTCTCGACGGCGTCCTGCGCGCCGCGCGAGGCTTGCCGCAGGCCGCGCAGGTCGTCGGCGACGCGTGCCAGCTCGCGCCGGAGCTGCGCGGGGCGTGGCAGGCGGGGCGGAGACGCGGCATGGCCGGGACCGGCGACTCGCTCGAGGCTGCCGCGCGCCTGGCGCTTGGCGGCCGCGAGGCCGGCGAGGCTGCGCCGGTAGGCGTCGAGGCGGCCGGTCAGGGTCGCCGCGGCATGCAGGGCCCGGGTGCGTTCGCGGCCCGCCTTGCCGAGGACCGCGCGTCCGCGCAGAGCGCCGTAGTGGCGTGCCGCTCCGGCGCGGAGGCGGTCGGCGGCGGCGGGATCGCGGAGCAGGCCGCGCAGGGCCCTGGCGGGCTCCGCGTAGACCTGGCTCGCCGGCTGGGACAGCGCGCGGCGCGCCTCGACGACGCGCTGTCTCGCCTGCTGGAGCGCGTCGTGCGCGGCGAGGGCATCGCGGAGCGGGCGCTCGACGCGGGTCGCGCGCGCGATCGCGGCGGCGGCGTCCTGGAGGCGGTCGACGACGCGGCGCAGGTCGGCGGCGGCGTAATCGGCGGCGAGGTCCTTCAGCGCGGGCCGCGAGAGGGCCCGGTCGAGGAACTCGCGGCCAGGGAAGGAGGCGCGGTCGGCGTAGAGATCCAGGGTGTCGCGATGGCGGCTGAGCGCCACGGCGGCGGCGTCGCGATCCATCCGGGGATCCGCCAGCACGTAGACGCGGTCGGCGGCGGCGGCGCGCGACTGGCCGATCGTCACGGCATAGCCGTGGGACACCGAGCGGTAGCGCACCGGATCGAAGGCCACCCTGCGGCCGTCGTCGAGGAGGACCTCGACCCGGCGGCGCTCGGTGCCGACGACGGTGCCGAGGGTGCCGCGGCGGACGCCGTGGACGGGGGTGGAGTCGAGGCCGGCGTCGGGGGCGGACTCGATGCGGGCGTCGAGACTGGCGACGGCGATGCCCTGGGGGTCGTCGCGCCGGAAGACGATGCGGTCGCCGCGCGCGAGCTCGGCGCCGCCGGCGCGGACCCCGGGGCCGAGCTCGCCGGCGGCCAGGCGGCCGGCGCGGACGGCGGCGTTGAGCAGCGCCGCCTCGGCGGTGTCGGGGGCGACGATGAGCCGCGTGGCGGCGGGGTCCCGGCGGCCGTCGCCGGCGTGGGCGCGAAGCAGCTCGGCCCGCGCCTCTTCGCGGCTCGCGGTCCAGTGGAGGCGGCCGGCCGCCTCGTAGCGGTCGAGGGCGGCGGCCACCCGGCCCGCGGCGAGCTGCTCGGAAGCGGCAGCCTGCCAGGGCTCCCGCTGGCGCCGCGGGACGTCGAGGCGAACGCCCGGGTGCTGCTCGAGCAGGCCGCGGCAGGCGTCGCCGGCGCCGATCGCCTGCATGCGGCCGGGATCGCACAGCAGGACGACCTTGGCGCCGCGCTCCTCGGCCTCGGCCAGGATGCCGCCGAGCCGCCGCACGTCGAGGATGCCCGCCTCGTCGAGGAGCAGGACGGAGCGCGCGGCGAGGCGGCCGGCGCCCTCGGACCAGGAGCGCTCGAGATCGTCGAGCGTCTGCGACCGGACGCCCGTGGCGCCCTCGAGCGTCGCCGCGGCGTGGACGGTCAGCGCGGCGCCGCGCACCTCGTAGCCCCGCTCCCGGTATGCGTCGGCGACGGCGGCGGCCACCGCGAATCGGCCGTCGCGGTCGCCGCCGACGATCTGGGCGAGGTCGGCGGCGGCGGTGGCATGGAGGACGGCGGCGCGCTGCTCGGCGGAGAGGGTGGAGAGAACGGAGGAGGGAGTGGAGGCGGCAGGTTGGCTGGCAAGCTCGTCGCCGGCAGCGGGCGCCTCGACGGGCGCTGCACGGCCGTGGCCGGCTGCGAACGGCTCGGCTCGGGGAGCACGATCACGGTCGGCCGTGAGGGCCGCGGCCGGTGCCGCGGGGTCGAGGCGGAAGCGGTCCCGCGACGCCAGGCCGGCGGCGGCCGCCAGGAGCCGCGCCTCGGCGTCGAGGTAGTCGCGCGTCGTGAAGCGGCCGCTGCCGTCGGCTCCCACGCCGAGGTCGAGGACACGGTCGGAGCGCAGCGCGGCGCGGGCGAGGTCGACGCCGTCCGGCTGATCGCAGGCGGCCCGGCGCAGGTCCGCCTCGGCGAAGGTGGCACGGGTGCGGGAGAGGCGGTCGAGCAGCTCCGCGGCGCGTTGCTCGAGGCTGTCGCCGGGCTGCGGCATGGCGGCCCGCGGCGGCTCCAGGAGGGTGGGCGGATCCGGGTGCGCCCGGCGGTGATCCGCGAAAGTCTCGCCGAAACGCTGGGCGAGCTTCGGGCCGGAGATCGCCGGGTCCACCCGCGAGAGCGCGGCGAAGCGCGAGCCGTCGGCGATGAGCAGCCCCGCGTGGCGGGTGGCGGCTCGGAGACGGAAGCCACGGGCGGCAAGCTCCGCTTCGAGATCGCTCCAGCCGGTGGCCGTGGCGAACGTGGCGGCAAGGTCTTCGCGGGCGCGATCGGCCAAAGGCATTCGGTCGGTGCCCGCCTCCCGCCGGTGGGCCCTCTGCCGCGATTCGACGTCGTTCGACGAGCTCGTCGACGCCTCGTCCGAGGCGAGCGCCGGGCCGGGTGACTCGCGGGCGACGTTCCGGGTCAGGCCGAAGTCGATCTCGATGTCGCGAATCGCGGCGAGGACCTTCGGGTTGTCGAAGGCGGGGTTCCAGGGCCGGCCGTCGTCGTCGACACGATTGACGACGACATGGACGTGCTCATGAGCGGTGTCGCCATGAGCGACCACCAGCGCCTGGTGAAGATCGAGGCCCAGGCGCAGGAGGACGTGGTCGACGGCCTGGTTCCACTGCTCTCGATCGAGGTGGTCGCTCGCGGGCAGGCTGAGGCCGAAATGGTAGACGGGCTTCGTCGCGAGGGGATTCTGGCCGGCGCAGGCCCGCATGAGCTGCGCGGCGGGTGCGGGCGCGGCGACGCCGTCGAGGTTGCGATAGGAGATCCAGGCGACGCGGCGCGGGTCGCGCTCGCTCCTGAAGCCGCGGACCAGGTAGGCGACGAGCCCGGCGAAGTCTTTGCCGAGGCCGGTCCGGGCACCTCCAGGGGAGCGGGAGCCACCCTTGAAGCCGATCACTCGGCAGGGTCCGGCGTGACCGCCGCATCGGCGCGGAGCAGTGCGTCGCGCAGCGTGTGGATCTCGTCGCGGAGATCCGCGACGGCGCGCATCTGCTCGGAGGTGGGAGGGGTGCCGTCGCCGGCCAGGTGGATGAGCTTCAGGAGGTTGGCGCCGGCGCGGTGGACCGCGGCGATGGCGGAGCGAACGATCGGCCGGTGCGCGATGGGCTCGCAACCAAGCACGAGCCGCCGGGTCAAGGCGCCAACTGTCAGGCCGCACGCGTGCGCATGCTCGACGATCGCATCGTACTCATCGGTCGTGAAATGCGCAGTGATGCTGTGCTTCAGCTTGCCCGGCGTGTGGCGAGCGGCCAGCGGCTGGAACGGCGGCGGTGGGTCCGAGACGCCGGACGCCGCGCGCAAGGCGTGATGGCGAATCCAAGAGGTGGCGGTCATGGACGAGACCTCCGCGGCGGCGGTCAGGAGGGCGCGCTCACCGCGAGCGAGACGGATGAAGAGGCCGTGATTCCTGCCCATGATGGGTCTCGCCCGCGATCGCGCCTTCGCCTGGTCGCCCATGATGTCCACCTCCTCTTGGCGCGGGAACACGCCGCCCACGCCTTGGCCGGCCGGGCCGTCCGGAGGCTTGCGGGAGACCGCGGGCCTCCCCGCGCGGAACAGCCTGGCCGGTAGATGATACAGCCCAGAGATGCAAATGACAAGCACTAGTAATGGTCACATCTCGAGATGGTCTTGCTCGTAGCACCTCGTAGCACGCGCCGGAAGCTCGGCGCGCCGGAAGCTCGGGAAGAAGGACGGAGGGCCACGGTGGGCAGCACCTTGCCGGCCTCCTTTGGGCGAGCCGTCGCAGTCCGCCCTCTTCCCGCCAAGACTCTCGCCCATTGGAGGCCGGCGAGGTGCTGCCCACCGTGGCCCGGCCAAGCCGCGATTCCCGAGGGCCCGCGCGGTAGAATCGCTGGCGAGGACGAGGAGAACCCGATGTTCAAGACCTACGGCATGACGCACGTGGCGCTCGCCGTCCGCGATCCCGAGCGGTCGCTGCGCTTCTACCAGGAGATCGCCGGCATGCAGCCGGTCTACCGCCACGCCGACTTCATCCAGGTGCAGACCCCGGGCTGCCGGGACATCCTGGTCTTCCAGACGAACCTGGAGCAGGCGGGCAAGAGCGGCGGCATCCTTCACTTCGGCTTCCGGCTGACCGACCCCGCGGACGTCGAGGAGGCGGCGCGCGCCGTGGAGCGGGCCGGCGGCACGATCCGCAGCAAGGGCGAGTTCTGCCCCGGCGAACCGTACATCTTCTGCCTCGATCCCGACGGCTACGAGGTCGAGATCGTCTACGAGCCGCCGTCGCCGCTCGATCCCCGCGACTAGTCTCTTCCGCCGCTCGCGCGTGCCTTGCGCCCCCGCGGAGGGGTGGGGGAGAATGACGGCAGCCTTCGCTTCCAGAGGTGCGGATGTCCGCGGCATGATCGACACCCTTCCACAACAGAAGACCCTGCCGCACAGCGAGGAGTCCGAGCGGGCGGTGCTCGGCGGCATCCTGCTCGACCCGGCGGTGCTACCGTTGATCGCGGGCCGGCTGCGGCCGGACGACTTCTATCTCGACCGCCACCGCGTGCTCTACGAGGCGATGCTCGACCTGCAGGACGCCCGGGTCGGGATCGACCTGCGCACCGTCCAGGCCAAGCTCGAGCAGCAGCTGAAGTTCGACGAGGTGGGCGGGCTCGCCTACCTGGTCGGGCTCGACCTCGACCTGCCCGACATCGGGCGCATCGACAACTACGTCGAGATCGTCAAGGAGCGGTCGGTCCGCAGGCGGCTGATCCAGGCCGCCGGCCAGATCGTGCGCGACTGCCTGGACGGCGGCGTCGACGCGCGCGAGGCGTTGGGCCACGCCGAGCAGGCGGTCCTCGGGCTCGGCGAGGAGGCGGTGCAGCGCGGCTTCGTGCCGCTCGCCAACGTCTTCCACGAGACGCTCGAGGAGCTCGAGGAGCGGCCCGGGAGCCTGCTCACCGGCGTGCCCACCGGCTTCATCGACCTCGACCGCATCAGCCACGGCCTGAACCGCGGCAACCTGGTGATCATCGCCGGGCGGCCCGGCATGGGCAAGACGAGCTTCGCGCTGAACATCGCCCAGCACGTGGCCATCCGCGAGCGGCGCACGGTCGGCATCTTCTCGCTCGAGATGGGCCAGCAGGAGCTGGCGCTGCGCATCCTCTGCTCGGAAGCGGACATCTCCTTCAGCCGCCTGCGCGCCGGGCGCGTCTCGCAGAAGGAATGGACGCGCATCATCCAGACGGTCCGCGCCAACAGCGACTCGCCGCTCTACATCGACGACTCGGCGAACCCGTCGCTCCTCGAGGTGGCCTCCAAGGCGCGCCGCCTGAAGGCCGAGAAGGGTCTGGCCCTCCTCGTCCTCGACTACCTGCAGCTGATGCAGGCTGGCGGCCGCTACGAGAACCGCCAGCTGGAGATCGCCGCCATCAGCCGCGGCCTGAAGCAGCTCGCGAAGGAGCTGGACATCCCGGTCATGGCCCTCTCGCAGCTCTCCCGCCAGCCCGAGCGCCGCGGCAGCGACCATCGGCCGCAGCTTGCTGATTTAAGAGAAAGCGGATCAATTGAACAGGACGCGGACCTCGTGGCGTTCATCTACCGCGACGAGATCTACAATCCGACCGACGAGAACAAGGGGCTGGCGGAGCTGATCATCGCCAAGCACCGCAACGGCGAGACGGGGACGGTGGAGCTGGTGTTCCTCGGCGACACGACGAGCTTCCGCAACCTCGACCGGCACGGCGGGCCGCCGGCGGCGCCCTTCTGAGACGGTGATCGCGGCTGGAGGGTCTCACGTGTCGAGCTCGATGGCCGTGCGATCAAGCTGTACGAGAGGATCGCGGAGCGGTCGGGCTTCCTCGTCTTCCGCAAGCAGCTGTGAGCTCGCGCGGCTCCCCGAGGCGC
>Ga0209580_10000924_pt1 | contig 14261 bp, 13 predicted proteins | sample Coa_R1_5_FD_187153 | JGI IMG/M metagenome (GOLD analysis project Ga0209580, IMG submission 187153) | Surface soil microbial communities from Centralia Pennsylvania, which are recovering from an underground coalmine fire - Coalmine... | ecosystem: Environmental > Terrestrial > Soil >...
TCCAGCTCGATGCGCGGCGCGGGAAACGGTCGACCCGTCGCGCTCTCGCGAATGCGGTGTGGTTGCCCGCCGTACACGACCTGCTGGTCCTCATGCACCGCGTCCACGAGCACCATGCCCGTGACCTCGGATCGATACTCACGCGCGAAGCCGCGAACGACGAGTCCGCCGTAGGATTGGCCGACGAGGAGGTACGGAGGCGCGACGTGCAGGACCTTCAATGCCGTGTGCAGCTCGAGGGCCAGCTGCGCGAACGTGCGTGGACGCCTGCCCGGTTCGCTCCACGCATAGCCGCCGCGATCGTAGCTACAGACTCGCGTGAACTCGGCGATCTCCGGCTGGACGAGTGCCCAAATCAGAGAAAAATCGCCGGTCCCGCTCTCGAGGATGACCGTCGGCGATCCGCTGCCCGCGCAGTTGACGTGCAATCGCTGTCCACCAATATCGACGAGCCGTCCGGGCGGCGTTGGCACCTCAACCGCAGCGTGGGGGGCAAGGGTTGTCGAGGCGAGAAGAATCACAAGAGGCACGACACGCACGACCGGACCCTCACTCGCTGCGTAACGCGAGGACGGGATCGATCGCCGCGGCCCGCCGGACCGGTAGATACGTCCCGGCGAGGCTCGCCACCAGAGCGATGACCACGGCGGCGGTCAGACTCGCCGGGTCGCGTGTGGCGACCCCGAACACCAACGATGCGAACAGCGGCGCACCTGCCACGGCAAGCCCGATCCCGATAGGGAGGGCCACGAGGAGCACCCTGAGGCTCGTCCTCATATGCAGGCGAACGAGTTGGCTCGGCGTGGCGCCCAGAGCACTCCGGATGGCTGTGGCCCGCCGGCGCGAGTGCAGCAGGTACGCGATCACCACATAGAGGCCCATCGCCGACAGGAGTGCCGCCGAGGCCGCCAGGATCGATACCAGGCCCGTGATCGATCGGAGCGTGCTGGTGGCTGCCGCCACGTTGTCCGTCAGCATGGCAAATCCGGCGACGGCGCGCCCCGTGTTCAGCTCTTTCACGGCCGCTTGGATCGGCCCGATGAGCCGGGCGGGATCGCCGGACGCGCGCACCGTGAAATTCGGGTTCTGGGTAAAGAGGCCCATCGGCACGTAAATCTGCGGGCGCACCTCCCGCGCAATCTCGATGCCTCGAACATGCCCGACGACGCCGACGATCCGCGAGTCGGGGAGCCCCCAGCCGAGTCGCAAGATCCGGCCGGTCACGTCGGCGACCCCGGGAAACGCCGCCCGGGCCAGCGACTCATCGACGATGACGACATGCTGCGCCGTGCGGTCCTCGACATCTGAGAAATCCCGACCCTGCCGCAGGGGAATCTTCATCGACCCGAAGTACCCGGGCACCGTGGAGTAGTAGTTCGCGGTCGACAAATCCCAGCCCGGCTGCTTGGAGAGGTCCGTCGTCCACGCGTCCGTCAACACGGAGCCGCTGAGCGGCAGGTGGCTGACGCCCCCGACGGCCTCGACGCCCGGCAGCGCGCGGAGGCGGTCCCGAATTCGCTCGAACAGAGCGGTGCTTTCTGCCGGCGTCTTAAATCTTTGAAAATCAATCGACGTACGAAACGTGAGGACGTTGGGATCGAATCCCAGGTCGACCTCGCTCAACCGGGTCGCGCTTCGAACAAGTTGAATGGCGCCGAACGCGAGGACGACCGTGAGCGCAATCTGCGCACCCGCGAGCAGAAGGCGCGAGAGCGCGCTATCGGCCTGTCCGCTGCGGGTCGATCCGGATTGGAGCGAGTCCCACGGCACGTGGCGCGACGCTTTCCACAGCGGCAGCAACCCGCACGTGAAGAGGCCCACCAATGCGAGCGTCGCCGCATACGCCACGACGCCGGCGCCGAGCGTGATGTCATCCCATCGAGGCACGGTATGGGGCACCAGGCGCCGGGCGGCTTCGAGTCCGAGCGCGCCGAGCGCCGCACCCAGGATGGCGCCGCACCCGCTGAGCAGCGCGCTTTCCATGAAGACGTCGGCCACGAGCGAGCCGCGCCCAGCGCCGACGGCCAGCCGGATCGCGAAGTCTCGCTCACGCGTGCGGAGCCGCGCGATGACGAGGGCGGTCGCATTGGCCATCGCGATGACGAGCAGCAACAGCACGCCGACGATAGCCGCGTCGAGGGCGGGCCGCGTCGTCTTCACCATGTCGTCCTTGAGGGGCGAGATCAGGAACTGCAGCCGAGCGCCAGAGTAGGCGTCTGGATACGCCTTGACGAGCGAGGCGGCCAGACCGGGGAGCGCGGCGTTGACGCGATCGAACGTCTCACCCGGCGCCAGACGCACAAGCGTCGGGAAGGCCCAGAAGTTGCGAAACAGCGTCACGCGCATTGGGGTGTAGACGTCGATGGGTTCGGGCACCGCGCGACCCGTCGTCAGTCGAAAGCCCGCCGGCAGGATGCCGACGACTTCCACGGGGTTGCCGTCCAGCACGATCCGGCGCCCAACCACGCCGGCGTCACCGCCAAATCGCGACCGCCACGTGCCGTAGTCCATGAGGACCGCGTCGGGCCGATCCTTGACGTCGCCCTCGGTGAACGGACGGCCGAGTACGGGGACGACGCCGAGCATGGGCAGCATGCCGGTTGTGATCGAGACCGCCGAGAGCGGTACGAGGGCGTCGTCTGTCTTCAGCGTCACCTCGTACCGTCGATTTTCCGCCTCGACGCCTGCGAACAGACCTTGCGTGCGGCGCAGATCAATGACCTCGCCCGGCGAGAGCCCGGGGTGATTCTGGATTTGTCCGAGGTTGATCCGGACAATGCCGAGCCGGTCGGGATCCTGGTAGGCGAGCGGCTGCAGGAGGACGCGCTGGACAATCGACAGCATCGTCGTCGCTGGGCCGATGCCGACGCCGAGAATAATCACGACGCCGAGCGCATATCGCCATTCGTACCGTAACCGCCTCACCGATTGCTTGAGCGTCATCGACACTCGTCCGCTCAGTCTCATGACGAAGCTCCTCTGCGGGGCGTCGATCGGCACGCGGCTCGCCGTCAGGCCCAGGAGCAGCGCCGCGGTTTGTACCCAGCACCACGCGCGATTGAACCCGCGACCGGCCTCGACGCGGTCCGCCAGCATCTCGGTGACGTCGCCGATGACGAGGTCGCGTTCGGCCACCGGCAGCAGGCGATCAAGCAGCCACAGCGCGGCGGCCGGCGGCTGGCGCGGCTCAGGGCTCATGACTCATCCAAGGAGACGCCCCGCCAGAGGCTGAGCAGGGTTTGCTGCGCTTCGCGGAGCGCCGCCTTCCCGGCGGGCTCGAGCGCGAAGTGCCGACGGGCGCGGCCGCCGCGGCGGGCCTCGGGCTCGCCAAGCCGTGAGCGGAGGAGGCCCTTCGCTTCGAGTCGCCGCAGCGCCAGGTAGACGGATGGCAACAGAATCGGCCGCCGAGTGTGCCGCTGCAGTTCCCGGACGATCGGCACGCCCGAGGCGTCTGAGCCGAGGCGAAGAATCGCCAGGAGGACGCGCTGTTCGATATCGCCCAGCGGGGCTTTGGAAGTGCGGGAGGGTGGACGCGACATCAGCAAGTCAATTTACTATATTAGAAATATAAAATCCACACGGCACCCGCAGCCATACCGCCTGGATCACGGCCGTGCTCGTGCGCCGAGGCGTGCCGAGGCCTAGTGCGATCCGTTCGATTCGGACGGCAGGGAAACAAGATCGCGGAGGGCGTCGTCGAAGCTGACGCCGAACACGTGTTGGAACTCGACCCGATACGCCGCCGGATCGTTGACGTAGGCGCGGGTGAAGGCGATGAGGCGATCGTGGCCGAACTGCTCAATGAGGTACCCAACAAAATACCCGTCCGCTGAGTAACTAAACCTGAAGCCGCCGACACCCCGTTGGTTCAGATTCGCGGTCGGATCGATCGCTCTGATGACGTCGGGCGGCGACGCTCGCCGGAACTCGTCCCTCGGTTCGTACGCTGTGGGATTGCCGAAATGTACCGCGACGCCCTCCACAAACCAGGCTTGTCGTTCCATCTCGAGACGATTGCGAATTGACGCGTGCTGATACAGGAGGGTGTGCGCAGCCTCGTGGGTCAGAAAATCCAGCAGGTCGTCACGATTCCTGACGACAGGCGTAACGTACGTGGCCAGGCCAATCGGTAGCGTAATCGCGCCCACGCCGTGCGAGACGCGGAGCCACGGCGTAAACCGCGCCAGGTCGGTCCACTCGTCGCACAGGAGAAACCGTGCTGACGACTCGAAGTCGAGCCCTAGGTCGGACTGTAATCGCACTAGGGCCGCCTCGATGGCTTCGGGCGACACGCGCAGACCAGGAGGGTCGCGGAAGCGAATGACAGCGTGGATCGTATGAGTCGTCCGAAAGCCCGGTGTGATTGGCGACCACGCAAAGAGGGGTCCATATGCCAGCCATGACACGACAACCAGGGCGATAACGAAGGATACACGCCGCAATAACTTACCCATGGCCGTCACCTTATCAGGGTCGGTTCGAACCTGAGCTGTGCACGCTCACGAGCGGCCACTCGCGGTCCAACCGCACCGTTGGTCGACCTCGCAAGTTGCGTTCGCCGGTAATCGCGAAACTCGACCAACGCTGAGATCGCGCGCGCCAGGTCACGCCGGTTCGTCGGCACGCCGATCGAGGCACGGAGGGCCCCCACCGCGACCGCCGGACCGAGACACTCGGCCAGGCGCTCGACTGTAAAGGTGTGAGCCAGGGTCGCGAGGCAGCGTGCCGTCGCGTCGCGATCGAAATGAAATGCGGCTTCCGCGGCGCCCGGGTTGCAAAAACAGCCTCCGCGGACGAAGACGTCGTGGTCGCTCAGTTCCTGTTCAACCCATTCGTACGGCACACTCGCACCATCGACGTCGAGTACGTTGAACGCGATGATTCCGCCACGATCGCGCATGTCGCGCGGACCGTAGATGGTGATGAGCGGCGCGCCATTCGAATGCCGCAACGACTGCAGCGAGAGAAGAAGAGTCTCGGTCAGCGCGTGCACGCGTGTGGCGATGGCGTCGAGCCGCAGGCCCCGAAGGAAGGCCAGCCCCGCCGGAATCGCGCTGACGGCGAGGAAATTCGGTGTCCCATCCTCGAACCCCTCGTGCGTGGACCGAAGCGCGTGCCGATCGTTCTGGACCGAGGCGAAAGCCACGGTCCCGCCGGCGAACCACGGCCGTCGCAGACGGGCGAGGGCGTCCCTTTTGGCGATGAGCGCTCCGACGCCCGTGGGGTAGCCGAACATTTTGTAGAACGAGAGAATGACAAAATCGGCCGCGCAGGCCTGCAGATCGAGAGCGCACGTGGGCACGAAGGCCGCGGCGTCCAAGAGCACATCGAACCCCAGGGCGTGCGACTCGCCAACGAGGCTCAGCGGATGCCTGACGCCCGAGAAATTCGACTGCGCGGGAAAGGCGACGAGGGCGCCTTTCCACCCGGATTTCGCGCCGAGCAGGCCGACGGGCTCGTCCAACCGAAGCTCGTCGTCGAGCGACGCGTAGCAGACAGGCGCTCCGGCGCGACGTGCGTACTCGCGAATGCCGTTCAAGGAGTTGTGGTTGTCGGCGGAGAGGAGAAGTCCGTGGCAGTCGTCGAAGGCGTAGCTCTCGGCGACCAGCTTTGCCGCCGCGGTCGCGTTGGCGGTGAAGCAGACGGCGTGGGTCGAGGCGTTGACGCCGAAAAAGGCGAGCACGGCCTCGCGGGCGTCGTCGAGCAGCACCGTGCTCCGTCTGGACGCGGCATGAGCCGAGTGGGGGTTGCCAAACACCCCGTGTTCGAGAGCCGCCCGATGCGCCTCCACGAGAGACGACGGGGCGAGACCCGCGCCCGTGTAGTCGAGATACACCGCGCCCTGCGCATCGAGGCGCGCAAACTCGCGCTGTCGGAGGGCCTCGAAACCTCCTGACCTTAGCATCCGCGCCTCTTCATCGCCTCGATACGCTGAGAGGTCGGAGTCGCCGCTGGCCGGTCGCCCACCGTCGGACGGCCGCCAAAGTACAGGCTCAGCTCCACAGTCCTCTTGAACACCTCTTTCGCATCGGGCGCCGCGGTTGCCGGGATCACCGGATTCATCACGTCGTCGAGCCATTCGCCGAGGCCGCCGCGAAGGAAGTACACGTGGCGGTAACCGAGCGAGCGAAGCAGCACCCAACCCTGCGCGGCATGTGCGCCGCCGTCTGAATAGAGCACTAACGTGTCGGTCGTCTTGAAAGCCGCGTGCGAGATCGATGGCAGCGGCACACTCTCGGCGGTCGGAAGGTGGAAGTCGTCGAAGGCCTCCACCGGTCGCACATCGATCACACGCAGCCCAGGCTTACGGTCCTTGATCCAGCCCGCGAGATCGATCGCGGTGACGTGATCCTCTTCGCGCGCGATCATGCCGGCGAGTTGATTGACATCGATCTCGCCGGGTCTCGCGGGCACCGGCGTGCCCACGAACGCGGCGAGCGCGGCGAGCCCGAAGGCGCCCGCGCCGAGGACCTGGAGGCGCGTCATCGGCGACCCTCGATTCGTTCCGCGAGCGTGAAGCCACCGAGCGCGACCAGGGCGATCAACAGAACGACGGTGCCGTACGGCAGATGGAACGCCTCGGGTAGCGTGAACGCTCCGCGGGGTGTCGAGGCGTAAAAGGCGGCAAACCGAGGCAGGAACAGGCCGGTCGCCAGCACCCCCATGAACATGCCGAAGACGGTCGCAACGCCGTCGACGCGGCCGGTCGCCGCGGCGACGCATGACGTCCCGGGACACAGGCCCGCGACGACGAATCCAATGCCGAACACGAGGCCGCCGGCAAGTTGTGGGCCGATGAACGTTTCGGGCAGGTAGATCTGTCCTAGGTCGATGATCCCGAGGCGGCTCAGCCAGAAAGCGCCAAGCATCGCCGTGACAATCGCGCTGAACATGACTTTGAAGACGGTGAGGTCGCGCAGGTAGAACTGGCCAACGAGCTTCCTTGCGCTGCCGAGGCCCGCACGCTCGAGCGTCCAGCCGAATGCGACCCCAATCATCGTGGCAAGCACGAGGCCGCTCATTGCCAGGCTCGACGAAGGAAAGGCGCTGCGGTATATCCCGCGGCGAACGCGCCCAGCACGAAGAGCCAACTGCCGACGCTCAGCAGGGCTCCACCCGTGAGAGCCTGGCCGCTCGTGCAACCGCGAGCGAAGACGGCTCCAAGACCCATCGCCCCGCCGCCAGCGGTCGCCAGGACCAATCGCACAAGCGACGTCACGCGTGGGCCACGTTCGACCGTCGCCCGTAGGCGTCCCGCGAGTCGGGCTGACAGCCAGGCGCCGACCATCACGCCGGCCAGTTCGAAGACGAGCCAATCACGCCACGGGCGAGCGCCGTCCGCCAAGTAACGCGAGAAATAGAAATTCGCCGCCGCCGTTGACGGCGATACAGCGTGCACCACCCCGGAGGCCGTGCTCGCGAACGCTCCAGACGCGCCGAGACCCCGTCCCGTCAGCACGAACGATGCGAGCAGGACGAGACCGAGCGCGATCCCCGCGTAGTATGGATTCGCGTACGGTCGCGCAGCTCGCGCGGGGATCACCTGTCCCTGCCCTTGCCCGTCGGGTTTTCAACCGGATACCGGTCGTCATGCCGGGACCAGTCCTGGAACGATCCGTCATAGAGGAGCACGGGATGGCCGAGCGTGCGAGCGGCAAACAACATGGCAGTCGCCTGCTGGCCGATGTGGCAGTACCCGATGATGGTGTCGTCGGGCTGGACACCAGCTTTGGCGAAGATCGCCGCGAGTTCCGCGGCGGACCGGAAGACTAGGCGATCGTCCGTGACCGTCGTGAACGGCACGCTGTGTGCACCGGCGATGTGGCCGGTTTTCTGGGGGACCATCGCGCCGCCCACCATCGACTGACCGCTGTCCACGCCGTCATAGAACGCCGCGGCACGGGCATCGACGATCGCGACGTGCGGCGCCTTCAAGTGGGCAAGGACATAGTCGGCATCGACGACGATGGGCTTGGTCACCAGCGGAGAGAGCGATCCGGCGTGCGTGGGAGCGATGGCCGCGGTGACGTCCCGCCCGTCTCGCGTCCACGCCTCCAACCCTCCGTCGAGCACAGACGTGCCAGCGCCGAGGCCGGCGTAGTCGAGTGTGAACACCACCCGCGTCGCCGACGCGACGTACGACTTGTCGTAATAGACGACGATGCGCGAGCCATCCGAGATGCCCAGAGCCTCGAGATCCCTGCGGAGATCGGCGACGAGCGGCATTTCGAGCGACAAGCCGCCGCGTTCAACCGACAGGTCCATGAGCGTCACCTGTCGTGCGCCAGCAATGTGGCGCGCCGCATATTGGGTCTTGTCGCCGACATGCAAAAGCACGAGATTGGCGTCGTTCAGGTGCTCCGCGAGCCAGCTCGTCGTGACGAGCAGCGCGTCGCGCGGGGACGCCGCGCGAGCTGGAACGAGAGTAGCGCCGGCCAAGAAGACCAAGACGGTTAAACGAAGCCACGTGGTGAGCGGACGCATGCGATCCTCCTGTTTCAGCCGCTGCTTCAGACTGTCTTGAGCTCTTCCTGTCGAGCGCCTACAATAGTAGCACGGCTACGTCAGTCGACGCCGCGCCTGATTTGTCAGCGTGTTCGCTTTCGCGCAGATCAACTCAACGATTTCGATTTCCGCCGGCGAAACGAGCCCGCTGCGATTGGCCAACCGAAGTGGATCCATGCGTTGGCATGATCTGGCCCTGGAATCATGACGGTGTCCGATGAATAGTCTCGGCGTGAATCGTGAATGAAGTGGCGTGAACCCGATTGGCCCCACGCCGTGGGCCGAGGTCCTGGTGAGCGCTCGATGATGACGTCAGGAGATCGCCGGCCGCGCCTTCTGCCGAGTCCGAGGAGTCCCGGTGGAGAGAACGAAGACGGAACGTAAACGATCGACACGAGGCACGGTAGACCTGCTCGTGCTCAAGACGCTGGCTCGGGGTCCCCAGCACGGCTGGGCCGTGTCGCAGCGGATCCGTGAGATTTCTCGAGACGTGCTTCAGGTGAACCAGGGCGCCCTCTATCCGGCCCTGCAACGGCTGGAAGAGCAGGGCTGGGTCAGCTCGGAGTGGGGCGTCCCTGCGGCCAATCGCCCAGCGAAGTTCTATCGCCTGACGCACGCGGGTGTTCAGGAACTCGAGCGTGAGACGGCAACCTGGGCGCAGGTGGCGGCCGCGATGTCGCTGATCCTCGAAACGAGCTAGACACTGCGGCCTTCAAAGCGGTAGAGGGTCACGAGACGACCGCGTTCGACGGTCGCCCACGGCCGCCTGGCGAGTCGCCGTGCTCCCGAACTCCTTTAACAATCCGAGACATCGTCGTGTCAGCGAAAGCGACGCCAGCAAGACCTCCGAGCGGGGATCCCGAATAGTTGGGTACGGTCAAGGGGCTGGCGCGACGGTCACCGGCCGCCGCCCCTGCCCGCCGGGTTATCCACGGGATAGCGGTCGTCATGCCGCGACCAGTCCTGGAACGAACCATCGTAGAGCAGCACGGGATGGCCGAGCGTGCGAGCCGCAAACAGGGTGGCCGTCGCCTGCTGGCCGATGTGGCAGTACCCGATGATCGTGTCGTCAGCCTGCACACCCGCCTTAGCGAAAATCGCCGCGAGTTCGGCGGCGGATCGGAACGCGAAATGGTCATCCATGACCGTCGCGAACGGCACGCTGCGCGCGCCGGCTATGTGTCCCGTCTTGTGGGGGACCACCGGGCTGCCCTCGCCGCCAACCCTCGACAGGCCTGGCTCGACACCGTCATAAAACGCGGCCGCACGGGCATCCACGATCGCCATGTGCGGCGCCTTCAAGTGGGCGAGCACGTAGTCGTCATCGACGACGATGGGTTTGGTCACGAGCGGAGAGAGCGACCCGGCGCGGGGAGGCGCGATCGCGGCAGTGACGTCGTGCCCGTCTCGCGTCCACGCCTCGAACCCGCCGTCGAGCAAGGACGTGGCCGCGCCGAGTCTCGCGTAGTCGAGTGTGAAGACCACCCGCGTCGCGGCGGTGATGCCTGACGAGTCGCAATAGACCACGATGCGCGAACCATCCGAGATGCCAAGGTTCGAGAGATCCTTGCGGAGATCGTCGGCGGTCGGCATCTCGAGCGACAAGCCGCCGCGTTCGACCGAGAGGTTCATGAGCGAGACATGGCGTGCACCAGGGATGTGGCGCTTCGCGAATTCACTCTTGACGCCAACATGCAAGAGAACGAGGTTGGCGTCGTTCAGGTGCTGAGCGAGCCACGTAGTCGTGACGAGGAGCGCGTCGCGCGGGGACGCCCCACGCGCCTGGGGGAGAGTCGCGCCGGTGAGGAAGACGACGATCGAACCCAGATACGTGGTGAGCGCACGCAAGCGAGAATCCATTCGGCCTATCGAGCCATTCCTGTCGACCGTCGACAATGGTACAGGGCTGAACAGTCCCTCACAAGGGCCGCTTCTCGATCCGCTTGTGGATCCGCCGTTCGCTTTCGCGCAGGTCGCCACATTCGATGACGCTTATACTGGCTGTCGCGATGGAAAGACCGCGCGCCCGGACGCCCTGGCTGGCCGCATCAGTCTTCACGTTCGTCGGCTTGCTCCGCATGAGGCTGGCACAACCCGGTCCGAGCGCCTTCTCGCGGGAACGCATGGACTCCGTGCTCGCCATGTGCACGGCTGCTCTACTGGTCGGGACGGTCCTTGCGCAACGGGGTCTTCAGCCTGATCCTCCAGTTGCCTGCGATTCGTGCGTCGCTTGGAACGGTCCCCAGCTGCCGTTCAAAGTGTTTGGCAATACCTTCTTCGTCGGCACCGCCGGCCTATCGTCTGTCCTCATCACGTCGCCGGGCGGCCTCGTCCTGCTCGATGGGGCCTTGCCACAGTCAGCACCGGAGATCGACGCGCACATTCGCGCCTTGGGGTTCCGAACGGAAGATGTCCGCCTCATTCTGGTCTCACACGTGCATTTCGACCATGTCGGCGGCATACACGCGCTCCAGGCCTTGAGCGGTGCCCGGGTCGTCGCCAGCGCCTCCGCCTCTCAGGCGCTTGCGCGCGGCAATCTCCTTCCGGACGACCCACAGTTTGGCCTTGGCCTCACCTCGACCAGGTTCCCGGCCGTGGACGGGGCAGCGAGCGTCAAAGACGGCGAGACGGTCCGCGTGGGAACCTTGGCGGTCACCGCGCACTTGACCCCTGGCCACACGCCAGGGTCGACAACGTGGACGTGGAACTCCTGCGAAGGTGCCCGCTGCGTGAACGTCGTCTACGCCGATAGTCTGAACGCCGTGTCGGCAGACGGCTTTCGGTTTACAGGCGACGCTACGCACGGCAGCATCGAGGCATCCTTCCGGAAAAGCATCTCGATCGTCGAGCGTCTGCCATGCGAGATCCTCATCACCGTGCATCCTGAGTTCTCGCAGGTGTTCGAGAAACTTGCCCAACGCATCCAACATCCGGAGACCAATCCATTCGTGAACGCCGGCGCCTGCCGCGCTTACGCCGCGTCGGCACGAGCCACGCTCGACGGCCGAGTCATGGCCGAACGGTCAGGCAAGGCCCGTTAGTTAGTGGGCAAAGGCGCGGCTAGGGCAGCCTCGCGTAAGGGCCGGGCTCGGGCGCGCCTTCTCCCTCGCCACGCGGCCTTCCTTGGCATCGTTTCGTTCCTTCAAGGGCTTGAGTGATCTGGTCGCCGTGTCTTACACACGAACAGCGAAACGCATACGCTTTGAGCCGGACTGGCTCTGGCGCGTAGGTATCTGAAGGTGCAGCGCACGCGATTCCGCGGCTGCGGCCCGCCGTTCGCTGCATTCCGACAGCACTTCGCTGCAACGTCCGCTCCCGACCACGGCCTCAGGCGTCTACTGACCAGAGCCGGCAAGGTGCCGGCCATCCATTCCCGCGAGGCCGGTCATCATGAGGACAATTCTCACTATCGTAGAAATGGCCGCCGCGGCGGTCGCGATTGCCGCCCAGGGCGTGCCGCCCCAAGCAGCGGTGCCCGCCGTACCGCCCCAGGTCTTCACGACGACGATGTCTGCCACGATCGTCCATGAGTACAGCGACATCAAGGACCTTCTGACGAAGACCGCCGACAAGATGCCGGCCGAGGCGTACTCATTTCAGCCAACACCAGAGACGCGGACGTTCGCTGGCAACATGGGGCACATTTTGGCCTCGGACATCAGCCAGTGTGGCACTTTGCTCGGCAGGAAACACGCATTGTCTGGCCAGGATCTCTCGAAGACTCTGACGACCAAGGCCGACGTCGTCAAGGCCGCGGCCGACACGTTTGCGTTCTGCGACGAGTACTTCTTGACGCTCAATGAAACGACACCGCTTGCTGACACCTACGCGAACATGAATGGGCGCCGCAACGGGCAGCCCATTGTCAACAAACTGTCGAGCGGCTCGAGCGTGGTGCACTTTCTCGCACACAACAACGAGGAGTACGGCTACCTCGCGGTCTACATGCGACTGAAGGGCATCGTTCCACCCTCGAGTGCCCCGGGGACTCCAGGTCCTGGAGGTGGCCTCGCCGCCGGAGGCGGACGATGACACCGCGGCGCCTTGGTCTCCTCGTGGCGCTCACCGCGACCATGGTCGTCGTCTCAGTCGCTGCCCAGACAGGAAGGGCGCCCGTGGGCGCGGAGGCGACGTGTGGCAACTCGAAGCCCATGGCGTGTGCGGCCCTGGCACTTGAGGCGATGGGGGCGAGAGCGCTTGGAGAGCCTCAGGACCATCCGTACCGAGACCGTCGGACACACGGCAATCGTCGAGCAATCCTATCGGCAGGAGCCCTTTCTAACCGAGTACCACCAGTCTCACGATATGCTCGACTTGGCAGGGCAGCGGCTCTATCGGGAAGCACAGGTCACCTGGCCAGAGGCTGACCTCGGTCATTCGAGAAACGACTACACCCTCATCGTTGACTCAACGGGGGGCGTCTTCAGGGGCCGCAGCGCGGACCGGCCGTGCTCGAGCGCAGACGTCAAAGCACTCCGCCAAATGATCGCTCTCGGACCGGCGCGCCTGCTGCTGACGGCCCTTCAGTCCGAGGACCTGCACTTCGACAAGCCTGAGACGATCCGATCGACAAGAGACCTAGTCCTCGCATTTGTCTGGGACAAGGTGCCGGTACGGGTTCTGATCAATCCCTTCACCCATTTGCCAGATGCGGTCGACACCGTGCAAGCGTTCGATGACTATTGGTCTTATTGGGGAGATGTTCGCCAGCGGGTGTACTTCGACAACTGGATGCTGATTCACGGGATCGTGTATCCCACGAGTGCGGTCGAAGAGCGCAACGGCACGATCTGGCAAACCCTGCAGGCGGTCAACGTCGAGTTCAACGTGGCCCTTGAAGACAAGCAGTTCGCCATGGACGATCAGATCGCCAGGAAAGGGGCCGGCACGAAATGGTTTATCGCTCCCTTTGACGGCGGCAAGGCCGTAGCACTTGCACCGGGCGTCGACCTTTTTTCGGGTGGCTGGAATGCCAGCGTCATCCAGCAGAGCGATGGACTGTTGCTCCTCGAGGTCCCAATGTCCGGAGAGTACACGCAGGGCCTGGTCGATACGGCTCGGCGGCTTCATCCAGGCTTGCCCATCAAAGCCGTGCTCTCGACGTCGGATTCCTGGCCGCACACAGGCGGTGTCCGGCAGTCCGTGGCGAACGGTTTGCCCCTCTACGTCCTGGACCTCAATCGGCCGTTGCTGGATCGCCTCGTCGAGGCCCCGCATTCGATCGACCCAGATGCCTTGGCAAAATCAGGGAAGAGACCTGACTGGAGAATTGTCTCCGGGAAGACCGTGATTGGGCAGGGAGAAAACCGAGTTGAGCTCTACCCCCTGCGCGGAACAGGTACGCAACGCCAGTACATGGTGTACCTGCCCGGCCGCCGCATCCTGTACGCCAGCGACACACTTGTCATCAATAGCGACGGCTCACTCTATGATCCGGAACTCACTTTCGAAGTGTTGCAAGCGGTCAAGCGCGAGGGACTCGACGTCGCCACGGTGTTTGCCATGCATCAAGCGCCCGTTCCTTGGGCGACGGTATTGGCGCTCGTAGCAAAGGCGCAGAGGGCAGACTAAGGCCGCCCGCCTCCCATCGCCGTCGATGGCATCATGATCATGAAGCCGTGGGGGCCTTGATACGCGATGAACGGCATCCCATCGCTTCCGTCGCCCTTTGACCCGATGTCGGCGTTCGTCAGATTTGGAGCGTAGAACATGACGTGCGGCGGGAATGAACTGACGTCGCCGGTCTTGCGGCTCAC
>Ga0209580_10000925_pt1 | contig 14261 bp, 11 predicted proteins | sample Coa_R1_5_FD_187153 | JGI IMG/M metagenome (GOLD analysis project Ga0209580, IMG submission 187153) | Surface soil microbial communities from Centralia Pennsylvania, which are recovering from an underground coalmine fire - Coalmine... | ecosystem: Environmental > Terrestrial > Soil >...
CACCTTGCGCTTCTCCCGGTCCTCGTAGAGGAATCGATAGGCAGTCACCCCGGAATAGGTCAAAGCGATGGCAAGCCAGGGATGGAAGACATCTGGCACGAAGTTGTAGAAGGACGCCAACGCCGACATCGCAAACGTGAAGGCGACCAGCGCCAGCACCGTCCCGGCGAGACCCCACAGGACGCTCACCCGCGACACGCCCACAGCGGTCGCCACGCCGAGCACGACGATGATGAGCAGCAGGAGCCATGCGGGCTCCTGTGTGCGAAGCAGTCCGGGCGCGCCGTTGAACATGTCGACGACGTTGGCGTGGATCTCGATCCCCGCCATCGGGATGGTGTCGTTCCTGCCCGCGCTGGTGGGCACGAGCTGTGAGTCGTTGACGCCCGAGAGGTTGTAAGCCCCGATCAGGACGATGTTGCCCTTGAAAATGTCCGCCGGCGCGGTTCCGTTCACCACGTCGACGAACGATACGTAGTGGTTGTAATGCTGAAAGTTTCCAGGCGGGCCGGTGAAGTTGACCAGCGCCGCTCCTTTGGCGTCGACCGACACCTTCCACGCGGTGCCGAGCGTCGCGGTGCTGCCCGATTCCTGGAGCTCGGGGAAGGTCTGGAAGCCGGGCTGTGAAGCGCGAAACGCCGCGAAAGCGAAGGAATCGATCAGCGGCGTGGTGCACGCCCCGTCCGCGTAGCACGCCGGCTGGACGAAGAGGGGGACGCTGCGAAGGACACCGTCTGCATCGAGCACCAGGTCGGTCGAGCCGAGGATGACGTTGGGGTTCGGCTGCTGGCACGGCGCGTTGGGGTCGGAGCTCACGTCAAGACAGCGGAACTGCCGCAGCGGGATCTGATCGCTGCCCGGCGTCTTGCACGTCTTCCCGGGCGGGCACTGGACCACCAGGCCGGGCCGGCTCTCGAGGTTGGAGGCCGGGTACGAGAGCACCACGGGGATCTTGGCGTCGCGCAGTGCCTGGGCCAGCTGGGGGTCTCCCCTGAAGCTTGGATCGCTGAACTGGACGTCGAGGCCGACGACGGCGGCGCCGTCCTGCTCCAGATGGCTCAGCGCCGTGGCGTAGGTGTCGCGGCTGAAGGGGAAATGGCCTAGCGCCGGCGACTGGACGCTCTTGTCGTCGATCCCGACTATCACCACGCCCGGCCCAGGGTCGCTCTGGTTCTGGAAGAGGCGGTCCTCCGGGTGGAGCGAGATGTTGGCGATGCAGCCGCTGACGTGTCCGTCGCAGGCGACCTGCTGCGTGTAGAGCCAGTAGATGGCGCCGCTCAAAACGAGCGCCAAGACGACCGCCACGACCGTGCGGTACGTGTACCAGTAACGGATGTTGCGCCCCAACTGCGGGCGGATCATAAACCGGCGCAGTCAGCTTGTAACTAACATCCGCCCATGACGGTGCGCTGCGGCATCGCCGGGTGGGTTGACAAGTCGCTCATCGATTCCAGGCTCTTCTACCCGCTGCACGTCAAGAGCTCCGAGGAACGGCTGCAGTTCTACGCGAAGGAGTTCTCCCTGGTCGAGGTCGACTCGACCTACTACGGCATGCCCAAGCCGGAAAACTCCGAGCTTTGGGTCGCCCGGACGCCCGCGGGCTTCACGTTCGACATCAAGTCCTTCTCGCTCTTCACCAACCATCCGACCAAGCCGATGGCGCTGCCCAAGGACATCCGCGAGGAGCTTCCCGAGGCGCTGCGCGACCGCAACCTCTACCTCGAGCAGATGCCGGAAGAGCTGCTCGACGAGTCCTGGGAGCGTTTCCGCCAGGCGCTGGAGCCGCTTCGCGCCGCGGGCAAGCTCGGCGCCGTCTTCTTCCAGTTCCCGCCGTGGTTCATGCCCTCATCGCGTGCGCTCGCCTACATCGAGCAGGTCCAGGAGCGCATGTTCGGATTCCAGGTCGCCGTGGAGTTCCGCAAGCCGGAGTGGCTGGACGAGAGCCACCGGCACGGGACGCTCGCCTTCTTGCGTTCGCGGGACATCGCGCACGTCGTGGTCGACGTCCCGCAGGGCCACCGGACGAGCCTGCCCGTCGTGGCCGAGGCGACCTCCTCGAAGCTCGCCGTGGTGCGGTTTCACGGCCGCAACCACGAGACGTGGGAGATCAAGGGCGCGCCGCCAAACCTCCGCTTTCGCTACGAGTACGGCGAGCAGGAGCTGGCGGAGTGGGTGCCCCGGATCAAGGAGATGGAGCGCTCGGCGCAGCAGGTCCACGCGCTCATGAACAACAACTACTCGAACTACTCGGTCAAGAACGCGAAGCAGCTCGAACGGCTGCTCACAGCGTGGCAGAAGTAGGTCTACGGCGCGGGCTTCTGTTCGGGCACGTCGCGGCGGCGGCGCTCGCCGAGCGCGTGGTCCATCAGGCCGCCGAAAACGGGCTCGGCGAGGTGGACCGCGCGCACCGGGATGACCATCGCGTCGCGGCGGGGAAAACGCGCGGTGCGGACGATCAGGTTGGCGACCCACTCGACCGAGTAGGCGGGGCCCATGCCGCCCGAGCCGTCCTTGTGAAACTCGGTTCCGGCCGTGCTCGCCGGGTAGACGACGCACACCTTGACCCCGGTTCCCGACAGCTCGCCACGCAGGGCGTGCGAGAGCCCGACGACGGCGTGTTTGGTGGCCGAGTAGAGGGCCGAGTAAGGCGCGGCGCGGAAGCCGACGACGGACGCCACGTTGATGATCACGCCGCGGCGGCGCTCGATCATCCACGGCAGCGCGGCCTGCGTTGTCGTGATCACCCCCCTCAGGTTGGTCGCGATCATCTCGTCGATCTTCTCCTCGGGCATCTGCTGAAGACGCCCCCGCCAACCAACGCCGGCGTTGTTGACCAGGACGTCGAGGCGCTCGTGGTCGCGAATCGCCGCCGCGATGAAGGCGCGCGCCGAGGCGCGCTGGCCGACATCGAGCAGGCGGACCTTCACCTCGGGCGAGCCGAGCCGGCGGCATTTCTCGGCCACGGCGTTGAGCCGGTCCAGGCGACGGGCGCCGAGCTCGAGCCTGGCGCCGGTCCGGGCGAAGGCGATTGCCGCCGCCTCGCCGATGCCGCTCGAGGCGCCGGTGATGACCACGACCGCTCCCTTCAGCCGCATCGACCTATCATCGCCTCACAGGTATGAAGGCGCTGACCTTCCAGGCAGAGGGGGACGTCAAGGTCCAGGACGTGCCCAAACCGGCCATCAAGGACTCCGGCGACGTGCTCGTCAGGGTCACCCTTGGCGCGGTCTGTGGCTCGGACCTTCACATCCTCCACGGCCACACGCCGATGAACGCGGGCGCTGTGCTCGGCCACGAGTTCGTGGGTGTCGTCGAGGACGCCGGCCTCGAGGTCAAGCGCTTCAAGCCCGGCGACCGCGTGGTGTCGAGCTTCTTCACCTCGTGCGGCAAGTGCGCGCTGTGTCGAAAGGGCTGGTTCAACCAGTGCGTGGACAAGGCCACGTTCGGCCACGGCGAGTACTTCGGCGGGCTGGGCGGAGGACAGGCCGAGTACGTCGTGGTGCCGCTGGCCGACCATACGATGGAGCCGATCCCCCAGGGGGTCTCGGACGAGCAGGCGATCTTCGTCGGCGACATCCTGTCGACGGGTTTCTTCGGCGCCGAGCGGGCCGAGATCAAGCCCGGCGACACGGTGGCGGTCATCGGCGCCGGCCCGGTCGGGCTGATGGCGACCATGTGCGCGCAGCTGTTCGGGCCTGCTCGAGTCTTCGTCGTCGACATGGTCGACGCCCGGCTCGAAATGGCGCTTGAGCTCGGCGGTACGCCGATCAACGCGAAGGAGGTGCATCCGGTCGAGGCCATCGAGTCGCACACGGGCGGAATCGGCGCCGACTCGAGCATCGAGTGCGTCGGCCTTCTTTCGGCCGTCGACACCGCGATTCACTGCGTGCGCGGCGGCGGCACGGTCTCGATGGTGGGCGTGCCCAGCTCGGTGCTTGGCGACTTCCCCTACATGCGCATGTGGCTGAAGTCGCTCACGTTTCGTGCGGGGTGGTGCAACGTGCAGGCCTACATGCGGCCGCTGCTCGATCTGATCGCGGCGGGGCGCCTGAAGCCGGACGCGATCATCAGCCACCGCATGAAGCTCGACCAGGCCGAGGAGGCCTACCACATGTTCGACGCCCGCCAGGCCACGAAGATAGTCCTCACCCCATAGGCGGCTTCGAGTCCATCGCCAGCAGGTAGCCGCGCGCGCGCTCGGCCAGCGGGTATCGGTTCTCGAGCTCGTGGAAGGCGGCCCCGTGGTCGCTTTGCTCTAGGTGGGCCAGCTCGTGCATCAGCAGGTAGTCGATGACCCAGTCAGGAAACGCCGCCGCGCGCCTCGCGATCCGGACCGTGCCCTCCGTGAAGCTGCAGCTGCCCCACTGGTGGTGCATCTCGGCGTACCCGACCGACGTCCACCGCAGCCGGCCCTCGAAGTGGCGCCGGTTGAGCAGGCGGGCTCGCTCCATCAGCCACTCGTCCGCCCGCGGTCCCGCCTCGGCGCGCCGCCTCAGCCTGCGGCCCATCACCTCGGCCCAGCGCCGGCGCTCGGCCACCGGCATCGACGCGGGCACCAGCAGCTCGAGCACGCCGGCCCTCATGCGCGCGGTGACCGTCCGGCGCCGCTTGCGCGAGGCGACGATGCGGACCGGCGGCTCGCTCGGTTCTGAGTTCGTTTCCGGGACGTTGGGCTCCATCGGTGGCTGAGACTGCTGCCGCCGATTGTGGCAGCCCGGCGGAAAGAACGGAACGCCGCCTGTTGAGTCCACTAGGATTGCCCGCGAACCGTGCCCAGAAGCCTCGTCATCGGAAACGGCAACGTGCTCGTGGGCTTCGACGCCAACTACTCGGTCCGCGACCTCTACTTCCCGCGGGTCGGGGACGCGAACCAGACGATGGGCAACCTCTGCCGCACCGGCTTTTTCATCGACGGCAGGTTCGCCTGGTTGGAGGACCCGGCCTGGAGCCGCAAGCTCGGGTACGCCGAGGATTCGCTGGTCAGCAACGTGACCCTGACCCACCCCCAGCTCGGGATCGCGGTCAGATTCGAGGACTACGTCGACCTCGCGCGCAACTGGTTCATCCGCAACGTGGAGGTCACGTCGTCACGCGGCTTCACCACCGGTCGCGTCTTCTTCCACTACGACTGGTTCATCGAGGGGTCGGACATCGGCAACACCGTCGCGTACGACCCGCGGCATCGCGGCGTGATCGCCTACAAGGCCAACCGCTACTTCCTGGTCGGCGGCCACAGTGGACCCGACTGGGGCATCGCCACCTGGGCGAACGGCAAGAAAGGCAACGGCGCGCAGGGGACGTGGGTGGATGCCGAGGACGGGGTGCTGGGCAGGAACCCGATCGAGCAGGGGTCGGTGGACTGCACCGTCGGCTTCGAGCTCGCGCCCGCCGGTCCCAACCAGTCGAGCAGCCTCACGCACTGGGTCTGCATGGGCACGCGCCTGAGCGAGGTGACCGCTTATGGGCAGGACCTGATCATCGACCGCGGTCCGGACACCTACCGCGGGCGGACCATCACCTACTGGCAGGTCTGGTCCGAGAAGGACCACCGCCACATCGATGACCAGCTCAGCCCCGCGGTCACGGAGCTCTACCGGCGCAGCATCCTCACGGCGCGGACGCACGCCGACAACCACGGCGCGATCATCGCCGCCACCGACTTCGACATCACCAAGTTCGCCCGCGACACGTATGCATATGCGTGGCCGCGGGACGGGGCGCTGGTCGCCAACGCGCTAGACCGCGCCGGCCACGAGGACGTGACGCGGCAGTTCTTCCTCTTCTGCCAGCAGGCGCTGGTCGAGGAGGGATTCTTCCTGCACAAGTACACGCCGTACGGCCTGCCCGGCAGCTCGTGGCTTCCGTGGATCGACTCACGAGGCGTGCGCACGCTGCCCATCCAGGAGGACGAGACCGGGCTCGTGCTGTGGTCGCTCTGGCAGCACTACCACCTCCACAACAACCTGGACTTCGTGGTCGGGCTCTACACGACCCTCGTCGTCCCGGCGGCGGACTGGATGGTCTCCTACATCGACGAGCGCAATGGGCTGCCGATGCCGTCGTGGGATCTGTGGGAGGAGCGGTGGGGTGTCCACGCGTTCACCGTCGGGGCGGTCTGGGGCGGCCTCGACGCGGCGCGAAACTTCGCCGACCTCTTCGGCGACGTCGCGGCGTACGTCCGCTACCGCGATGCGGCAGACCGCCTGCGCGAGGCCACTGACAAGCACCTCTACACGCCCGACCTCGGCCGTTTCTCCCGTCGCGTCACCGTCGAGGATGACGGCACCGTCACCTTCGACATGATCCTGGACAGCGCGCTCTACGGCCTGTGGCGGTTCGGCATGTATCCCGCCGGCGATCCGCGCGTGACGGACACGATGCACGCGATCGCCGAGCAGCTCTCCAACAAGGCCGCGAGCGGTGGCATCGCCCGTTACACCGACGATTACTACTTCAAGGTCGAGGCCGACACGCGCCGCGTCCCCGGCAACCCCTGGTTCATGTGCACCCTGTGGCTCGCCCAGTGGTACATCGCGACCGCAAGGGACGTGGCCGACCTGCAGCCGGCGCGCGACATCATCGACTGGACGATCCGCCACCAGATCCCCGGCGGCTTGCTGAGCGAGCAGCTCGACCCGAACACCGGCGCGCCGCTTTCGGTTTCGCCGCTGACCTGGTCCCACGCGGAGTTCATCGTCACCGTCGACGAGTACTGCAAGAAGTCGGACGCGCTGAAGCGCAGGGCGGCGAAGGCCTCCCCGTCGGAGATCGTTAGCGCCTAGAGGGGTATGTTGCCGTGCTTGCGCGGCGGTCGTTCCACCGTCTTGCGCAGGCAGAGCTGCAGGCCGCGCACCAGCTCCCGGCGCGTCTGGCTCGGCTCGATCACGTCGTCGACGTAGCCGCGCTCCGCGGCCACGTACGGGTTGGCGAAACGAGCCGTGTATTCGGCGACCAGCTCCTTGCGGCGCCCGTCCGGGTTGGGCGCGACAGCGAGGTCGCGCTTGTAGATGATGTTCACCGCGGCCTCCGGACCCATGACGGCGATCTCGGCCGTGGGCCATGCGAGGTTCAGGTCCGCGCCCATCTGCTTGGGCGACATCACGCAGTACGCCCCGCCGTAGTCCTTGCGCGTGATCACGGTCAGCTTGGGCACCGTCGCCTCCGCGTACGCGTAGAGCAGCTTGGCGCCATGGCGGATGATCCCGCCGTGCTCCTGGTCGCGCCCGGGCAGGTAGCCGGGCACGTCGACGAAGGAGATGATCGGGATGCCGAAGGCGTCGCAGAAGCGGATGAACCGAGCCGCTTTCACCGATGCGTTGATGTCGATCGCGCCGGCCAGCACCTTCGGCTGGTTGCCGACGATCCCGACCACGTGGCCGCCGAGGCGGCCCAGCCCGACCACGATGTTCTGGGCGAAGAACGGCTGGACCTCGAAGAACTCGCGCCCGTCAAGCACGCGCGAAACCAGCTGGCGCATGTCGTACGGCTTGTTCGGCGACTCGGGCACGATGGTCTGCAGCTCGACGTCGGCGCGCTCGAGGTCATCGGTGGTCGGGACGAAGGGCGGACGCTCGCCGTTCGACGACGGGAGATAGGAGAGGAGCTTGCGCACGCCGTCCGCGCACGCCTGCTCGGTCCGCGGCAGGAAGTGCGCGACGCCCGACGTGGCGTTGTGCACGTCACCGCCGCCCAGCTCGTCAAACGTCACGGCCTCACCGGTCACGACCTTGATCACCTCGGGGCCCGTGATGAACATGTAGCCCTGGCCCGCGACGATGAAGATGAAGTCGGTGATGGCGGGCGAGTAGACGGCGCCGCCCGTGCACGGGCCGGCGATGATGCTGAGCTGCGGGATCACGCCCGACGAGCGCACGTTGCGAAGGAAGATGTCGGCGTAGCCGGCAAGCGCGACGACTCCCTCCTGGATCCGCGCACCGCCTGAGTCGTTGATGCCGATGATCGGCACGCGGTTGCGCAGCGCGAGCTCCTGCACCTTGACGATCTTCTCGGCCGTCACCTCTCCCAGCGAGCCGCCGAAGACGGTCGCGTCGTACGCGTAAACGGCGACGGGCCGGCGGTCGATCTCTCCGAAACCGACCACCACGCCATCGCCGGCGATGCGCCGCTCCTCCATGCCGAACCCGTGCGCTCGGTTCGCCGCGAAAACATCGAGCTCGACGAAGGACCCGGCGTCGAGGAGCATGTCGATCCGGTCGCGCGCGGTCGCCTTGCCCGCCGCGCGCCGCCGGTTCGCCGCCTCGGTGTCCGCGTGCAGAGCCTGGTAGCGGCGCTTGCGGTACTGGTTGATCTTCTGCTCGGACACCGTCGTGGCCGCGCGCTCCGGCGCCTCGACACCTTCGAGACTCGGCGTCGTTCTGCGCACAGGCGTGAGCGATTTGGGCTTGCGGGCGGCCATTGCGCATATCGTAGGCGCCGTGCCCGAGTCCGGCCGCGAGGGCCAGATCGACCTCGAACACGCCGTCACGCTCCGCCAGCTGAGGACCTTCAAGACCGTCGCGGACCTCAACAGCTTCAGCCTCGCGGCGCAGAAGCTGAGCCTAAGCCAGCCCTCGGTTTCGTACCAGGTGAAGGAGCTGGAGGAGACGCTCGGGCTGCCGCTGCTGGACCGGCTGGGCAAACGGGTCCAGCTGACCGAGGCGGGCACAGCGCTCTACGGCTACGCGCGGCGCACGCTCGACGTGATCGACGAGGCCGCGCTGGTGATGGAGGAGATGCGCGGCATCAAGCGCGGCAGCCTGCGCGTCGGCGCGAGCACGACGGTCGGCATCTACCTGCTGCCGGCGGCCCTCGGGGCGTTCAAGAAGCTGCACCCGGGGCTTGTGATCTCGCTCGAGATCGGCACCAGGATGCGCGTGCAGGAGCAGGTGCTGAACAACGAGCTCGACCTGGCGGTCGTCGGGCCGGCGCTGAAGGACAGCGAGCTCGAGATCATTCCTTTTCTCAGTGACGAGCTGATCGTGGTCGCGCCGGCAGGACATGCGCTGGCCGGCCGGCACGGCCTGACGCTGAAAGACCTCGTCGAGCAGCCATTCGTGATGCGCGAGCCCGCGTCGGGCAGCCGCTGGTCGCTCGAGAAGGCTGCGCGCAAGGCCGGCGCCCGGCTGAAGGTTGCCATGGAGCTCGGCTCCAACGGGGCGATCAAGCACGCCGTCGAGTCGGGCCTCGGCCTGGCCGTGCTGTCGCGCTACGCCTGCGCGCTCGAGCTCGCGAGCGGCCGCCTGGTCGAGCTGGACGTGCGGGGGTTTCCGATCCGGCGCGACTGGCACATCGTGCACCTGCGCCGCCGGCGGCTGCCCAACTCGGTGCGCGAGTTCATCGACTTCCTGAAAGACACGAGCTGGCTCTCGCGCAACGGCGCGCGCGGCGGGCGCGTGCCTACGGAGTGACCTCCGAGCGAAAGTCGCGGGCGGCCGTGACACAGGCGGCGAAGAGAATCAGTGCGGCGATCGTCCAGAGGTTTGGAAACGGCAGCAGGCAGGGCTGGCGCACCCACATCAGCAAGCCCGCGGCGATCCACGCGACCCGCATCGAGCGGCCGCCGCGGATTGCGACCACCGTCACCATCAGCACGAGCGGCAGAAGCGGCAGGTATTGGTACGGATTGATCTCCCCCGGCAGGATCGCCCCGAGCGCGAGACCGAGCGCCGCGCCATAGGCAGGGTTCCAGCCGCTGGCCCGCGCGGCCGCGATCGCCGCGACGACGACGGTGATCAGCGTGATCGCCGTGAGGACAGAGGCGAGGGTCGCGAGATGGAGCGGCGACTGGAGCGTCGTGATCCCGCCGCTGCCATTGATGATCGGATACGGGTCGCCGCCGATGGACCGGCCGAACAGGGTCGCGACCGAGGTCTGCGCGCAGTCGGGATTGGGAGCCCGCAGCGAAGGGATGAGAACGGCGGTCACGTAGCTCCACGCCCCGCCGAAGCCGAGCGGGATGCAGGCGATGATCGTGATGAGCGCGCCGATCCCCAAGGCTGCGGCGAGGAACGGCCGCCACCTCGCGCGAGCCCCGAGCACCATCAGCACGGGATAGAACTTCAGCGACGCGGCCGCGGCGGCGAGTCCGCCCGCGAGCGCGGGCCGGCCGCGGATGGTCACGATGCCGCCGCACGCGAGCAGGAGCACGAAGCCTCCGATCTGACCCGCGTTGACCTCGGCGAAGAGCGGCGGCGTGTACAGCGCGATGGCCCAGAAGACCGCGCGCTCCAGCGGTGCCCGCGTCAGGCGGCGCTCGACGATCAGCAGCGCGGCCACGGCCGCCAGCGCGTCGACCAGCGTGAAGGCCGGCACCTGCCACGAGCCGGGGAGGAGCGAGAACGGCGCGCCCAGCATGGCGACGGCGGGCGGGCGGATGAGGCCGATGATCGGCACAAACCCGGTCTGCGCGAGGTGGCGCGCGGTCTCGGAGTAGATGGCGCCTGGGTCGTGGAGCCACCGCCCACCGGCCTGCACCACCGAGAACGCGTCTGGCCGCTGGGCCGTGAAGAGGTTGCCCCAGATGTCGCGCACCAGGAAGACCGCGGCGATGCCCCACCACAGCAGCGGCCGGGCGAGGACTCGCCGGATCAGGGGCGGCACGGAGGCATGGTAGTCAGGCGGCGGAGAAATCCCGCGGCGTGACGCCGATCCGGCCGAGCGACGTGAAGTCCGGCCGCGGGTCCTGGTGCACGAGGCTGACCACGCTGTCGCTTCGGTAGCCAAGCCGCACGTGGGCCGTCTCGGCTGCTTTCAGGCCGAGCCAGACCACCCGCCACGGAACGCCCACGAAACGGGGCTTGAGGCCCTGGCGCCGCGCCAGCTCGGCCACCAGTGCGCGCATCGGCCAGCAGCGCGGCGAGGCGGCCACGATCGGTTCGTTCGGCCGGTCCCCGGCTTCCTCGCTCAGCCGGCTGACCACCGTGAAGAGGTCGTCGATGTGGACCAGGTACTGGCAGTGAGAGCCGCCATCGATCAGGGGTACCAACGAGCCGCGGGCGCTCCTGATCAGGCTGCCGAACATGCCGCCTTCCGGCGCGCCAGGGTCCATCCAGACGAGCCCGGGCCGAACCACGGCCCCATCCACGGCGAGCGCTGCCTGCTCGATCTCGAGCTTGGCCCGACCGTAGAGCGAACGGCAGCCCGGAAAGGCACTGATCGAAGACAGCACGACGATCCTGTGAACTCCGCCCTCCCGCGCGGCGGAGAGCAGCTTGCGCGAGCCCTCCACGTTGACGCGCCGGATGTCGGTCCACGTGACCGGGGCGAAGTCGTAGGCGGCGTGGACCAGGGCGTCCATGCGGCGCGAGCGGAACAGCTCGGGGTCGACCTCTTCGCCCAGGCGAAACCGCACCGCGTCGCCACCCGCCCGCGTCAGCCTCGTCACGGTCCATCCGGCGCGCTCGAAGCGGGCCGCGAGCGCCGTCCCGACGTAGCCCGAAGCGCCGGTGATGGCGACCCGCCGCGGATCCGGTCCGGTCATGCCACCGCGGCGGAGCCGATGCGATGCGCGTTGGCCATGACGCTCAGCGTGATCGTGGTCGCCGGGAGGTTGGGGAAGACGCTGGCGTCGACCACGTGGACTCGGGTGAAGCCGCGCGGGCGGCCGAGCGCGTCCGTCTCGAGCGGCCCGGGCTCGCCACGCATGGGGAACGTGCCGCCGGTGTGAAAGCCGCGGCCGGGCTTGCCGACCCGAAGCGCGGCGGTGAGCGGGATGGCTCGGATCGAGCTGCGCTCCGACCAGAGCCGTCGCCCGAGCGCCGAGAGCGCCTTTGACGTGCGCGGATTGCCTGCGACGGCGAGGTCGAGGCGGCCGTCTTCGCGCAGCGTGAGGTCGATTCCGGGCGACTGGTCCGAGTGGAGGTACCCCTGGATCAGCAGCGTGCGGCCGACCAGGGCGCGGTCGGCGACACCGCCGAGCACGCGGTCGAATGGGCCGAGCAGCTGGCTGAACTGCCGCTCGAACAGCTCGTTGTAGGTGTAGATCTGGAGGTGCGAAACGTGCGGCCCGACCGCGGGGTCGAGCACCTCGACGAAGACCTGCGCGAGCGTGTGCAGAGGCTCGCGCGCGGCCGCCTTCTGATTTCGATAGCGCAGCAGCGGGAGCAGGAAGTAGCAGTTGTCGGCGGCGCGCACCGTCTTGCCCTGGGCCCCGAGCGAGGCGAGCACGATCCGCGCGGTGGAGAACACTCCACACGCGACGAAGACACCGTCCGCGTGCACGCTTTCAAGCGCATCCCCGTCGAGGCCGCGCACGGCCACCTCCGCGCCCGCGTCGCCCTCCGACACGCGCTCGACGACGACGCCCGGCCGGTAGGTGAACCTCGAATCGGCCAGCAGCGCGTCGAGCGTGCGCGCCGAGCTGTAGATGTACCCGTAGGGGCAGCCGTACATGCACAGGCCGCAGTAGACGCAGCCGGGCCGGCCGCCGGACGCGGCCTGCACGGCGAGGCGCGATGCCCCGAAGCGAACGCCGTGCGCCTGCAGCCTCGCGTGCGCCCGCTCGAGATCGTCCAGCAGGGCCGCCGCCTGGCTGCTGCTCCGGAGCGTTCCAGGGTCGTCGTGGAACAGGGGGAACGCTGTCTCCAGCCTGTCGCTCCTCGCCGCGAAGGGCATCAGCCGGAGGACCGCCCTGTAGTGCGGCTCGAGGTCACCGGCCGAGATCGGCCAGCCGTCCAGCTCCTCGGCGCGAAACGGCATCACGCTCGCGCCCCAGACGTTGCTGAGGCCACCGCGCGCAAACGAGGGCTTGCCCTCGACCCCGTCGCGCGCGATGCGTTCGCCGGCCGGCTCGCGATATGGAAAGGACGAGCCGTACGCGAGCTTCAAGGGGATGCCCCCCGCGCCGACCTCGACACCCTCGCGGAGAAATGAGGTTGAGCCGGGTCCCCACTGCGCGGCGGGCCGTGAGCGCAGCCCGGTGACGCGCGCCTGCCTTTCCGGTTCGAGCTCGAGACCCGCGTCGAGCATGGTCACGGTGGCGCCTCCCTGGACGAGCGCGTGCGCGCATGCGACACCGGCTGGACCAGACCCGACGACCACAAACATCGAGATGCGGCTGGGAGTGTACGTCCTCGGTCGGCGATCGGCCCTGTGCCAGAATCAGCTTCTCGACGCATTTCAGGGGGATCGGAGGGGGACATGATTGGGGGGAAATCAAATGCCGCTCAACGGTGACGTCAGCTTTACGTGGGTCGGTCACGGGACCTGGAAGGCCCGCAGCGCGAAGGGAAAGGAAATCATCATCGACCCCTGGGTCATGAACAACCCGGCCGCGCCCGAGAACCTGAAGAAGGTCGATCGCTGCGACCTGATGCTCATCACGCACGGGCACTTCGACCACATCCATGACGCGCTCGAGATCGCGCGCAGGACGAAGCCGGCGATCGTATGCAACCACGAGATCGGCCAGTGGCTCGGCTCCAAGGGCATCCCCGCCGACACGATCGTCGCGGGCAACCAGGGCGGAGCGCTGGAGGCGGCCGGCATCAGCGTCACGCTCGTGCACGCCGAGCACTCGTGCGGCATCTCCGACGACAACGGCATCGTCTACGGCGGCGACGCCTGCGGCCTGGTGATCGAGTTCGAGAACGGCTTCACCGTCTACTTCGCGGGCGACACCGACGTGTTCGGCGACATGGCGCTGATCGCCGAGCTGAGCAAGTTCGACGTCGCGTTCCTGCCGATCGGAGGCTGGTTCACGATGGGCCCCGAGCGCGCCGCCAAGGCGGTGTCGCTGCTGGGAGTCAAGACGGTGGTGCCGATGCACTTCGCCACCTTCCCGATCCTGACCGGGCGCCCGAGCGCACTCCAGGAGCTGGTCGGGCACGGCGTCAAGGTGCTCGACATCAAACCCGGCGACACCGTCTAGGAGGCTCCCTCCCGCTCCCCGGCATCGATGTGGCGGCCCGCCACGCGCTCAGCAGGGCGGGAGTCGTCATTCGGCGGCAGCCGAGCGGCCCGGAGCAGAGGGAGCCGCGAAGGTTCCCTCTGCTAGCCAGGCTCGAATGCGGGCCGGAGGCTCTAAGCTCCGTCCCCGGAAGCCAATGCGAGACATCATCGGGGCGCCGGCCGGCTGGCTGGCGCGCGCGATCCGGTCCAAGAAGGTCTCCTCGCTCGAGGTGGTCCGCGCGCACCTGGAGCACATCCACACCGTCAACCCGCGGCTGAACGCCGTCGTCTTCGCCACCGCGGAAAGCGCGATCAAGGAGGCGCGGGCCGCTGACCGCCACAACAAGCGCCGGAGCGCGCTGGGCCCCCTTCAC
>Ga0209580_10000926_pt1 | contig 14260 bp, 10 predicted proteins | sample Coa_R1_5_FD_187153 | JGI IMG/M metagenome (GOLD analysis project Ga0209580, IMG submission 187153) | Surface soil microbial communities from Centralia Pennsylvania, which are recovering from an underground coalmine fire - Coalmine... | ecosystem: Environmental > Terrestrial > Soil >...
ATTGAAGCTGAAGGTTGAAGCGGTGTAGCCGCGCCGCCTGGCCTCGGTGGATTCGGCGAACAGCGTGCGAATCGCATCATAAAAGCCGATGTAAGTAGCCGGATTGGAGCGCGAAGACCGGCCGATGGGAGATTGGTCAATGTCCACCACGTCGTGGATGTGCTCGTCGCCGGTGAGCTTGTCATGATCGCCGGCCAACACCCGGCTGTCGTACTTCAGCGAAAACAGGCGCTTGTGGATGATTTCGTGGATGAGCGAGCTTTTTCCCGAGCCGGAGGCACCGGTCACGCACACGAACTGTTCCAGTGGGATCTCCACACGAATATTCTTGAGGTTGTTTTGCCGGGCACCGTGGACAACGAGCCTCTTGCCGCTCGCCGGACGGCGCTCCTTCGGAACGGCAATGCTCTTTTTGCCGCTCAGGAACTGGCCTGTTAGCGAGCGGTTGTTTTTCAGGATCTCCTTAAGCGGTCCCGCCGCGACGATCTTGCCGCCGTGAACGCCGGGGCCGGGGCCGATTTCCAGGATGTGGTCCGCCGCTCGGATGGTGTCGGCGTCGTGCTCGACCACGATCACGGTATTGCCCAGATCGCGCAGCCGCTTGAGTGTCTCGATCATTTTCACGTTGTCTTTGGGATGCAGCCCGATGCTCGGCTCGTCGAGCACGTACAGCATGCCCATCAGGCCGGAGCCGATCTGCGACGACAGACGAATGCGCTGCGATTCGCCACCGGAGAGTGTCGCGGAGCGGCGATTGAGATTGAGATAGTCGAGGCCGATGGCGATCAGGAGTTCGAGCCGCGTGGTAACTTCGCGGATGATCGTCTCGGCAATGGCGCGCTGTCTGGGCGTGGGTATAATCGATTTCAAGAAATCGAGCAGGTCCTTCAGATGCATTTCGCCGATCTCGTACAAATTGCGCTCGGCGATGGTGACGAGCCGGCGGGCGCGCTTCAGTCGGGCGCCGCCGCATTCCGGGCAGTCATATTCGACCATCACCTTCTTGAGATACTCGTCCATGCCGGCGTTCGACGTGCCCTGCTTGCGATACTGGCGATAATGATGTTCGAGGTGATGGACGATGCCATTGAAATTCATCTTCTTGCCTGCATGCTGCTGGCCGAACTTCGCCTTGGGGGGCAACTTGATTTCAAACTGCTCGCCGTTTGTTCCATGCAGCAGGACCTGCACATGCCTTTCCGGCAAGTTTTGAAACGGCGTATCCAGACTGATTCCATAATGGGCCGCGATGCTGTAGAGCAACCGGCCGCCCCAGCTATCGGGACTGTTGCCGAGAGCGGCATTGACGAATGCCCCTTCATTCAAGCTTCGCCTTGGATCGGGTACCAGGAGCGTTGGGTGCACGCGCATCGCCGTGCCAATGCCCGCACAGGTGGGGCAGGCGCCGGCGGGGTCGTTGAAGGTGAATTGGTACTGCTCCATCACGCTGGAGACGAGTCGATGCTTTGCGCAGCCAAAGCCGTGATAAAACTTCTTGTGTTCGCGGCCCAGCGTTTTCGGTTTGACGATGTGAAAGCCCAGCAATCCGTCGCCGAGCTTCAGTCCGTGCTCGAGCGAAGTGACGACCTGCTGGTCGATCCCCGGAGCGACAACGAACGAATCGATTATTGCCTCTACGGCGTGTTCGTCAGTCTCGTCGAGCTCGATGTGCTCGCCCAGATCGCGTGGTTTGCCGTCGATCCGTGCCCGACGATAGCCGTTAACGCGTATTTGCTCGAACAGATACTCGTAGTCTTCGCCATGTATCTTGTAAACCGGCGCCCGCACTTCGACTTCTGTGCCTTTCGGCAGGGAGAGCATGTGCTCCATCATCTGATGCGGCGTGCGAATGACGAGGGCTTCGCCGCACAACGGGCAGTGCGGCGTACCCATGGTGGCGAACAACATGCGCAGATAGTCGGAAATGTCGGTCATGGTGCCGACCGTCGAGCGCGGATTGGAGCCGACGGTTTTTTGGTCGATCGACACCACCGGCGACAAGCCGTTGACGAAATCGACATCCGGTTTCTTGAGCTGGCCGACGAAGCGCTTGGCAAACGTCGACATGGATGCCAGCAACCGCCGCTGGCCTTCGGCATAAATCGTGTCGAAGGCGAGCGACGACTTGCCCGAGCCGCTCACGCCGGTGACCACGATCAACTGGTCGCGCGGAATCTCCACGTCGACGTTTTGCAGGTTGTTTTCCCGCGCTCCGCGGACTTGAATGGTCGTTCGCATGTTAGACGTCGAGGAAAAAGGCTGGTTCTTCGACCCGTTCGGTGCTGCGCTTAGTGAGCTTGAACGGTGCGGACAGTTTTTGCAGCCGGCCTTTGTGCTCCAGCCATTCACATGCCGATTCCAAATGCCACGGATGCAGCTGCGAGAACGCGAAATGATCGCTGATTTCCGACAGCGGAACGAGCCGGCTTTGCTTGTTGAGATAAGCGAGTAGCGGCTTCAGGTGTGCCTGGTAATGCTTGTCGAGGTACCCGTCAATCGCGTCGAGCGCCTTCTCCAGCACGCGCCGATTTTTGCGCTTGGCCAACACATCCAGATAGATGGTCTTAAAGAGGGCCGGGTTTCCTTCTATGGCCCGGTAAATGACGTCCTGTTCCCAAATCTGCCCGCGCCGAATGATCTCGGTATGGGCGATGCTGTGCGCGGCTCCTAGAATCTCCTGCGCTGCCAACTCCAGGTCGCGTTTGAAATCCAGGCGCTTGCGGGCATGCCGGTGAGCGTGAATGGTCCACGTCGAGAACGTAAGTAGCTCGCGCTCCTGGTCTTTCGTAGCTACACTGTTGGCTTTCTTGAACCAGCTTTCAATCGACGCGTCCTTGCTGTAGACGATCTCCCGCACCGCAAAGAAATTGCAGGAAAAGGCAGTGCGCGACGCTCCTTCCACCATCTTCTTGAAGCGGCTGCGCGGTATCACTTCCGCATGAATGTTGATGCCGTTTTCCACGAGAATGCGGAAGACACGCTCATCATTGCCGTCGCTCGGCAACCGCCGGCTCACGCCGTCGGCTTCAATGATCCACAGCCCGAGCGACTCGCGCTGCCAGATCGTTTCCTTCGACAGGCTTCCTACCAGTACGACGGCAAGTACGTAGCGATCCTCCGTGATGTGTTCGATGAATTGATTGAGCGCCAAATTGAATCGGTCGATTTTGTGATCGTCATCTTCATGAGCCATCGCCTTTGCCTCTGCTTGGAGATCAACGGTTCGAGTCAATATTCTAGTCAACCATCTGGGCAACGTGATGGTTGTCCGCATTCAATTGGGCACGTACTTGAGTTTCGGCAAGACAACATCGAGCCAGCTTAATGTTCTGTGGATCCGACCCTCGATGCAAGAGGTCATTGACAGAATCAGGAAACAACGCTTTCATCGGAATTGCTGCCGATCCGCTCGCCCCTCACCCTATCGAAATCTTGGTGCGTGTGTGCTCTTTCCTCTTGCTGTAGGTGGTTTGCAAAGCATCCCCAAGGGGAGAACCGAATCCCGCCGATTCTCCCCGGCATCGGGCCGATTGCTCTCGTCCAAACGAATCCTTTAACTTTGTGAGCCGAAAAAATGCTTATTCGGTTTCTACCGCGCTGACAGGATGCGGCTCATATCGGGAGAGATTGCGATGTCTTCGTCGCCTATGCTAAAGGAGACTGGAGGCATCGAAAAGCAGGGGAACTCGAATCCCTTCGAATCCCCCTGCATCGGCCGCATCCAAACTCGAAAACCGTTAGCCGAAGAACATGAAAAGCTGACCATTCTTGAAATGCCCTTCCAGGATGCTCATGCCGTTCACCGACACATATCCAAAGTCGTGCACGTTACTTTGAATTAGGTTCCAGCCGTTCCCGATGGAGTCATAGAGATAGCCTCCCGTGCTTAGCAGGTCGATATGATTCACGCCGTACATCGATCCTACCGCGATGGACTGCACACCGGAGATTTGATTTCCCCAGGCGCTACCATCATAAGACTTCATTATCCCACTGGTGGAGAGATCGAACATGAAGTTCCGGCCGTTGAGGTTAGTCATGGCGAACGATTGGATGCCGGTGCCTTCCGGGATCCAGCCACTACCGTACGAACCTTGCAACGCCCCGTTGCTGAGGAGGTCGAAGATGTAATTCACGCCGTTTAGGTTGGTCACGTCGAACGATTTCACGCTGCTGCCTTGGTAGTACGTGTTGGTGCCGTCATAGGACCACAGCGTGTTCGTGCTCTTGAGATAAAACAAATCGTTCACGCCATTCAGGCTGGTCATGGCGACTGATTGCACGCCGTTGTCCTGCGGGAGCCAGCCACTGCCGTACGAAAGGTTCAACGCACCAGCGCCGGTGAGCTCGAACTCGTAGTTCCGGCCGTGCAGGCTGCCGACACCGAAGGATTGCACGCCGTAGTCCTGGGGAGTCCAGTGGCTGCCGGTAGAAGCTTTCAGCGTTCCATCACTGGTCAGATCGAGCAGACAGTTCCTGGCATTCAGTGAGGTCACTGCGAACGATTGGACGTCGTAGTCGATGGCATGCCACCCATCACCCATCGAGTCGTATAGCGTCCCGTTTTTGAGTTCCACGATGTAGTTCCTGCCATCCAAGGCGGTCGTCGCAAAGGATTTCACCCAGGTGTCGATGGTCACCCACGGGCCGGAGCCGGCGTTTTCTTTGAGCGTGCCGTTGCTCGTCAGGTCGAAGACATAACCGGTGCCGTTCAAGCTGCCCAAGGCAAAGGAGCGCACGTTGGAGTCCACGGGGATCATCCCGCCCTGACCCAGGACCCTTAAGGATCCATAGCTGTTCAGGTCGTAGACGACGTCCTGGCCGTATTCTTTGCCAGTGGCGAAGGATTGCACTCCGGTGTCCAGCAAGGACCAGTTAGTGCCGTCATATTTATAGAATGCACCGCCCGCCGTGAGGTCGAACAGATTGTCTTGGTAATTCACCTTGGCGACCGCCATCGATTGCACATGGGAGTCCACGTTGTGCCAGCTAAAGCCATCTGTTCTCCGCAGCGTTCCCGCACTGTTGAGGTAAAAGACATAGTTCGAACCGTTCAGCGTTGCGGTATCGAAGGTTTTTACGTTGGAGTCGATGGCGAACCAGGATTTATTGGGGCCGGCGGTGTCCCAGAGAGTTCCGTCACTGGTCAGGGCGAAGGCGTAGTTGGTACCGCTCAGCGTCGCAAACTTCAGCGAGACAGTGTTGTCGGGCGCCAGCAAGTTGTTGTTGAGGTTATTGGACCACAATTTCTGCACGGCGTAGCCGCCCAGGTAGCCGACCGCGCTTCCATCGTCTGCCACCGTGTTTTGGGTGATGTCTCCGATCTCCTGCCCAGAGGTTGCGCTATTGGTGTTGTAGTCCCGCCAACCCATGTTGGTGTCCGTGTCTGTGACGGCCTCGGCCAATTCGTGCGACGTTGTAATGGTAACGTCCTGGAAATTCGTGAAATTGCCCCCGGTGCCCAAGGGCCACAAGCCGGGGTAGCCGGTCGGGTCAACAATAACCGCGTAAGCATAGTGGTTGCCATTATCGTCGGTAGCCTGGTTGTGATAACCGGTGAAGTCTTTGACACTGGTGAGAATATTTCCGTTTTGGTCAGGGTGGTCCGAGTCGGTCACCACCACGTTGGGGGCCATGTACACGACATACAGGCTGTTGGCATCCGGTCTTTGCAAGTTACCGTTCGCAAACTCGCCGTTGATCATCGCCGTGATGTCGGTGTCGTCGATCGTGGTATAGGTGCTGCCATTGATCTGAGTCGAATGCGTGTTCCAGCCGTTCTGCGTGATTTCCGAGCCCACAAAGGAACCTCGGCCGATTGTCTGGAATCCTGTGCCATATTCGGAAAGCTGGTCGAGGTACGAACCGCTGGCGAGTTGACCCGCGAAATCGTCAAGCTGGCCGGCTTCGGACTGATAGGTGCTGCCGTCGCTCCAATTCGGCCCGAAGTAAACGTTGGTGACCTCCACGTTGCTTAGCACGGAGCCGTCGTGGTAGGTCAGCCCTGTCGGGACCAAACGGCTTTCGAGAGTTTCCACCGACAACGATAGGCGTTTCTGCCGCATGGGTGCGGCCTTGCGGGATTTGAACATGCTGCTGAAGAGGTTTTTCACAGAAGTCTCCTTGGCTGCACCGGGCAGCGGGTTGGGGATGTTTCAGGCCGGGCGATTTACTTCGCTTCACCCTCTTGATCTCCGTTGCCGGACAAAACGCACAAAGCAATCGCATTTTTTTGGCAGCATTAAGAACGCCCCTACAATGGGCGTAACGTTTCTGCCCTACCTGCGCTAGAGTTTTCATGAGTGAAGAAGACAATTTTCTCGACCTCATCAACCGGCTTCGCGCCGGCGACGACCAGGCTGCCGAAGAACTGGTGCGCCAGTACGAGCCGCTCATTCGTCGGGAAGTTCGCTTTCAACTGCGCGATCAGCGACTGCGCCGGCTGTTTGATTCCATGGACTTTTGCCAGTCGGTGCTCGGGAGTTTTTTTGTGCGTGCGGCAACTGGCCAATATGACCTGCAACAACCTCAGGACCTGGTGGGACTGCTCGTGACCATGGCCCGCAACAAGGTGGCGACGCAGGCCCGCAATCAATACCGACTGCGGCGCGATGTGCGCCAAGCCGCGGATGTGGGCGCTCTGGAGGTCATTGCAGGCAACGATCCGACACCCAGCCGGCAAGTGACCCAGCGCGAATTATTGGAGCAAGTTCACGACCGGCTAAGCGGCGAAGAACTTCAGTTGGTGGAGTTGCGGCGAGAGGGGCTCGCATGGGCCGAAATCGCGGCCCAATTGGGGGGCCAGGCCCAGGCCCGCCGCATGCAACTGGCCCGCGCCGTCGAGCGGGTTATGCAAGAACTCGGCCTGGAAGAAAGCGATGCTTGATTCAACCGGTCACTCTGGCGATAGCCCGGCCGAGGCGCTCCAGCGATTGTGGGAACAGGGACAGCAACCCAGCTTGCAGGAATTCCTGGCCTCGGTGGGAGAACTTCCGCTCGACCAGCTTGCCGAAGTTCTGCACGTCGATCAGCAGCAGCGCTGGCTCAAAGGCAACCCAATTTATGCCGAGTCGTATTTCCACGACTTTCCAGCTCTGCGCGACGACCCGGATTTGGCCGTGGATCTGATCTATCATGAGTTTCTGCTGTGTGAAAAGAGTGGCGACCATCCGGATGCCGAAAGTTTCGAGCGCCGGTTCCCGATGTATGCCAAAACGCTGGCGCAGCAGATTGCTTTGCACCGGTCGCTCAAGCCGCAAGAGCCGACATGGACGCGGAAGCAATTAACGGGAGCGGCACCCGATGGCGTTCCCGCGGCGCCACGATTACCGGAGCAATTTGGGCGCTACCGCATCGAACGCCTCATCGGCCAGGGCGGAATGGGCGCGGTGTACCTGGCGCACGATACACAGCTTGATCGAGTCGTGGCCCTGAAGGTGCCGCACTTCGATCAGCGCAATGATCGCGAACTGATCGAACGATTCTATCGCGAGGCGCGCATTGCCGGGACCTTTCACCATCCTGACCTCTGTCCCATTTACGACGTCGGCCGGATCGACGACATCGACTACCTGACCATGCCGTTGTTGAATGGCGAATCGTTGCAGGCCTTGCTGCAACGGAGCGGCAGGCTGCCGCCGCTTGTAGCCGTGCGCTTGGCGGTACGGGTTGCGCGGGCGATCGAATTCGCTCACCAGGCAGGAGTGGTCCACCGCGATTTGAAACCGTCGAATATTATGGTCCTGCCGGGAGAGCATCCGGTGGTGATGGATTTTGGCCTGGCGCGGCGCGAACGATCTGCTGATCCGACCATCACGTCTCCGGGCACGGTTGTGGGCACCGTCGGGTACATGCCGCCCGAGCAGATGAATAGCAAGGCCGGCCTGGCGGGCCCGGCCGGCGACATCTATAGCCTGGGTGCCGTCCTGTACCAGATGCTCGCGGGCCGCGCGCCGTTTATCGGCTCGCTTGAAGACGTGCTGCGCGACGCTCGAACAAAGCCACCCCCGTCACTCCCTGCCTTATCGCCGGATGTCGATTCGCGATTGGAATCCATCTGCTTGCGCGCTTTGGCCAAGGATCCGAATCAGCGCTATGGTTCCGCAGCCGAATTGGCCGCCGAATTGGAAAAGTGGCAATGCGACCACGCGAAAAACAAGGAATCCGCGACCCGCGTGACCGTGGTCACGCCCACGCCCGCGTCTGCCCATCTGAGTTTTGCGCGCCACCGCCGGCTCTGGATTGGCGGTGTAACTGCTGCAATTGTCTTCGCCGTTCTTTGTGGGTTAGTCATTGTGTATAAACCGTTTGCCCACCCGATTGCCCGCCCACCCGCCGATCCGCTGCCAGCTAGCAGCCGCTGGGAAGGCGCCTTCAAATTCCGCCCGCCGCATCAAGACATCACGGGCGCCGTGGTGCTCAACATCCAGTCGCGTGAAGGCGACCGGTTTGTGGCAATCTACGCCACGGAAAACGGCCAATGGCAATATGAAGGCATCGGCCAGATCCATGAAAGCGAAATTACCCTGGAATTCACGCGCATCATTCACGAGGCCGAACCACGCCGCATCGTGGGCATCGCCAAGGTCACCGGACGCGTTCATGGCGACCGCATGGAATTGCTGTATCAGGATGAGGACTCCGTTGCTGACATGACGCTTTGGCGTACCAATTAGAATCCTGGTTTCTTAACAGCCACTTTTCAGGCTCGGTCCGAACATCAGCTCCAAACTTTCGAGCCAAGGCCTCGCATCCTGCTTTCCGGCTGGTCCTGCCATCCCTTACGGCGCGGGATGCTTCGCCGGCCGCCCATTCAGAATCTCCACCAGGTCACGGACCACCCAGCTCATGTTCTCGACCGCCGTGTGCGTGCGGGCGGCCATGTGCGGGGTGAGCAGAACGTTGTCGAGGCCAAGCAACGGATAGTCGCTCGGGGGCGGTTCGGGGTCGAACACGTCCAGGGCGGCTCCCGCGATCTTACCGGCACGGAGCGCGGCGGCGAGCGCGGCAGCGTCCAGCACTTCGCCGCGGCTAGTGTTGATCAGGATCGTCGTCGGCTTCATGAGCGCCAGCTCGGGCGCGCCGACCAGGTGTTCGTTGCCCGGCCTCATGTCCACGTGCAGCGTGACGAGGTCGGCCTCGCGGAAGAGCGTCGGCTTCTCCACGGCCGTTGCGGCGAAGGTCAGCTCCCTCCGCACGTCGAGCAGGTCGTGGTAGATCACCCGCGCGCCGAACCCGACGGCGGCAATCTGCCCGACGCGCCGGCCCACCCGGCCCATCCCCAGGATGCCGAGCGTCTGTTCGTTCAGTTGCGAACCGCGGAGCGTGTCGCGCACGCGCTTGAACTCGGCCGGCTCGTAGGCGCGGTCCCGGAAGAATCCCCACGGCCGCAAAAGCTGCAGCGCGAAGCCGATGACGAATTCGGCGACTGCTTGCGTGTTCGCATCCGGTGTATAGACAACCTCGACGCCGCGGGCGCGGCAGGCCGCCACATCGATGTTCTCCAGGCCCACGCCGCCCCGACCGACGACGCGCAGGCTCGAGCAGCGGGCCAGCAGGGCCGCGTTCACCTTGGTGTAGGTGCGCACCATCAGCCCCTCCGCGTCCGGCAGTGTGGCGTCAAACTCGGGCTTGCCTGGGCCGGCTTCGACGACCCGGGCGCGCTCCTTCAGCCACGCGAGCGGGGCTGTAGCACAGTCTTCGGTGATCAGGACGAGCGGCAGCTCGGGCATGCTGCCCGTTATAGCGAAAGAGTCACCCGCCGTGGATGAACCGCGCCGGCGGGGCTGGCTCGTTCGTCGCCTCCGATTGCGCGCCCTGGCGGAATACTGCGACGGCAACCGCCGCGCTGTGGGCGAACTTGCATTACCTCTCGTGCGGTTCCGGTGTCGGGATGCCGCGGAAGCCATAGTGAGTAAGGCTTTTCGGCACAAAGGAACGAAATCCGACCGCAATCGTCGTTCGTCTACATTGTGGGCAATCAGACATCATCTCTTTGGAGAAATCACGATGAAAAGATCAGTCGTCGTCGTTGCCGGCTTCCTTATCTTTGCCTTGTGCTCAATGGCCCATGCGGAATATTCGGTTTGGAACACCGGGATGTGGCCAAATAGCTGGCCAAAGGAATTGGAACCTTTGCGAAAGCAAGCTCGTACCTTTGAGGGTCCGGTGGTGCTCAATCAACACTACGCAATCCGCTTCACCAAACGGGACGAGTTCGAGTCAGCCTGGCCGTACATCGTACAAGTAAAAAGCAAAGGAGCGTCTCTTCGTTTGGTGCACGGGCCGAACTTTTTCCTCGGCGACGGCGTCAAAGCCGGCGTCGTGATCCACAGTCCTCCCCGCGGGCAGGACGATAAACCGACGTATATTGAGTTGGTTGTTGACGGCGAGATCATTGACTTAAACCGCATAGCGCTGCCACCCGACACAACGATTATTGACGAGCGATTCAAAGACGAGACGAAAAAACAGCGATAAAACGACCGCGCCCAATCGCCAGACGATTGGGCGCGGTCTGATTCTACTTCACTTCATCTTCTGCTATCCACTAGCTCTTTACTCGAATTGATTTGCTACAATTGCCATCGGCCTGGCCGTGTGTAAGGCGGGGGTGATGCGGCTGGACATCGCTAGGGTATGGTGACCGCCTAGCCTTGCCGGTTGCTGTCTCACGCACCGCTCGTGCTGTACGCATACAATCCGGCCCATAACTCCGTCTGCCACGGCAGCACAGTGATTTGCTGGCCGTGGCGTTTTCCCTTATGTCGGCGCGCGAAATGATTGGCCCAAAACGACAGGAGTGAATTTGATGTTCCGGAAGAAATGTGACGAGTGTAAGAAGGTGGCTTGGTTTTGGCAATCCGGATGGCACTACGAGACTCTGGCGGAAGCCGAACGACGGGAATCGCGAAATCCCTACATGATGCAGTTGAAAGCAAAGTACCAAAACTCGGACACTCCCTGGAAAGCGACCCGTCAGAACCTTTGTCCAGATTGCCTCAACAAAGCGCGGGGCTATATCCTTGCGACCAAATCTTGTAGCTGTTGCAAATGCGGCAAGAGTGTTACTCCTCAAGTTCCAAAGGGCTTTGCTTGGTACGATGCCGAGCTGGCTGGATGGTGTTGCACCGCATGCAAGGCGGTCAGTTGCGGGGAATGTGCGACAGCAAAGGTTCAAGAATTGAAGGCCAAGTACCGTGCACATGGAGCCGGGTTGAAAGTGGCCATCGATTCAGACCCTATGGCGATAGTTGGGACGGGCGAAGTCGCCCCACGGTGCCCAAAGTGCAATAAGCAGCAAATGTTGATGTACGGCAAGGCGCCGAGCTAATACACAACCCCGCCCGCCGCTTGGCTGCCCCACGGTGTCGGGATGCCACACAAGCCGGACCCGCCTATAGGGAAAAAAAGGAAAAAGAAAGAAAAAGGGGGCAGCGCGAATTATTCTGTGATTTCTTAGAGATGGAACACAGCGTACCCCACCTGCCCCCAGTCGCCGCCGCCGTCGCCGGCCGCCAACTGTTAGCGTGCACTCGGCAATCAGAAGAAAGCAACGGTTTCTGCCGCCGTAATTTGCACCACGGAATCAGGAACGCCCCCGACAGCCGATACGGAATCAGGAATGGCCGCGATAGCGAGGATTTCTTTACGCGGGCGGGCGGTAAGCCGATCACTATTTTCGAAGGTCAGCAACCTTCCAAGTTCGGACAGTTGGAAACAAGTTGAACATCACGGGACGACCGTCTTTGTCTGCTTGTTCGCTGATGCCTCGGTGGTCGTAGATGACGTCGAACGACTTGCTGTCCGCGGCCCAATGCATATCGCCCGAAGTCTCGTGTGGCACCGTCGCCACGACGGCGCCGGCGGCCACGTCGATCAGGATCAGTTTTGGTGATATCCCCGGGAACAGGCTGAGCGCCATCAGCTTGCCGTCCGGAGAGAATCGCAGGTGTGCCCCCGGAGCGTCGTGCGGCACCGGTATTTTGTGTTTCAGCTTGCCCGTTTCCGTGTCCCAAAGCAAGGCCTGGCCCGCACTGTCGTACACGGCCAGGAGCGACCCGCCGCCGGAAAGACCAATCGCGTAAGCGAATTCGCGCAGGTGCGGCTCGTATTCACGCCGGATTTCGCCTGTAAGCGCGTTCCGCTCCACGATTTTCGACGCCGACTCGCCTTGGGGGTATCGAAGCACAACCCGTTTCCCATCCGCGGAAAAAGCCGGTGGCAACTCGAATTGGTTTCCTGCCGGAAATTCGCACACGAGCTTGCCCGATGGGAAATCAACGATTTGAATCGTCGGCGAAGCTGTCAGGTCCTGTCGGCGAAGCGGATGCGCTGACTTCGTGAGGTCGAGATTGTACACGAGCAATGCCAGCCTCCGCCCGTCCGGCGCGAACTGCATGTGTTCAATCCGCTGCAACGACCCGGCCAGGCCACTAAGGTAAAACTCCCCGCCGAGGTCAATCGTCGACTTCTCGCCCGTGGTCAGATTCACCACGTCGCCTTTGGCCATGACGAGCCAGGTGCCGTCGGGGCTCACGCAGATCCTTTGGTCGGGCCACAGCCGAATGTCCTTCATCACCTTGCTCTGTCTGGACCTGGACCAGTCCCACACATGCAACGTGTCGCCCCTGCTCTCATAGGGGACCTCCGCTCCAAGTTCGATCGGCTCCTGGCCGCCGGTGCCCACAATGATCGAAGCATCCGAGGCGACGGCGAACTGGACCGTTGGCCGGATGAGTCCTTGGGCAGCAAAACCGCTACCTTGAACCTGCCGATCGGAATGCTCTTCACCCGGTATTTTCGGGACGCCCTGAAGGCCCGCGACGCTGTTCCGGTCGGCACCGGGCGCGTTTCCCCGGTGCCAGCGAAGTCCCGCGACGAATGCGATCAGTACTGCCAGTCCCGCTATCGCCCATCCGGCAAGAGCGCGACGGCGAGCCGGCCAAAAGCGGCGACCTTCGCTAACTTCAGGCACCGGCAGCGTGATTTGGTTCGGGGCCATGGAGGCGAGATACGAGTGAAGCTCCACCTGCCACAAGTAGTCGTCTTGCGCTGCCTCGTCTGCTTGCAAGGCCGCATGCAGCGCGGCGATGGCGGCGTCGGAACCGCCTCCTTGGCAGGCCGCGGTGACCGCGTGGGCGAATTCGGTTGAAGGGAAATTCATGCGAGGGATTCTCCTGTGTGCTCGGCCCGCTCGATACACTGGCGCAACATCAACCGGATCCGTTGCAACGCCTTGTAGATGGAGTCGACCGTGCGCCGCATTTCCGCGGCAATCACCTCGATGCGCCGCCTGCGAAAGTAGTAGGCTTCAACAAGTCCCCGCTGTTCAGCCGAGAGCTTCTCCAGGCACCGGTCCAGATGGCTCAACCGGCTCTCAAACTGCGGCCGCAGTTGCTCCCGCCGGTTCACTAGTTCCTCGGCCAGGCCACGGTCCAGAAGCGCTTGCCATCGCTGCCGCCGGGCCACCCATTGTTTGACGATGTTGAGCGCAAACCGACAAGCCCAGGGCGTGAATGGCTGTTTGGGGTCGTACTCGTGAAATTTCTTCCATAACTCAACGGCCGTCTGCTGAACGATTTCCTCGGCGTCTCCCACGGCGGGCACCAGCGCGGCGACATAGCGAAACAACTCCCGCTCGGCCGGCAAAAAGAGCCGCAGAAACTGCGCCTGCGAATCGTTGTTCGTCGGCCGGTCGCTCGGGGTTGTCATCTTCGGACCTCCCAATTACTTCCACCAAGCACCAGCTTTTGGACAAATATTTCTAAGCTGGAGTTCCCGTTGTTGTGTATTTCACCAGCTATGCGCCTTTGCTAGTACGAGCGGGAAACGCCAGTTCACCGGGACTTGATGCGAATCGGTTACAGCGGGCAGTGACAATGGCGAAAGGGAAAAGACGTCTCTGTGCGCACGCCGCCATCAACGGCGAGGGTGATCCGTGCGGGATATGTGCAGGCAACGCGCTCCGGTGGCATCGGCCGGAGCAGTTTTCTTGTATCTCGTATCATTGAATGTGCACATAGTTAACGTCGTTAGGTAGCCCGGCACCCACAAGTTGTGCGAGGACAATGCCTACGCCGCCGACTGCAGTTTCATTGTCGAGCTCAAACGCCTTCCCGACGATCATCGGCCGGAAAAAGGGGGCAGCCGGAATTCTTTTACTCAAACAACCCCGGTTCAGCCGCGGGTGGCGTCGTGGGTCGTTTCTTTGGCCGGCCACGTGGCCGCAGCGTGAATTCCAATCCAAGTGCGGCCGCTG
>Ga0209580_10000927_pt1 | contig 14250 bp, 9 predicted proteins | sample Coa_R1_5_FD_187153 | JGI IMG/M metagenome (GOLD analysis project Ga0209580, IMG submission 187153) | Surface soil microbial communities from Centralia Pennsylvania, which are recovering from an underground coalmine fire - Coalmine... | ecosystem: Environmental > Terrestrial > Soil > Unclassified...
CGGCAAGAGTGATTGTTCAACTTGCCACACCATTTCCGGCCAGGGTGGATTCCTCGGTCCCGACCTCACGGAACACGGGGCTACTTCATCTGCAGACGCAATTCGCGACGAAATCGTCAGAGCACCGAGAGTGCCACCGATAGGCTACCGGACGGCCGTTCTCACGACAGAAAGTGGTGAGCGCCTGGAGGGACTCGTTCGTAACGAAGACAACTTCTCCGTTCAGTTGCAAACCAAGGATGGCAGTTTCCACTTTTTCAAGAAGACCGACCTGCGGAGCTTTGATCGTCAGAACGGCTCCCTGATGCCGGCCGATTACCGCAGCCGCCTCAGCGACGCCGAACTCAATGATCTGGCCAGCTACCTGATGACCACTCCATCGCCCGACAAAGCCGCGCCTCCTCGTAAGAAAGTCGACGACGACGAATGAAAACTCGGTTTGCTCTCTCGCTCGCATTGCTTCCCATTTTCTTCTTGGCGGCCGTGGCTTCAGCGCCGGATAAACGGAGCTTCATGCTCGAGCCCCTCTCTCCGAAGTTTGCGGAGTTGATCGGCAGTGACGCGAAACTGGAAACCGTCGCCACCGGCTTCGGCTTCACGGAAGGACCGATGTGGGATCCCTCAGGCTTTCTCTACGTCAGTGACGAAACACTGAACAAGATTTTTCGTGTTTATCCGGACGGCAAGAAAAAAGAAGTCATTGCGCTCGGCGACCCCGATGGAAATACGTTCGACCGCGGGCACCGCTTGATCGACTGTGCGAGCGTATTGCGAGCCATCATTGAAGTGACAGCGGACGAGAAATACAAAGTGCTCGCCGATCGCTACGAAGGAAAGCGTCTCAATAGCCCGAACGACATCATCGTCGGGCCGGATGGCGCGCTCTACTTCACCGATCCCACGCTCGATCTGGTTGCGGGAGAAAACCAGGAAATCCCGTTTCAGGGAGTCTATCGACTGGATGACAACGGAACCCTGCGCTTGCTCACACGAGACATGGGGCAACCCAATGGATTAGCTTTCTCCCCCGATGGTAAGAAGTTCTACGTGGACGATGACGAAAAGCGAAATATCCGCGTCTACGACGTCGCCGCCGACGGAACGCTGACTCATGGCCGGATTTTCGGCGAGGAGCCTGGAGCAAAGGGCGACGGCGTCCCCGACGGAATCAAGGTGGATGACAAAGGCAATCTCTTCGTGACAGGCCCCAAGGGCATATGGGTGTGGGACGCCAGCGGAAATCATCTGGGCACGATCGTGATGCCGGAACAGCCCGCCAACTTGACTTGGGGCGATCCGCAATACGATACCCTTTACATCACAGCGACGACTTCAGTGTACAGGCTCAGAACCAAGACCAAGGGCTTCGTTTCTTACCTGCAACACTAATCCTGCCCACCACTCAGTGTGGCAGCGCGAAGCTGAACACGTCACTTCCGGCGGCAATTGCCACGTACTGAACTCCGTCGACCGCATAGGTCATAGGAGACGCAGCGAATGACTGGCCGGTGTTGAAGTGCCACAGAGGCTGTCCTGTTTCTGCATCTACGGCTTCGAAGGACTCGGCATCATCAGCGAAAAAGACGAGTCCACCCGCTGTGGTAAGCGTTCCTCCCCACGAGTTGCCATGACCTGCCTGCGGATATTGCCAGATCTTTTTTCCATCGGAAGGAGAGAGCGCCAGGAGAATTTTGTTTGAGTCTTCGCCCACAGTATGCTTAGTGCCAGTTCCGTAGAAAGTTTCTCCTTGGGTGAACGGCTTTGGCTTCGAAAAGTAAAGATTGCAGTTCTCGAGAGCCATCACATAGAAGAGGCCAGTGTTCGGATTGTAAGAAGGCGAAAACCAATTCGTAGCGCCAACAATGCCTGGGCAGATGTGCGTGCCTTCTTTCGTCGGGATAAGTCCAGAAAGCTCAGGTCGTCCGGACGCGTCAATTCCTGTCGCCCAGGTCAACCTCTCCAGGAACGGAGTGGCTCGAAGAAACTTACCGTCCGTTCTGTTGAGAACATAAAAGAAACCGTTGCGGTCGGCCTGGAGAAGCAGATGACGCACGGCTCCGTTCTCTTCCTTATCCACCAGTACAGGCGTTTCGTTGGCGTCGTAGTCATACAGGTCATGCGGTGTGAACTGGAAATACCACTTCAACTTCCCGGTGTTGGGATCGATCGCAAGGACGCATGCGGTGTAGAGGTCGTCGCCCGGCCGCGAGCTTCCATCGAAATCGGGCGCAGCATTACTGGTGGTCCAATACACCGTGTCGAGCTCCGGATCGTAAGTACCGGGCATCCACGTCGTGGCACCGCCATGTAAGTACAAGTCACCGGGCCAGCTAGCCGAGCCAAATTCTCCCGGTCCGGGAATCGTCCACAAACGCCACTTCAGAATTCCCTTCTTCGCATCGAAGGCCGCGACAAACCCCCGCACGCCCGAATCTCCACCCGATGTGCCCACAATGACTTCGTCCTTAACGATGAGAGGTGCGCTTGTCGCTCCATACTGCTTGACCTTGTCCGCATATTCGACGTCCCAGAGCAGATTTCCCGAGCGAGCGTCGAGGCAGAGTAAGTGAGCGTCATCAGTTTCCGAATAGACAAACTGTTCCCATACCGCAACGCCGCGACTCTTGTGGGCGGCGGCGTCGTCGAGCAGTCCGGAACTGACGGGCCGGGAATAGTGCCACAAAGTTCGTCCGGTGCTCGCGTCCAGTGCAAAGACATCATTGGCCGAAGTCACGTACATGACGCCGCGAATCACTACGGGCGTAACCTCGAGCCGCTGAGTATTGCCAGGGTGGAAGACCCACGCTGCGCGCAGTTGGGCGACGTTGGCGCGGTGGATCTCACGCAAACTGCTGTAGCGGCGCCCGGTGTAGTCTCCGTTATACGAAGGCCAGTTCTCGCCCACCGGCGTTGTCAGCAGATCTTCCGCAGTCACCTCCAGAGCGGAACTGGACGTAGGCCCATGACCCTGTCCGAACAACTCTGGCCCCGTACAAACCGCCCAGAGAAACAGGATTAGTGCTGCAGCGTGCCGTTTCATCAATGATTGTCCTGGCCACTCAGTTGAACTTCTTGCAGAGGGCCCCGATCTATGCCGCCATCGTCCACGAGGTGGAGTGATATCCGCGAAGTTTTTCCGGGCGAAGGAATCTCAGTCACTAGTGAGATTCGTTCGTTCGGGCTTACCTCGGCAACAGGAATCACTGCCGCCGCGTGCCCGTGCTCATCGTAGAGTCGAGCGACGATGTGTCCCGAATAAAAAACTCCAAAGGATCCCGAAAGGTTGATTTTGCCAGCCTGCGTGGCGGTCGCTCTCAGTGGCTGAATCAGGATTCCCGCGTCGGTAACGCCGTGGAATTCGTTGCCGGAACGCGTGGGGTACCACTCCGTCTCAAAACTGCAGCTCTCGCCGGGGCGCAATCGACACATCGGGCTGTTCAGTTCCGCTTCCAGATAGTACGGGCTCGCATCCGGATCGGCACTCATCGACGGATTTCCATCACTGTTCAGCCTCATCTCCGGACCGTTCGTCCAGAAGATGACGGAAGCTTTTCCCGGATACGGCTTGCCGTGCTCGTATTGAAAGCGCTCGACCATGGCGAACTGGCTGCTGCCGTCGACGACCGCCAGCCATCCCTCTGTCGAATCGAGCCACAATTCGGCGGCCATGTGAGCGTAGTGTACGGTGAAAAGATCGTCGTCTCTCACCCGTGCCGATGGGTTTTCGGCGGGACCGAAGCGGACGTGATAGCGATTCAGATAACTGCTGGATCGGTTCGCGGGAGTGAACGTCCAGAAATCGTGGTTGATGTGTACGGCCTGATCGGAACCCCCTGCGCCCGGAAGAGAAGTGTCGTATTGCGACACCGACTGCATCGACCAATCGAGAGTGTGTCCCGTCACGTTCTTCATAGAGGCGTGAAATGCAATGCGCGGTGAATCAGCATCTAAACGGATCGTGCGGGCAAATTGAATGCCGGTCTGCGGATCGGACGGGCTCGTCAATTCGATTTCGCAGCTCTGCCCTTCCGAAACTTTCCGAAATGCAAAGGGCCCGTCATCGAGCATGTCTGAGTTTCCAACCCAATGTTGTTCGTCGTTGTTGCCCTCCGGGAGAAGCCACAGTTTGTCGCCGCCATAGTTAAACCACTGGCTGGAACTTGGTGGAAAGTATTTGCCGGCCAACTTGGGATTGACGAACAGGTAGGCATGCCCCGCGAACGTGACCTGTATCAGGCGGCCGCCGTTCTGCGGCACGACAATCAACTGCACCCATTTGTTCGAGAGCTGCTTCGCCTGCCATCCCTTGTAGTCGACGGCCTCAACCCGGCAATCAGCATTCTTCGGCGGATTCGATTGGCCTAATGCTCGAGGGATGCCCGCTGTCGGTAGCAGGGCCAGGGCAACGAGCACCGCACAGACGGGTCGCGTTTGATTCAGCGGCACAGGATGGAGTGTCATGATCATTCATCCGCGGGATAACGGCCGCGGCGATTGAGAGTAGCACGCACAATTGCGTCCCCGAAATTGAGTCCGCGCTAAACGAAATGAATCCTAATGAAACGAAAGATTTCGATTTGCGTCAAGAAGATTCTGTGGTATACCAGCGTTCACGCGCAGGCACCAAGTGTGAGCACCCTCAAAGCAAGAATGTCCGAAACCCTGGTGTTCTTAGTGTTGCTGAACCCGGCCAGCCTGCTGGCACAGGATCGAACCGTCGACCCAACGTGGCTGCATCGGTTCGTGCCGCGCTTGACTGCGAGCAAAGCTGATCTATCCTCACCGACCTGCCAATACAAACCGATTTTTGGCGCGGGCGACGCCGACAATCGAATTCTGAGAAGCGTTTCTCATTTTGGCGAAGTCACCGTCGAAGCTCACGGAAACTGCCAAAGTGTTCTTTACGATCGCGAAGAGGAAATCTACTTTGTTCTCGAAGGCACGGGCGTTCTGCGATACGGTGACGAGACGCATCCTCTGCGTGCGAACGATTTTACGTACCTGGCTCCGGTCGTAAAGCACGGACTTGCCAACAACTCAGGCCAACGGTTGCGTCTTCTGGTCATGGGCTTCAAGATTCCGCCTCGCGTCGCGCTCAACACGCCGGCTCAATCCGCCAAGATTGTGAACCTGGAGGACGTGAAAGAAGAACCGGTGCAAGGTCATCCGACCTCCGTTCTGTACAAGCTGTTGGCCGGTCCGCGAAACGGAAAGCGCGATGCCATCGATAGCGCGTACGTGATCACGAGTTTTTTCTGGATGAATTTTGCCCCGGGAGGAACAAACTTCCCGCATCATCACGAGACAGCAGAGGAAATCTATCTGGTCCTGGATGGACAAGGAGAGATGGTCGCTGGAAGCGGAATGGATGGGCTCGAAGGCCGCTTTCCCGCCAAGGCTGGGGATGCTTATTACTTCCGCCCGAACTGCACCGTCGGTTTTTACAACCAGGACAAGCCGGGCGCGAAAGCCCACATTCTGGCTGTGCGATCGAAGATTCCTCTCAGCAATGAGGAAAATTAGAGCGGCACGTTTCGCGCTCGGACACAAGATTGGTGAACGTTTGCAGAACAGGAACTTTTCCACCAGGAGGCAGTGATGCCGATCCGGAATGCTAGCCGCAGATCCTTCGTGAAACTGCTCGCGGCTGCCCCGCTGCTAACCCAGATTGCCGCCCGCGATCTGTACGCGCAAGCCGCGTCCGCCGTCGGGCGGGATCCCCGCCAGAATGTCTACACCCGGCTTGGCGTGAAGACGGTGATCAATTGTCGCGGCACGTGGACTTACCTGAGCGGCTCGCTCGAATTCCCGGAAGTTCGTCAAGCCCAGCTCGAAGCGGCAGAACATTTTGTCAACATGCTGGACTTGCAGCGCGCAGTTGGCAAGCGCCTGTCGGAATTGACTGGCTCTGAATCCGGCATCGTCACTTCCGGTTCCGCAGGCGCCATGGCAGCTGCAACCGCCGGATGCATGGCTGGCACCGACGACAAGTACATCTGGCAACTTCCCGACACGACTGGCTTGAAGCATGAAGTAATCATGGTCGGGGGCCGAAGCGCGTTCGACAGCGCCATCCGGCTGACCGGAGCAAAACTGGTTCTGGTGTACTCCCCGGAGGAACTCGCCAATGCGATCAACGAGAACACGGCAATGATCTACACCACCGACCTCGGGGACAAACTCCAGAAGAGCTTGTCGATCGCCAAAGAGCACAAGGTCCCGATGCTGCTCGACGACGCCGCCGGTATTCCGCCTGTCGACAATGCCAAGCTGTACGCCCGCATGGGGATCGATCTTTACTGCTTCTCGGGCGGAAAGGGACTTCGCGGTCCGCAGTGCAGCGGCCTTCTTCTCGGGCGCAAAGACCTGATCGAGGCCGCTCTGTTAAATTCTGCTCCGCGGGAAGGAGCCGTTTGCCGTCCCATGAAAGTCGGGAAAGAGGAAATCATTGGGTGCCTGGTTGCGCTCGAGACGTGGTTGAAACTCGACGACAAAAAGCTCTACGCCGAATGGAATGATCGCATCGACCGTATTCGAAAGCTGGTGGAGACCGTGCCCGGAGTCAAAACCGATACATTCATTCCCGACGACGGCAACCGCTATCCAACGCTAAGAGTCTACTGGGATCAGCAAAGCTGGCAATACAAGATCTCCGACTGCGTGCAGGAACTGCGCTCCGGAGATCCCGTCATTGAAGTGCTCGGAGCCGACAATCCCAGCCTGGTCAAGGCGGTTCGCGAGGGCAATCCAAATCCGAAGCCGAATCGAAAAGAACTCAAGCAACCGGATCACATCGAACTTGTTTCGATGACCATCAAGCCGGGAGAAGAGATCATCGTTGGACAAAGACTGCGAGCCATCCTGGGCGCGGCTCAGAAAAAGGCCGCTGCCTAGACACGCGAGATTGTTTTGAGAATTCTCCGCCCACAACTCGGTTTGCGAATCTTTGCCGCGCTCGTGCTGTGCTCGACTCTCGCAGCGCAAGACCGCATTCGCGCCGTCGCTCCGGCACAAGCGGGCGCTCTCACGAATCGCTTCTACTCGCCGGGTGTGGACGCCGGTGACTACCTCTACGTCTCGGGGCAGGGACCTCGGAAACCGGACGGCAGCTTGCCCAATAATTTCCACGATCAGGTCAGGCAGGCCCTCGACAACGTTCAGGCCATCGTGAAATCTGCCGGGCTAAGTATCGACCACGTGGTTTACGTGCAGGTCTACCTAGAGGACATGGCCAAGTGCGGCGAGTTGAAGAAGACACTCGCCGAATACTTCGGAAAGTCTCAACCTGCGCAAGCCGTGCTGGGCGTGGCGCGCACTCCCGACTCGTCGGTTGAGATGAACGCTGTCGCTGTACGCAGCCTTGATGACAAGAAACCCGTCTATCCGGAAAATTACAAATCAGGCGATGCCGCCCCTCCCGGAATGCTGACTCATGACCGCCTGTTCGTGTCGAGCATGGCGGGCGCCGATCCTGCGACCGGAAAAGTTCCCGATGACCCGGCATCCCAGGTAGATCTCGCGCTCGACCGTGTGGAAGCCGTAGTCAAGGCCGCCGGCCTCGAACTCAAAAACATGGTTTTCGTGAATCCCTATCTGACTACCGAGATTCCGACGCGCGTCATGAACGAGCGCTATGCGCGACGCTTTGAGTTCGGCAACACTCCCGCGCGCGCCACGATCGAAGTGTCGAACCTTCCCGGCGGCGCGCACATCGAGTACACGGGAGTCGCCGTGCGCGATCTCACGCAGCGAAAAGCGGTGCGTCCGAAGAACATGCCTCCGAGCCCTACTGCGAGTCCATGTGTCTTCGCCGGAGACACTCTGTACTGCTCCGCCAAAGATGGTTTCATCCCGGGACCGCACGGCGGTGTTTATGCCACCAGCACGCAGCATCAACTCCGCCAGACGATGCGTAATCAACTCGACAACCTGGAAGAGGCGGATATGAAATTCGATCAGGTGGTAGCGACGAACGTCTATCTCGATAACCTGTCCGACGTATCAGTATTCGACGAGGTGTATGCCCAGTATTTCGGCTCCGTGCCGCCGGCGCGAACGATAGTCCAGCAAATCGCGCCGGCCGAGCGAAAAGCCGACAAGGATGATCACTTCCCCGGGTTGGAACAGGTCTCGCTGATCGCTGTGCGCAATCGAGGCAGCCGTTGAAAATCGATTTCGCAGCACCGGTGTTATGCCCGATGGACAAGGACTAATTCCGTGCTTGACAGATTTCCATGCAGTGGAATATGTTTTCGCGCCATGGGAGTGGTGTTCGTTTCGCGCTGAGTCTGCCTCAACGTGGGAAAGAGGGCGGCGCGATCTGTAGATGGGGTTCCAGAAAATCTAGCGCACAAGGGAAGACCGTCGAAACAGACTGCCGTCCCGGGAGATGGTGATGCGAAATACTCACAGGCTTTTCGTCCCGATTTTCGTCGCCGTGTCGATGCTGTTGCTCCCCAGTAAGCTGCTCGCCGATGTCACCGGCTCCATTCTCGGGGTAGTGCGCGATCCCTCACAGGCCGTGGTCAAAGGAGTTCATATCAGGATCACGAACACACAGACCAACCTCTCCCAAGAGGCGGTCTCTGCGGACGATGGTTCCTATCGTTTCCTGTCCTTGCCCGTCGGGACCTACCAGCTGAATGCAACGGTGGCTGGTTTCCAGCAATTCAACGCAACCGGCATCGTGCTACAGGTGAATGATCAACTGCGCGTCGATATCTCTCTTAAAGTCGGCAATGTGAACGAACAGATGACGATCTCCGCCGACTCAGTCCAAGTCGAAACCGAAAGCACGCAACTGGGTGATGTGATCGACTCGAAGAAGATGCTGGCTTTACCGCTCAATGGCCGCAGCTACCTCGACCTGCTAGGGCTGCAAGCAGGCGTTGTTCCAGTCACCTCGGGCTCCATTCAGCAGGACCGGCAGGTTTCTGGAGGGTATAACCAATCGGCTGGAAACCTGTCAGTCAATGGTCAACGGGAAACAGCCAACGCGTTCCTGGTGAACGGTGGCGATGTCAGTGAAGGACGCAATCTAGGTGCGGGCCTGGTTCCCAATCTGGACTCAGTCGAAGAGTTTCGTCTAATCACCAACAGTTTCGATGCCGAGTACGGCAAATTCAGCGGTGCGGTGATGAACTCGATCACAAAATCAGGGACGAACGGCTTCCACGGGGACGCGTTTTGGTACGTCCGCAATGAAAAATTCGATGCCACAAAATACTTCGACACAAGCAAAGCGGAACTCCGGCGGAACCAGTTTGGCTACGCCATCGGCGGGCCTATCTGGAAGGACAAAATCTTCTGGTTTTCGGATTACCAGGGGACACGCCAGGTATTGGGGGCCAGCACCGGTCAACTGACGTTGCCTACTGCCAACGAGCGAAGCGGCATTTTCGATCCCAGTGTGTTCTTCGACAGCAACGGCAATCCAACTGCCGTAAAAGGGACTTTCTGGGCTCAAACCCTCTCGGCGCGCCTAAACCAGCCAGTAACCAATGGGGAACTTTATTCCACTCTTTTTCCCAACGGAGTGATCCCCCAAACTGCCTGGGCAAAACCATCCGTTGGAATCCTTCCATTTATCCCGCAGGGCGACCCAGTTACTGGAAGCTATTCGAACAATAGTCAGAAAGATACGGTTCGAGACGACAAAATCGGGGAGCGAATCGATTTCTACAATCGGAAGACAGGGAACTGGTATTTCTACTATGCCTTCGACGACGCGTCCTCGGTAAATGCTTTGCCCGGTGGAAGTAACGCCGTGCCGGGGTTCTCAAGCGTTACCCCGAGCCGCGCCCAAGAGTTTGTGATGAGCAACAATAAGACGTTCGGATCGAACACCGTCAACGAGTGGCGGATCAGTTTCTTCCGGACGGCACTCGTCAAAGACAAGCCCCAATCGGGCTTCGCTAAATTGGCCGATCTGGGATTTGTGACTGGTGTGGGAACTCTGGGAATAATACCCTCCGGCCCAGCGGGATTTCCTGAGACCGTTCCGCCTCTCTATTTTTCGAACTTCACCCTGGGACCTGCCACGCTGACAACTTTTCAGCCCAACAACACGTGGCACTTATCAGAAGGATTGTCGAAAATTATCGGACGTCACGCCCTCAAGGTCGGCGGTGAATTTCGCTATCTCCAAATCAACGAGCGCAATACCTGTGCACCGAATGGAGACTTCAATTTCAATTTGGCCTCGAATGGCGAGACCGGCAGCGACTTCGCTGATTTCCTGCTTGGAGCGCCAAGCCAATACAACCAGTGCAGCCAGCAGCTTCTCGACAGCCGCAGCCGCTATGGTGGCGCATACGCGCAGGATACATTCAAGGTCAAGTCGAACCTGACACTAAACCTCGGTTTACGGTGGGAAGTCAGCATGCCGTGGTATGACACTCAGGGCAAGATCGAAACCATTGTGCCGGGATTACAGTCGACTCAATTTCCGACCGCCCCAAGGGGTTGGGTCGTACCCGGAGATCCCGGCATCCCCAGCACTCTTGCTCCCACGCGTTACAAAAACTTCGGACCGCGGTTAGGGTTGGCCTACTCCCCAGATTTCAAGGGAGGGGTTTTGGGGAAGGTATTTGGGGAAGGCAAATCGAGCATCCGAGCGTCGTACGGACTGTATTACACCTCGATTGAGGACTTGAACCTCTTCTACGAAGTCGGCGACGCGCCGTTTGGTCTGTATTGGGTGTCGCCCAACCCGACGACGTTCGATCAACCATTCTTGACCCGATCTGACGGAAGTTCGCAGGTACAGCGTTTCCCATTTGTGTTTCCCGTTCCCGGTTCGCCCGCAAACAAGACGCTCGACTATTCCCGATACCTCCCGATTTCGTTTTCTCCCGGATATGACATCCACAATCAGTTGCCATACGCGGAGCACTACAACCTGTCTCTGCAGCGAGAGTTGACGAAATCGACGGTTCTTACCCTGTCGTACGTAGGAACGCAAGGGCACCGGCTCATCGCCCAGTACGACGCAAATCCGGGGGACCAGGCACTTTGTTTGTCGCTCAGCCAGACGAGTGAGGTAGCTCCTGGAAGTCCAACCTGTGGGCCGAATGGCGAACAGCAGACATATACTCGCGCCGATGGAACCGTCTTCAATGGCACAAGGGATAAGCTCGGACCAGCATTCAGTCAGAACAACAGCTTCACTGCAAACATCGCCAATTCGAATTACAATGCCGGGGAGATTACGGTGGAGCGTAAAGCTTCCGACCTCACATTGTTGGCGGCTTACACCTATTCGAAGGGAATCGATAATTCGTCCGGGTTTGGACAATGGGTAAATTTCGCAGACTTCCACAGGACTCGCTCACTTTCGGCCTACGATGTCACCCATAACTTTGTCGTGAGTTACATCTGGGCTCTGCCTTTTGACCGACTTTTCAGTGGGGCGCCCAGGCGCCTGACGCAAGGCTGGACTTTCAACGGCATCACTCGCTTTACCGGCGGGTTGCCCGTGCCGCTGAGTGAAAGCGACGATCAATCCTTAACCGGTAGCCCAAACACAGATGTGCCGGATGTGGTAGGCAAAGTCGTCAAGTTGAATCCGCGCAAGGCAGATCCGAATTGTCCTTACTCAAACAACCAGGGATGCTTCTTCGTGCCCAGTGCATTTGCACCGGGTCCTTTCGGCCAGTTCGGAAATTCCAGTCGCCAGTTCTTTCACGGCCCGGGATTGGACAACACCGATTTGGGACTTACCAAGAGAACCAGGATTACCGAGTCCATCGCGTTTGAGATCCGGGCTGAGTTCTTCAATATTTTCAATCACGCCCTGTTCAACAACCCTAACGGCAATATCAATAGCGGTAATTTCGGCCAGATAACCAGTGTGCGACAGGATCTTGGCGCCAGAATCGGCCAGTTGAGTGCGAAGTTCTTCTGGTAGCAAGACAGCTTAACCACATGCGGAGAGAACGGTTTTGCATGCCGTTCTCTCTACTATGTTTGGGATAAATTGTATGCATGCCGCGCAATACGCCGATTCGTGATTGTAGAGTCGTCGGACCTCATTGCCGGATGAGTGCCGGTTTGATATCTGTTTGTTTTTTATTACTGATCCTCCCAGCGAAGGCCTCGGCGCAGACTGCGGACACCTATCGCCACCGTGCAACCGCGCTCTCCCAGGCCAAGTCTTGGGATGACGCGATCACGAACTACCGCAAGGCGCTCGAGATCGAACCCAACGACGCAGTCACGCACTACGACCTCGCATTGGCGCTGAAGTACAAGGGAAACAACCGCGAGGCCCTGAAAGAATTTCAAGCGGCAACAAGGCTCAGGCCGAAATGGGCCGAGGCGCATTACGGATTGGGCGCAACCTGGTACACCCTGCAAGATCAGTCTGAGGCGGTCAGCGAACTCCGCACTGCCGAGTCGCTCGATCCAGCCCATGCCGCTACTCATCGCTTGCTGGCACGCATCTTCTCGCAGCAAAACAATCTTGCAGATGCCGAGCGCGAACTGAAGCTTGCCCTCCGCCTGAAGCCCTCGGCTGATGTCCATCTGGAACTTGGCGTAGTCGAAGGACAACTAGGCAATCTGAGTGAAGCCGCCGCCCAGTTTCGTCGCGCGATCCAACTTGATGCCGGTCTTGCGCCCGCGCACCTCATGCTGGGCATAGTTCTGCGTCGCCAGGCAGACCATAAGGGCGCGCTCGATCAATTTCGCAAAGCCGCCGCTCTCAATCCCGATAATGTAGACGCCCAGTACAACCTCGGCCGCGAACTGAAAGCCGACGGCGACACGGCGGGCGCCATTGCGGCCTTTCGTCGCGCGATCGAACTCAAACCCGACTTCGAGCAAGCACACTACAGTCTCGCCCTTGCCTTGCGCAGCCAGGGGGACGCCGGCACCGCCAAAAAAGAGTTGGATGAACTCTCGGGGCTGCATGAATTCCGGTCCCGCCTGGCACAATCAAAAATGCTGATCCTGCAAGGCGTAGACGCGTTGAAGAAACAGAAATTCGACGACGCCCTGGCGCTGTTCCAAAAATCCGCGGAACAATCCCCTGAGCTCCCAACCAGCTTCTTCTATCTAGGCGTGACCTGGGAGGGCAAGAACGACCTGGTGCGAGCCAGAGAAAACTACGAAAAGGCGCTTGCACTCAAGCCAGACTACGCGCAGGCGCACGCCAGCCTTGGATTGCTGCTTTGGAAGACCGGCGATCAAACGAAGGGTCTGGAGGAATTTCAACGCGCCGTGATGTCCGATCCCGATCTGGCCGATGCACACTACAATCTCGGAACGGCACTGGCACAGCTACAGCGCGTGCCAGAAGCCATCCGGGAGTTGACGGACGCTGCCAGCCTCGATCCTCACAACATCGATGCGCGAGTGCAACTGGGGCTGGTCCTGAGCCAAAACAACGATACCGCGGCGGCAATCAATATCTTTCGTGACCTTGTCCGCCAGAATCCGGAATTTGCCGAAGGGCACAACAATCTCGGGCTCGTGCTGCTGCAGTCAGGGAATACGCAGAAGGCAGAAACTGAATTCAAAATGGCAACGCGGCTGAAGCCGGGCTACGCCGAAGCGCATTACAACCTCGCGCTCGCTCTTCGTCAGGAAGGTAAGACAGCGGACTCACAACAGGAACTCGAAAAGGCGTATCAGCTCTCCCCAGACTTAAGGAATGTTCCACTGCCGTGAGCCACTTTACGCGCAGTCCGAGCGAACTATTCACACTCATCCCGCAAGCGCGCTGGGGAAACGGGTTTGAAAATCGAGTAGTCCAACCCAATCCGGCGTGATCGTAATGCGCACCATCGAAGAGACCAGAGTGCGCAATTGTCCCAGCCAGCCCTTGGCCAACTCCGCATCAAAATATCGCGCGGCGGCAGCCTCGTATTCGGGAACGATTCCTTCCACCGGTTCAAGCCGGGCACTCCCGCGGATCAATAGCACCTTGTGCGGAAAAGTGTTGTCGTCGATCGTGAGCGAAACTCTCGGATTTTTTGCCAGCGCCTTCAGCTTGGGAGCCTTGGGCGGAGTGGCCATCACAATCTCGCGCCCGTTCCAATGAAACCAGATAGGAATCACCCGCGGCGTTCCATCGGTCGAGATATAGGCCAGTCGCGCCGGAATTTTCGAATGTAACAGCTCTTGGGACGCCGGATGCTGCAACAAGCTCAGATCACCTTGTTTAACCGCGAGCATGCTACCTCCTCTCCTGTTACCTACTGTTTCAACACATCGTCGGTCGCATTCTACTCCGGTTCCTTGCGTTCG
>Ga0209580_10000928_pt1 | contig 14248 bp, 7 predicted proteins | sample Coa_R1_5_FD_187153 | JGI IMG/M metagenome (GOLD analysis project Ga0209580, IMG submission 187153) | Surface soil microbial communities from Centralia Pennsylvania, which are recovering from an underground coalmine fire - Coalmine... | ecosystem: Environmental > Terrestrial > Soil > Unclassified...
AGCGGGTTGCCGCTTGCGTCGAATTTCGCTTGTGCAAAATCTGCCATGTGCGCACCGTTCGTGATCGCACAGTTAATAGCCCCCGACGAGAACCCTCCCGCGCAGCCGAAACCGGCTGTCGTAAGTGCGATAGCGTTCTGTGCTGCGCTCAGATTAAAGAAACGCGAATCGCCGACGTGATTCGTATCCACCAGGAGGAAATTGTGGGTGGATACATTGCGAAGGAAATCTACGGTAAGCACAGTTCCTCGCCGAATCTCGCGCTGGACGCCGAAGTTCATTTGCACCGACCTTGGTGACACGTAGTTCGGAGCGAGAAGAGTTGTGCTCGTAGCAAAACTGTCGGTAAGGATACTGCCAATGTAAGTGCCGTTGGTCGCCGGACCAGCCGCCAGTGTCGCCGCCTGATAGCTCTTTTGCGCGGCAATGATCGCGGGTGCAGCTTGGCCAATGGTCTGTCCATTGAAAGAGTTATCCGGCTGGAAGCCCAGGAAAAGCCCTTTCTGCAGGCGCGCCGCAGGATCAAACAAAATGTTGTTCCAAATCGAGTTCTCGTAGAACAGTCCAATGCCCCCCCGGATCACAGTCTTTCCGTTGCTGCTGGGATCCCAGGCAAAGCCAAGCTGGGGAGCAAAATTGAGATTGGGTTGATGCACTGCGTTCCCGAGACCGCTGTAGAACTGATTGTTGAACTGGTTCAAAGCAGGAAGTGGACCTAAGTCGGTGTCGGTGCGAGCGGTATCGCGCACGTAACGCAGGCCAAGGGTCAAGGTAAAGTTGGGCTTAACTTTCCAGGAATCTCCAACGTACCAGGACAAACGGTGATCCGGGCCCTGTCCGCCACCCGGCAGCCCAAAGGCTGGTTTTGCCGAGGCGAATCCTTGTCCATTACCCATCGTGACGCTGGCGACCGGGTAGTTCAGCGGGTTGCTGTTTCCCCCGGGAAACGGACAGTTATTCGCCGTCACGCAAGCGAGGTCCTGACCCTGTCCCAAGGCAACAGCATTCACCGCCGGCGCCAATCCCAGGAACGCCGCAAGTCCGCCGCCCTTAATGCTGTTATATCCAGCCCCAAAGCGAACGATGTGATTCTTGAAGAGCTTGCTGCCGTCATACTTGATTTGATGATTAGACTGCATGGTCTGCTGGGGGGCGAGGAAGTTGGGACCGGAGCAGAATACATCCGCGCCTGCCGTCAGGCAGAATGGGTCGGCGCCGATTGCAAGCTCAATGCCTGGCGCAGGATTGAAAATGCTGGAGCCGGTCACTGCATCCTTAATCCCGTTTTCGAATTTGGTATAGCCAAAGCGCACGCTGTTGGTCAGAGAACCGAAATTGAAATCGACGCCCACCACATGGTCTCGCGCGTGGTCCACGTTCGCAAACGGCTGAAAGGAGTTGGGAATGAAGGGAAGCACACTTTTGTTCTGATCGTAGGTAAAGCGATAGAAGACTTTGTATCGATTCGCCTGATAGTCCACGCGCCCGATCGTTTCAGTTTCGCGGAAAGGGGAATCGAAGCTTCCGGTTTGACCGGCAAACGCACCTCCGGGAAGAACTGGATCGAGCAGATCCTGCTTGGTGCGTTCCGCGTCGAAGAAAAAGAAGAGCTTGTCTTTGATGATGCGGCCACCAAGGTTGCCTCCAAACTGATTTCGTTGGAAAGGATTGTTCGACGCGCCAGGAAGATTCGCATTCAGACTCTGGTCGCGGAAATAATAGAAGCCCTCGCCATGCAGGGTGTTGGTTCCCGGCTTGGTGTTGATGCTCACGGACCCGGACGAAGTCAACTCAGTTGAGAGGTCGAGCGAAGACTGCTGCAACGAGTACTCCTGGATCGCCCCCATTGGAATGTTTTGTGTTGTGGTGCCAACGTTCTCGTCGCTGACATCAACACCGTCGACCTCGATGCGTGCGGTCCGTCCGAAGCGTCCGCCAAACGACACGGAAGAGAATCCGTTCTTCGTGGGATCGAAGGTTCCGCCATCCTGAATCTGGACGCCCGGCTCCAACTGCGCGAGGTCGAGGAAGTTACGCCCGTTGATGGGAAGGTTCTCAATTTGCTGCGCCGTAAGAACACCCTGCACCGTCGCCTGCTCGGTGTTCACGGCAAGCTCGGACGCTTGCACTTCAACGACCTGTGCGCTCTCGCCAAGAGTGAGCTTTACATTGCCGGAAGCGGTCGTGCTTACCTGAACGACGACCAGCATCTGAGTCGTCTTGAACCCGGCGGCTTCGACACGAACAGTGTAGTCTCCGGGTATGAGCGCACCGGAGGCATAGTTGCCGGTCGACGTTGTGGTCGTCGTGATCACCTGACCCGTCCCTTTATTGGTAATCGTGACTTTCGCACCACTGACCACCGCTCCAGAAGGATCGGTCAGCGTTCCAACAATACTTCCCGTGCTAATGGTGGTTTGCGCGAAGAGGGGCGAAATTGCAAGCAGTGTGATGGGCATGCAGACCGCAAATACTGCGAGCCTTCGTTGAGCTTTCGACATTGTCGACCTTCCTTGTCCTTGAGCCGTAACGTATCGGGACTGCTGAACCCCAGACTTTGGGAAGACACTCACCACAAAAACCGGCATTTGTCTAGGTACGACGATCACCACGTCCGGCAAAAAGGAATGATTCGTGATCAAGTGTAAAGCAATTCCTGAGCCACACTTTCGCGCGAGCTTGTAAAACCACTCTCTCATGTGTCTTTTCAACCGCTTGCCTAAGAGAACCCGCTCGCTGTCACGCGTCATCCCATTTCGACAAAGTCAATTACATTCCAAAACACGTAGCCAGAGCTTCCGAAAATCGTAAGAGAATCGTGACTCGGGTTTTTCGGGTGAATGTTATGACACATATGTTTACGAAACAGTCAGTATCGTTATTGTTGAGGAGTTAAAAGCCGCTTTCTAAACGGTTCTAGAAGTCGGATTTCGCCGTGTAGTAACCAGCGCGATGGCGAACCCTGCACCCTGCTGAGTCCGGCGCGCCCACAAACTTCACCTCGATGCGGCGGAATTCAGAGAACGAGCTATGTTGCGAAGGGTAGTAAGCTAGCAAATATTGCGTGCGCAGTTCGTCACTAATTTTGCGGAAGGCGTCGTCGAGTTGGGTAATCGACGTTGCGTAATAGTACTTGCCGCCGGTATCTTCCGAGAGCTGGATCAGCGCGTGTTCCCCTCCCGTTTCCCGCCCAGCGCTGCTTTCGATCGGCACAACGATGATGGAATACACGATCGCTTCGGCTTCTACGGCAGCTCGTACCGCTTCCTTGTAGTCGACCCTGCTGACCGTGTCGCCGCCATCGGTGATCAGCACGATGACTTTGCGGCCCTTGCGGTGATCCAGGGCGCGCGAGGCGAGGTAGATCGCATCATACAATGCCGTGGCGGCCCCGACCCGTATGTGATCGATGCTCTCATCAATGCGCTTTAGATCGGCCGTATATCCGGGAGTGGACTCGTGCACCGTCTCGCTGAATGCATACACAGAAAGCGCATCGACGGGGCGCAAAATCTCGTGAGCAAACCTCTTCGCCGAGGCCTGCTCGAGCGGCAAATCATGGCGCGTACTCAAGCTGGTGTCGACGGCCAGTGCAATCGACAACGGCAGAGCGGATTCCTTGTCGAAGATTTTGATGGTCTGCTCGCTATCGTCCTCCTTGAGAACGAAATTCTCCCGGGTCAGCCCGCCGACGGGAGCGCCGTGAGGGTCGGTCACCGTCACAAACACATTGACCAGATTGACGTCGACCTTCAGCGTGGTAGTCGAATCCGACTGCCGCTCTGAAGACGAGGGTTTTTGAGGCTTCTGAGGATCCGGCGCTTGCTGCCCCCAGACGCCGCACGCGGAAACCAGCATCGCCAGAAGCAGCCTCGTGGCGGGTTTTCTCATTGAATGAGGAATTATACCTTCGCGTTTTGCAGACTAGGCGCTGCCGCCAACCGCACGCCGTTCACTTAGATGCCAGTCACGGCTCGGGGCTGCCTCGGGATCAGGAATTTGCCCGTGGAATCTCTTCCGGGAAGGCTTCCCCATCGGCCCATACCGCTCCGTCCTCAAAGTACTCCTTCTTCCAGATCGGCACTGTCTTTTTGAGGGTATCGATGATCCAGCGGCAGGCGTCGAAGGCGGGGCCGCGATGCGCAGACGCCACCACGATCAGCACACTGGTCTCGCCGATTTCCAGCCGGCCAAGGCGATGAACGATGGCAACGTCACGGATCTGGAACTTGTTGATCGCCTCCGAGGCCAACGATTCCAGTTGCTGCAGCGCCATCTCCTCATAGGCTTCGTAATCCAAGTACAGCGTGCGGCGCCCCCTGGTCTGATTCCGCACCACACCTTCGAAGACCAGAGCTGCGCCGTCTTCGCCGCGTTTCAGTCCGTCGACGACTTGTTTCGCATCGATCGTCGCGCAAGTAATGCGCGCGTAACGCAGGCGCCCCATCGACTGTCCGGCGGGCGTCTCGCCCACGGCATCGAACGCACCTCCGCTGACCGGAGGCAGCAATGCGATTTCGTCGTTCGCCTTCAATTTTGTGTCGGCCCCGGAATATTGCTGGTTCACAGCGAGAGCGATCGATGAGAGTGAAGACTTCAGCTGTGGGATCTGTGACTGATAGTGCAGCAGCACATCGCGAACCGATGCGCCATCGTGCACATCGATTTCGTCCGCAGCTTTCCCGGCAACTTCCTTCAGCACTCCGAAAAACAGAACTCGCACACGCATCGACCTCAGTGTACCGCGAACGGACGCACCGTTCTCCCTAATAACTGTCAACATAACCGCGCGAGACTCGACCCAACAGATTGCAGAAACATCCTTCTAAGCGCATAGCGTCTGGTCGACTTTCCCGGCCGATCTACGCATTTCCATAAAGTACATCGTCACAAGATATACATCGTGGAAGCGCCTCGCCAAGCTTCCCCGCGTATGCAATGAAAACAATCTGTTTTCTTCGTTTGTGACCTTGGCGCTTCATTTGCAAGTTGAAGTGAAGGCTGATCCCAGTCCCAACACCAAACACTTGTATTCGCTCCTCCTGGGACGACGAGTCGACATTTCAGAAAGCGAAGGAGTCAGAAACATGCGCCGACGTGTTGTTTTCTTTTCCCTTGGCTGCATTCTCAGTATCACTGCGTCCCTCTGCACGGCTCAAACCGCATCGATTAATGGAACGGTCTCCGATTCGAGCGGAGCCGTCGTCGATCATGCCAGGATTACTGTGCGCAATATGGCAACGAGCGCGACCCGAAACGTCGAGACGAGTTCGGCGGGCGTTTACAACATCGCCGAACTGCCAGCCGGGCCGTACGAAATGGCGGTCGAGAAAGCCGGATTCAAGTCGGTCAAGTACGAGTCCCTGATTTTGACGGTCGATCAGGCCTTGACCCTCAACGCCAAGCTCGAGGTAGGTTCGAATACCGAACAGGTGACCGTCGAAGGCGGGACGGTTGCGCCCATCAACACCACCGATGCTCAAGTCAGCAACGTGATTGACGAAAAGCAGATGCAGGCGCTTCCACTGATTCTCCGCGATCCCTATCAGCTCGTGCTGTTGACTCCAGGAACCACCTATACCAACGATACGACCGGCGGCTTCTCTCTCAATGGGGGCCGGAGCCGCAATAACAATTTCCTGCTCGACGGAACCAACAACAACGATGCCGGCGTCCCGGGCGGCGGATTCGCCACGTTGAACCCGGATGCTACCGCCGAGTTCCGCGTCATCACCAACAACTATCTTCCTGAGTTCGGCCGCAACTCCTTCGGCGTCATTGACATCGTTTCGCGGAGTGGAACCAATCAACTTCACGGTGACGTCTACTACTTCGGCCGCTGGGATGCACTTGGCGCTCGGGACTACTTCAACAGTGCTCCCAGGGGTACGCCCACGAAAAATTTCTACAACCGCAACATTTTCGGGACCTCGGTCGGCGGTCCGGTGATCAAGAACAAGCTGTTCTTCTTCTTCAACTACGAAGGCAGTCGCTTCGACACGTCGACGGTTTCCATCGCTGACGTCCCCACGGCGGCATTCAAGACTGGCGTGTTCACCTATGTCGATCCCCAAGCCGGCCCGGTGCCCATTGACGTAAGCACACCGACTTCGGCGAATAACGCTTTCGGGTTTACTTTAGATCCCCAGATACAGAAGCTCCTGAATTACTATCCAACAGCCAACGGTCCGGCAGTGCAGCAAGGAGTGTCGGCTCAATTCCTGTTCGCCGATCCGGATCTTTTCAACGCCAATAACTATCTGGCGAAAGTGGATTACAGCATCAATCCGAACAACAACGTCAGTGTGCGTTATCTGGCCAATAAATTCGATGACAACGGGGCAAGTCTGAATACTCTTCCCGGACTTGGAGGAGCCGCGACGCACGGTCTTAACCAAAGTGTAAGTGGTCATTGGATCAACACTCTGTCTTCAACCCACCAAAACGACCTGTTCGCCAGCGCAAACCGCGGATACCAGAGCTTCCCGTGCAACGGCATTAACACGATCAACAGCCTGGGTTTGGCTGGCCCCGATGCCCTCGGACGCGGGCGCGATTGGAGCCTTCCCGCTTTCGCCGGAATCAGTTGCGGCAATTTGGGTGACGCCGATCTTCAGGTCCGTCCTTTCGGAATCTTTACCGTTGGCGACAATTTCACCTGGATCAAAGGTCGCCACACCCTGAAATTTGGGTACGAATTCGACGACAGTTATGAGAACGGCTACAACAATTTCGGAACTCGCCCTACACCCGCGTTCAATATCAACCAGCAGACCGGCGCTTCGGCGCTGACAAATACGCCCAATTTCAACAATGGTGTCGTCCAGGACGCGGTTTGGGGTTTGTTCGGGGCGGTTTTCCAGGAAACTCAGACGCAACTGTTCAACTTCGCTGGAAACCGTGTCCCTACAGACGAGCGCGGCTTGCGCGAACGCGACATGTACGGATTCGTTCAGGACCAGTTCAAGTTGATGTCGAATTTCACGCTCAACTACGGCATGCGCTACGAATGGGATGGCGTGCCGTGGGAGGTGCACAACGCATGGTCGAACGCGAGTGTGGCGGCTCTATCCGGCCCCGCGCCGATTACGTTCACGCAGGTCACGCGTGGAGGACCCAATGAACTCTACACGAACGATACAAATGGATTCGAACCGCGCATCGGGTTTGCCTGGGACCCCCTCAGGAAGGGCAAAACATCCATTCGTGGCGGTTATGGCATCTCGCGCGACCGCCAATTTTTCAACATCACGGGAAACATTCGCGGCAATCCCCCGCTTTCCGGACCGTACGCCAACAACGTGTTCAACAACAGCTTCGACCCGGTGTCAGGGCAGTTCGTGGTTCCAGTCAGTCAGGTCCAGATCTCAAATACACCGGTTCCCACGACACTGGCTCCGGCGCCGACCGCAAGCCTGCCGCAATTTTCATTTGCGTTCCCCGGCACGGTCACGCCAAATTTTCACGTCCCCTACGTACAGCAGTGGAACTTCGGCATCCAGCAACAACTGGGAGCCGGCCTTACCCTTGAAATCAATTACGTCGGAAACAAGGCCAACCGTCTGTACCGCATCGTTGACGGGAATCCGCCAGACAACCCGCGGGTAGCACAATTGCGCGCTTATTGCGCCGACCCGACCTTCGACAATAACAACCCTGTACCGAACCCGAACAATCCCTTCGGCTGCATCGACAACCCAAACGCGCTCCCTCAATTTGAGACGGTTCAGGGCTCCAATCTTTACATTGGAGCCGAACTGGGACTCCTTCCCTTCGACGCGGTACAGAATGCGGCGGCCTTTCACGCCAATACGTCGGCCAGCCTCGCCAACTCCAATAGCCATGCGCTGCAGGCGACGCTATCCAAGCAATTGCGTCAGGGCATGTCGTTTCAGGCGAACTATAGTTGGGCGCACGCCATCGATGACGCTAGCGACGGCTTCCGTTTTCAACAGGGCCAGTTTCCCTTCCCCGCCAACTCGGGCTTCCTGAACCGTGAGAAAGGAAATTCCTCATTCGATGTCCGACACCGTGCGGTCATCAACTACTATGCGGAGTTACCTTTTGGCCGCGGCAAGAGTCATTTGAGCACGGGCTTCGCCGGGAGGGCTTTCGAGGGATGGTCATGGTCAGGGATTGCAACAATCCAAACAGGATTCCCCTTCGAGATCTTTGAGTCCGGAGTCGATAGCGATGGCACCGGGGCGCAACAGAGGGCGTCATACGCCGCCAGCCCAGTTAGCATTCCGTTCCAATCGGGCTTGCCAGTGACCGGTCCAAACGCGGGCTTGTTCACATTCCCGTTGTTTGGAGGTCCAGGAAATGTCCGCCGCAATAGCTTCTATGGACCTGGATTCAAATCCTGGGATATGGTCGTGGCCAAGAACACAAAACTCACGGAGCGGATGAGCCTCGAGTTCCGTTCTGAGTTTTACAACATTTTGAACCATCCTAACTTCCAGCAGCCCGATCAATTTATCAACGATGCTACATTCGGCGAGTCCTCGGCCCAGGTAGGCCGCCCCGATGGCACGACTGGTGCCCGGCAATTGCAGTTCGCTATGAAACTGAAGTTCTGAGCGATCTCTGCTGGCCGAAAACAAGGACCGGGCCTAAGGGGAAGCGTAGGCCCGGTTGTTTTTGATCGCTCCGAACCAGGCTATGCCTGGGTGGTCAGCACTCGATCGTGCACTGGCTCCGGCTCTTTCACCGGCTCCGTCGGTTGATAATCCTGCTTGGGATCCTTCGGCGGCGCAGACGGCAGAATCTTCGCTGCCGCGCTGTCGGCCACCGCCGGCAACGAAACCTGCAGCGCCTCATCGATCGTCTTCACGTAGTGCACAGTCAGGTTTTCGAGCTGTTCGGGCGTGAGATCTTCTTCCACGTTCATCTTGTTTTCCGCCGGAAGAATTACATCCCGAACCCCCGCACGCTTCGCCGCCAGCACCTTCTCCTTGATGCCGCCGACTGGAAGCACATTGCCGCTAAGGGTAATTTCACCGGTCATCGCGATGAGCGGAGTGATGCGCCGCTTCGTCAGCAGCGAAACCAAAGCCGTGGCCATGGTCACGCCAGCCGAAGGACCATCCTTCGGAATCGCGCCTGCCGGGACGTGAATGTGAATGTCGTGGCTGGCGAAGAAGTCTTCCGCGACGCCAAGGCGATCCGCATTCGACCGTACCCACGTTAGCGCTGCCTGCATGGATTCCTGCATCACCTGTCCGATCTGCCCGGTCATGGTGAATCCGCCTTTGCCTTTCATGGCATTGGCCTCGACGAAGAGCACGTCGCCGCCGGCAGGAGTCCAAGCCAATCCGACCGCGACACCCGGGCGCTCGGTGCGCTCGGCGATCTCGCCTTCGCTGCGAATCTTGATGCCCCCCAGGAATTCCTGAATGACCTCTTTGTTGACCAGCAGCTTTTCAGTCTTCCCTTCTGCCAGCCGTCGTGCCTGCTTGCGGCAGATGGTGCCAATCGTGCGTTCCAGACTGCGCACTCCTGCTTCCCGCGTGTAATGGCGGATCACGTACCGGACCGCCTCTTCCGGAAATTCGATCTGCTCTGTGGTGATGCCGTTTTCGTCAATCTGCCGCGGAATCAGATACTGAAATGCGATGTGAACTTTCTCCTCTTCGGTGTAGCCCTGCAGTTCGATGATTTCCATACGGTCGCGCAGCGGCTCGGCAATCGGATCGAGCATGTTCGCGGTCGTAATGAAGAGCACCTTCGACAGATCGAACGTCACGTCGAGATAGTTGTCGCGAAACGTTGAATTCTGCTCGGGATCAAGCGCTTCGAGCAGAGCCGAAGCCGGATCTCCGCGGAAGTCACGTCCGACCTTGTCAATCTCGTCGAGCATGAATACGGGATCTTTCGTCTCCGCCCGACGAATCCCCTGAATGATCTGGCCCGGCAAAGCTCCGATATAAGTTCGCCGGTGACCGCGAATCTCAGCTTCGTCATGCACGCCGCCAAGTGAAAGCCGCGTGAACTTCCGCCCAAGAGCCCGGGCGATCGACTTGCCCAGCGAAGTCTTCCCGACACCGGGAGGCCCCACGAAACAAAGAATTGGCCCCTTCATGTTGGGCTTCAGCCGGCGCACGGAGAGGTAATCGAGGATGCGGTCTTTCACCTTCTCCAGATCGTAGTGATCGGTGTCCAGAATCTCTTTCGCCTTGGGAATCTCGATTTCCTGCCCCGAGGTCTTGGCCCACGGCAAAACCGCCAGCCATTCGATGTAGTTTCGGGTCAGTGAATAGTCGGCGGCCATCGGTGACATGCGGGAAAGGCGGCCCAATTCTTTCAGCGCCTCTTTTTTCACCTCGTCGGGCATGCCGGCTTCTTCGATCTTCTTTTTCAGATCTTCAACATCGCGCTGGCCTTCATCCTGCTCGCCAAGTTCTTTCTGGATGGCTTTCATCTGCTCGCGCAGGTAGTACTCGCGCTGCGTCTGCTGCACGCGATCCTGCACTTCGCTCTGGATCTTGTTGCGCAGTTGCTGAACTTCCAGTTCCTTCGCGAGATGCTGGTTGATCTTCTCCAGGCGCACGTGGATGTCGAGAGTTTCCAGCGTGTCCTGCTTGTCAGGCGTGGAAAGCGATGGCAGCGATGAGGCGATGAAGTCGACTAACCGGCCCGGTTCGTCAATGTTCATAGCGACGGTCGACAGTTCGTCCGATAGCGTCGGCGACCCCGCCACAATCTGCTGGAACAGAGTCAGCACGTTGCGCTGCAGGGCTTCAATCTGCGAAGTTGCTACCGGTGTAGCGCTTTCCGGCAAGATGGAGTAATGCGCATTCATAAACGGGGTGAGTTGAGTAAACTCACCGAGTTTTATGCGTTCCAGGCCTTCGGCAAACACAAACAGGCTCTGGTTCGGCATCTTGACGACTTTGTGAACGACCGCGGAAGTGCCCACCGTGTAAAGATCGCTGGGCTGTGGCGCATCGACGCGAGCTTCGCGCTGGGCCACAACAATAATGGTCTTATCGTCTCCGAGTGAATTGATTAACTGAACGGAACTCTCACGCCCCACCGTTAGCGGCAAAACAGCATGGGGGAACAACACTGTGTCCCTCACCGGCAGCACCGGCAACGATTTTTGCTCGTTTGTTTCCTTCAACTTAGGAGAGCGATCTGGTGAGGTCTGTTGGCTCATGATTCTCCTTGAGTGTAACTCGCTCAAGTTTAGATGAGACTCTTTGACGAAAAGTTTCAGGTCGCCCGAAACCCTGGCCCAAGACTCGCATTCTATTCCGCTGCGACTGGCGGCGTATGTGTCTAAGGTGCAGAGGCTAACGCGCAGGATGCCACTACGCAAGTCTTAATTTGGAACCCTTGAGGATTCTCACGAAACGACAGCATCCCACACGGCCCCGAAGGAGGGCCGCATGGGGATGCCTGGTGCAACGATCGTACTTGCCCGTTGCGAATCGCTAAAAGACGTGCTTGGCTGTATCTCCCGCAAATACGAGTTCCTGCAGCACGCGTTCGTTGGCAGCGTTCAATTGATAGACGGTCCGGGTTTGGTCGGCCTTCTTGCTTAGCTGAACCAGTTGGCACTTCGCCTTCACGTCCTGAACCTTATGGTTCACCGACTGAAACACCATGACATGCTCCTGCCCTTCCATGGTGTGCCGGACGACATATTCGCCTGCGGGCAACAGAGTGCCAGCCACTCGAATCGGCGAAACAAAATTCACTCGTCCCGTGTCCCGTATTCCTAAATCCGCTCCCGCCATCGCGAGCGGAAGCACTACAAGAACGCACACCACTAGAGCCATGATCTTCAATGAATGCATGTATCTCCTCCAGAATGATCCCCACTGGTCGCATCCAGTTGGGCTGTAGATATTTTATGAATGGGAAAGTGGGTCGTGTGTGTGTAGCATCACATGCTCGTGTGACGGCACACTCGAGAACTGGGTTACTTTGGCGTGAACTGAGCCAAGTCGTAGATTCCAAGCTTCTTTTCGAGAGCACCCACCTGATCGACGACTTTGAAGAAACCCTCGTCGCCAAACAGCTCATCCTCTTTCTTCTCAAAATCCTCGCCGAGGGCGTCGTATTCGTGCGGGGAGACGATGGAGCGAAACGCCGGAAACAGGACCGTATCTTCGCGGGCCTCATGCGGACGATACATGCGCAGGAATGACCGCAGAGCATCTCGCATCTTATCGGTATCGGACGAAACGTATTTGAGCGTAGCGGTCGCGCCTAATTCTCGAATCTTTGCGGTCAAATCTCGTCCGGCTTTGTGCTGGGCCTGCAGAGTGTCGACTAACTGTACATGCTTCCCTGCCTTGCGAAACCTTGGGAACAGGAATTCTTCCTCCAGCTTCTCGTGATATTCCTCCACGAAATGGCGAATGATATCTGCCGCACTCGCCAGAATCGAGCCATCGAACGACCGTTTTTCCGCCAATAGATGCAGGTGGTGATCGTAAATCAGGAGAATACGGTTGAGCACTCCGTGCTCGCGCATGAGGTCTTCCGCCGGGGAGATCTTCTCGTCTTCTTTTTCCTTCTCCTCGAGCTTCTGTTGTGGGAAGGCCAAGGGCGCGAGCAAGCTAGCACCAGCGATGGAAGTCTGGCGAAGAAAACAGCGGCGGGTCGATGAATTCTCCAGCACTTGATCCTCCTGGACTGGATATCCGTTTTATCTTTGACGTGAAGCCCTGAACAAAGGTTCGCCGATTTACGCTGCGGGGTAGACTCCCAGCACTTTGACGAACTCAGCCACCTCACCCAGGTGCCGTAGTGCGTTCCTCGCCGGTTCGTCGTCGCCGCGCAGGAAGTCAACGTAGAACACGTACTCCCACGGCCGTCCACGCATCGGCCGCGACTCGATTTTGCTCAGGCTGATATCCCGCAACGCAAAAACGCTCAGTGACTTGAACAGCGCGCCGGGCAGGTTCTTTACCTGGAAGGCAATCGAAGTCTTATTGGCCTTCGGCGGAATCAGCCGCTCGTAGTTCGCAATGTAAGCATTGAAACGCGGCCCCATCCTTGTCTCGCCGCTCTTTGGCGAGACAGGGTGAGGTTTTTGACTTTTATGGGTTCCGCCCAGCCTGCGAATGAGGAAGAATCGGGTGAAGTTCCGCTTGTCATCCTCAATTCCGGCCTGCAGGATCGTTCCCACGTACTCGCGCGCTGCCTGCCGTCCTGCAATTCCAGCCGCGTCCTTCAAACGATCCGCAGTGACGTGCTTGACGCTTCCCGCCGTATCGTAGAAAGGAACCGCCTCGATCTGCGGATGTCGCCGGAAAAAATCCCGGCACTGATCGAGGGCCACCGGATGCGACAGCACTCGCCGCAAAGACGCGATCTTTACCCCCGGTGCAGCAATCACGTTATGCACAATCCGCAGCAGGTACTCAGCCTGTATGAAGACATTCCTCGTCACCAGCAGGTCCGCATGCTCCGCGACGGTTCCGGCCAGCGTGTTCTCGATCGGAATCACAGCGGCCTGCACGGACCCCGCATCGACGCGATCGAAGACCTCAGCCGAGCGGACGCAGGGCACGACCGTGCAGCGTGACAACATCTTTTCGGCGGCTTCATGACTGAACGAGCCGCGCTCACCTTGGATGGCAACTTTCATCTTTCGCTTCCTAAACAGGGCAAGGTATAGGAGAAGATTGTGGAATGCAATTTCTTAGTCGGGATCAGCTCAAATCCTTCTCTAGCACCAGCGCATCCACTCCGTTGGAGTAATAGCGTGGCCAAGTTCGAATGACGTCATAGCCTTGTCGTTTGTAAAAGGACAAGGCCGGGACATTGTCGACCGCCGTCTCCAGTCCCACGGCACGGCATCCGGCGGCTCGCATACGCTCTTCCGCCGTTCGCAGCAGTAGCGAGCCCACCCCCGAGCGCCTGGCATGCGGTCCAACATCGATGGTGACGACGTGTCCCGTGGCGCCGCAATGCGCCACGATGAAACCTTGAAGTTCCTCTTTCGCACTGGTCGCAACTAATGTGAACGTCCCTCGATCGCGCATGAAAGACCTGAGTTCCTGTTTCGAATACGAAATCCCAGGCGGAAAACACTCCTGATCCATCCGCCATAGTGATTCAAAATCCGCGGGCTTGTAATCTCGAACAACAATCGCCACGGCGACATTGTAAAGGGGTTCTGCCGTGTAAAGGGGTTCTGCCATCCAGCGTTCAACGCAGGTCCGGACTGGCCGCGTCGGGGTCAATATTCTGCTCCGGGCGCTAATACCCGGATTTTCCACAGCCCATTTTG
>Ga0209580_10000929_pt1 | contig 14234 bp, 7 predicted proteins | sample Coa_R1_5_FD_187153 | JGI IMG/M metagenome (GOLD analysis project Ga0209580, IMG submission 187153) | Surface soil microbial communities from Centralia Pennsylvania, which are recovering from an underground coalmine fire - Coalmine... | ecosystem: Environmental > Terrestrial > Soil > Unclassified...
TCCCTCTTTCCTGTGGGTCGCACCAGTTGTGCTGCCGATGATGTTTGCTGTCGTGTATCTCTCCTCGAAGCTGGGACAGGTTGCCGGGCAGGGGCTATTCGCAGTCATTCGACAGAACTATCCCAGATGGCTGCTCTATTTTCTTTTGATCACAGCCGTTGCGGGGAACATCGTTGAAGCCGGAGCCGACCTGGGTGGCATGGCTGCGGCTCTCAACGTCATCGTTCCGGTGCCGATTGGCGGCATGGTGGCGGTGCTGGGAATTTTCGTTCTGTCGCTGCAGATTCGTGGGTACAAACTCATCCGAAATATATTCCGCTGGCTGGCATTAGCCTTGCTGGCATACGTCGGATCGGCAGTGCTGGCAAAACCGGACCTGCTGGCCGTCATCAAAGGAACGCTGGTTCCCACCTTCCAATTCAATAAGAATTTTTTTGCGATGCTGGTGGCGGTCGTCGGCACATCGCTCTCCGCGTATTTGTATTCCTGGCAATCCAATCAGGAAGTGGAAGAAGACATCTCCATGGGCCGCCGCCGGTTTGCTGACCGGGTGGGCACGACCGATGAAGAACTGCAGCACTCCCGGCGCGACGTGGCTTTCGGAATGTTCTTCTCGAATCTGGTGATGTATTTCATCATTCTTTCGACTGCGGCGACCCTGTTCAAGATTGGCAAAACCGACATTAATACTGCGGCGGAAGCGGCCCAGGCGCTGCGTCCCCTGGCCGGCAAAGCTGCGGGACTTCTTTTTGCCGCAGGAGTGATCGGCGTCGGTTTTCTGGCGGTTCCGGTCATGACCATTGGCGCGGCCTTTGACGTCTGTCAGACGTTTGGCTGGCGTCACGGATTACATGCGGAACCGCGACAGGCGAAACCGTTCTATGCGCTGCTCATTATCTTCACCGCAATCGCCATTGGAATGAATTTCTTCGGCATCAACCCCATGAAGGCGTTGGTTTATGCGGGCATCGTGCAAGGCGTCTCGACGCCATTTTTAATGCTGCTGATCATGCTCATCACCAATAATCGAAAAATTATGGGCCGATGGGTCAACACCCGAGCTATGAACATTGTGGGCTGGCTCACCCTGGCGGCCATGTCGGCGGCGACGATTGGACTGCTTATCACGCTGGCGAAGTAGTAGTACATTTCGATGTTGCTGTAGTCTGTTGAGCCAAGCTGACAAATAACAATTCCACGTTTAGCGTTTTACCCGTCAACGATCGCCTTTCGGTCAGATACGTCTTTTTTCCGCACTAGATCGCACCTGATTTTGTCTTTAGAAAACTTTTACGCCGAATTTATTTCCTCTTTACGCCTATTCCGATTTAATCGGCTGGAATGGGAGAACGGCGCACATGAACGCCTTGAATCAAAAACCGGCTTACGCAAAGATGAGGATCCTTCGACACAAAGCGATCACGGTTTTATCGATACCGACACTGCTTATTCTCGGCGTAGCGATACTTCCGGTTCCGCGCTGTCGGGCTCAAGGCACCGAAGCTGGAGGCACCGACGGTAAAGCATCCGCTCCAGCCGCGAAGTCCGCACAGCCGCTTGTGCCCGAAGAAGTCACTAAAGAACTTGAAGCAATGAGGGCACGCATCGATGAACTCGAAAGGCAATTGAAGGCACGCGACACAACGCCGATTGCCGCGATTACTCAATCGCCTGCGACTGAGACTGCTGCCGCAGGCACACAACAGCTTTCTGCATCAAAGAACGCCGCACCGGCGGAGGCCTCAACGCCAACGGAGCCCGCCGCCCCCTTTGCCTTTGCCGACTGGACTTGGCTCAACGGCAATCCTCGCAATAAAGACGCGGTGTGGGATTCGAAATTTTTCACTCCTGAAATTCGGATGGATGCGCACTTCATCGCAGATATGAACCATCCCAGAGACGATTCCATGGGCGGGTCAACTGAAACTTTCCGCGCCAATGAGTTCCAGCTTGAGCAGATCAGCTTCGGCGGTAATTTCCATTGGCAGAACGTTAATGCCCGAATCTTGACCATGAACGGAATGTTCGGCGTGACAACGCCACGCAATGACGCGAGTCCAGGCCGGGGACAATGGGATTTGCGGGGGGCTTACAAGTATGTTTCGGAAGCTAACGCCGGGTATCACTTCGATGTGAACCACGGGCTCAACATTGATGCGGGGATTTTTGTCTCCTACATCGGTCTGTTCAGTTACTACAACTTCGATAACTGGGCTTATCAGCCCTCTTATGTTTCGTCTAACACGCCGTGGTTCTTCAATGGACTGCGAATCCAGTGGTTCCCCACCGACAAGCTGAAGATTGAGCCCTGGATCATCAATGGCTGGCAATCCTACGGCAGATTGGGCAGCAAGCCCGGTCTCGGCGGACAAATTTTGTATCGTCCGACGCCCTGGTTGTCGCTGGTGTTCAATAACTACGGCATGGGTGAAGATACGCTCGGCAACGGAAACGGACAGTTTGGCCGCTCGCGCATTCACACCGACGACAGTGTAGAAGTCAAGTATTACGACCACCCGGAAAAGACCCTGGACAAGATGGCGTTCTCTTTTACCGGAGATCTAGGTTGTGAGTATGGCGGCAGGGGTACCTTCGTCAGCGCACAGGGAAAGACCATCAACAACAACGTCAATTGCCACCACAACACCGCTACCAGCAGTAAGCAAACATTCGCGGGTTGGATGTTGTACAACCGCTGGTGGTTCAAGAAGGACTTGTACGCGGTCACGCTCGGCGGCGGAGCTATGGACAATCCGGGGCGTTATTTGACGCTGCTTCCGCCGATCAACGGCGCGGATGCGGTCTCTGGCTCACCCTATTTCACGCAAAATCCCGGCGATCGTTTTAAAGCCTGGGATGCCTCACTGACCGTCGACTGGATGCCGAAAGAGTACATCACATTTCGTGCCGAGTACGGATACCGCCATGCGAACGTGCCCTACTGGTCGGGTCGCGGCGGGATCACACCTGGCGTAAATGGCGCTCCTGGCACGATTCCTAACCCGGCGGCTGGATCGGTGGTTGGAAGCACAACTTTTGTTTCCGGACCGGCATTGTCGGCGACCCCTGGGTTCACTTGTGTTGCGGGCAGCACCGGATTTTGTCCTGATCTTCGCAAGGATGAGCCCAGCGCGAGATTCGCGATCATGGTCAAGTTCTAATCCGGGATGCTGAAAGGCCTCAATTACGTGACCAGAGGGAGTATTACGCGCTGCAGGGAGGAAATCACATTCGGCCGGGGAGATTCCTCATCGAAAGTTGTCGGGCCAGCATGAGATTGCTGCGGCCTTCGTCTACCACGTAAAGGACCCATCTGCCGTCCGGCGAAATCCCCGATAGCTAATCCTTAGGTTTGTAGACGATCGGGCTCTCCATCGGTTGAGTCTTCTGACCTAAGAGGGCCTGTGCTAGTGCAACGGTGGTGACAGCCTTGATCTCTGAATCAGGTATTGATTCGAGTACTTCGCGAGCATCGGGTATGGAAACCATGCGTGCGACTGATACCTCTCGGCACCATGCCGCAGTAGATGGCCAATAGAACTTTAGCGCCTTGTTTGGATCGTCCTTATCAGAGTCGCTGTCGTATAGCTTGCCTATGGTTGTGTCGGCACGCTTTAGTAGTCGCCGCGCGATTTCGGCCTGCTGGAGCGTTGCACTTAGCGTTGCAGCCTCAGTCCACAGTTCCCATGAAACTCCGGAATTCTCGATTCCAGTCAGCGTGTTTAATGCGTTTATCGCCTCTTCTCGCTGCTCGGCTTGGCACCTCTCCGCCAGGCTCAACAATGCTCGCGCTTTAGAATTAGGGGAGGGCAGGCTCGAAAGATGGGCCCTGAGTTTGCCAGCGTTGCATTGGACTTCCGACTTTATTTCCTCGAGCTGGGCATCGTTTGTGGCTGATGCCGCTGCCGACACCGCCGAAGATCGAGAAAAGGCGATCTGGTAGGTGATAGGCTTAGCCCTTCCCCCTTGATTGGGAAATTCGTTAGGCGTGAACTGCATGGATTGCCGAATCGTCTCAGCTTTGCTTGGATCACGCTCATCCAGAATGGGCAGGACTTGGGACACCCGTAACTGATAGTACGAATTGAAAACCGTGACCTTGTTAGCGCTTCGTAAAGTGATCGTCGCCCCATCGATCAAGGGTCTAGGGGAGGACTCGTCCGAACGAGCCTGGTCTAATAACTTATCTATAGCCTCCAACACGTCCTCTGCGGGCACATCTCTCCACACAGATAGCAATAGGGATCCGAAGTCCTCGCTCGAGCCCGCGGTTATGTAATCAGGCGGGTTCTTCTGATACGCGGCAAGCGCAATAGAAAAAATGCGGCGCCGCTCCATCTTCTGCTCTTTAGAAGTGTGGGACATAAGTTCACCGGCGACCCTGTATGGAGACAGCATTGACTCGGAGAGAGCAATTGCCTTCTGCAGTTCGTCTCGGGCGATATAGTGTCGAACTAAGGCTTCAATCGCTATTTCGCGCTCGGTGGGCTCACTTGGGAGATTTTCTTGGACGTAATCAGGATCCAGAGTGGTGGTCTGAGCCGTTAGCTCTCTCCAAAGAGCTGACACGCCACGGGCATCCTTGTCAGAAAAGCCGTTGAGAGAATTGTAAGCTCGTTCGAAAAGTCCCTTTGCGGTCTTCTTGTCGCCCGCTATACTGCGTGCCCGTCCGACAGCAAACAAAAGCGCGGCGTTCATCGGTGGTTGAACTGACGCGGCGCTGCCCTGGGCCGCTCGCAATAGGCCATCCGCATAAGCATATTCTGGGGGCTTCGATCCTCTCTTAATGCCCTGTCCCCATGCGCTGCCGACTACACAGCTGGCTGCTGCGACTAGAATGAGAATGCATCGGATCAGTTGCATACTTCACCCCTCTAATGCAGCACCATTTGGAACTGCTGCGGGTTAGCGAAAGTTTTCGGCCAGCATGAGATTGTTGCGGGCTTCATCGAGCTGTACGTAAAGGATCCATTTGCCGTCCGGCGAAGCCCCCATTCCGGGAGCTCCGGTGAACGGTCCTTTTTCCCAAAACGCAACGTGAGTGATCTTGTGAGAGGCAAAATCATAAAACTTAATCGCCGCGCGATCATCCTCCGGGCCAGCGAAGTAAATTCCGTCTGATACGACCCCAAAGTATCCCCAACCGCCGGCCGGCGGTTCGTCCAATATCTTTACTTCATCGCCGCCGTTTACCGGCACGCGGAAGATGCCGCCTGAATCAAACTTCGTATAGTAAAGGAATGCGTGGTCGGGAGATTCGAACGCTGCGAAGCCTCCGGACTTGGTGACCTGGACCGCCGGTCCTCCGTCGACGGGCATTTTCCAGACCTGCCAAACTCCGGTACGATCAGACGCGAAATAAAGCCACTTGCCGTCGTGCGACCAATTGGGTACGCCATCGTCCGCACTGTCGTTGGGAAAACGGCGAACCGGACCTCCATCGGCGCTAATCGTGTACACATTCGCGTGCGGCGTGATCCGAGTATCGAAGGAAATCCGGGTGCCGTCCGGCGACCAACGGGGAGTTCCGGTTAACGGGCCGTTGAACGATGTCAGCTGCGCCAGGTGCGAACCGTCTGCATCGCAACGCCAAATCTCGAAGCTGCCCGAGCGAGTGGATTGAAATACGATGTGTTTGCCGTCAGGAGAATACTGCGGCCCCTCTTCTTGTAACTTGGAGTAAATCAGCCGCTCCGGCTTGCCACCGTGGTGTGCAGCGTCGACGGGAATGCGCCAGATATTTTCGTTCCACGACTGGTCCGAATAGGCCAGCCGGTTTCCCTTGAGGCTCACAACCGGTGACTGAGCTCGGTCAGCGCCCACACTGGCACGTTGCGGCGTGCCTCCCGCCAGCGGGATGCGCCACAGCCCCCAGGTAGATCCTCCGCGATTCGAGGAAAACAGAATCTCCTTGCTGTCAGGCATCCAGGCGACGCCACCGAGCAGGCGATTATCAAAAGTAAGACGGCGCGGTTCGCCTCCGGCGGAGGGCATCGTGTAAATATCTTGAACGTCCTTAGTATCTCGAACGAACGCTATGCTCTTGCCATCAGGAGAGAATTGTCCGTCGTAATCGCCCACGGACGGTGATGGCGGATTCGTTAGACGGGTGGATTCCAACGTGTCCATTGACAGGGCGTATATTGCGCAAGGCTCGGCCGCCGAGCCTTTGTAAGCGTATGCCAGACGCTTTCCATCACGAGACCAACTCAACAAAGCTCCGCATGGGACATTCTCTTCCAGGTCAAGCAGCTTGCGCGGGGTTCCCCCGAGTGCAGGCACAATGTAGAAACCTCCTCCTTCACGGCCGTGCTCCCTGTGCGCGAAAGCGATATAGCGGCCGTCTGGCGACCAAACTGGAAGGAAGTTGTTTCCGAAGTTCTGGGTGATCTGTATGGAGTTCTCAGTACCGATCTGTTTTATGTAGATGTCCACCCGGTCGTGCTTCTCTCCGTCCCAAGAGAAAGCAATCGCGTTTCCATCAGGCGAGAACGAAGGCCGGGAGTCTTCCCCAGACGTATTCATCAAAGGGACCACGCGTACCGGGGCAGAAACGACGGGCGGAGAGCTTCGAAAAACTCCAAACCACGCGCCCAGTGCCAGCGCTAATAGAAACCCGGCCAGGGCGGCGACTCCCAGCTTCCAGTGTTGAACAAGCCAAGAGGGAGCCCGCGAGGGCCGAACTACTTCTGCGCTACCGATGCCACGGTCAGTGTTTTCCGCGGCCTTTGTTTCGGGTTGCGCTGTGCTGCCAGCCGAGGTCCCATTCCTTGGCCCTGATTGCACCGGAGCAATAAAACGATAGCCGCGGCGGGGCACAGTCTCGACAAAGCGGGGAACGTCTGGATCATCACTCAGCGCCTGGCGCAGCTTCTTCACCGCGCTGTTCAAACTATGGTCGAAATCCACAAAAGTGTCGCTCGGCCATAGCCGCTGGCGCAGATCCTCACGGGTTACCAGTTCACCCGGGTTCTCTAAAAGCATGGCCAGGATTTGGAATGGCTGGTCCTGCAGCTTGACTCGCACTCCGCCTTTGCGCAGTTCGCCGGTCCGCAAGTCGGCCTCAAAGACCGAAAAGCGATACGAATTGGTCACGGGGCTGGCTTGATCCATATCGAAGGAACGGCTCCGAGGAAACTCTCTTGCGAGTCTATCAATTCTAATGTCTGAATCTCCTCTGCATCGCGCTGCCATCTAGCAAATAGACGGATTCAACGTGGCTTTGGTTCTGTGATTCTCGAGATCACCCACGTGACCCAGGGAGATTGTCCGCTCAACCAGGAGTTCAAGCAAGTCTATCTCAGGTCACCCCGCCTCCTAACCCACTGCTGTTCAGCGATTTACACGATCAGAAACAGATGGGCTAAGGATAACGCGCAGAGCATTGGCTGATTTTCTGACTCGCGGTTGAATCGCCTCAGATGCGACAGACCGGGAAGCCGGGTCGCCACATGAGGAGGAAATATGAAAGAGAAAAGTTCAGTGATGTTGACGTTCGTGGCTCTGGCAGTCCTGGCATTGCCGGCAGTTGCCCAGCATTCTGACCTGAGCAGGGTAAATGTTCCATTTAACTTCGTCGCCGAGAACCAACGACTGCAAGCCGGAGATTATTCCATTCAGCGGATGCAGAACGGTCGGCTGCTGATCCGCAGCGCTGACGGGAAGGTGGCCACGACTGTGCTGTCACTGCCTGCTCCGCTGCAAACCACGGCCACGGCCTCGGAGGTGGTTTTCAACCGCTACGGCGGAGAGTACTTCCTCTCTGAGGTCCGCCTTCAGGGACAAAACACCGGCCGCGAAGTGTTCCGGGGCAAGAAGGAATCGGAGCTTGCCCGAAAAGGTATTCCGCGAGCTTTGGCTTCGCTGGCAGCGCGTTAATCGTGCCAGCCGGCGGGAGAGCGGGGACCGGGCCCCACCCCGGTCCTCAGCACTCTTGGAATGTCATTGATGCGCTGCTGTCATTGCAACGCTGAAATGGTGCGGAGTTGCTGTCCACTTAATGGCAGGCAAAGTTAAAACCCCTGACTTTTGTGTCCAACCCATCAGCGAGCGCGAGTCAGCGGTCACGCTGCTGACGTTCTGGGTTACCCCATAAATATTAATCTGTGCCTCATGAAACCATGGTTCATACAAGCCGTCGGGGGCAGAAATACTCACGTCGATGCGATCACTCTTTGCCTCACAAGTAAAACTGACGCGAACTATATCTCCATGCTCGTACGCAAGCGTATTGCCGTCATCGGCGTACAAGCTCCCGTGACATTGGGGACCGGGATATACGTTTAACGTGAGCGGGCCTTGCGGAATCTCGTCTGTGTTCTGGACAACCGGCTGCTCTGGAATAATACTGCCCGCGCGCACATAGACGGGCAACGTGTCGAGGCCGGGATTTACTTCGAGGGTTTGCCCGGAAATTCTTGCGCCGGTCCAGAAGTCATACCACTCTCCAGCCGGCAACGTAACGGAATATGGATCGAGGAAGGGCCACACCTTCGGCGCAACGAGCAGATTCTCGCCAAACATGAATTCCTGATCATTTAACGCAACCAACGGCTGGTCAGGAAATTCCAGAAATAGTGGACGCATGAGCGGCACGCCAGTGCGCGACGCCTCCTCCATTCCCGTGTAGATATAAGGAAGCAACTGGTAACGGGTTTCGATGTAGCGCTTGCGAATGGCTTCGTGCTCAGGTCCGTCGACCCAGGGCTCGCGGAAGCGCGTGCCCTTCGCGGCATGGTTGCGATAAATGGGATTGAATGCGCCCAACTCCATCCAGCGGGTGAGCAAGTCAGGCGTGGGACTTCCGTTAAACCCTCCGATGTCGTCGCCCACGAAGGCATAACCCGAGAGTCCAAGATTGATCAACTGCGGGACTGAAATCCGCATGTGGTTCCAGCTTGCGGTATTGTCTCCGGTCCAGGTGGCGGCATAAATTTGAGCGCCGGCGTAGGCCGCGCGTGTCAGCACGAACGGACGCTCGTTTGGCTTCAACTGCAAAAGGCCTTCAAAAGTTGCCCGCGCATTCTCCATCCCGAAAACGTTGTGTATCTCACGATGGTCGGTCGGCTTGCCTTCAACGTTGTGGACAGTGTCGAGCGGCATCGTCTTCGACGGAACCTCAAATACCGAAGGCTCGTTCATGTCATTCCAGAAGCCGCGCACGCCATCTTTGACGAAATCGGAATACAGCGTTCCCCACCAGCGGCGAACTTCCTCGCGCGTAAAATCCGGAAAGACACTGTCGCCGGGCCAAACCTTTCCGACATACACCGACCCATCGGGATTTTTTACGAAATAGCCTGACTTGATGCCTTCGTCATACGGCTTGTAACCCGGCAGTTTGGCGATGTGTAGGTCTGTAATCGCTACGATCTTGAACCCCCCTGCGCGCAGATCTTTCACCATTCCCTGAAAATTGGGGAAGCGCTGGGAATCCACGGTGAACGGCCGGTTGTGGTCCTGATAATCAATGTCCAGATAGATCACGTCCGCAGGAATTTTTCTTTTGCGAAATTCGGAAGCAATTTCGCGCACCTGTGACTCCGGGTAATAGCTGTATCGGCATTGCTGATAACCCAGCGCAAACAGCGGCGGCAGCGGCGTGCGGCCGACCAGGTTTGTAAACTGCTCAACCACCCGTTTGGGTTCGGGACCGAAGATGAAGTAGTAGTTTATGTCTCCGCCTTCAGCCCCAAACGAATATGCATCGCCGCGCTCTTTGCCAAAGTCAAAACTGCTGCGATAAGTGTTATCGAGAAAAATTCCGTATGAGCTGGCATTCCGAAAGGCGAAGATGAAGGGGATGTCTTTATAAAGCGGATCTGTGGATTCCTGCCATCCGAAGATATCCGTGTTCCACATGGTGAAAGCTAGATTGCGGTGGTCCATCGGACCGGTCTTGTCGCCTAAGCCGAAATAGTGTTCATCTTCCGGCATGGTTTTCCAAACCTTGAACTGAGCGCCATTAAATGCCGCGGGCGAGGCCGGCAAGTCTTCTGAAATTACGGTGCCATCTGCGCGCACGAAAGCAACGCGTAGCGGCGACTTGTAAACCCGGACGGTTAAAGGTCCAGTAGTTAGAGATACATCATTCGCTGACTCATGTACTTGCAACTTCGGAACATCGCCATGAAAGGCGCTCGGCAGCACCGCAAACGATTTGCGATCCGTGAATTGGTTTTGCAGAGAATAGCGGACCCGTACCACCCTCGGCGAAAGCACTGAGATGCGAACGCGTCCGCGCTCCGCATGAAGCTCAATGCCGTCTCCCCGTTTCTCAAACGAAGAAACGTTCCCCAGCGTTTGCCAACCAGCTTGTGCTAAAGCAACTGGCGCGACCCAACAACAGGCGATTAAGACAAACTTTCCCACAGAGCGCATTCCACCTCCAGGACGAGGGAATTTCGATCTAGAACTTACCGCTGGACCTCCAGAAACAAGGCTCCGCGGTTGCATTTATGGTTTCGCCGCAGACTTCGCAGCGCGCTCCATGGCGCGATCAAATTTTTCGCGTTCCGGCTTTCGAATCGTGACGTACTTCGTGGCCACATCGTTCTGGTACACGCGTTCGCCCGCCCTCAGGCGTGACGCAGACAGAAATCCGATTTCCTGCTTGTATCCGTCGGAGTTCTCTTCGCGGTACCAAATTACACGTTCGCTGTTCTGGGTTTCATCGCGACGATAAGTGAGCTTCAACTTGGGATTGTCTTTCAACTGCGACCCGCTTGTTGTCGGATAGTTCCGGCCGGCCAATCCTATGCCGTCAACCCCGCCGCTGCCGTACTGGTCCTCGAAAGCAGTTGGCAGCCCTAAGTCCGACGCGCGTAGCAGCGGATGAAAGTCGAGTGACAGAGCGGACACATATTGCTTCTTGCGAAAGCGGACAGTAAGTAACGCACCCCCCGCAAGTTTCCATCCGGATACGATATCTCCCGCCTGCTCCTGGCCAGCGTCGGGCGGCCGCTTCATGGTCTCGAGTACCTGTGACGGCGTCATTCCTAAGGTGAGCTGACAGATGTTCAAAGTATGCATGTCGCGCAGGGGATCGCATGTAGTCTGTGCTCGGCTTACACCGAGCAGCACCGGTGTCATCAACAGGGAGCTACAAATTCGAAGAGTTGAGTTGGACAGGCCAGCGCTCCGCAGCATGTGAACACCTGTTCGAGGGCCTTAGCCTAACACGCAATCGTTTTTGTTCGCGAGAAAAATTCAGAAAGTTTTTCTTTTGGCTCAATCTGAAATGCATATACAACGCGGCAGAACCATGGAAGGATAAATGCAACTAACTGCGCTTGCGGACGGTAACAAGTTCCAGGCCGACCGGCACGCCGAGAGCAATCTTGACACGCACCACCGCCTCGAACGGTTTTACGTCGCCGGGAGATGATGCCGAAAGCTTCTTGAGCAGATCCTGCACCGACTCTTGCCGGCAAACAAACTCCACCGCCGCCTGGGTTCCAAAAGTTGTCGTGCCCGCCAGAACCATTAATGACCGGGCCGGATTCAATCCGGGCATCAATGCCACGATAGCGTAATCCTCGGTGAGCGGAGCCCCAGATGGGCTGGCTAGGAACGCGCCCGGTTCATTTGCCTGTGGATGAACGTTTACGATCGCTAAATCCCCTTTGCGGGGCCCTTGTTCCAGACGTTCGAATACAAATTCCCGTGTGCTTGGCAGATCTGACAATTTAAGGTTCTCGGACGGCGAGCCAACGAAAATAAGGTCGTTGTTATTAGCATCATCCAAAGAGAACAGGCTGCCGCGCTTCACCCTGACGCTTTGGTGCAAGTCGCTGAAAACTTCGTCCAAATCATGAATCGCAAGGACTTCGCCCACCCCGGTGTAGTGATCCCAGACCTGGACATGGGCATCGCGCTTAGGATCAAAGTAACGCATTCCAGTTTCCGGACGCCCGACGAACGCGCCATTGCTAAAGATGACTAATGGAGGTTCCGCTCCGCGCACAAAAGGCTGCCAGAAGACGCGAAAAGCAATGGGAGCAGATTCCCCTGGCGGAACAAGCGAGGCCTGGACCCGGCGCCCTCGCCAGAGTTCAGCCGTTGCAATCCACGAAATGAGTGCGAGCAAGAACAGAAGTGCTGCAGTTATCAGCCACTTGCGCGAACCTTTTGGCGAAGCAAGCTCTGAAGTGGCTGGCTCATTTTGAATCGCATGTTCGGGCACACCATTGGTTCGGCGGCGAAAATGTAAGGAATAAGATCCTTTCGGCAGGTCTACGACAACAGGATCATGCGCGCCAAGGGCAGCGTAATAATCCGTCAACTTCGCGCGCAGTCGCGCCGCTTGTACGCGAATGGTTGAATCGGATTGCGGGTCAAAATCCGATGGGCGACCGAAGACCTCGGTGGCAATCTGATATTCCTTGATGTGAATGCCGGGACTTTCGAACTCTTTCTGTGCCAGATAGCGAAGCAATCTACAAAGTGATTCTGAGCCGTGTAGAACTTCGCTTGCGCAAAGACGATCAAGCTGGAGCCGAAACTCGTCCCGCTCAGACATTAGAAGGAGAAATCCATGTAACAACGTGTAACAGAAGGTAACACGTGTGTGCAAGTCATTGTCAAGACAGATATTGCTCGTGTATCAGTATCAGGACAGGCTGAAACTTGCTTCTCTGCTAGGATCAGCTTCAAACTTCCAACTCACAAACACCCATGCGCACGGAAACGTACGCACTGGCTTCTTGTGCGCCGGAGGAGGATGCCTCGCAAGAGGCGTTTCGGCCTAAGAAATCTTTGGTGGGGAGATTTCGCAATGAAACGTTCTTTCTGTGTCTTCGCGTGTCTTTTTTGTTTCTTTTCGCTAGCAGCAGCCCAAAATGATCGCGGCTCGATAACGGGAAAAATCTCTGACCCGTCTGGTGCGGTGGTGGTCGGCGCAGCGGTAAGGGTCATCAACGTCGCAACCGGTAGCACCTATGAAGCAACCACCGACGCGGATGGCAGATATGTGACTCCGTCCATCCTTCAGGTCGGAACGTATCGGGTGGAGGCGTCACGTTCGGGCTTTAAAACGGCCGTTAGCTCCGACCTTGATCTGCGCATCGGCGACGTGCGCGAAGTAAACCTCACCATGCAAGTTGGCGAGACTGCGGAAAAGGTCGAAGTCACCGCCGAAACACCCATTGTCCAAACGGAGACCAGTTCGAACGGCGACGTAATTGAAGGCCGCCAGGTCACCGAGCTTCCTTTGAAAGACCGCAACTTCACTAGTCTTGCCCTGCTGACGCCCGGAGTCAATCGAGCTTTCGGCGCGGTAGTCACTGACTCTTTTGTTTTCAACCAAGGTGACCCAAACTCTGGCGGCAATGGCCTTTCCGATTCGCGCGGTGACACCCCGGCCTCCCGGTTTTCTCGTTCAGGTGGATCCTCAATTACCGCGAACGGCCTGCGTACTGGCAACAACAATTTCACCCTCGACGGAGTGGACGACAACGAGCCAATCTTTGGAGAAATTGGAGTATTCCCAAATCCGGATGCTATCCAGGAATTCCAGGTTCAAACCAGCTTGGCGAAGGCAGAGTCCGGTCGCGGCGGCGCGCAAGTCAACACTACCCTCAAGTCAGGAAGCAACGGTTTTCACGGACTGGCCTCTTACTATGGGCAAAATGCGGCCTTGAACGCGACCGCACCGTTGATTTTGCGCAATCGGCTGAACTTGATCAACCCAGGTTGTGACGCCGCCTGCGCGGAACATAAGCTTCCAAAGACCCAGACCCACGTCAATGAATTCGGCGGAATGCTGGGTGGACCGATCATCAAGAACCGCACGTTCTTCTTCGCAGACTATCTCGGACAGCGCAACAGTATTCCTAATCCTTTTCAAGATGCGGTACCAACCGCTGGCGCACGGAACGGAGATTTTTCGGCGTTTAAGTTTGTGCAACTCGTCGATCCTGGGACAGGTGGCGCCGCGGGCTTTGCGGCAGGGACACCATTCCCGGGCAACATAATTCCGAATTTGACCAGCCGGGCGGATTTCAGCCCGGTCGCACAGAAGATATTCAACGCCTATCCGCTTCCGAACTGCACGACCGCAGCATGCCAGATCAATCCCAGCAGTTCCGGCAACCCAAATTATTTCGGGACGCGCCAATACCAGGAGCGCATCGACTCGTTTGATATCAAAATTGACCATCGTTTTACGAACAGCAATAACGCTAACTTCCGCTACACTCGCGATAACCAGCAAAACACGCGCAGCAACTTCTTCC
>Ga0209580_10000931_pt1 | contig 14213 bp, 11 predicted proteins | sample Coa_R1_5_FD_187153 | JGI IMG/M metagenome (GOLD analysis project Ga0209580, IMG submission 187153) | Surface soil microbial communities from Centralia Pennsylvania, which are recovering from an underground coalmine fire - Coalmine... | ecosystem: Environmental > Terrestrial > Soil >...
TGGTACACCCTGCCCCTCTGCCTGGCGATCCTCGCCGTCATCGCGGTGGTCAACCTCCGCGGGATGCGCGAGCCGGGGCTGGCTTTCGGCCTCCCGACCTACCTGTTCATCGCCAGCCTCGGCCTGGTGCTGGCCGCCGGCGTGGTCGAGGCGCTGCTGCACGGCGGCCATCCACGGCCGGTGGCGCCGCCGCCGCCCGTGGGGCCGCCGCTCGAGGCGGCGAGCCTCTGGCTGCTGATGCGCTCGTTCGCCAGCGGCTGCACCGCCATGACCGGCGTCGAGGCGGTGAGCAACGGGGTCAAGTACTTCAAGCAGCCGGCCGTGCCGAACGCCAGGCGCACCCTGACCGCCATCGTCGCCCTCCTCGGCCTGCTGCTCGGCGGCATCGCCTACCTCGCCCGCGCCTACCACCTCGGCGCCATGGACCAGGAGAAGCCCGGCTACCAGAGCGTGCTCTCGCAGCTGGTCGGAGCGGTGGTGGGACGGGGAGTGATCTACTACGTGACCCTCGCCAGCATCCTGGCGGTGCTCGCCCTCTCCGCCAACACCAGCTTCGCCGACTTCCCGCGTCTCTGCCGCATCATCTCGGAGGACGGCTACTTGCCGCGCTCCTTCGGCACCGTCGGCCGCCGGCTGGTCTACTCGAACGGCATCCTGGTGCTCGCCCTGCTGTCGGGCGTGCTGCTGATCCTCTTCGGCGGCATCACCGACCGCCTGATCCCGCTCTTCGCGGTGGGCGCCTTCAGCGCCTTCACCCTGTCGCAGGCGGGCATGGTCGTGCACTGGCGGCGCACCGGCGGCGCCCACTCCAAGGTGGCGATGGCGGTCAACGGCGTGGGGGCCGCCGCCACCGGCCTCGCCCTGGCGGTGATCCTGGTCGCGAAGTTCGCCGAGGGCGCCTGGATGACGGTCGTGCTGGTGCCCGCCATCCTGGCCCTGTTCGCCGGCGTCAAGCGTCACTACCGCCAGGTGCTGCGGCAGATCGCCTGCCTGCGGCCGCTCGACTTCTCCGGCCTCGAGCCGCCGATCGTCGTGGTGCCGATCGAGACCTGGAACATGCTGAGCGCGAAGGCGCTGCGCTTCGCCCTACGGATCTCGCACGACGTCCGCGCGGTCCACGTCGGGGTGAGCGAGGCGAAGCGGCAGGCCCTGCAGGAGCAGTGGGCCCTGGACGTCGAGCAGCCGGCGCGGCGCGCCGGCCGCCAGCCGCCCCAGCTGATCGTCCTGCCGTCCCCCTACCGCCGCTTCTTCCTGCCGCTGATCGACTTCGTCAAGCAGCTCGAGAAGGACAACCCCGCGAGCGAGATCGCCGTCATCATCCCCGAGCTGGTCGAGCGGCGCTGGTACGAGGCCTTCCTGCACAACCACCGCGCCGAGGTCATGAAAGCCCGCCTCCTGCTCGAGGACATCGAGCGCGTGGCCCTGGTCAACATCCCGTGGTACCTCGAGTGAAGGGGAACGCATGACCGAGGTGAAAGCGCCGGCGCGCGACTCGGCCGGCAGCTTGGCCGGCAGCCTTACCGGCAGCTCCATCGTCGTCACCGGCGCCTCCCAGGGCATCGGCAAGGCCGTGTCCCTGGAGCTCGCCGGACGGGGCGCCCGTCTCACCCTGGCCGCCCGCGACGCCGCGGCCCTCGACCAGGTGGCCGCCGCCTGCCGCGAGCGCGGCGGCGAGGCCCAGTCCGTCCCCACCGACGTCTCCCAGCCCGCCGACTGCGAGCGCCTCGTCCGCCAGGCCGTCGCCGCCTGGGGCCCCCTCGACGCCCTGATCAACAACGCCGGCATCGACATGATCGCCCGCTTCGACGAGGTGACCGACCTGCACATCTTCGAGCGCCTGATGCAGGTCAACTACCTGGGCTACGTCTATCCCACCTACTACGCCCTCCCCGAGCTGAGGCGCACGCGGGGCCGCCTGGTCGCAGTGTCCAGCCTCGCCGGCATGACCGGCGTCCCCACCCGCACCGGCTACGCCGCCTCCAAGCACGCCATCTTCGGCTTCTTCGACTCCCTGCGCATCGAGCTCGCCGGCACCGGCGTCTCGGTGACCGTGGTGGCCCCCGACTTCGTCCTCTCCGAGATCCACCGCCGAGCCGCCGGCCCCGACGGCCGTGCGATCGGCCATAGCCCGATGCAGGAGTCGCGCATCATGACCGCCGAGGAGTGCGCCCGGCAGGTGGTCAAGGCGATGCAGAAGCGCCAGCGCCTCCGCATCCTCTCGCTGAGGGGGCGGCTGGGGCGCTACGTCCGGCTGGTCGCCCCGGGCTTGATCGACGCGATCGCGGCGCGGGCGGTGCGGCTGGGGAGGTAGAGGTTTGATCCGGGTCCTCTGTGGGAACGAAACAACGAGGCGATTCTTAAGCGCGTGGTCGAGGTGATGAAATCATGGTTCAGAGCCATCGCCGCCTCGGGTCCCAGGGCAGGCAAGAGAGGCGAGGTCGGGGCGTGTCGGTGTGCGCCATCCTTGACACCGAGGTGCATTTCAGCTTACGTTAATACGGACAGACTGAATTACATTTCATCCAGCTGGCCGGCGACGGGCGGCCGGGGAAAGCCAAAGAGGAAAGAGATGCACAGTGCATTCATACACGAGCCGAGTCCACGGGCTCACGGGATGTCGTTGTCCTGGTTGCTCGCCGCCGCGATGATCCTGGGGAGTACCCAGGCCCGTGCCGACTCCTCCTGCCGCACCGTGCAGGGCTCTGCGAGCCTCAAGCCCGTGCCGGCGTCGGACTGCAATTCCCCCGTGCAGATATGCGGCGAGGGAACCTTCACCGGGGGCCTCCAGGGGAGTTATTCCTCGGTGCTCTTCACGCTGACTCCGACCGCCGACACCGCGGTCACGGAGGTCGTTCTCTTCACGGCCGAGACGACGATGCCGGCGGCCCAGGTCGGCCGCTTGCGGGGCCAGCTGGTGTTCAAAGAGGCCGGATCCTTTCATGTCGCCGGCGCCGGGGAATTCGGCGAGCTCTATTCGGTGGCGGGCGGCACAGGAGACTTCGTCCAGGCCACGGGTGTGCTCAGGGCAGTGGGAACCTTCGACGACGTGACCGGGGGTGGAATCGAATACGAGGGGCAGATCTGCGTGCCGTGATCGCGCGGACGTTCACCGTTGCCTCGCCGTCAACCTCTCGTGGTGCCATCGGGCGTGCTCCCCTCCGCCTCCTCCCCAGCAGCCGATCCTCCCGCCGACGTTAGTTGGCAGAGGACGAACGCCCCATGGGTGTAGGGGGGATCGAAAGCGTTCGTCGCCTGGGCGAGATCGAACCAGAGGTCCCAGGCGAGATCGAGCTCCTCCTCGGTCATCTGCCGCAGGTTGAGGTCGTCCTCACTGAGCATTTCCATGGCTCGGACCTCACGTGCCGAAGGGATCGAGGGGCAGCACGCGGAGGGCAAGGTCGACGGCGCGCTGGTGCGCTTCCGGCAGCTCCATGTCGGCAATGCCGGAGGCCTGGAGCTCCCGCAGGAAGGGCTCCGCGACCTCGCGGTACCGTTCGAGTCGCGCCCGGTCCTCCGCCTGCATCCGATCGGCTTCTCGCGCCAGCTCGACGACGACCTCGTCACGCGAGCGCCCGTCATGAGCGGCCTGAACCGCCCGCCGCCTGGAGCCTTCCCCGTACCGCGGCGCCAGCGCAAGGAGCCGATCGGGGTCGGTCGTCAGCTCGATCTCTCGCTCGGGACGAAGCATGCGGGCGAGCTCGCCGATGACCGGGTAGTCCTTGGCTCGCTGGGTCTGCTTCATGCGAATCAGAGGCTCGATCGGCACGACCAACGTCGGCGCCGCGGTCGCAGTGAAAAGCGTCGACAGCTCTTCGGCCAGCACTCGGGGAGGCCGTGTCAGGAAGTCGCAGCGGATTCGCCGGCCCTTGGGATCGAAGAACTCGAAATGGCTCGACCAGCCGCCCGCCAGCCACCTGACGTCCAGCGGCGCGCCGGGCCGGTAACGGGCTCCGTGCCGGGTAAGGACGTCGATGACCCGCCGGCATGCCGCCGGCGTCTCCTTCAGGATCCAGTCGCCGTCCTTGCTCATCATGGCAAGGCGGTAATAGACCACGGCTTGGCCGGAGGCGAGCGCCGCGATGGGTCCATCGGCGTTCAGCTCGCGGGTCAGGTCGAAGTAGAGATTCTCCACTGCTGGCGACTATAGCCGAACCCTACCTCACCCGCGGGCCGCGAGCCGGCACGCCTCATGATCCTGACCAAGGCGCTCCGGAGGCAAAGCCCGGCCGGGGCGAGGCGCCCCGGCGGGCGGGGCGCCTCCTGGTAGCAGATCAGCGCGAGCCGGTCTTGCCCTTGCCTGCCTTCGCGGCTGGGGCCTTGTCGGCCTTGACTTCGACCGTTGCGGCGGTCATGCGGTACTCGATCGTGACCTTCGCCCCGACCTTGAGGTCGCCGGTCACCTTGGTGGCGGCATCGCGGCCGATCTCCCAGCGGTCCTTGCCCTTCTGAACCACGATGGTGTCGCTGGTGATCTCGAGCACCGGTCCTGTGACCTGGTAGGTCTTGGGCGCCGCGGCGCTGGCGGGCAGCACGAACGTGATGGCGGCGAGCGCCGCCAGGGTCAAACCTGCGATCAGTCTCTTCAGCATGGCGTTCCTCCTTTTCCGTCCAATTTTCATACCGAGGGTCCCGGAGCGGGTCGGCCCTCGAGCCAGTCCGGACGTCCAGGGCTAGCCGGAGCTCCCCTTCGGCCCGCTCTTCGAGGCGCGGTAGCCAGCCTTGATGGCGTCGGCCTCGGTCATGTACTGGCCGTGCTTGGTCTTGCCATACCAGCGGTCGCCCGCGACGTGATAGACCTTGGTGTCGAGGTTCACCCAGACCATGCCCGGAGCCGGAGCCGCCGGGGCCGCAGTGCCGGCCGCGGAAGCCGGCGCGGCCGGCGCGGCCGGTGCGGCGGATGCCGCCGGCGGCGAGGCAGCGCCCTGCTTCGGCGCACGGGCGGCCTTGGCCCCCGCTGCGCCCCTGGCCGTGGAGGTGGCCGGAGCACCGGCCGGCGCAGGCGCCGCCGGCGCGCTGGCGGCTGCCGGAGAGCCTCCGGCCACGGTCACCAGCGGCGTGATCTTCTGAATGGTCTTGGCCGGCACGCCGGCGCGGGCCAGGTCGCCCACGCTCGTGTACGGACGGCCGGCGATGATCTTCTTCGCGGTCGCCGGCCCGACGCCGGGCAGCGCCGTGAGGTCCTTCTCGCTGGCGGTGTTGAGGTCCACGGGTGCGGCCGGCGCGGCGGCAGCGCTGCTCTTACCGCTGGCCTTCGCTGCGGGCGCGGCCGGCGCCGGCCCCGGCGCCAACAGGCAAGCGAGCAGGGCGATGGTGGTCGCGAGGCCGGCGCAGTGCGGCCAGACTCTCGTGTTCGATGTGGCCATGGCCATCTCTCCTCTTCAAGGACTGGCGCGGCGGCCAGTCGATCAGGTATGACGGGAAGATAAGTTGCAGGCAGCCTATCTCAGATTCGTCGCCGCCATGCACGCCGGCGGGCAGGCAGGTCTTCCACGAACGCGACGAGCCCGAGGCCCCTGGTCCCGCGCGTCGAGCACCGGGAAGCTCCGGCCACTATACTGTCGCCGCTGGAGAACGGATGAGCAGCAACCTCAAGATCTGGGCCTTCGCCTGCCTGGGCCTCGCCCTGGGCCTGATGGCGTACGGCGTGCTCCACAGCGCGCCGGAGGTGGGTGACCCAGGCTTTGACCCGGCCCTGCGGCTGGTTGCGCCGGCGGGCGCCGCGCTGGCCATCTTCGTGCTGGTCTTCCTGGTCGCCGTCCGGCGATTCGCGCGGGAGCTGTTCGCGGGCGATTCTCGCCGCGCCAGCTTGCCTCCCGCTGACGCACCGGGGGCACCCGCCAGCGCCCCCGCGAGCCTGGCCGGCGACGCCCCGGGCAGCGACCGGCACCCCTACGCCACGCTGTTCGTCGCCAGCTTCGTCGCGCTGTTCGTCGAGGTCATGCTGATCCGCTATGCCAGCTCGCAGATCCGGATCTTCGCCTACTACAAGAACGTGCCCCTGGTGGCGGCGTTCCTCGGCCTGGGGCTGGGCTGCTGCCAGGGCCGCGGCCGTGCCCGCCACGCCCTGCTCTTCCTCCTCTGGCTCGTGCCACTCGCCGCCGCCTTCGCTCACGGCACGGTGGCGATCGACCAGGTGCTCGACCGCTGGACCGCCCTCGGCAGCAGCGAGCACGTGCTCGGCTACGCTGTCTCGAGGCGGATCTCGCCGCTCGAGGAGTGGGCGGTGCAGCTCGCCATGGGACTGTTCTGTGCCGCGACCTTCGCCGCCGTCGCCGCCCTCTTCACTCTCCTCGGGCGGCTCCTCGGCGAAGCCTTCGAGCGCGTGCCGCGGCTGCCGGCCTACAGCGCGAACCTGCTCGGGAGTCTCGCGGGGATCCTCGCTTTCCTCGCCCTCTGCTACTTCGAGACGCCGCCCTGGACGTGGTTCGCGGTCGGCCTCCTGCCGCTGCTCTGGTGGACGCGCCGGGGCGCCCGCGCCTGGGTGGCGCTGGCGCTGGTGGGGGCCAGCGTGCTGGTGGTCTCGCCCAGCGCGGGTGAGACCGTCTGGTCGCGTTACCAGAAGCTGGTCGGCCGCGTCGTCCCGGCCGGCGCCGGAACGCGGTCCACCGCCTACATCCTGCACATCTCCGACTTCTTCTACCAGGTGGCCGTGGACCTCCGCCCGGAAGCGATCCGGCAGCTCGGCTGGAATCCCTACCCCCACTACGATGCCGCCTTCCGCATGACGCCGCGGCGGGACCGCGTGCTGATCGTCGGCGCGGGCACCGGCAACGACGTGGCTGCCGCCCTGCGTGCCGGGGCGCGCGCGGTCGACGCCGTCGACATCGATCCTGCGATCGTCCGCCTCGGCCGCCTCCACCACCCCGAACATCCCTACGATGACCCCCGGGTGAAGGTGATCGTCGACGACGCCCGCCGCGCCTTCCGCTATCTCGAGCCGCGCAGCTACGACGTCGTCGTCTTCGGTCTCCTCGATTCCCACACCCAGCTCGGCATCTCGAGCGTCCGCCTGGACAACTACGTCTTCACCCTCGAAAGCCTGGCCGCGGCGCGCCGGCTGCTCCGTCCGGGCGGCTCGCTGGTGATCACCGCCGTCACCTTCCGCTGGTGGTTCCGCGACCGCTTCGCCGCGATGGTCGCGGCCACCTGCGACACCCCGGTCACGGTGTTCGTCAAGGAGGTCTACAGCACCTACGGCTGCCAGGTCGACGACCCCTCGCGCCCCCCACGCGGCGTGCCGGTGGCGGCCGCCGCCGTCTTGCCGGTCGACGATTGGCCCTTCCTCTACCTGCCGGACCGGCGGATCCCGCGCGCCTACCTCATCGTCTTGCTGCTGCTCGCCGTCACCTCGTGGGCGGTGTTGAAGGGCGGCGGGCTCGAGCTCGGCCGCTTCAACGCCTTCGACGGGCACCTGTTCTTCCTCGGCGCCGCCTTCCTGCTGATGGAGGTCTACGCGATCAACCGCCTGGCGCTGCTGTTCGGAACCACCTGGCTGGTGTCGGCGGTCACCATCGCGGTGGTGCTGGTGCTCGTGGTGGCGGCCAATCTCACCGTCGCCCTCGGGGTCAACCTTCCCTACCCGGCGGCTTACGCGGCGGTCATCGTCGCCCTGCTGGGCGGCTACTTCACCGGTCCCGAGACTGTCCTGGGCCACGGCACCGGGCCGGCGCTGGCCTATGCGCTCCTGCTTCTCGCCCCGGTCTACTTCGCGGGTCTCATCTTCTCGCGCTCTTTCGCCCGCTCCGCCGCCAGCGGCCCGGCGATCGGCGTGAACATCCTGGGCTCCGTGGTCGGGGGCTGGACCGAATACTCGACCATGGCAGTCGGGATTCGCGCCCTCGCGCTCATCGCACTCCTCTTCTATCTTGCCTCCTGGCTGATGCAGCAGCGCGCGGCAGGTCCGGAGGAGCCGGCATTCCGTGGCAGCTGACTGGTCGGGCGTCTTGAGTCGGGATCGCAGCCACCGGACGCCACCTCGGCGGTGAGCAGAAGTCGGGCGGCGAGTCCGTCTACTTGGCCGTAGCGCTGAGATCGAGCCCAGTGGAGACGATGAGACGGTCAAGCCTCCTCGCGCCTCGAGTCTCATGACGCCCAGGAACGAAGCACACACGGGAGGCTTCCGATGGTTACCGGCACAGGCAACGGCTCACCGACTCTCCGCTGTTACACCCGGGCGCTCAAGAACGCTCGGTATCTGCAACAGGTGGCACCTCGGCGCTTCGCCAGGGGCCCGGAAGCCGAGGGCTTCGGCACCGGCGTGGCGGTGGAGATCCTGCGCGGGTTGCAGTGGATCGGGCACGATTCGCCGGTCCTGAGCCCTTTCGAGGACGTGGCGAATTTCCTGCGTACGAGCCCGCTTCCGCTCCCGCTCCCGCTCCCGGTCCCGGCTGGGCAGGGCGGCGGCGCCCTGTTCAACGGCACCGTCCACTTCGCCCAGGTCACCTTCCCGACCGCGGGCGGCAACCGCGTCGTCCCGACTGCCGACATGCAGCAAATCGTGCAGTACGCGCAGCACGCCATCGTCCCGATCTCGGAGTACGCTGCGCAGTACGGGCCCAACACCGTCAGAATCTCTCCCACCTTGCTCACCTTCACCGCCGGCGGCCCGCAGAACATGTACTCCTATCAAGACGTCCAGGGATGGGTGAACCAGATGGTCGCCGCCAACGGCCTGCCGAGCGCCTCCTCTTGTATCTTCGTCGTGAGCCCGCCGGGCGTGATGATCGAGGGCGTCGGCGGGAACTCCGGCTACCACCTCAAGGCCGACGTCCCGTACGCCATAGCCGGCGCCTTCGCCAGCGGGCTGACTCTCGCGGACCACCCCGATGTCTATGCCCTGGCCGTGAGCCACGAGCTCGCCGAGATGATCGTCGATCCCAACGCGGACCCCGCCATCCCCGAGGTTTGCGACGTCTGCGACAGCTCCTGCAACAACCTCACCCGCTGCTACTTCGACGCCGCCGACAAGTATCTGGGCAGCAACCAGGCCTCGCCCGCGAGCGGGTTCCCGTTCAGCTATTACACCTGTGCCGTGGTCAGGCCGGCGAGGGCGGCGGGGCACTGCCTGGCGTCGTATGCGGACTGCGGCTATGCACCGGTGTAAGAGGGCTGACAGCTCATCTCCCACGAGAGCACGTCCGGCGAGGGCGCGGTCCGCGTCGAGCGTCCCCGGACTGCCTCTCACTCCCGGGTGCACGGACCAGCCGCCCGCGGCGATGCCCTCGGCAGGCAGGCCCGCAGGCCAGGGCTCGAAAGCGTCTGCAAGATGCGATAAGCTCCTCGCCGCTCATCGCAACGACTTGCAGGAGGCCGAGCCCGGTGGTTCGCTCCGCGCTTCCCTCCGGGGAAAGCGCGCCAGCCACCTGGCGCTGTCGCTCGCCAATGGACAACACGCGCCCTTCGTCGGTGCCGATCCTCTCCACGCCGCACCGCGGGTGAAGGTAGGGGCGACCTGTGCCCTTGCCCAGGGTCGATGCGCCTTGGTTGCTGGTCTCCGTCCTGGTGCTGGCCGCGTGCACCTCGGAACATGAAGCTCCCGAGCCCCAGACCTACACCGCTGGCCATGCCGCGCTGATCGCCGCGGCCGGGGCCAGGCGCCTCGTGGAGCCGAGGCTTTCAGGGTTTCCCTTTGCGCCCTGGCTCGGGCGAACGATCGCGCCTGGCGAGATCCGGGGCAGCGCGACCTTCCGTCGCTGGCTGGCGGCGGCGGCACAGATCGAGAGGGGCCTTACGATCCAGCGGGCGCCCGCCAGGCTCGGAGCGGCAGCGGCGCTGCGGTTGGTGGAGGGAGCGCCGGCGAGGGCCCTGGACCTGCTCGACGAGGCTGCGGCGAGGTCTCCTGGCGACGGGCGCCTCCTCGTGGATCGCGCCGCGGCGTTGCTGGAAGCCGATCGGGGCACCGACCTCGCGGCCGACGTCGCGGCCATGGCAGACCGGCTGGGGGGCCGGCCGCCCGTCCGGGAAGAGGCCGCGTGGTCCTTCAACCGCGCTCTGCTCTTGGAGCGCCTCGGCATGGTGAGCGAGGCGGCCGCGGCATTCCGCGCGGCCGCGACCGGCGACGGCTGGGCGCAGGAAGCCGCGGCACGCGCCGTCGAGCTCGAGCGCCTGGCCTCCGCGCCATCCTGGGAGGGGGCGGAACGCGGCCGGCTTCTGGCGGCCGCCGTCCGCGGCGATGGAGCCGCGGTCGCGGCCCTGGTCGATCGCTGGCCGGAGGCGGCCAGCGCCCTGGTCGAGGAAGACGTGCTGGGAGGGCTCACCACGGCGGGCTCCGGCTCGCGACTCCGGCAAGCAGATCTCATCGCACGAGCGCTCGCGCGGCGCGGCGACACCTTCCTTGCCGAGGCTGTCGCGGCCCTGCGGCGCGCCGGCCGCTCGCCGGAGCTCGCCAGGGCTCACGCCGACTATGCCCAGGGCCGGGCCTTCCAACGCCAGGGGCATCTGGAGTCGGCTCGAGCGCTTCTGGACCGGGCCGCCGGCGCCTTCAACCGCGCCGCCAGCCCCTTCGCCGCCCTGGCGATTCTGCGATGGGCAAGCTGCGAGTATCAGCGCGGTCAGTATCAGCCTGCGCTCGACCGCGTCCAGGCGGCGTTGGGGGGGCTGGTGGCATCGGACTTCGACACGAGAGCACGCCTCGAATGGCTGGCCGGGGTCCTCGAGATCGCCGGCGGCGCTCCGGCAGCGGGGCTCGACCGCTACCACCGCGCGCTCGGGCTTTACGAGCGAGCCGGGGTGGACGAAGGGATCGCGACCGTGGAGATGCTCACCGCGGAAGCCTGGTGGCAGCTCGGCGAGCGGCGCGAAGCGTGGCGGCATCGCCGGCGCGCGTTGCTGCTGTGCCCCCGAGTCTCCGACCCGGAGCGCCAGCGCACGATCCTCGACGAGGCGGCGGAGGCGAGCGCCGGCGACGGCCTGCTGGATCTCGCGAGCATGTTACAGGACCGCGTCGTAGCGAGCGCACGCGGTGCCGCCAACGCCTTCGCCCTGCCGATCGCGCTGTCGCAACGGGCGCGCGTGCGCAGCCGCCGGGGCGAGCTCGCCGGCGCTCTCGCGGATCTGGCCGCGTCACGACGCGGGCTCGAGGCGTTGCAGGAGAATGCTTTCCGCGAGCACCTGCGGCTGCACTTGCTGATGATCGAGGCCGAGGTCCTGCAGATGAGCGATCCGGCGCGAGCCATCGAGAAACTCGACGACGCGTCCGTCCAATTCAAGCATATGGAACGCTCGGTCTTCTTGCGAACCGCCTTGCTCGAGCGCGCGAGCTGCCGCCTGCGTCTCGGTAACGAGGAGGCCGCTCTCACCGACCTCAGGCTCGCCGACGTCACGGCCGAACGGATACGGTCCATGGGCGGCCCCGAGAACGTGCGCGCCGCAGAGGACGAACAGGCGCAGCCTCTATATGACGAGCTGGTCAGGCTGGAGCTCGGCCGCAGCCGCACGGCGGAGGCGTTCGCCTACTCGGAGAGAGCACACGCGCGGCTGCTGGCCGACGCCTTGGCTGTCGAGCCGACCTCGTTGCAAGCGGTGCGCTCGTCCCTGGCGCCAAGGACAGCGCTCCTCGTCTATCACGACCTCGATACGCGGCTGGTCGTTTTCGTGATCCGGCGAGAGAGCGCCGTGGTCGTCGACCTCCCACGCGCTGGACTGGAGGGGGAGATCGCTTCCTGCCGGCGCGCGGTCGAGAACGATAGGGCGAGCGCACCTTGGCAGCCGCCGCTCGCTGCGCTCGAAGCGCGGCTGATCGCACCCCTCAGGCCTCGGCTCGACGGCATCGAGACCTTGGTCGTCGTCCCCCATCGCCAGCTGTTCATGCTGCCGTTCGGAGCCCTGTACGACGCCAGGCACGGGCGTTACCTGATCGAGGATTACCGCCTACTCGTGGCGCCCTCCGCTTCGGTGTTCAAGACGGCCCTCGCGCGCTCCGCGGCAAATACCGGACGCGGCGGGAGGATCCTGGCCGTCGCCCCGGCGGTGCCGCCGATCGGGCTGGGTACGTTGCTGCCGCCTCTGCCAGCGGCCGCAACGGAGGCGCGCGAGGTCGCGGCAACCTATCCGGAAGCCGAGATCCTCGCGGGTGACGCGGTTGCCAAGGAGCGCTTTCTCGAGCTCGCAGCATCGAGCGCCGTCGTGCACTTCGCGGGACACGCCGTCGCCAGCGCGGCCGATCCGGCTCTCTCCTTCCTCGTCCTGGGTACGCAGCCCGAAGCGGGGGGAGTCCTTTACGCACGAGAGATCGCCGGCCGTTCCTGGCCGAGGACCCGCCTCGTCATGCTCTCGGCATGCGGCACCGCCCAAAGCTCGGCGCGCGACGCGGAGGGGATCCAGGGCTTGGCCCGCGCCTTCCTGGCCGCCGGAGTGCCGGCGGTCGTCGGCACCCTGTGGGCCGTCGAAGACCGCTCGGCGCACGACATCTCGGTCCGCTTCCATCGCGGGTACGCCGGCGGCTTCGACGCGGCCTCGGCGCTACGTGCGGCGCAGCTATCTCTCTTGGCCGACCGGCCGAAGGCGCGTCCAACCTGGGCAGCCTTCGAAGCGATCGGCGGAGTCGTCGAAGAAACCGTTCATTGAGGAGAAAGGCCATGTACCGACTGCGGATCAGTTTCACCTGCCTGTGTGCCTACCTGCCACGCAGGGACGAGGTCCTGGTCGTGATCCCCGATGGCAGCAAGGGGATGGGGATGGGGATGGCGATGTCCGGAGGCGACCAGGGCCAAGGCGAATCGCAAATGGCGGAAGCCATTCCGCCGCACGTGCCCGTCATCGAGCTCGATCCCGCCCACTTGAGCCCGCAGAGCCAGGTCAAGCCGGACCTGTTTTTCCGCCGTCCCGGCTCTTGCCGCGACTGGGGCCTCGTCTTCTTGACAGGCAACGACGTCAGGCTCGACCCGGAACCCTCCGGAGCCCCGACGCTCCGTCAAGGGCGGGCGCCCATGAGCGATGCGCCGGCAAGCAGCGCCGAAGCCGAGGACTTCTCCTGGATCGCGGAGATCGCGAAGCTGGATCCCGCCGCCGGCATCATGGATCCGGCTTGCGTGACGAGCGGCACGGACGCGGACGGCCGTGTGGCGGCCCGGATCACCCTCCACGGGGGTACCCTGGGGGCGCAGCTGGTGGCGGAAGCGAATGGCGGCGCGCCGATCGTCTTCGACTGGAGGGACAAGGACAAAGACCCGCCACCGGACTACTCCCAGGCGCTGGCTGCAGGGGCCGCGTACGACGTGACGGTCAGCTCCGCCGAGGTGGCGCTGGTGCTCACCGCTTTCGACAAGACCGTGCGTCGGCTGGTCTTGTCCTTCGCCGGGCTGCCGATCGGGAGTGGGATCGAGATCCTAATCAAGAACATGCCCCTGGACGGCATCCTCGAGGTCTCGCCAGCAATGAAGATAACGGTCGACCCGGACTCGCACTTCGCCATGTACTACGCACTGTCCGCGAGCGCTCCGAAGCTGGCTTGGAGTCCCCTGCCGCGGGAGCCCAGGACCGGTGCGCCGATCTGCCCCGGCGCGCAGTTCGCGCTGTTGGAGTAAAGATCGATTCAGGTCAGGGGGCCCGGGTCGGCCTCAGGGCCTCGCGTCGGCGAGGATCGCGTCGCTGGCCTTCTCGGCGATCATGTAGATCGGGGTGACGATGAAGAAGCCGGGGATGCGGGGGAAGACCGAGGCGTCCACGATGCGCAGGTTCCGGGTCCCGATGACGCGGAAGTTGCTGTCGACGACGGCATTCGGATCGGTTGCCGGGCCCATCGGGTTGGTGCAGGAGGCGTGGTGGCCCCAGGCGTTGTCCTTGACGAACTGGACGATCTGGGCGTGTGACGACACGTCCGGCCCGGGGACGGTCTCTTGCTTGATGGCCGAGCTCTTCTGCGAGATCCGCCGCACGAACTCGACGCCGTTCGCCACCGACTCGGCGTCGATTCCCTGCTGATCGTTCCCCTCGTCGAAGTACTTGAAGTGGATGTCGGGGCTGTCGAACGGGGACGCCGTGCGCAGGCGCACGGTGCCGGCGGTGTTGTTGGTGTGCGCCGCGAGGATCGCCCAGGTCAGGTAGTTCTTCGTCCGCTCGACCTCGTGCGAGTAGCCGGGGAAGTAGCCGTAGAACTTGCCCGGGAGAGCGAAGATGAACAGGTCGGGGTCGGGGCGCTCCGGCGCCGACTTCTTGACGATGCCGAGGACGGCGCCGCCGGTCGTATACACGCCCTTGCCGTTCTGCCAGTCGAC
>Ga0209580_10000932_pt1 | contig 14208 bp, 10 predicted proteins | sample Coa_R1_5_FD_187153 | JGI IMG/M metagenome (GOLD analysis project Ga0209580, IMG submission 187153) | Surface soil microbial communities from Centralia Pennsylvania, which are recovering from an underground coalmine fire - Coalmine... | ecosystem: Environmental > Terrestrial > Soil >...
GATGTTACCGTATTGCTCGTTGCTTGACGGGGGACAGAACCCTCAGTTTTTGTGCACAACAGTTGCTCAATCGTGACGATGAGGCTTGCGTACTTCTTCTTCTCTTTACCTGGTTGCTGTTCCAGCCATATGATCATTGGCAATTCTGAGGGAAATCCTTGGTGAAGGAGTCCCGGTATGTATTGTTTCGTTTAGATCGATGGTCGCGCAGTTTTTTGTCGTGTTATTCATCTATCCTGAAACCAAGGGCGTGACGCTGGAAGACATTCAGAAGAAACTCGTAATCCACCAGGCGCCTTGAGAAAGGAATCGTTGCAATTATGAGAACTCGGGTTTGTTTTGTGAATGCCGTTATCCTGCTTACGTTCTCTTTGTATTCTCGTGCGGAAGCGACAAAAACGCGCATCGCCATTATTGGTCTTGATCACGATCACGTTTGGGAATTGCTGCAATATATCGCCGCCGAGCCGCAAGCCGAACTGGTTGCCATTGTCGACGCTCATCCGGATCTGGTTGAGAAGGCGAAGTCGCAGGTCCCGGCCACGGTGAAATTCTTTCCTGGCTATGTCGAAATGCTGGATCAAGTCAAGCCGGAGGCGGTCTTCGTCACCACCGAGAACGACAAGCATCTGGAGATTTTGCGCGAGTGCGCCAAGCGGCACGTCAACGTTTCAACCGAGAAGCCAATGGCGACGAACGCAGCTGACGCGCTCACCATGGAACAACTCGCCGAGACCGGCGGAATCAAGCTGATGGTGAATTACTGGAATGCCTGGACGGCATCCACTCACGAGCTTTATCACCGTGTGAAATCGGGGGAGATTGGCACGGTCAAAAAAATCATTGTGCAATATGGCCACCAGGGGCCAAAAGAGATTGGTATCTCCAAAGAATTCGGCGACTGGCTTTACGATCCAGTGAAGAACGGCGGCGGAGCGATCATGGATTTCGGCTGTTACGGAGCGGAAATGGCACTGCTACTTCGCGGCCGACCTATGCGAGTCTATGCCATGACAAGAAAGCTGAAAGCCGATCAGCATAACCGCGTCGACGATGATGCCACGATCGTGCTGGACTATCCCGACGCGACTGCCGTCATCGAGGCCTCATGGGACTGGTCTTACAACATGGATCGAACCTACATCTTTGGACCTAAGGGAAGTCTGATTTCCACGCGAAATGATCTGTTCCAACGCGCGGCTTCTGGCGACGACTCACCAGCTACGCCGGATGGTGATCGCCTCACTCTCGGTCCTGTCCCGCATGAGATGAGCAATCCGATCGCTTACATGATCGATTGTATTCGCAACAACAAGCCTGTCGAGGACCCGCTCTCAGGGAAGCTCAACGTCCAGGTCATGGAGATTCTCGACGCAGCACGGGAATCGGTACGTACTGGACGGGCCGTGGATCTGCGGTAAACGTTACTTATTTTGTCTCAGATGCGAATCTGAAAGTCGTAAATTAATCCGCCGCCATCTCCTGAATTTCGGATTGCGGTTCGCCATCGACAAACGGCGGCATTTCGGATTCCCCAGCATCCGCTTCCGACGTGACGCCCCGTTCCCTCCGCAACTCCGCTTCCAGCGCGGCAAGTTGCGTTTCAATGTCCTCGGCAGCTTTGCGCTTGCGAATCACATCTTCCCGGTAACGGCGCAGGAAATAATCGATCGTCTCGACGCGAATTCTGATTGAGCCGGTGGGCTTGTTCTCATCGAGGTCCTTGAAGCAAAAGTAAGGCGTACCGGAATTCTCGATAATACCCTCGATCACGCCATAAATTGGCGCATCGTGGCCGCACTTGAAGCTTGAAATTTCGAGCGCAACCAGATTCGGATGGCGCGCGGTGAACTTCGCCGCCCACACTTTGTGATTGGTGCTGCACGAGTAAGAATTCTTCCAGGCATCACCGATATCGAGTGGGCTGCTGATCACTCCCGCGCGAACTTCCTCGCCGAATAGCCGTTCGAGCATGTCTTCATCAATGGGCAGCGTGTTCTGGGAAAAGATCGGGTAGCCAAGCTTCTGGAATTCGTCGAGAATCTCATGATTGAGCCCGGGATCGTGATGATACGGCCGCCCCAGCATGACGATGCCGATGCGATCTTCGCGCTCGAGTTGGTCGAGTACCTGGCGCGCGCGACGGCGAATGCTGCTTTCGTATTCTTTTAGAGCTTGGAATCCAGCCTCACATGCTCGTTCGTTTTCTTCGTCCGAAAGGCCAAGGACCGGCTGCCACGCCTGCAACATCTGATACGCGAAAAGCTTGCGGTCCGCGAAATTCAGCACCGGATCAATGTATTTGACGTTGTTCTCGGCGAAAACGTCGTTCTCTTTCGTGAACGCGGCCTTAACTGTCTCGGGCGTTGCGGTCACCGTCGGACAAGCGTTAGTGCCCGTCAACTTTACGAGGGGCGAATGGAGCACGTCGTACATTGGGAAGAAGATCACGTTCAGCGGTTTCTTGCGGTGCTTCTCCTGAATCAGGTTATAGACGTGCGAAATGCCAATTTTGGCCGGGAAGCAGGGATCGATCGCACCGCGGCTTGCGCCCGCGCGATAGAGATCTGAGCTGGTGTAGTCGGAATAAATAATATTTTCCGGTTGAACACCCAGGCTTTCAAGGTACGCATTGAACAGCGGCGCATAGGTGTAAATATTCAGCACGCGCGGAATGCCGACGCGAGTCTTGCTGCGGCTCTCCATCAGCGCCTTGCGTTCTTTGGCTTCTTTGCTCCAGCGGCCGAGGAAGCCTGCCGTTGGCAGCGAGTCGGCGACGCTCTTCGCGTTCGTAGGACGGAACACTTCCTTCGAAGCGTAATCGACAAAATTTGGATACTGATCGCGCAGCTTGTCGAGCCCGGCTTTGATGTCCTTCATCTCGTTGATGTCTTCAACCAGGCCCTTCTCGCAAGTCGCGATGATCAGGCGTTGCTCGCCCAGCATCAGTGGGACCTTGGTGACTTTCTTGATCGCGACCAGTTCTTTCGCCGGCTCGGTGCGAACGTCGATAAAAGTTCGCAGGCAATTGTTCTTGCAGAAATTGCAGCGCGTCGATTCGTTGCGCGTGCTGCGGTATTCGATTCGGCGCACGGCGTCCAGTCCGATGAAACTCGTCTGCAGGCCGTTGCGCCACAGGCGCAGAGCTTCTTCCGCGGCGCCAATCGCGCCCGACTCGCCGCAATGCTCGTGCACGATGACTTCTGGAGTCTTTCCTGCCGCGCGGAAGCTGTTGCGGATGAAATCGACTTCGGCTTTCACCACAGCAAGATTGTTCTGCGTTCCGCCCTGCAGGACAAAACGCGTGCCCAGTGCTGCGAGGTTCGGAATGCTGGCGACATACAAGAACACATTCTTCGGCAGCACCGCGGCGAGACCCGCAAGAATCTCCTGAGCCTGCCAGCCCTGGCGCTGAAAGTTGACGATGTCTGACTGCATAAACACCGCGCAGCCGTATCCGAAGACCGGCATGGCTTTTGCGGAAAAAGCAAGATCGGCGTATTGGTTGACGTCGAGCCCGAAACCTTCCGCGGTCGATTGCAGGAAATATCCATTGCCCGCCGAGCACTGCGTATTCAGCTTGAAATCTTTCACGCGGCCGTTGTGCAGGATGATGATCTTGATGTCCTGCCCGCCCACATCGACAATCACGTGCGGGTCGTCGTAAAACTTCAACGCCGATTGCGTGTGCGCCACGGTTTCAACCAGGCCCACATCGGCCTTGAGCACATCTTTCAAAATGTCTTTGGCATATCCGGTGGTCGCAACCCCCAGCACTTCCATTTTTGCGCCCTGCGCTTCAACTTGCCCGCGCAGGCTCTCGAACATTTCTATGGTGTCCTGAATGGGATTGCCGTTCGAAAGCTGATAGGACTTGCAAAGGATCTGGCCCTCTTCGCTGAGCAGAACCGCTTTGGTCGAAGTCGAGCCGCCATCAATGCCGATGAAACCGCCGACGGTGCCGCCTTTTTGAAACGCCGCAGGTGTGAATTTCTTGCGGCGATAGGCTTCTTTGAAAGTATCGAACTCGGTGGGATTCTCGACCAAGCCCTTGCCGCCGGACTTTGCTTTCTCTTCCTGGCGACCGTACTCAATGTAATGGATGAGCTGGTCGTATCCGCGATAGCAGCCGATGCAATCATCTTCGGCTTTGCCAAATTCAATCGCGCCCAGCGCGGCAAAGTATTGCGCATTCTGCGGGACTTTAATCAACTCATCCGGTTTCGCGCCATCGGGAATTTGGACTTTGCGTTCCGTCCACATGCGCGGGATGTTCGCCTGCCAGGCCTCGCGCATGCCGCGAATGAAGCTGTTCGGCCCGCCGAGCAAGAGAACATGCGGTTTTAAGGTATTACCGCGGGTGAGCACGCTTAGATTCTGCAGAACGATAGCTTCGAACAGAGACGCCATCAGCTCATCGGGAGGGGTGCCGACTTTTTGCAGGCTGTTGATGTCGGTTTCGGCAAACACGCCGCACTTGCCGGCAACTTTGTGGAGCTTGATTCCGTGATATCTCTGCTCGCCGAGTTGTACCGTAGGAATTTTCAGCTTGGCGTTAATCTTGTCGATCACCGCGCCGGTGCCGCCGGCGCACTTGTCGTTCATCGAGGGAATTTTCTTTTTACGCCCAGTCTCTTCGTCATCTTTGAAGACGATGATTTTCGCATCCTGCCCGCCGAGCTCGATGACTGAGTAAACCTCAGGATGCAACTTCTCGACCGCAAGAGAAACTGCCGTGACTTCCTGCACGAACTTGGCGCCGATCTGTTCCGCGATCCCGGTCCCGCCCGATCCGGTCAGGAACATACGCGTGTTGTGCCGGTTAATCCCAGTATCCGCTTCCATCCGCTTAAGAAATTCCAGCGTCTTCTCTGGCTGCTTGGTTTCGTGGCGCTGGTAGTCCTGCCAGAGAATCTTGTCGGTCGCGAGATCAACGACCACGGCTTTCACGGTCGTCGAACCCACGTCGAGGCCGACCAAGAATTTGGTGACATGATCGTGCGGCTTTTGCGCATGCTTGATCTGCTGGATCGTGGGCTGCGCTTCGAGTCCGGAAATCTGAATCAGGGCTGGCCCTTTGTGACTATGATCGTGCATTATTCCTCGCAAAAAGCTTTTAGCAGTTAGCTCTTAGCCTTTAGCCAGACCGGCTAAGAGCTGAAAGCTGATAACTCAGAACCGGACCGGCTGTCATTTTCGGAAAATAATTGACTTTAATCTCCCGACATCGCCGGTGCTGTTTCATTCACCCGCACCCGCGACCGCTTCCAGAACCGCGTGTCCTTGTCGATCCGGTCGCTCACGTGCAGGACGAACTGCGCTGCAGTTCCGGCAACTCCCTCACGGTGCGGCACCTGATAGAAGGGCCGCTTCAGCTCGGGATGCTCGTCGATGTACTCGCGAATCTGGGCCATGGTTTTGCCGGTCGATTTCAGGCATTGCTCGAATTCGGCCTTAGCCTTGACCTTGGCTTCGCCGAGCGCCATTTGTACGCGGCTGTGCGCGTTCACTTCGCCTTCGCCGGAAGTTTCGATTGGCAGGAAAATCATGTCTTTGAATTTGTTGATCACGGCGGATTGCACTCCGTCGGACTGCGACGACGGCATGCAACCGAACGGCTTCAGCGCCAGCACCATGTGGCAAAGCTTGTGGATGGTGTAGTAAACGTTCTTGCCGACTTCGAGGTGTCCTTCGCCGCCGCGCGCGAACTGGTTGTAGAACGGATTCGCAAGCTCGGCGAGTTCGGTTTGCGGAGCCAGATGATGCGTGATTCCGCCCAACTGTTTCGCGGTGCGGTGGTAGAAGAAGTTCCACATGCGCTCGCCCGCGCCGATCCCCCACAGTTTTTTGTGCAAGCCAATGTAGTTCGCGAACTGCTTCTTGAATTCGTACCACTCGGGATTTTTGTGTGGTTGGTTGACAGGCCATTTCGCGATGGCGTGTGCCTTCGCCTGATACATGAGGTAGGCCACCCAGGTTGCAATCGGCTCGACCAGTACCTGCGCGCCTTCACGCTCCAGGAACTCGAACATGTGGAAGTTGCCGTCGCCTTCCGTGATTTGCGCCCAGAACTCCCCGGTGATTTTCACCAGGGGCCTCACGCGGGTGCGGTCCACTTCAATCGAGTTCATCTTTTCCCGGGCGTTATGCAGGGCATTGAGATAGTCCTTGCCCCACATGTGCTCGTGCCACTTACCGAAGACATTGAACGTGTTCCGCAGAATCTTGTTGTTCTTGACCTTGGGCTTCAGCCAGTTCGGCGCGCTCTGTTCGATCTCGAATGATTTGCGATTGCGCAGGTCATCGCAGAGACCATTGACCATCTCGTGAAAGACTCGATCAGTCTCACCGGCGTTCGCTTCATACGGGCGTATTTGATAGATCAAGTCGTTAATTACATCGCCCAAGTGCATGGCGTTCAGCATGCCGAAACCAAAGTCGACAGTAAACTTCAGACCGGGCTCGCCTGATGCAGCCTTGATTCCGTCGCTGTCTTTGAAGAGCAGCACGCGGAAACCGTCGAAGCCGGCGTTCTTCAGCGCGAAGCGATATTCCGCCTCATACATGCCGAAGCGGCAAGGACCGCAGGAGCCGGCGGTAAAGAAGACATAGTTGTCCAAAATCTTCTGGCGCGGAATTCCTTCTTTTTCGAGAAACTGCAAATACTGCACCAGATTGCCGACGGTGAAATACGTCGGATTGCACTGGCCATTGTTACCGTATTCCTTCCCGGTCTGGAAGGCGGCAACATTCGGGACCGGCAGCTTCTCGCATGTGTAACCACAGCCCTGGAAGACAGCACGAATCAAGTCTTCATGTTTCCAGGTAAATCCGCCAAACAAAATCGTAGTATGTGGACGCTGCTCGGCGGTGAAGGCGCGCTCCACAGGACGGTGAAAATGCGTGGGCTGATCGAGCCCGGCAAGCTTGCGCAGGCGCGCCCGCTCGGCTTCTAAGCGTTGCTTGATCTCGGTGTCGTCTTTAATCTGGACGAGATTCGTCGCCATGTCTTCCTCCGGCGTAGGCTGAATGGTTGGCTGATTTTGAAATGCGAGATGAGGCCCAAAGGGATGCGTGTGACACGTTGCGAGGCGCAACACAGTAAAAACGAGAGAGCCTCGTGTTGCCGCGGCGATTGGACAACTGCATCCGAAGCTCCAAAATGGCTAGGAGGTTCGAAGTCTTACACCGGCGGAACTACTGGGAAGAAGTTCCGGGGCGCCGGATTTGCGAATGGCAGTTCGCCTCTGTGATGCGAACCGCCTAAACTGGGTGGCCCAAACAAAATAGCAGCCGCCCCACGAACCGGCGACTGGTACAGAGGTATTTTCTAGCACAAAGGCGCGCTCTGATTCAAGCGGCGGATGGCGAGCTGGCGGATGGCGAGCTAATGTATTACTTCAATAGAATCGCAGATAATTAAGCAGTGGCAGGGGATCAGGTTTTAGAATCTCAGTCATGGGAACCCAATTTTATGATTCCATCCAGCAGCAGCTTGCGCGAACGGATTGCGTTCGGTCAGAAACAGCGCCAAATTCTGAAGCGCTCTGATCACGCAACGTGGGACGCCAAGAAGCGAAAACTCGATCCCATTGATATTATTCGTGCCACTAATCGCGAACGCATTCCGCAACTTGTGCCCATCAAAATGGCGCGCATGGCGGTTTCGCCTTTTGGTTTCTTTCGCGGCAGCGTTCCCGTCATGGCGGCCGACCTGGCCGCGATACCATCCACGAGCATAAACGCGCAGATTTGTGGCGACGCTCACGTGCGCAATCTGGGTGCCTATGCCGGGCCGGACGGGCGCTTGGTTTTCGACCTGAACGATTTCGATGAGACAATTCGTGCACCGTGGGAGTGGGACCTGAAGCGATTGGCGGCCAGCCTGGTGCTGGCAGGGCGTGAGGCAGGCAACAGCGATCGTCAATGCCGCGAAGCCGTTCTCGTGTGCGGCAGAACCTATCGCGGCAAATTGCAGGAATTCAGCCGGATGTCCTGCCTGGAGGTGGCAAAGTATCGAATTCACGGCCAGTTCGCAGGGCCATGCAGTTCAGTCCTGCAACGCGCCGAACGCGCGACTCCCGCTCACAGCCTAATAAAATTGACGATCGCGCGCGGAGGAACTCGCGTTTTCAAAGAGCAGAAGCCGGTTTTGACCCGCGTTGCCAATCCAAGAGCGCGAGAAGTGCTGCATGCGCTTGAGAAATATCGAGGAACTCTCTCGCCGTCAAGCCAGCATTTGCTGAACTTTTACCGGCCCGCAGACGTCGCGTTCAAAATCGTGGGCACAGGCAGTGTGGGAACCCGCGACTACGTCATACTTCATTTCGCTGGGGACGGAACATCGGACCCGATGTTCTTGCAGGTGAAAGAGGCGGTCCAGTCGGCGTATGCGGCTTACGTCAAGAGCCCGGAAACGGCTATGCACCAAGGTGAACGGGTGGTTCACAGCCAAAGACTAATGCAGTTCCAGTCCGACATCTTGTTGGGATGGACATCACTCGCGCAGCGCGATTATCTGGTCCGGCAGCTCAACGATCATAAAGGCTCAATTCAGGACGAAGATTTAGAAGGTCCAGGGCTAACTGAATACGCGATCACTTGCGGCGCAGTGCTTGCGCGGGGTCATGCGCGCTCCGGAGATCCTGCTGTGATTGCCGGATATTTGGGAACAAATGACCGGTGGGACAGGGCGCTGGCTAAATTCGCAATGAGCTATGCCGACCAAACCACAAAGGATTACGAGAGCTTCAAGAAGGCGATCCGAAGTGGGAAGATCCAAGCCAGTCGGGCCTACCTGTGAGTCAATAGGCAACTTACGGCAGTGCTGCGGGTTGATACGGGCCCCCTGCCTGGTGTGACTACCGTCACAATCAACCGTGAGCTACCGCACCTCAATACACTATGCCAACCTGCAAGAATCGGGGCAGCGATGGAGGAAACAGTGCCAGTTGCTCACACGCCCCCGAGCAAGCGTCGCAAGCCCAGCGGAACCAAGTTGCTCGCAGCGACGAAACGCATATCGCCGTCGGTATTTCCCATCCAGGCACAGAACGAGACGCTTGCACCGGCTATAACAGTCCGGGTTGTGGCCAACGACAGCATTAGCAAAGCAAAGTCAACCCAAGAACCTGAGGTCAGTGCCGTGGCGATTTTGTCCGCTGACAAGATCGGGCAGCTTCTTGACGCGCTCATGACCCGAGGCTTTGAAGTCATCGGGCCGACGGTGCGCGATGGCGCGATCGTTTATGACCGGATGGGATCAGCCTCGGATCTGCCCGCTGGCTGGACAGATGAGCAGGAGGCGGCGCATTACCGCCTGCAGCGCCGTCAGGATAAGGCGCTGTTCGGCTACGGCGTTGGGCCGCAAAGCTGGAAGAAGTATTTGCATCCTGCGGAGACCAAGCTGTGGGCAGCCGAGCGTCAGAACGGGGCTTTTCGGATTCTCAACAACGAAGATAAGCCGGCTCCACGACGCGCTTTTCTTGGAGTGCGTGCCTGCGAGCTTGCTGGCATCGCAACCCAGGACCGCGTGCTTCTAGGAGATAAATATCGGGATCCAATCTACGCTGAACGGCGTGAGGGTGCGTTCATTGTTGCTGTCCAGTGTTCGCAGTCCTCCCCAACGTGCTTCTGCGTCTCCATGGGCACAGGGCCAAATGTCAAAGCTGGATTTGATTTGCGTTTAACGGAACTGCTCGACGACGGCCATCACCGGTTCCTGGTCGAATCGGGGAGCGAACGCGGTGCCCAGGTACTTGCTGAACTCGAAACCACTCCTGCCGGAGATGCTGATTTCCAGAAGGCCGAAGTAGGCGTCGAAGCCGCAGCCCGCAGCCAGGTCCGCAGCATTGACACGGCCGGTCTCAAGGAACTGCTCTGTCAAAATTTTGAAAGCGCGCAGTGGGACAAAATCGCCGCTCGCTGTTTGAGCTGCGCCAATTGCACCATGGTTTGTCCCACTTGTTTCTGCACGACGGTGGAAGATGTCACGGATGTGACCGGCAACCACGCGGAGCGCTGGCGCCGCTGGGACTCGTGCTTCACACTGAGCTTTTCTTATATCCACGGCGGTAGCATTCGGGCTTCCAGCAAGGCCCGCTATCGCCAATGGATGACGCACAAGCTGGCCGCCTGGATCGATCAGTTCGGAAGTTCCGGATGCACCGGCTGCGGACGCTGCATCACCTGGTGTCCAGCGGGAATCGACATCACTGAGGAAGTGCGCGTGATGCGAGAAGGAGGCAACAGTGCAAACACTTGAACGTGTCATCGAGGAGCATCCTTTCTTCACCGGCCTCGATCAGGAATTCATGGACTTGGTGTTGAGCTGCGCGTCTAATGTGCGCTTCCCAAAAGACTCGTACATCTTCAAAGAGGGCGAGCCCGCGGACACCTTTTACTTGATACGCGAAGGCAACGTGGCGTTGGAAATCTTCGCACCCCAGCGCAAGCCGATCGTGGTCCAGACCGTGGGCATAGGCGAAGTGCTGGGCTGGTCATGGCTCGTGCCGCCGTATCACTGGAAATTTCATGCGCACGCTATTGCCGACACGCGAGCCATCGCGCTTAATGGCAAATGTCTGCGGGAGAAGTGCGAAGACAACCATGACTTGGGATACGAAGTCCTGAAGCGCTTCGCACAAATTGTTGTTCACCGGCTCGAAGCGACGCGTTTTCAGCTAATCGATGTTTACTCGGCACAAAAATGACAGCAGCGGCAGCCAAACTCGATGTGATGGTTCCCTGGCCTGGCGTGGTGGAGCAGGTCACGAAAGAGACGCCGGACACGTTTACGCTCAGGGTCTCGCGGGAAGACGAGGCCGAACAAAACGCCTTTCAGCCCGGCCAATTCAGCATGCTGTGGGTGTTTGGAGTTGGTGAGCTGCCGATCTCGATCAGTGGGGATCCCGCTGACCGCGACAAACTCGTGTACACCGTGCGTTCTGTTGGCAAGGCGACGCATGCTCTGGTGAGCCAGAAGCCGGGAACAGGGATCGGCATTCGCGGGCCGTTCGGCACCGGATGGCCCATGGAAGCCGCACGAGGCCGCGATGTAATCATCATTGCGGGAGGAATCGGGCTGGCGCCACTTCGTCCAGCGATTTATGAGGTCCTCCGCAACCGTGACCGTTACGGGCGCTTGGTTGTCCTGTACGGCGCGCGCAGTCCTCGTGAACTGCTTTATCGCAAAGAGCTGGCATCGTGGGCGCGCCAGCCTGACACGCAGGTCCTGGTCACGGTGGACTATGGCGGCCTGGGCTGGCACGGGCACGTAGGCGTCGTCACAACCCTGTTCAAGTACGCGCGCCTGCAGCCGTCCAAATCTGTCGCGATGATTTGCGGCCCTGAAATCATGATGCGCTTTGTCACACGGCAACTGGAAGAGCATGGCGTAACGGCAGCCAACACGTATTTATCCATGGAACGAAATATGAAATGCGCTGCCGGGTTCTGCGGCCATTGCCAGTACGGGCCGCTGTTCATCTGCAAGGACGGCCCGGTGTTTCCATACACGACGATCCGGCCATTATTGGAGAAATATGAGCTCTGAAGCCAAACACGGGAAGAAGCTCATGACGAGACGCAAAGAAGCGGAAAAGCCCGGGCCGAAAGCCGCGCCGAAGCCCAAGATTGCGGTGTTCAAATTTGCCTCCTGCGACGGATGCCAGCTCAGCTTGCTTGACGCCGAAGATGAACTGCTTGCTATCACCGGCGCGGTTGATATCGCATATTTCCCCGAGGCTTCACGGGCCATGCTGAAGGGACCGTACGATATCGGTCTCGTCGAAGGCTCGGTCACCACCCACCACGATGCACAGCGAATCCAGGAAGTGCGGCGGCAATGCAAGACGCTGGTCACCATCGGCGCATGTGCCACGGCAGGCGGAATTCAGGCGCTGCGCAATTGGAAGGATGTGGACGAATTCATCCGCGTGGTTTATGCCACGCCGCAGTTCATCAGCACACTGAAGCTTTCCACGCCGATTGCGGAGCACGTTCCGGTTGATTTCGAGTTGCGTGGCTGCCCGATCAACAAATATCAGCTGGTCGAGTTGATCACGGCCACCCTCGCTGGCCGCAAGCCCAATATTCCTACGAACAGCGTGTGTATGGAATGCAAGCGCAAAGGGAATGTCTGCATCGCGGTAGCAAGAGGCATCGCCTGCCTGGGCCCAGTCACGCAAGCGGGATGTGGCGCGCTGTGCCCGAGCTTCGACCGCGGATGTTACGGCTGCTATGGCCCTATGGAGAGCCCAAACACGAGTTCGCTGACCAAAGGCTTGCGCGTTCTGGGTCAGACGGACGACCAGATCATGCGAGCTTTCCGCGGCTTTAACGCGTGGTCCTGGCAATTCCGCCGAGCCAGCGAGGAGTGTGAACACAAATGAGTGGAAGCGCCGCGCGAACAATCCGAGTAGATACACTGGCCCGAGTCGAAGGCGAAGGGGCCATGCTGATCAAGATGGCGGGCGAGCGCGTTTCCGACGTGAAGCTGCGCATTTACGAGCCACCCCGATTCTTTGAGGCCTTCCTGCGGGGACGCCATTTTTCTGAAGTGCCAGATATAGTGGCGCGGATTTGTGGAATCTGCCCCATCGCTTACCAGATGAGCGCCGTACACGCCATCGAGCGCGCGCTGGGCGTTCACATCAGCCCGGAAGTGCGCATGCTCCGGCGTCTGTTCTATTGCGGCGAATGGATTGAGAGCCACGCCCTGCACGTTTATATGCTGCACGCACCCGACTTTCTCGGCTACGAAGATGCCATCACGATGGCGAAGGATCACCCAGAGGTCGTTCAACGCGCGCTGCGACTGAAGAAAATCGGCAACCATCTCGTTACGCTGCTTGGCGGGCGCGAAATTCATCCGATCTCGGCTGCCGTCGGCGGCTTCTACAAAGTTCCAGCCAAGAATCTGCTGCATGAACTTGAAGAAGACCTTAAGTGGGCGCTCGACGCTTCCGTTCAAACTGTGCGCCTTACGGCTGGTTTGGAGTTCCCGGATTTCGAGCAGGACTACGAATTTGTTGCCCTGCGCAATCCGAGCGAATATCCGTTCAATGAAGGCCGTCTAGTTTCGAATCGCGGGCTCGACATTGACGCCGCCGAGTACGAAGACACCTTCATCGAGCAGCACGTGAAGCATTCGAACGCGCTGCATTCCGTGATACGCGGCCGCGGCTCTTACCTCGTCGGGCCGATGGCGCGGTTCAATCTGAATTTCGACAATCTGCCCGAAGTCGCGCGCCAGGCGGCCAGTGACGCTCACCTCAAGCCGCCGGTGAAGAACCCGTTCCGCAGCATTATCGTTCGTTCCGTCGAACTGGTCTTTGCCTGCGCTGAAGCTCTCCGCATATGTCAGGAATACGAGCCGCCATCACAGCCGCGAATGGAAGCACCGAGCCGCGCCGGGGTGGGACAGGCCATCACCGAAGCGCCGCGCGGGATTCTTTATCACCGCTACGCCATCGACGACAAAGGCCTGATTGTGACGGCCAAGATCGTGCCGCCAACATCACAGAATCAAAAACGAATCGAAGACGATTTGCGTGAATACGCGCCCCGCTTGGCGGGCTGGCCGCTCAAAGACGCGACCTGGAAATGCGAGCAGGCAATACGAAATTACGATCCGTGCATTTCCTGCGCCACTCATTTCTTGAAGCTCACGGTCGAGCAAGAGGAAGAGAAATGACTCGAATCATCGGCTGCGGTAATCTGCACCGAATGGATGACGGTGCCGGCGTGCTCGTGGCCGAGCGCCTGCGGAAATTGGGCATTCCGGCAGATGTCCAATCAGGCAGTGCCTTCGAGCTGATCGAAAGCTGGTACAAAGACGAGGACGTGATTCTGGTGGACGCCGTCGTAACCGGTTCACCGGTGGGGACCGTGCACGTCTGGACAGGCAAGCCGCTCAAGGTGCCAAGCAATCCGCAAGTTTCCAGCCACGGCTTTGGCGTAGCGGAAGCCATCAATCTGGCGCGAATCCTTCAGTTGCTTCCAAAGACCTTAACCGTGTACGGGATCGAAGGCAAGGAATTTGGAATCGACGAAAGCGTTTCACCCGCAGTGCTGAAGTCGGTTGAATCAGTCGCGCAGCAGATCGCCCAAGCCACTCAGCAAACCGAAGCTCACAACCGGCAGATCAGCAGCTCGCGCTCATAAACCAGCTCTGGCGGAAGGTGCGCGTGCAGCAGGATGAATAAC
>Ga0209580_10000933_pt1 | contig 14205 bp, 15 predicted proteins | sample Coa_R1_5_FD_187153 | JGI IMG/M metagenome (GOLD analysis project Ga0209580, IMG submission 187153) | Surface soil microbial communities from Centralia Pennsylvania, which are recovering from an underground coalmine fire - Coalmine... | ecosystem: Environmental > Terrestrial > Soil >...
TCGCGGCCGCTCACGCCGGCGCGGATCGACTCGACGCCGGCTTCGAGCGCCTGCACCGCCGCCTCGTGCATGCGGCGCACCTCGTCGGAAACCTCGCCGACGACGACAGTTCGCGTCAGGTCGCCGTGGTAGTGCGTCTCGCGGCTGACCGGGAAGATGTCGATGATCACGGGCGCGTTGGCCCTGATCGGGCCCTGGCCGCGATAGTGCGGCAGGGCGCACTCGGGTGAGCCCGCGATGATCATGTCGGGACAAGTGAAGCCGGTCTCGCCGAGCTTGAGCTGGGCGCGCGCGTAAAGCCGCTCCGAGGTCAAAGCCGAGCCGTCCAGCCAGAGCACTCCGTCGCGGATCTCGGCCCGGGCCAGCTCGCCGACGACCTCGACCACCGCCTGCTCGGCCGCGCGCTGGCTCGCCGTGATCGCGGCGGCCTCCTCAGCGGACTTGTGACGGCGCTCGTCGCGGAACAGCTCGCGGTCGACCTCGACCTCCACCCCGGCGGCGCGCAGGTCCTCGAGCTGGACAGCATGCAGGCGCGGCGACACCCGCGCGCCGCGAAGGCCCTTCTCGCGCAGCATCCGGGCGGCCAGGGCGGCCCAGCTTCTGTGCACGTAGGCCTCGCTGTCCTCGACCACCTGGTGCACCCGGCTCTGCGCCCGCGCCCGGTCCGACTCGAGCGGGCTGACGGCGAGCACGTCGTCACCGGGTGCGTACCGGATGTACAGGCCCGTCTCCACGTCGAAGCCGGTCGCGTAGATGAAGTCGGCGTCGCCATCCCCGGTGGGGATGAGCACGATCGGCCGTGCCCTGCCATCGCCGGATACGAGGGCCGGACGGGGCCGCCGGGCGCGGACCGTAGCGGGGACGGCGTCACCCAGCCTCGCGGCGCCCAACACCTGCGCCACCACCTGGACGAGCTCCTCGTCGCCGGTCGGCTTCTTGCGCTGCGACTTGCGGCCGTCGAGGTTGAGCTTCTCCTGGACCTCGTAACCGCTCGAATACGTCACCTCGTAGCCGAGGTCGCGCAGCCGGGCGAGGTCCCGCCTGAGCGTCCGGTCCGAGACGCCGGCGCGTTCGGCCAGCTCGAGCGGGTTGAGGCCGGGCTCGGCGACGATCGCGGCGAGGACGCGGAGGAGGCGAGCGAGCCGCTGTGCGCGATTCACAACTGCAAGCTGATCAAAGGCAGTGCGGAGTGGAGCCGAAGGCCGGATTCACTCCGGCCGTCCCCCCAGCGTCCCAACTTCCAGGCGCCTCCCATCGTTGCTTGCAACCGGAGGGGGTCCCGCGGGGGAGGCCTGCCTCACCCGCGCTTCTTTTAGCCGATCTCTTCCCAGGAGGTGGCCGTGCCCTCGAACGGGTCGGGTTCCGCCTCCTCCTGGTTCCCCACCTTCTGGTGGAACCTGCTCGCGATCATCTGGTAGGCCATCGCCTTCGGGATGCCGAGCTTGGTCAGGGACTTGACCTCGTCGGCCATGACCTTGTCCCGCGCCGCGTCGATCGCGGCCAGCACCTCTTCGATGGACGCCGTCCTTTTGACCATTCGAATTCAGATTCTACGCAAGCCGGCGTGCCGATCGGCTTTTGAACGGGCTTTAGACTTGTAGCTCTCACCGCCGCGACCGATCGTGTGGGGGTACTTGATTGGCGACAGACTACGCTCCGGACAAGATCAGAAACGTCGTTCTGCTGGGGCATTCGCACGACGGAAAGACGACGCTGGCGGAGGCCATGCTCTTCGCCTCCGGAGGGATCGCCCGGCTGGGCTCTCCCGACCAGTCGACGGCGACGATGGACTTCGAGCCCGAAGAGCAGAAGCGCAAGATCTCGATCAATCTGGGCGTCGGCTTCGTGGAGCACAACGGCTTCAAGATCAACGTCCTCGACGCCCCGGGGTTCTTCGACTTCGCGGGGCAGGTGCTCAGCGGTTTGCGCGCGTCCGAAGGAGCGGTCGTGGTCGTCGGGCCGAGCTCCCAGCTCGCCGTCGGCACCGAGATCGCGTGGGAGCACTGCAACCGCACGAGCAAACCGCGCATCGTCGTGGTCAACAAGCTCGACAAGGAGAACTCCGACTTCTACGGCGCGGTGGCGGCCATGCGCGAGCACCTGTCGCCGCGACCCTTTCCGCTGCACCTGCCCATCGGATCGGAGCAGGACTTCCGCGGCATCGTCGACCTGCTGCACCTCAAAGCCTTCGTCACCGCTTCCGACGGCAAGGGTGGCGAGGTACCGATACCCGCCGACATGGGAAAGCGCGTCGACGAGTACCGCGGCCAGCTCATCGAGGCGGCGGCCGAGAGCGACGACTCGCTGCTCGAGAAGTACCTCGACGCCGGGACGCTGAGCGAGGAGGAGATCCAGCGGGGCCTGCGCGAGGGCATCCTGGCCGGCAAGGTGGCGCCGGTGATCTGCAGCTCCGCGACGAAGCTGCTCGGGGTCCGCACGCTGATGTCGACCATCGCGGAGCTCATGCCGGCGCCCGAGGTCGAGCCCGAAAAGCCGGCCAAGGCCTTCGTTTTCAGCACCGGCGGCGATCAGTTCGGCCGCGTCAGCTACTTCAAGGTCGTGGCCGGCAGCGTCAAGGCCGACGCGCACCTCACCAACCTCAGCCGCGGTGGCGACGAGCGGCTGGCGCAGATCTTCTTCCCGCGCGGCAAGGAGCACGTGGCGACGGCAGAGGTCCGCGCCGGAGACATCGGCGCCGTGACCAAGCTCACGCACACGCTCACCGGCGACACCATCGGCATCAAGGACGGCGGCCCGCTGCCGGCCCTGGACCTGCCCCCTCGCGCCTACAGCGTCGCGATCACGCCGAAGTCGCGCGGCGACGAGGAGAAGATCTCGAGCGGCCTGGCACGCCTGGGCGAGGAGGACCCGACGCTGCACGTGGAGCGAAACGAGGACACCAAGCAGCTCGTCATCGCGGGGCTGGGCGACGTGCACCTCGACGTGACGCTCGAGAAGCTGAAGCGCAAGTACGGAGTCGAGGCGACCACCGCGGTGCCGCGCGTCCCATATCGCGAGACGGTTTCCGGCCACAGCCGGGCGGAGGGAAGACACGTCAAGCAGTCCGGTGGCCACGGCCAGTATGGGATCTGCGTGATCGAGGTCGGCCCGACGAGGCGCGGCGAGGGCTTCCTCTGGGAGGACAAGATCTTCGGCGGCGCGATCCCCCAGAACTTCCGGGCCTCGGTGCAGAAAGGAATCGTCGACAACATGGCCAAGGGCGTGGTGGCGGGCTATCCCATGGTCGACGTCCATGTGACGCTCGTCGACGGCAAGTACCACTCCGTCGACTCCAACGACATGGCGTTTCAGATCGCCGGCTCGATGGCGATCCGGAAGGGCGCGCTGGAGGCGGGCCCCGTGCTGCTGGAGCCGATGGTGGAGGCGACGATCCGCGTGCCGGAGAAGAACCTGGGGGACATCATGTCGGACGTCAACGGGCGGCGCGGCAAGATCCTGGGCACGGAGCCCGACGACGGCTATCAGATGGTGAAGGCGTCGGTGCCGGAATCAGAGATGCTGCGTTTCGCCCTCGACCTGCGCTCGATCACGCAGGGCCGCGGCAGCTTCGACATGAAGTTCACGCACTACGAGGAGATGCCGGCGCACCTGGCCAAGGTGATCATCGAGGAGTTCCAGAAGCAGCACGAAGCGGCGAGCTGAGGATCAGGAAGCTCGACCGGGCCTTCGGCCCAGCAAGCGCCGCCGCTCTCCTTCCCTGAGATGGTCCGGCCTTGGTTAGTATCGGCCCGTGACCGCGCCCTCCTCCCATTTGCCCACGAACCCGGAGGCGTGGCCGTGAGTTCGTGGGGACCCCTCAGTACCGACGTCGTGGTGGTCGGGGGCGGCGTGACCGGGGCCGGCGTCGCGCGCGACCTTTCTCTGCGAGGCCTCTCCGTCCTGCTCCTGGAGAAAGGCGATTGGGGCGGCGGCACGAGCGGCGCGTCGAGCTGGATGATCCACGGCGGCCCGCGGTACCTCGAGTTCGATTGGGACACCACGCGCCTTTCCACGCAGGACGCGGGATACATCGTCACCATCGCGCGCAACCTGGTCTATCGGGTCCTCTTCATCATTCCGGTGCTTCCGCACGACCGGAACAACATCGAGCGGATGGAGACGGCGATGGAGGTGTACGACCGCTTCCAGCCGCTGAAGAAGGCGCATCCTCACCGCCGCCTGACCGCGGCCGAGGCGCTCCAGGCGGAGCCGGGACTCTCGCCGGACATCGTCGGCGCCGTGACGATGGAGGAATGGGGAGTCGACCCGCATCGACTCGTGTACGCCAACGTCGCGGACGCCATCGCGCACGGTGCGCGCGCGCTGAACCACACGCGCGTCACCGACCTGATCCGTGACGGCGGGAAGGTGATCGGCGTCCGGTATCGGGGCCCTGACGGCGGCACCACCGAGGCGCGCGCCCGCGTGGTCGTGAACGCGACGGGTCCGTGGTCGCCGGAGGTGAGCGGCATGGCCGGCGTGCCCGTCCAGCTGCGGCCCGCCAAGGGCATCCACATCGTCTACCCGCACCGGATCTCGAACTTTTCGATCAGCGCCGAGTCGATCGACGGCCGCGACCTCCTCATGGTCGCGCACGGTGGTTTCACGCTCCTCGGCACCACCGACGACGATTTCTACGGCGACCTCGACTCCGTGGACGTGCTCGAGGACGAGGTCGACTACCTGCTGCAGGCTTTCGAGCGTGTCTTTCCGACGATCCGCTCCTACCGGCCGGTGCGGACCACGACCGGAGTCCGGCCGACACTCTTCAAGTGGCGCCGTTATGAGGACGAGCTCTCGCGCCGCTACGAGGTCATCGACCACGCGGGCCAGGGCGTGGAGGGGTTCGTCACCATCGCCGGCGGCAAGCTGTCCATGTACCGCCTGATGGCGGAGGAGACGTCGGATGCGGTCTGCCGCAAGCTCGGCCACCAGGCACCGTGCACGACCGCGATGCAGCCGCTGCCCGGAAACGAGTCGGACCCGACGCCACCGCGCGAGCTGGCGGCGCGATGCGGCATCACCGCGCTCGCGGCGCTCAAGCTGCAGAGCCGGCATGGGTCCGACGCGGAAAAGGTTCTCGACGAGGGTGCGACGAGCCGCATGGTGTGCCGCTGCGAGCCGGTGACTGAGGCTGAGCTGATCTACGCAGCCCGGCATGAGCAGGTGCGCACGCTGCCGGATGCGTTTCGCAGGGTCGGTCTCGCCGCGGGACCGTGCGCCGGCGCCGCCTGCGTGCTGCGGGCCGGCGAGATCATCGGGCGCGAGCTCGGCTGGAGCAGCGCGCAGCGATTCGAGGCGGCGCGCGAATTCATCGCGGGCGCGTGGTTGGGCCGCGCCCCGGTGCTGGGCCATGCGGGCTGGGCGGAAGAAGAGCTCGCGCAGGGCGCGATGCGCGCGCTGAGGACCTGAGCCTTGGGACGCACCGACTCGCTGGCCAAGCTCGCATGGGCCTACGGCATCCACCTGACCCGACGTCGCGTCACGCGCGCGCGACCGCAGCTCGGCGACTTATTGGAGACCTACGCGCCGGATGGAATCCGCGCGCTCGAGGCCCCGGAGCAGGCACGTCATCCGCAGCTCGTCGGCTGCATCAACTGCGGGCTGTGCGCGCTCGCTGCGGGCCGGCTCGGCAAGACACGCCTGCCGGACCTCGCCGTCTCCTACATGCGCCTTTACGCGCGACTCGGCGAGGTGTCCTCGGATCTGGAAGGCGACTCGACCGACCTCGCGGCCGCCGCTGCGGCCTGCCCGGTCGGCGTCCCGCTGGAAGAGGTGGCCGCGGTCGTCCGCCGGTTGAGCGCGGGCTGAGGCCTCGGCGCAACCCGCCACGCGCCAGGTCCGATCCGGATCATCGGGCGACCCGCCGCCGCACGGCGATCACCCACGTGCCGGCCCACCGGCGGACCTGGCCGCAACCCAACTGAGGCCGGCCCCGGTTCGGGACGCGTCCGGGGTGGCAGGTGCGCCTGCCATGGGGGTTGCTAGTTATCCACATTCTGTATACAGTCTGGGGACATCACACAACATCTAGCGCCAATCGTCAAGAGATTGTTTCGCCCGCTCCACCGCTGGCCGGCGGTCGAGGCCTTCGCGACGAGGCTCGCGGGACAGTTCACGACCTGGCCCGCCGACGACTTCGGGCGCTTCGTCAGCGCCTCCGTCGGCACCGGCATGGCGGGTGGGGTCTCGACGCTGCCGCCCCAGCTCGAGCCGATGCGGCCGCCGCCACCGTCGTCGATCGCGCCGGCCACCTTCGAGATGCGATTCATGAAGCTCCACGCGGAGGGCAGGTTCGACGAGATGTGGGACATGCTCGCCGAGGACGCACAGCGCGCGTGGGGCGGACGAGAAACGTTCATGCGCGACATGCCGCGGCTCGACGACGATACGGAGCTGCTCGACATGCAGGCTGTGAGCGTCTCGGTGCTCGAAGGTTGGACCGACCAGGCACATCAACGCACCTACAGCAACGTGGCAAGACTCGTCATGCGATATCGGGTGCGGCAGCGATGGAGGGAGTGGACGTTCGACCGCCAGGTCCACCTCGTTCCCGCGGCCGGAGGATGGCGGACATTGTGTTATCCGACAAGGGTCAGAACCGCGGTAGGCCGCTGATATAGTGGGTTGCAACCCATGCTTCAGCAGACGATCGAGGAGCAGGAGCTGCATCTGCGCTGGCATCGCCGAAGGAATCGGGCGATGACGCCGCGACGGCTGCTCAAGGAATCGGATGACCTTCTCTACTGGGTCGAGGAATGCCTCGTGCAGGAAGTTCGCATCGTGCCGGGATGGATCGTGTCCCGATTGATGGTCGTGCTGCGCCACGCGCATCCGGACCTTCCGGCACGACTCGGTCGCGAGCGGCGTCCCGGCCAGGTCATGGAGATCATCTACGACGCGCAGGCGGCGCTGATGGACCAGGCCTGCCGCAGCCGCGGGCCGGCGCAGGTGATTCCTCTGTTCGCGCGCTCGCGCGAGCGGGCGCTCAGCGAAGCCGCGCTCTAGCCGCATTACGTGCGGGTAGACCTACATCTTCATTCGAACTATTCGCATGACGGACGAAGCTCCATCGAGGAGTTGATCGCACGCTGCATGGAATGTGGGCTGGAGCGCATCGCGCTCACCGACCACAACACAGTCGAGGGCGCGCTCGCGCTGGCCAGGATGGCGCCGGAGCTCGCCATCGTCGGCGAGGAGGCGAAGACGCTGGAAGGCGAGGTCATCGGCCTGTTCATCAACAGCAGGCTTCCGCCCTACCAGCCACCTGAAGAGGTGATGGACCTGATCCACGGCATGGGCGGGCTGACGTACATCCCGCACCCGCTGGACCGTCAGCGCTCGCATTTTCGGGTTGAGCGCATCGTCGAGCTGGCGAACCGAATCGACATCATCGAGACGTACAACCCGTGGTGCGACTCATCGGCGAACCAGGCGGCCGCGCGGCTCGCCGACGACCTGGGCAAGGTGAGCGCGACAGGGTCGGACGCGCATGCGGCCCACGAGCTGGGGCGGAGCTGGATGGAGTTGGACGCTTACTCCGACCCGGAGGACTTCCTCGAGAAGCTCCGCTACGCTCGACATGTCGTGACCGCCAGCAGCGGCACCGGGCGGCGTGCCTGACGGACCTGAGCTCCTCGTCGTCGGGTCGATCGCGCTCGACACGCGCGACGGACCGTTCGGGACGGTCAAAGACGAGCTGGGTGGCTCCGCAGTCTATTTCGCCCTCGCGGCGAGCCTGATCCTGCCGGTGAGGGTCTCGGCGCCGGTCGGACGGGATGCCCTCGCGCGCGTGTCCAGGGCGTTCGAGGGACGGCCCATCGACACGGTCCTGCTAGACGTTTTCGACGCGCCGACCTATCGGTGGACGGCGCACCAGGAGCATGGACACACCATCGACCTGGGCAGCGCCGATTCCATCTATGACCAGTGGGAGCCGCGGATCCCGTCCGGTTTCACGGGCTGGGCGTTCGCCGGCTCGATGCGCCCCGACCGGCAGGCCCAGGCGATGAAGGTTCTTCACTCCTCGCAGCTGCTGGCCGCGGACGCCATGCTTTCCTACGTCCGGGCGCAGCCTCCCGAGGCCAAGGATGTTCTGAGCCGCTCGGCGTGGTACTTCTGCAACGAGGACGAGTTCGCCGTTCTTGGTGGCGGCGACCCGGAGGAATTTCGCCGGCGCTGGTGGCTCGACGGCCTGGTCTTGAAAGCAGGCGCGGGCGGGGTGACGGCGCACACCGCCGATGGTCTCGTCCATGTGCCGGCTCTGCGTTCGCACCCGGCCTTCGATACAACCGGGGCGGGCGACGCGGTGGCGGGCGGCATGCTGGCGCGGTGGTTGAGCACCGGCGCGCAACGCTCCGGTCTGCAGGACGCGTTGGTCTGTGGAGTGGCGTGCGCGTCGTTGACCATCGAGTCGATCGGCATCCGCGGCATCGCGAGCGCGACGCACGAGCTGCTCGACGAGCGCATCGCGGAGGTGAACGAATCGCTGCATGGGCCGTCATGAAGACATGTGGCACGCCGTCGCGTGCGGCGCGCGGTGCGCAACAGGAGGCCCTTTTCGGTCCGTTTTTCAGCAGGTTTCGGGGCTTCGTCGCCGAATTCAGTTTGAACTGGGGTTGTATTGGGCAAATACCCGCCCCTAGAATGGGCAAGTCCGCCCCGGAACAGAATCTCGTAAAAGGACGGTGACCAGTGGAAGGCTACTGCTTGAAGGACAAGAGAAAGGTCGAGATGAAAGACCCTCAGCCGATCACGATGAAGAACGGCAAGCCCGCAACAGTTGGCACGTGCCCGCTCTGCGGAACCAAGATCTACAAGATCGGCAAGGCGACGATCTAGCCAGAGGCTGCGAGAAAGGGCCGCGCATTTCTGCGTGGCCCTTTCTTTTTGCGTCACGTTGTGATGGGCGGCTCCAGCGCGGCGAGAAGGACGTCGGTGGCCGAGACCGCATCGTCGACTCCAAGCATCTTGAAGATCTCGACGTTCGATGGGTTGTTGACCCGCGCGATTGTCTTTTTGACGCGGAAGTGTCGCTTGGCCATCTGCAGCGCGACGAGATTGTCCTCGTCGTCGGCGGTCACGGCAATGATCGCGTCGGCGCGCTCGATGCCGGTGGTGGAGAGAAACTTCACCTCGCATCCGTCGCCGCGCATGACGATGCTTCCGAGCTGGGTCTCGAGCCAGTCGGCGCGACGCGCATCGCGCTCGATGAGGGTCACCTCATGGCCGCGCTCGACGAGGTCGCGCGACATGTAATAACCGACCGTCCCTCCACCGACGACGATGACGTACATCGCTACCTGGCTTCGAGCAGCATCTTCTGGATGTGGTTCGCGCCCTCGATGGTCGGACAGATGGTATGGAGCCCGAGCTTCGCATAGGCCTCGGCGCGATCCGGGTCGTAGATCCGCGCCACGACGTGGGGAACCTTGAAGACGTGCTTGGCGATTTGCGAGGCCATGATGTTGCGGTTGTCGCCCTCGGTCACGGCGACGAACCCGTCGGCGTGCTCGACGCCGGCGCGCCGGAGGACGTCGGCGTCAGTGCCGTTGCCGATCACCTGGTCGCCCTTGAAGTCGCGACCGAGCACGCCCCGAACCGAGGCCCGGGAGAACGAGTTCGGGTCCCTGTCGATGATGACGACCTCGTGGCCCGCGCGGTCCATGTCGGATGCGATCTGCGAGCCGACGCGCCCGCAACCCACGATCATGAGCTTCAAAGCGGGTTGATTATAGGGAGGCTCGGTCGGCCCCCTGGGGAGCCGCTGGGGCACGTTGTTAGGATTTGGGCGCGTGCGGTTTCCGTTTACGTTCATGGGGATCCTGGCGGTCGCGCTCGGCCTGTGGGTGATCGTGTACCTGGCCGGGCATCGTGGGCTGGACCAGGGCTCTGAGGCGCTGGCGGCGGCCACGGCCGCGGCCTGCTTTGGTTTTGGGGCGTACGTGCTGATCCGTCGCCTCCGGCGGGGGCCGCAGCACTGATGGCGGAGAAGCCGGGGCACACGCACCCGACGACGTCCAGGAAGGTCCTGGTCGCGGTCGGTGGGCAGGAGATCGACGCCGAGACCGTCCGGCTCGCCTGCCAGATGACGGACCCGCACGGGGGCCGGATCTACGGGGTGCACATCATCGAGGTCAACCGGTCGCTCCCGCTCGGGGCCGTGCTCGATGAGGTGGTCGAGCGGGGCGAGAAGATCCTGGACGAGGTGGAGAAGCTGGCCGCCGCGTCGCAGCTGCCGGTCGAGACCGAGCTGGTGCAGGCGCGAGACACCGGGCCGGCGCTGGTGGACGAGGCGGTCGAGTGGGGGGCGGACCTGATCGTGATGGGGCTGCCTTACAAGCGGCGGTTCGGGGAGTTCAACCTCGGCAAGACCGTGCCGTACGTGCTGAAGAACGCGAACTGCCGGGTGATGCTGTTCCGGGAGCACCGAGAGCACCTGGACTGAAGACCCTTCGGGGTCGCCCGAGGAGGCTCGGCCTGGGCGGCACACGCTCGCCCCTTTTGGGGGCCCCTCCCTTCCCCGGCTGCCCCTTCCCCAGCCGGCCGATCCTGGCGCTCGACGCTAGAGCGTTCACAGGCCGATGCCAACCCAGGTTGTTAAGGTCTGGTCGATGTCGACCACCGCGACCCGCCCCCTGAGCTACCCGCGGCGCCTGTGGGCCGAGCTCGGGCGCGTCGGAGGCGAGCACGACGCGTTCATCAAGGTCATCATCGTCGAGCGCCTGGTGAAGTCGACGGTGCTCATCGCGCTCGCGCTGGGATTGCTCGTCGCGGGCGAAAAGGGCTGGCTCGCCACGTGGGCGGATTACGCGCAGGACCAGCTGAACCTCAACGTCGGCCACGGCATCATCACCCAGCTGCTGCTGCGACTCATCGCCTACGTCGGCAACTTCAGCCACGTCGACCTGGTCGCGGTCGCGGCCATCGCTTACGCGCTGCTCGAAGGCACCGAGGGGGTCGGCCTCGCGCTGCGCCGGCGCTGGGCGGAGTACCTGACCGTGGTCGCCACCGGCATCCTGATTCCCTACGAAACGTATGAGGTCATCCACCGCGTGACGCTGTTCAAGGTCGGTGCTCTGCTACTGAACGTTGCCGTGGTGGGCTATCTGGCCTTTCGGAAGCGCCTCTTTGTCGGCGTGTGAGCTCGGCGTGAGCCATCCGCACGGGAAACCGGCGCGGTGCATCACGTACCTGATCAGCGCGCTGAGTGTCTTCAAGCCGTAGACGGTCGAAGTCATGAAACTCACCGAGCTCGCGTCCTCGTGATATTTCCCGATGGCCGGAACCTCGCCGATCTTGAAGCCGAACGTCGCGGCCTGAATCAGCACCTGCGTGTCGAACACGAAGTCATTGCTGTTCTCGAGGAATGGGATCGTCTCCAGAAAGCGCCGCGAGTAGGCGCGATAGCCGGTGTGATATTCGGAAAGGTTGAGTCCCAACACGCGGTTCTCCGACGTCGTCAGAAATCGGTTGCCGAGTCTCTTCCACCACGGCATGCCCGCCTTGGCGGGATCGAGGCCCAGCCAGCGCGAGCCGAGCACGATGTCCGCCTGCCCGTCCTCGATCACCCTGCAGAGGTTCGGGATGATGGCGGGGTCGTACTGGCCGTCCGGATGCAGCATCACCACCACGTCGGCACCCATCTCGAGCGCCGTCCGATAGCACGTCTTCTGGTTGCCCCCATAACCGAGGTTGCGTTTGTGCCGGATCACGTCGAGGTGCAGCGCCGTGGCCACGCTAACGGTCGCGTCCGCGCTTGCATCGTCCACCAGCAGGATGCGATCGGCGTGGCCCTGCGGGATTTCACCCACGACCTCGACCAGAGTCTTCGCGGCGCGATACGCAGGCAGGACGATGACGCGGCGTGGCCGCGGCCCGCTCCACGTCACCTCGCCCAGCGGAATCGGGTCGGCCCGAACGGCCATCCTTTCGGCGGTCAGCAGGGCGGCGATGGCGAGCGCGCCGATTGCGGCCGACCAGAAGCTGATCGCAAGGGTCAGGTTGATGGCCGCGTAGGCGAAGAAGATGACCGCCGGCGCGAGGTGCGGCCAGCGCAGCTGTCCGGCCAGAGCCAGGTCGGCGAGCGCAAATCCCGGAATCACCAGCAGCGCGAGGTCGTGGACGTTTTGATGAGGGCTCAAGACGAGGGACGCCGCAACCGCCAGGGCGAAGTCGAGGCGTGGCTTGTCGGGCCGCCAGCTCAGCGATAGGGCGACAAGCGCCAGGAGCAGGATCAGCAGCAGGAGCGCCGCCACCTGACCTCCACCGGGCAGCGCCTCGAGGATGTTGCGCAGCGAGTAGGCGGCCGTGTCCGTGTAGACGAGCTGGCCGCTGCCCGGCAGCCGGCCCAGGACCGCCCACGCGCTGAGCGCATTGAGGTAGTCGATCACCGGACGTAAACCGAAGGTCGCGACCGAGACCAGCCCGAGGCCCGCGATCACGCCGGCAAATGCCGCCAACGCCCGCCACGCTCGACGCGCGATGAACAGCAGCGGTATCAGGAGCAAGAGCTGTGGCTTGGCGAGCGCGAGGGCACTCAGCGCGCCGGCCCAGCCGTGTCGCCCGCGCGCCCAGGCCGCATATGCCCCCGCCAGCGGGACCAGCACCACGAGGTCGGATTGGCCCTGGAGCGTCGTGACGAAAAGGGGAAAGAATCCGGCGATCATGGTCGCCGCAACGATCCGCGCGCGGCCGCGGATGCTCAGGCTCGTGCCGACGAGAATCGCGATCAACGCCACCGCCAGCAGCACGTTGAGGGCGGCCATCGCGAAATATGCGGACCGGTAATCGAGCAGCGCGAGAGGCGCGATCAGAAGCGTGTAGTACGGCGGATGGAAATACGGCAGCACGATGAAACGATCCGCCGGCAATCCCGTGATCTGAAGCTCGAGCTGCTTCTGAAGCACAATGTCGTACACCGCTGACCCGCCCTTCGTCACGTACAACCTGGCCGCGGAATAGAACGAGACGAAGTCGGGGCCCTGCAGGTTGCCGCGAACGAAAAGAATCCAGTTGAAGGTCCAGAACAGGAGCGAACCTACGGCTGCGCCAGACGCCGCGGCATAGCCAAGCCGCAGCCATCGACGGAGCCGGGTCGGATTCATCGCCCGGATTCGAGACGAAGCGCGAAACGTTCCGGAAGTCTTGCCTTTCTGATGGCGCGCTGCGCACCTTTGATGTCGTAACGCACCCGACGAAACTCGAACGTCGCGCTGCCGACGTCCCAAACGCCATAGCTGGCGGTCGGCAGCCCATCCCGAGGTTGGCCAACGCTGCCCGGATTGACCAGCGCCGGCCCGGTGAGTGGAAAGGTGTCGACGCGGTACTCGTGCGTCACGGCGCCACCCGAGTTTCCGAAAATCCCGGGCACGTGTGTGTGGCCGTGAAAGCAAACCCCACCATCGAGCAACTCGAGGTTTGCATGTGCGACCGCTGTGTCGAGCACGTACTCATAGATGTGATCGCGCGGGCTCGCATGCACCATCAGAACATCGTGCTCGACATGGCTGTCGGGCAGCCCGCGCAACCAGTCCAATCGCTCCTCTCCGATGACCTCTATCGTCCACCGAACCACGGAAGCGGCATCCTCGTTGAACCACTCGAGAATCTCGGGATCGGTGCAGGCACGATCGTGGTTGCCGACGAGCGTCAACCAGCCTCTTTTGGTCACCTCATCGGCGCAGCGCTTCGGATCGCCTCCGTAGCCGACGACATCCCCCAGACAGAGAGTTTCATCGACGGACGGGCAGTCGCGAAGTACGGCTTCGAGGGCCTGCCAGTTGGCGTGGATGTCGGACAGGATCGCGATCTTCAAGCAGGTCTCTCGTACAGGCGCGGATAGATGTGGTCGTACAAGATTCGCAGAGTCGCCGCGATCGGCACTGCCACGAACATGCCAAGGATTCCCGCCCAGCTGAAACCCGCGATGAACGCGACGATGACGAGCACCGGTGGCAAACGGACGGCGTCACCCATGACTTTCGGGTACACGATGTTGAGGATGATGTTCGAGATCAGGAAATAGATCACGCCGATCAGAAGGGCTTTGATCGGCGCCGCGGCCAGACCAACGAGGACAGCCGGAACCGCACCGATGAAGGGTCCGAGGTAAGGGATCAACGCGGTGAGGCCGGCGATCAAACCCAGTGCGACCGGATCGGCCAGGCCGAGGAGAGCGCACGCAGCGCCGGAGAAGATCCCGAT
>Ga0209580_10000934_pt1 | contig 14198 bp, 15 predicted proteins | sample Coa_R1_5_FD_187153 | JGI IMG/M metagenome (GOLD analysis project Ga0209580, IMG submission 187153) | Surface soil microbial communities from Centralia Pennsylvania, which are recovering from an underground coalmine fire - Coalmine... | ecosystem: Environmental > Terrestrial > Soil >...
AGACATTCGCCATGTTGCGAGAGGCTACTTACCCTCCCGCTGCTGTCAATGTCCTGGACGTTTCTTCTGAAAGTATGGCCGCTTTTCAGGTGTTCTTGTATGGCCGCTTTTGGGTGTTCACTGAGGCCGTCCACGAGGAATGGGAACTGATTATTAAGCGCTGACTTCGGGCTATGGATGTGTAAATCCCACTTTCTCCATACAGAGCCGCGCCCTAATGGCAGTGCTGTTGTTGGTGTAGACATAAGAGCTCTTCTTAGCGTACCTGTACTTTACCAGTCAGACAGATGCGGTCAAGAGCGAGCGATGGGGGAACCTTTAGGGAAGGGACCGTCCTCTATATCACAATTGGGGCGGTGTCGACAGGATTTGTCAGTGAGTTTCGGAATTTGGAACAAATCAGTTTCACCGGCGGTAGGGACATTCGCAGGTTTCGAGCTGACATGTGATTTCAATCACACAATACTGGGCTCTGGTGGGTGCGCTGTCAATGAACTTAGGCGGATTTCTTCCCCGCCTTCACCCTTGCCCATCGCGCCCTCTGCGCAGCGGCGATCTTCTTTCGTGCAGCTGCCGACAGCGTCCGCTTTCCCCCGATGGGAACGACCTTCCACTCTGTTAAGGCGGCTGCTCTGGTTCCTGGACTGCTTCGCGACACGGAACGGGTTTTATCCCGCGACCGCCGCAACCATAGCGGACCCTAGAGTGCCCCGTGGACCAGGTGGCGTCTGCGAGCGACGGTCTCAGGATAGTGACACCGAAAATAAACCACCTCATCACTCAGATGTTTGCAGGGCATGTCGGTAAACGTCGGCTAACCCCACCGAAAGGCAAGGCAAGGATACAACTTGCGGAGAGTGCAACGAGTTAGCGTAACCGTCATCATGGTTTTTTCAGGAAGTTTGTCACACAGCAAAGACAAGCAGGCAGCTCCGTCCCATACTCTGCGCGTTCGACATCTGCCCGGTTGAGGGGCGGCTTGAGCGCGGGTGATCCTGTGGGGGAAGGCCGTCGCCCGCGCTCGCCCTACCCATCAGCGTTCTCTTCCAAAGATTGGCCCGCCGTTGCATTTCGCTGCCCGCCCTGCGAGCGATCTGAGCCGGTGGCGTCCATGGCTCAGATTGATTGATGCTGAATTTGGTAACAATCCTGTCACATTGACTGCCTATAATATGGGCAATCGAAAGAGTTCCAGTGGGGGAAGTCATGGGGAGCCCTAATCTGACGGCGTTGAACTGCGCAATATGCAACAAGCTTGTCGATCTTAAGACGGCAAAGACCAATGATAAAGGTCAAGCCGTGCATGAGGAATGTTACGCTCTGAGACAAGCGCAGAAACAGACCTCTGAAGTCACACGCCAACGTGCGTCTTGAAATCACAGGCCCGCCAACTCTTCCTTGATGGTCTTCACGCGTCCATCTTTGCCTTCAACTCAGGGTCTTGCTCGCAGCGTGCGAGCATCTCACGCAGTGCCAGGTTCGCGGCCTTCTCTTGAGTCTGTTTGGTCACCATGCAGTAGTGGCTCAGCCGTTCCCGAATCTCAACGTCAACTAGCATGTGTTGTTCTCCTTGGTTGAACTGACTGCCCTATGGCTTGCAGTCTGCCGCGTTTGCCGAGTCTCGGCAACGACACTGATGGTCAACGAAGGAAAGGAGTCCCAGATTTTGGTAAAGGTCGCAGCAAAGATGGATGCCGACTTTGTTAATCGGGTGAATGCTGTAGGAAGTGAATACCATTGGTTGGGTATCGCACGGTCAGCACATTGACGGATAAACTCTGCGACGGCTCTTTATGGCTCCGCCTCAACGCAGAATCGAGGACCGAATACGCGAACTTTGTGCGAACGCAGTGGCCGCAACAGATGGCGATCTAGAACCAGCTCTGCAACAGCTATCACAACTCCTGCGTACAACGATTGAGCACATGAGGGAAAGTGCAACGAGGTTGTTGGTCGAGGGGGGCGCCCTTGGTAGAGCCTAGACGACGAGCAACCGACAACGAGGTGTGAAACCCCATCACGTACTTCGATGCTTGTTATTTTTCAACCGCGCCAACCGAACCAGGAACGGAGTTGACCGTGCGCGTAGAGCCTAGTGATTCGCTGGTATCCATTGTGCGCGAAAAGCTCTTCAGAGTCAGATTGGGACAGCTCATTACTCGGTACATCTCTCCGTGCTGTGCACAGGAAAACTGAAAACATCCCGCAGGGACGATAAACGGTTCGTCGGGATCTGAATACGAGACTGTACTGAACCCCTGCCCATTGTACGAAGGCATAGCACTATTCGATTGAAACCGCAGCTGGGAACAACGGGAATCGTCCGCTCGGCGATGGTGAGTGCTCGCCGCTTTCATGGTTTGCGAGGCGCTTAGCCCTGCTACAGCGATAACGGCAGCGAGAACCAGAAAAGTCTTCATTTTCAGTTCCACCTCATTCGCACAACCTAACCTGATCCGCCTTTTGCTCCTACTATCGAGTACGCGCCATTACAGCCCACTTTTATGTGGTTACTTTGAGCCTGTTCGATGCTAAGCATGGCTTCTTTCCTGCGACAAAGTCGGCTAATCGTCGTCGCTATCGCAATCTCCGTGAATCTCGATATGACCTCCCATCAGATTGCCACTCGCGGAATAGCCGTTCGATAACTGAATCGAGAAGGAGTCAACCCCGGAGGAGTCATCGTCGGTGACAACGAGATGGAACGTAAAGCCAGCCTGACCGTTGACTCTGGCGGTGCCATCGATCGCCCGGGTTGTCGCGTTGACCCGCGTGTACCCTGTCACTGAAGTGCCGTGGACCATGGTACCGTTCGGGCTATGATCGATATATTCCAGGTGTCCGATGAAGTTGCCATTCACCCCGATTCCGCCTGCGACGCCAAAGTTGGCGTTGGCTCCGAAGCGTACGATGAACCCGCCGCCGGTGCTGAAGTCGTCATTGCCGCACGTCTCTGGTCCTGAGGGGCACGAAATTCCCGCATTCGCCTCCGACAGGGCAACGTCAGCGATCCCGTCGATGACGATGTGGAGGGCACTAACGCTGATGTGCCCCGAGGTCTTAGTCGAGGCCTTCGCCTGCTCGTTAATGATGATTCTTCCGTTGGGCAAAGAGATGGTTTGATTGGGCTTGCCGGAAATCTGGACGGGCTGCCCATTCACCGTCAGGCTGATGATGTTCGGGTCCGCGCTTACGATTACTCCTGTTGCGGTACACCTGGCATGCGCGTGCGCCGCCAGAAAGCTTGACGCAACAATGTTCCCACCCACCGTCATGTGCAGATGAGCCATCGAGGCTTCCGAAGCGCTCACGTTACCCTTGGCGAATGCGGTCGCGTGTGCGACTTCGCCCGCTACCAGGTTGGGAAGCCTGAAGGTAAGAGCAGACGAGTGTCGTTCCCCGCCGGAAGCCCCAACAGATCCGGTATCGGAGACCGACGTTTTGACTCCCAGAACGTTTGTGTGAACCGCTGCAGCTTCGGCGCTATAGGAATTCGCGCTGGCTGTGGTTTCTTGCCCCGCCGCTGACAGGGCGGGCAGACAAACCAGCAAGAGGCTGAGCAACAGGCAAGAGGTCCCACTTATCCTCTTGAACAACTGACCGCTACGCATTACTCCCTCCTAACGTTGCATCCGGCTCGCACGCCGTGCGGACTGCTCGCGAACCTTGGTTTCTCAAGTTCCGAGGAGGAACTTAACATGCCGATTCCCGCGACGTAATCCGATGGATACTCCAATCTGCTGGCAGGCGATTTCCCTATGCACCTAAGAATTCCCCTTGGCTCCCGTCGGTCGTCTCACTGGTCGTGGATTACATGGCAGGGCCGCACAGTCTCCGTGTTTCGGGTTCTGGCCAACGGCGCGGGCGGTCCCGCCATACGAAAAAGAAGCCAGAGTTCCGTGGACGGACGCGGGGCCTGGGAGCCCCGCCGTCTATAGTGATTCCCGTTTCGCCTTCGACGGGATGGAAAGAAAGGCGGGCACAGGCCGTGTACATCCTTCGATCAGCGCCCGTCGAGGTTAAGGAAGAGAGTACAGGCGGAAAGATCGCGCGCTGCCTCTTCGCCTATTGTGCAGGCATCGAGGACAAAGGCAACGTCTCTGTTCAACTGATCGAGGTCGGTTCAACAAAAATGGTTTGGGCATACTCCGTTAATAAGCAACGAGGAGGAAGTAAGAACCAGCAGTCCATGGCTGAGGCCATTGCCAAGCATTTCAAAGAATTCATGCCGAACGCCCCGGCTCTCTCTCCGGCTGCTGCCGTTGCTCAAGTTCCGACTCCAACAGCCGCGCCCGCTGAGTTGAGCGGTGCTCCAGCACTTACGCCTGCGACCTATCAGCAACCAGCGGATCCCGCGCCAGCGACACAGGTTCTGTCGCAAGATAACGGGTTGGGAGATGCTGCTCGCAAGTCGAAGCAGCACAAAGCGTGCCTGGAACTGGCCAAGGACAATCCCAGCATCACTTGCAATTGATAAACCGCTCAAATAAAGAGTAAATGAGCAAAAAACAAGGGCACGCCAGTGGCGTGCCCTCGTTCACGCTCGCTTCTTTCAAGCCTTCTTTGCCTTGACCTTCGCCCATCGTTTCCGCTGGGCTGCCGCGATTCTCGAACGAGCTGCAGTGGAGAGCTTGCGCTTGCCGCTACGACCCTGTCCGGACTTACCCACAACACCGCTCAAGGCCTCGATTGCCCGATCCAACTTCGCACCTTCTGCTTTCAACTGCTCCACTACCGCACTTAGATCTGCCATTCGTTTCCGCTTTCCACAGAGGGGAAGATTTGACTGCTTGCGTAACCATGATAACGGAATGGGTTGAGCCGTTACGAAACGCGAACATTTTCGGTCTACCGTACGCTGTCTGGTGATGAGTTTAGGCCTCAGTTCTGCTCATAACTCCGGATTTCGTAACACGTCGCCGATCGTAGTTGATTTCCACAAGCCATTACGAGTATTGTGCGCGACCAAACAGCGAACAGGATCGGCCAGTAGAGCGGCGGATTCTCAGTCCCGTTAATCCTTCCTCGCTGCTTCCCTCGGACCCTTGGTGTGAGACAAGCGCACGATCCACAATGGAGATGTCCGATGCCTAGATTACGTTTCGAGAGCGTTGCCACACTCGTAGTTCTTTTTTTCCTAGCCACCGCAATGTCCAGCGGTCAAGCGCCTCCAGTCCAGGGTGGTCTTCCAGCATTCAGCACTTTTGACGTGAACTCTTTCGTCACTGTGAACCTTTCGAATTTGAACGTACATTTGGACATCCCATTGCGCTCAACGCCTGGACGCGGAATACCTTTCCACGGACACCTGGTCACCGACACAGTTTGGGGAGCGCCTACTCTTTACCCTAACAACGGGGACGTTATATGGGGAGGCCCAGGCACCCGTTTTCCTATCAACTCACCAAGCCCCGGTAACTTTGGAGGGATGGGGTTTACGGGAGGATATCTCTTTTCCACTGCGACGCAGAAGCAATGCACGAATGGCGGGACCAACTATGGCAACTTCACCGTGTACAGCAATTTCAGCTACATTGATAATCAAGGGACAACTCACTATTTCCCATCGAACCTGCAGATCGGCTCAAACATACAGGGGCAGACGTACCAATGCTCATATTTTCAGTCCGTCCCAAACACGGCCGCATCGTATCCGGCGACTGACGGCACTCCCTACCAAATCCATTTAAGCCCAGGCGCAAATGCTGGCCTTTCCTACGTTCTCAACATCGCGACCGGGGTGGTTAACGATCAAACGGATGCCGATGGAAACTCCAATAGCTTTGCGGATATGAAAACCTTAATTGATAGTTCCGGCAACCAGGCAATGTTGGCCACGGGAACCATAACTTCCTCTGGATACACTGACACATACTCGTACACGGGATCTGACGGGCTGAATAAGCAGGTAGTTGCAACCGTAACGAAGATGCCACCACCAACCATCACCATCGGTTGTCCGAACGTCCTAGATCCTCCATATAGCTTCCTCCCTGGTTATCTCACTGGCAACCCATACCTGCTCACTAACCTCGCTATGGCGGACGGAACCACCTCCTACTCCTTTACCTATGATTCGCTCATCCGTCCACATGTTGTCACCCTGCCAACCGGTGGCCAGATAACCTTCAATTTTAACGGCGCGCACAACGGGGTTAGCTGCGAGGATGGTGGCGGTTCTGGCTTCACTGAGACCACGCCGGATGGCACATGGACCTATTCTCGGGTCTTTAATCAGACCACGCAACTGTGGACCACGACTGTGACCGATCCCCAAGGGAACATGTCGGCATACACGTTCGGCGGATCTGTATTTTATTCATACTCTCTGAAAGCGAGCGCGACCACGTCGCAGTATGAAACGCAACGTCTGCAATACCAGAAAGTAGGTGCCAACCAGGTCTTAATGAAAACAGCCGTAACCTGCTACAACGGGAACTTTACGAATTGCGCCACCGATCCGACGCCGACGAAGTATACCAATGGAGCGATAGTAGCTCCTTTCCAGAAGGACGTATATACCTATCTACCCGGGGTATCTGCGCCATCGGTTTCCGAGACCACCTTTAACAATGGGATAGTGACGCAGGATACTGAATATGACTTTGGAGGAGCAGCCGCGCTGCCAAATCCTCCAGGCAGCAACTTCATTAGCAGACGAACCGTAACGCTGGGAGCGTACACCTGCACACAATCCGACGTAACAACAAATAGCGCAGGAACTATCCTGGCAAAAACGACACATGTGTGCAATGGCCAAGGGCATCCCACAAGCGAGAGCCGCCTGATTCAGGGATCAAACTATGCAACTACTGGTTACACCTACTACAGCACTGGCCTGGTGAAGACGACCACAAACCCTAATACTACCGTCACGACCTATACCGACAATGCGTGCAATGGTTCTTTCCCCACGAACATCGCCGTTGGATCACTAACGACGACCATGACCTGGGATTGCAACGGCGAAGTTCCCCTAACCGTAACCGATGCGAACAGCCAGGTCACCACCTACAAATACAACGATCCTCTCTGGCGGAGGACCGAAATCGATTATCCAGATGGCGGCAGCACGACCTACAGCTACACCGATGCGCCTCCGGCCAGCGTGACTACCACGACCGTAATTGATAACACGATCTCGCCACCGTACACTACCTCTAGCCGCACTGTACTGGATGGGCTCGGACGTGTATCACAGGAGCAGCTTACAACAGATCCCCAAGGTACCGACTATACCGACATCACATACGATCATTTGGGCCGGGTTTTGAAACAATCTAACCCTCATCGATCGTCGTCGTCAGCTACAGACGGAACCACCACTTACCTTTATGACGCTTTAGGCAGAGTCTGCTTGGTGGTCCCACCGGACATTACGACCGTTCCGACGAGCTGCCCTACCTCGGCACCGCTAGGTGATGTCTTCACCAGCTACAGCGGAGCCTGTGCAACCGTCACGGACCAGTCTGGACACAGCCGCAAGTCTTGCAGAGACGGATTGGGGCGGGTCACGCAGGTCTTTGAAGATCCGATCGGGTTGAACTACGAAACAGACTACGGCTACGATGCCCTAAACAATCTGGTGTCGGTAACGCAAAATGGAAGCAGCAGCGCCATTGCGCGCCTGCGGACTTTCACATACGACAGCCTTTCTCGTCTTTTATGCGCGTCGAATCCGGAAACTTCCAGCGCCCGTTGTACCGCAGCCGCCCTGAACGGCTACATAACAGGGACGACTGGCTACAACTACGACGCCAACGGCAATGTGTCCAAGAGAACGGCTCCGCTCCACAATCAAAACAGCACCGCAACGGTAACAACGACCTACAACTATGATGCGCTCGACCGGTTGATATCCAAAACCTACTCTGATGGGACAGCTTCAGTGCAATTTGGCTACGATGGGACGGCCCTCTCAGGTTGTGCGACCACGCCGCCTTCACTCTCAGACCCTTATCCGCACGGTCGGCGCACCGCAATGTGCGATGGCTCAGGCGCGACCTCGTGGACTCATGACCAGATGGGACGCATTGCCAGCGAGGCCCGGACGATCAAGGGAACCGCCACTGTCACCAAGACTACAACGTATCAATACAATGTGGACGGCTCGCTCAACGAACTCACGTATGCTAGTGGGACGACGCTGAATTATGCGTACGATCAGGCGCAAAGGCAAAACTTTGTGGCCGATCTCATCAATAATATCGGGTACGTGGATAGCGCAACCTTTGCGCCTCCGGGCCCAATGACCGGATATTCCGGTGCCAGTACGTCCACCTTTTCGGGCATTACGAACACATTCAATTACAACAATCGCCTGCAGCCCACAGGAATCTCGGCCAACACTTCAGCCAGCACGATCTTCAGTCTGGGCTATACGTATGGTCCCACAGGGCAGGACAATGGGAACATTTCTACCATCACCAACAATCTCGATGCGACACGTACAGTGAATTTCAATTACGACTCACTGAACCGTATTGCTAATGCCCTTACGACAAACTGGGGAGAAGCCTATGTGATCGACGCGTGGGGCAACATGACCGCCATCAACTCGTACCAGGGCAAAGCCCACGAGAACCTCAGTTGCGGTCCGGCCAACACGCAGAATCAACTGAATACGTGCTATGGCTATGACAGCGCTGGGAACCTAGTTGCAAATGGTTCAGCAACGTACACCTATGATGGTGAGAACCGGCTCGTTGGCACTGCGGGGTGGACTTACGTCTATGATGGAGACGGCAATCGAGTCAGGAAATTTGGGGGCTCAAACGGAACGCTGTATTGGCCGGATACAAGTGGTAATGTTCTTGGCGAGACCGATCAGTCCGGGAACCCACGATCTGATTATGTGTTCTTCAATGGACAGCGAATTGCCCGCTTCGACCCTAAAACCCTGGCTGTGCATTACTACTTTTCGAACCACCTTGGATCACACGTCGTTGTCACCAACGCTACCGGCACCTGCGAACAAGACATCGAATACTACCCCTACGGCGGCCAACGAAAACAGTATTGCGGTACGCCGGTGGCGCAGAACTACAAGTTCACCGGCAAAGAACGGGATAGCGAGTCCGGGTTAGATAACTTTGGTGCCCGCTACAACGCAAGTACGATGGGGCGATTCATGACGCCCGATCCAATGGGAGGACACCAAGAAGACCCGCAGACACTTAATCGCTACTCTTATGTCCGCAACAATCCGCTGAACCTGACCGATCCGAAGGGGCTGGATTTCTATCTCCAATGCACTAGCTCCGACCATTCAGGATGCACACAGGTTCAAATCGATCCGAACAGCAAAGACAAGACTTGGGTTCAAGCCGATAGCAACAAAAACGCCACAGTCGTCACCAGCGATTCAATCCGGAATGGCGATAACTCCGCAACCGTGAATCAAAATGGCGTCCAGATCACGACAGGTGGGCAAACCTACCAGGGGGTCTATTTTGACAATCCCTCAAGCCACACGACCGATGCAAGTGGAAATGATGTAAACCACAACCCCATCACTCTTCAGGGCGACGCAAGCAAAGGTCTTGGAGGGTTTTCATTCAACGTGAATGGTAACTGCGGAGGCACTTGTTTAAGTGCGGGTTCAGTTCAATTTAGCGGGACGCCTGATCAGGCGAGGGCAGCGCTGAACGCCGCTGGCGCATGGAATTATGGCTTCTGGGATACGCTTAACTCGACCGACTTCGGCCACCATCCGTTTACAGACCAGTTTCGATTTGGCGGTCCTGGCCCATCGTTGCACGTCTCCGTTCCGTGGGACTACCTTCCGAATGTGGACGCATTCCCAACGCAAAACCCCTTTTCGACAGTGCCCATGACGGGAGGTTTTCATACCGATGCGACGACAGGGTCCTCTCATTTTTGGTGTGCTAACTTTGGTGTCGGATGCAACTGACGTATCTCATCACGCTTCTAGTCGTCGCTATCGTGGTAGGAACCGGAGTGCTATCCTATTTAGGGTGGGCGGATTGGATTGTGCGTGGGAGCAGTGTGCGCAAGGGGTGGCGAAGTTCAATGACGTTGGTAGCCCTCGTTTCGCTTTCTCTCACAGCAATGCTGTTTGTGGGCTATTCCATTCACAATGTCCTGATTGGAGGAGACCAAGGCGGGAATGCCAATACTCTCCTTTGCATTCGGTCTGGCACATATCTCGCCGTGGCATCCATTCTCGCGAGCCTAGGTGGACAGGGGCGGGGACGATGGGCTGCTCTGGCCGGAGGATGTCTAACATTGTTCCTCTGGTTCTGGCAAGGCATCAGCTTATAAGCGTTCAGCCTAGGCCGGAGGCTTGTAGTGCATCTGTACTCTGAGAAGGGAATAGCGGTGCTAAGAGAATATTCGACTTGTTTTGTTTTAGTCGTTGTTTGCGGCGGACTCATTCAGAAGGCTCTGGCACAGGATACTTCGACGCCGGAGGAGCGAGCGCAATGGGTCGTGATCACGCGCCAACTGGAGAGCAGTCCGCTCGATGACGCCGTGAACAAGCAAGGCGAAGCTTCACTGAAACGACTCAGCTTGGCGTTGACTCCGTGCGCCCGTGCAACCCGAGCCACCGATGCTCCCTCGGTCAATGCCTCCCCGACAATCCGCTGCTTCTCTTCCAGCGACCGATACTGCCGCTTCCTTGTAACCGCTTGCGTGTAAGTGTCCATCATCGCTCCACGTGGACACTATCGTTGATGTCCACATCGCGAGCTTGACTTGCGATTACACGCTTGTCCAGACGGCCTGAGGCGTACGCTTACGAACGGACTGCTTGGCACCGATCCTCAAATTCACTGCTGATTACGTTTCAGGGCTTTCCCTTAGACTTGACCGGCCTCGTCCAACGCTCTCTTGAATCTCTCCTTGCCGCAGGTTCGGAACTCCTCATCCGTGTGCTCACTCCATCGCCTTGGGCAAATATCGCAAACCGGATCACCCAGGCAGACCACCGAATCTTCACGGCTGTGTAAAGCCCAGGGCCGTTGGCACTTCGAGCACTTCGGGATATACGGACGTGTGCTACACACACGTTTAATTCTCTAACCGTATGGTCCCGGTCTTCCCTGTCGCAATGCGGGCAGACGTGATCGAGGTGTTGTAGCGGCTTTCTTGAGTTGATGATGCCGTGTGCAATGGTATCGTCGAGGGTATGCTCGAACACAAGCCTATTGCAGGACGGGCAAATGGACCTCTCATCGGGCGCTGTCACAGCACATGTCCTCCATAGCGCACCAAGATAAGGCATTAGGTCTACAATTCCTACCGCTTTCCTAGAGGGGAGGTAAAAGGCTATGGTCGAGTCCGCTCTGCGGAACTCTAACTCGGGCCTGCGAACCGACATTGTTGTTCGCGTGAAAACCACCTGGCGAAACCAAACGAAGAGACTTGCGGCATCAAAGATTGAATCGACGGCCCTCACTCACACGCAACGTACGAATCGGCCCGCTTACGCCAACTCCGGAAGGACGGATAGGGATTGGGCAAGCTGGGTGCCCAAGTCCCATCACAGTAATCCCAGTATTCCATGGTGCGTATGGCGCGTGGATGGCTCCTCACGGGCAAGAGAATTGCATCGATCCAGCCTTCCGTTTTTGGCGTCCTGAAAGAAGTGGTCCGTAATCCAGAGCATCAACCGTTGCAAATCCTGGGGCATATCGGCGCGATCGGCCTGGCGCGCCTTCGCGTTGAATTCCAAGAACTCACGACAGTGGCGAGCTAGTTCTGAACGAACCTGATGCGTAAGTGGAGGCGTTGCTTCAAGCGCCAGTCGGGCCCAGGACGCAAAAGCCTCCCAGGCCATGTAGCGGGCAACGGCTTTGCCGAGACGCTTGGGGTCGACCAACCTATCGAATACCCTGGCCTTCCGGGCTCCAGGAGTTAACCGAAGGCTGGGATCGCAGCGGGCCGCTTCGCTCAACCACAGCTTAAGGGATGGATACTGCCTGGGCGTGGAACATACGCTGTTTTACTTCGTCTGCGTGGGCGCGGTGCTGAGCCGACGCTATTTGATGCCACTTCTTCACTCGCTGCGAAGTTTGAAAAGAAAAAGTGGCTGAGTGCCCCTCCACTTAGCGCAGCTTGTCTGAAGTGCTGTGGCTTAAGGCATGTTTCCTCCCTGTGAGAACCTGTTCAACTTCTCCCCGAAGCTTTGAGTATTCGGGCTCGCCATCGTAAAAGCTGTAAGTGTAATGTCCTTCGGGGGAGTACCCATCGAGTGAAAACTTCCGGCCTCCAGTTGCCGCCAACTCCTTGTGTTCTTTGGCCCACCGCGGCTGCTCCAATTCAGCAGACTCCAACGCCACACGGAAGACCAGCGTGCCGTCCTTGTTGTAGACATTGAGGCGATAGCGTTCGCCATAAAACCCGGTAATCTTCGAGTATTTTGAAACTTCAACCTGCTGATTCCCCACTTGGAAAGTCTCGAATACGTAGGAAAAATTGTCAGGGAGCTTACCGTCGCGTTCCAGTTCCCCTATATGCTTCTGCAGTTCATCACGTTCATGCGTCATCCCCGCGAGGGTGTAGGTGTGGATGAGGCCCGAAATGTTGTGCCACTCGTCTGCCCGAATCTGAAGTGCGTGCTTGAAAGCATCGATGGCGGCCGGATAGTCCTTGAGCCGGAGCGAGCAGTTGCCCGACATATTGTAGGCCACGATGTCGGCTGGATTCGCTGCGGAAACTTGGCGAAACAACTTGATGGCAGATGGACAATCGTTAGCCTGGAAGGCTGCCACTGCCTGTCGTATCAGTTTGCCGGTATCTTGGCTTCCAACCTGCGGAGAACTCTTGGCTGGGTCCTGAAGCACGACCGCGAACGGGTTGTGCCCCTTACCAGTCAGAGTGCCAATCATCAGAATGACAAAGAGAACTGGGCTCATGAATCCTCCTCGAAAGGGGCAGATTCCTGATTGAGCTGAGCACTGTACGCCCGAAGGACAAGTTGCGCAATGGAGTTCCATCCACTGGCCAAGCCTCTGCCCGACCGGGATGTCCATTGTTGACGTAGACAGGCGTGGGTGTTGAAAAAGTCCCTCCCGCGAAATTCGCGAAAATAATTGCGACAGGATGCCCCACAAACGACTTTCTCAGTTTTCAGGACATTTTCTATCCCCCAAATTTTGACTGTTTGGGCGAGACTGAACTTTTTCAACACCCGCTGGCCTTAACACTCAAATTTCGACTTCTTTCGATTCACTTCACATCTGAAACGTTTGAAAGCGGTCGCAAGATGAGCGGAATGGGGATTTGGACGAAGCCGCTGGCGCGTTGGGTCACTGGAAAAGGAGGTCCAAGTGACCCATCTACGTCAAAAGATGCTGGAAGAACTCCGGTGTCGCAGTTACTCCCATCGTACCGCAACCACCTACGTCCGCATCGTCCGTGAGTTCGCGGAGCATTTCCACAAGTCGCCCGACAAACTTGGGCCCGAGCATATCCGGCAGTTTCAGGCTCATCTGTTCCAGACCAAGAGGCTTTCTCCGTTCACGGTCAGCCAGTATGTGTCGGCGCTGCGCTTCCTGTTTGTCAAAACCCTGCGCCGCCACTTTCTGACCGAGTACATCCCTTTCCCCAAGTGCCCCAGCGGCTACCCACTGTGCTCAGTCCAGAAGAGGTGACCCGCCTCATTCATGCGTCTCCGAATCTCTATCATCGCACCCTGACGACGCTGTACTCCACCGCCCTGCGCCGGGCCGAACTGTGTCGTTTGAAGGTACGCGACGTGGACAGTCAGCGCATGATGATTCGCATTGAACAAGGTAAGGGCCGCCGCGACCGCTAATGTCTGTACGCCGAAGAGTTCTTGCGCCGTTTCCTGCTGCATGTTCTACCCCGGGGCTTTGTACGCATCCGCTCTTTCGGTTTCATGGCCAACCGCAGTCGCGCCACACTCTTGCCCCGCTGCCAACGCTTGTTGTTGGACAATCCAAGGCCTCAGGCATCAGCAGTCAGCACTTCCTTTGCCGCCCAACCTGTTTGCTTCCGCTGTCCACAATGCGCCACTGTTTTGGCTCAGCGTGAAATGGAGAAGCGGAGTTCTCCGTTAGTGTAGATTCCGCCCCTTCGGGGCGGGATTTTCAAGGCATGGGGGTCTATCGTCCGATGACTTTTGCCTCGCAATGCACAGCGCGAGAGGATTGGCTCCCGCGCTGCTGAACATCGGCTCGATGAGCCCCACGGGGTTATCCCTCAGCATG
>Ga0209580_10000935_pt1 | contig 14197 bp, 11 predicted proteins | sample Coa_R1_5_FD_187153 | JGI IMG/M metagenome (GOLD analysis project Ga0209580, IMG submission 187153) | Surface soil microbial communities from Centralia Pennsylvania, which are recovering from an underground coalmine fire - Coalmine... | ecosystem: Environmental > Terrestrial > Soil >...
ACTCCTGTACCCTCTACCAATTTTCGCGCCGGTAGTTCAAAAAGACCAGAATAGTTGTCCTACACCCAACAGATGCGGGTTCAACTCCCGAACGGCGCACCACGCAGGATCAGCTCGAAGGTCGAGCCCGCGATCGATAATCGCGAGGTGTTGGTTCGATTCCAACATCCTGCACTAAGGATGCCAACCATAGGCACGGTCGACGAAAGATTTCAGTCCTACAACATTGAAATGGTGGAGATCATCGGTAGAACATTTTGGAAACCATACGGGAGCACCACGAACGAAAGTAAAGCGCAGGAGCCCGCCCCTCAGGCAGGTTTCACTCTGGCAGGCATAGACCCGAACCTCGATCGATATCGAGCGCCCATTGATCTTTCAAATTCGCGATTGCGAAACTTGGCAGCGGCGTTAAGCCCAGCATATGTGCGAGTCAGCGGGACGTGGGCCAATACCGCTTATTTTCAGGATTCGGAAAACGCCGCCCCAGCCGACGCCCTAGCAGGTTTCAGCGGAGTCCTAACGCGAGAGGAATGGAAGGGCGTCGTCGATTTTTCTCATGAGGTGAATGCCGAAATTGTGACATCTGTGGCTACGGGGCCAGGATCGCGTGATGCTCAAGGCGTATGGACCTCGGACCAGGCGCGGCAACTGTTCGAATACACCAAGGCCGCTGGGGGGCGAATCGCTGCAAGCGAATTCATGGTCGTCTTTCTCAAACTTTTTGTCTGTGACGTGGAGCACGCGGTGGTGGCGAATCGATTGCTCATCGGGATAAACTCGCCTCGTGACACCGTCTGATTTTGCCTGGAATCAGCGTCTGCTTGGAAACTATCCCTCACGTCCCTGATGGCGGTAATTCCCAGAACTCGTGACCGATGTTCTCGGCGCTACGGGCTGTCACATTGTCATGAGCTCAAACCGATGGCGGCAAGTCGCTTGACCATGCGTCAGCATCGAGCAGCCAGTTCTTTCCTATCATCCTCCACACGCTGAGATATTTCCCACGGTCGTGCTTGCTCGTTCCGTCGCTCTGGGGAACCATCATGCGGTAAGTTCCCACGTCCCAGGCTGTGCGTCCCAGTTTTTTGATATAGGTGACCGCGAACTCGAGATTGGAGACTCCGTGGGCCAACGGCATTCTCAAATATTCGCGAATGGCAGCGCGCCCGTGGACTGCTTCGTGATGCGGAGGAAGGTAAACTGCATCTGTTGCGTACAGTTCAGCGACTCCGTCCACATCACCGGCATTCCAGCGGCGGGCCCATTCCTCGCCGATCTTGCAGATCGCGGAGATTCCATTCGCGCCGCCCGGCCGACCGGCGCGGAGCACATTGTCTTTCCTCTTTTTTGTCGAGCGCTTCTTTACAATCGCAGGCACGTAGACCTCCTTCTTTATATCGGAAGAGTCGCAGGCTCTTTGACGTGTGGTTTGAGGTTGGTTTTCTTGATGCGAGATGTTTGTAGTCCATGCGAAAACCATTCCGCTCCTGGCCCTCCACGCTGGGATTGGGCCGTGAATGGGTTTTTTCTCACGCCTCGTCTTCGGGCCACCATTCTTGCCGCAGTTACTTCGGCCAGCGCCTCACCTCGATTTGAAAAATGTCTTTGCATTGTTTTCTTCTCCCTCCTTATCGCATCCGCGCTTTCTTCAACAAGAGAGCTAACCGTCAGAGTTGCTTTTTGGTCGACGCTCGAACTAGTCCCCGTGTAGCACAACCCGGCGCACTTTTCAGTGATTGCAAGCACGTCACGACGGCTGACCGACGGAGTTCCTCAGTAAAGCCGGAAATTTACTTCAACGTTGACCAACACGGCTACGGCGATCCCATCTTTACGGCCAGGCTCGAACTTCCAGCGCTGAATGGCTTCGATCGCTTTTTCATCCAAGCCCATGCCTAATGATCGGCGAATGGCAACATCGTGCGTTCTTCCATCCGATCCCACGATCAACGACAGGACAACCGTACCCTGATATTTCGCTTTGCGGGCCTCCTCCGAGAACTCCGGATCCGGCGAGTAGATCGCGCGGGGAGCGGTTACTCCGCTGCCGACCTGGTACACTCCGCCTCCGATGCCGCCTCCATAACCCGGACCGACTCCCGGCCCCCGTCCTGAACCGATCCCTCCGCCGCTTCCAGAGCCAATGCCGCTTCCCGAGCCAATGCCGTTTGAGGGCGGTGCAAGAACCGCGGACAAGGGATCACCGATCGGACCAATCTGCGGCAGTTTTATTTGCGGCGGGACAACCACCGTTGGTGGGACCGCCAGCTTGGGATTCTCGTTGCGAACAACGATCGCAGGAGGCGTGAATTGTTCTCGTGAGAGCCGCGGAAGGGTACCCTTCGAAGCCGCTAACTTGGAACGGTCACCGCCGCCTCCGCCGCCTCCAGCCTTGGTTCTTGATGGAGGCAGAAGGTAAGGGCTAACATCTGTGACCACGGCCATAATCTGTTGGCGAATCTCGTGCCGATGCATCGCGGCGAATCTGGCCGAGAGGACCAGGATCACTATCACCAGCAGGTGCGTTACGAAAGAGAAGACAAAGGTGTTTCGCTGGGGCGTGTATAGGCCGTATCCCTCACCAAAAAGGGTAGGCAGGACGGCTCGCGTGCTGGACGAAACGACTGGAACTTGGCCTTCTCCGCGTAAAATAGACGCGCACCGTGGAGCAGTTGCCATCTCTGCCTCCGAAGTTCAGGGTGGTCCTCGCACATAGCAATCATAGTCACGGTTTGGTTTGTGGGCTGTGATTGCGCTCACGTGCGAGTTGAAAGCTGCGGGAGATCACAAAGGCCCCAAACTGCCGCCCGACGTGTCCGAGGATATGGACTTCAGGCGCCTTCGGATTCCTGCTGAGTGAAACGGGTTGGGAGCTTGCGGGGATACTGTTTTCTCTCGCGGTAGGAGCGGGCCAGCTCCAGGAAAACTTCGATGTCGCGGTCTAGGTCGGATTGGGTACCGTCGAAATAAAAATTGCGGATGGGGATGGCGCCGTAGTTCTGGCTGAGCTTGGGATAGATGGCTTCACTGACGATGCCGTTCATACAGGCGAAGGGGCTGATGTCGACCACGCCGTCGACGCCGTGCTTCGCCAGGTAGGCGGAGCGGCCGACGCTGACGACCATCTCGCCTTCGACGCCCGGGTAGCGCAGGTAGGGGTTGGCTGACTCGATGATCTCGGAGATTTCCGGCTCTTCATAACCCAGGAAATCTTCGGCAAAGGGCTCGAGGAGCGCGTGCATGTCGGCGTGCTGAATGCGGTTTCGTAGCTTGGACTTCAGCATTGACAGCGAGACGCTCTGGCCCGCAAGACCCAGGTCGCGGATTTCTTCGGTGTTGGTATAGGCAATCCATTCTGCGATGTCGGTCATCCAGCACTCGGCGCGGTAGCTTTCGAGGCGGCGGACGAGGTCTTCGTTGCTGAAGGTATTCAGGCGGCAGAAAATTTCGCCCACGACACCGATGAGCGGAAGGCGTGAATCGTAACTGGCCGGTACCGCGCGAAAGCGCCGGCCCCCGCGTTCGAGAGAGCCGAGCAGACTGCGAAGCTGACACCCGTAGTCGGAGCAGCTGGTTTCGAGGGTCTGACAGAAGTCACGCAGCGATTCTTGAAATGCGGTGTCGGCGGCGCCGGGAACCGTTTCGTAGGGGCGCGTTTGTAACAGAAGTTTCCGCAGGATGTCGGCGGAGACGAGGGCGCGCCATGCGGCGCGAAGGAATGGCGTTCCGAATTCGCCGATGTCGCTGTAGCCACGCTGGCCGCGCGGAGCGAAAATTTGGACATCGCCGTAACCCAGTTCTTGTAGGACCTTTCGCAGACAGGGCGCGTACTGGCCGAAGCGGCAGGGGCCATCGGCGGTAGCCATCATAAAAACTGTGCGCTTGGGATCGAATCCCGGTTGCTGGATGATCTTCAGAAAATCGCCGACTGTGACTTTCGCCGGATAACATTCGTCGCCGCTGGTGTACCTCGCTCCTAGCTCGCGCGTGCGTGCGTCGGAGTGCGGCGTAGGATACGCCTCGATACCCAGCCAGCGAAACACGGAGGCGAGTGCCTCCACGCTGCCTTCCGCCATGGCCGGAATGTACAGGACCTTGCCCGCCAGCGGGTGGCCGACGCCGACCTTGCGAGTTACGCAGCGATGGGAAGTGAAGCGCATCGCAGAAATCCTTTGCTGTCTAGATAGGCTTCGCACCGGGTGATGTATCCGGCGTCGTTTGAGTGACCGTCGAATTGCAGCGTCAGACCGGGCTTTCCGGAGGCCTCAGCGAGGAATGCTTTGACGTAGGAATCAGGGCCGCACTTGAAATTGGAGACGTGCACCCAATGCAGATTTGGGTAACGCCGCGTAATACGGGCTGCGGCGAGCATCCAGCGGCCGGAAATCCAGTACATGTTGTCGTTGATGTCGGAGATGTCCTCTGCCTCGAGCGGGAGGAAGTCGAGCGGGAGAACATTGACACCATAAAGGTTGCGCAGTTTGCACGGGATATCGCAATTCACTCCGCGATCGTAGATGTTATAGGGCCGACCGATCAGGACCAGAGCGGGATCTCCAGTGCGCGCGAGTGTCTCCAAGGATTGCCGGCCGGCCTTGAGTAACGCCTGCTTGAATTTTTCTTGCGCGAGAAAAGCGGCAGCGACGGCGCGATCGTTTTCACCCTGACATCCGAGCGCCTTTGCCAAACCCCTAAGCTCTTTCTGCACGTGTGCCCATCCGTAGCGAAAGTGAACGGTGGGCATCAGCAACCTTTGGCACGCGTTTTCCAGCTGCGGGACGGCGCTCACCACGAACGGCAGAGTCTGGTTCCACGGACAGAGCTTCGACTGCACCTGCATGTCCGGGGTTTCGGAGTCGACGATGTTGGGCAGCAGGACGTGATCAACGCCGAGGCCGAGCAGCTCGCGGACGTGTCCGTGCGCAACCTGCACGGGGAAACAAGGTTGCGCGATGGCAAGCTCGTCGCCGGTGGCTGCAATGTGGCCGTCCGTGGGTGGAGAAACTATCACGTCGAAACCCAGTTCCTGGATGTACGTGCACCAGAACGGAAAGCGATCGTAGAAAAACATGGCGCGAGGGATGCCCACAGTGCCTCGACCGCCGTCTTTCGGTTTCAGCGGAGCTTCCAGAAGCTGGTCGCGGAGCGCGATGAGGTCGTCGATCACGGGCTTGCGGTCGCTGTGGGAGCGCTTCCGGAATTTGTCGGAGCACTTGTCGCCCCAGTAAGTTTTTTCTCCTTCGATCACAAATTCCTTCATCTCGCAATAATTCGAGCAGGCGCGGCAAACAAAATCGCGGGAGGCGATCTGTACTCGGCCTAGGTCATATCCGCGGAAGCGGCTGCGTTGGTTCGTCTGCTGCATGCGTTCTTGCGCGATCAGCGCCATGCCGATTGCGCCGATCACGCCGTTGTGCGGAGGCACGATGATGCGCTGCTGCAGAACCTGGGAAAAAGCGGCAGCCACGGCGTCGTTGTAGGCAGTGCCTCCCTGAAAAAAGATAACGTTGCCGATCTTGCGGCCGCGGACCACGCGGTTCAGGTAGTTGGTGGCGACGGAGTAAGCGAGGCCGGCGCAAAGATCTGCGACTTTTGCGCCCTTAAGCAGGAGACCGGTCACGTCGCGCTCCATGAAGACGGTGCAGCGTTCTCCCAGGCACACGGGGGCGGTGGAACTGAGAGCCATGCGGGCGAAATCGTCTTTGATTGAGATGCCAAGCTTTTCAGCCTGCTCTTCGAGAAACGATCCCGTGCCGGCCGCGCAGGCCTCGTTCATGGCAAAATCCATCACGACGCCGCGGTCCAGGCGGATGAATTTCGAATCCTGGCCGCCGATTTCGAAGATCGTGTCCACCATGTCGATTCCGAGCCGCTGGCAGACGTGCATGGCGCCGGTCTTGTGGGCGGTGATTTCGTCATTCACCGTGTCGGCACCGACGATTTCACCGGCCAGTTCGCGTCCGGAGCCTGTGGTTCCGACTCCACGAATGTCGAGCACATCGCCAAGCTCCCCTTCAATCTCGCGCAGGCCGGTGTTGACAACCTCGATCGGGCGTCCGGCTGTGGGGAGATAAATCTCCTTGAGCAGAGTTCCAGCCGCGTCGAGGATCACGAGGTTGGTGCTGACCGAGCCCACATCGATTCCCAGATATGCTTCGACCTTGCGGTTACTCGGCAGCCGCGACTGCGGAGGAATGCGATTCCGCAGCAGTAGCACGTTCTTCATCGTGAGCGGAGTAGAGGTCGCGAAACTGTTGGCGGCGGACGGTTGTGCCAGCGCTTCGAAGCCGGTGAAGGCGCATGGCGAGGGATCCTTGGCGGCGAGCATTGCCGCGCCGAGAGCAGCCAGCCAGGAATAGAGGTCGGGGACAAAAAACTCTGACTCCGACAATTTGAATGCCTGTCGAAGCGATTCGCGGATCGCCTGATTCGCGGTCAGTGCGCCAATGAATGCTACCGGCGCGACCACCTGGCGTCCTTTCACGATGCTCGATTTGTAGTTCCGGGCGACTGCTTCGCACAGCCCGCGCAGAATCTGCTCGGTGGTGTAGCCTTTCTGCTGGGCGTGAATCATGTCGGTTTTGGCAAACACGGAACATCGTCCTGCGATACGCGCGGCGCAGGGCGCACTGCACGCCGCGGCCCCGACTTCCTCTACCGCGTAGCACAACCGCGACGCCTGCTGATCGATGAATGAACCGGTGCCAGCCGCACACTCGCCGCTGGACTGAAAGTCGACGATCCCGAGGTGGTGCGGGTCCCCGCAGGGCTCGAGGCGGATGAACTTCGAGGATTCGCCGCCCATCTCAAAAATCGTGCGCACCTCGGGATAGAACGTGCGCACCGCCTTGGCGATGGCGCGAAACTCGTTTTCGCGCTTGACCCCCAGGGTCTCGGCGATCAGGCCCGCACCCGATCCGGTGACGCGGATCTCGGCGATGTTGTGCTCTCCAATCTCACTCTGAAAATTCCTCAGAAGCTGAAACGTAGCCCGAATTGGGTTGCCTTCGATCCGCCGGTAATGGGACAGGACCGTCGGCCAAACTTCGCAGCTACCGGGTTGTGGCAGGTCTTTGCGGAAGAAGCCGCTTCCGGGCAGGCAGGACGGGGGTGCGCCGATCGCGGCCAGCTTTACACTGACCGCCCCAATATCGACCCCAACGCGAATGCTCGTATGTCACCTCCGTGCGGACAGCGATAAGGCGAATCCGCGGGGCAACATCTGGACCGACTCCTATTCTCCCATTCTTGGCATTGACTGCATTGATGCGGACTCATTCGAGCGCCACAACAAGGAAAAGCAGTCCTCCGAAAAGAATCACAGAAATCGCAGCTAAACTCCCAAAGCGCACCAAGTGCTCACGGACTAAAGAGCGACCCCCTTCGGTCCTCTCGATTTGTTCATCCAAGGTCTGAAACATAACGCACCATCTTTCTGGCCTATATTTCGGCCAAGCGGCAGCTCAGAGTGCCTCGATCCTGAGCACAGCCACATCACGCAGTTCGTCATCGTTGAGTTCGCTGTGGAATACTCCAGCATCGTTTGGATTGGCGGCATTCCACGACCGTGGAGTATTCGATATCGTCATACGGCAGCGGGTAGTAGACAACGAATCTCCTTTGCGAACTCGGGTCCCGAGCAACCGGATTGACCGGAGTTTGCGTAGAGACACTTCTTGAACGCTGCTCTTCATAGGCTTCCGATGGCCTTCTCTAGGAATGTTCCATTACAAATTTAAGCTAGCTAACGGCAGTTGCGCAGTGATGGGCGTCACCGCTACTTTTCGTACGCGTACGATAACTCGCTGTTCTCCTTACCCGTTCCTTTAGACAGGATCCTGAGGAACCTGAAGCTGCGATTCGTATCTTCGGGTGAGTCCTATGTTGCTCAATCGAAAGCGATTAACCGCGTGGATCTCGGCAGAGCTTCGCTTCGGGTGGAAGGTCAGCAGTTCCTGCGCTGGCATGTCACAGGCGAGGCTCTCGTCACAGTGCCACGGGCGACTGCCGATGGCCAGGGGACTAGAGCCTGGAGGCGATGACGGAAAATCGGAAACCGCTGCGCGGGCCGACAACAGCGATGATCAGATCGAGAAAACGTCCGGTCTTTTTGATGACGTCTGCCAGACGGCTCGTGATGGGCATCGGACAAGTCCAGCTGAAAGGGTGTGGGCTCAACAGCATCTATCGGCAGAATCGCAATCAGAACGGGATGGCCGCCTAGGGGCTTCTTTCTAGGAACCCACGACGCATCCACCCGCTTTGTCGATTGCGCCCCGCAACCTCGGTCGCGGCCCCCGCTGTGCCGCCTGCACCCACAACCGACCGGCGTAAAGCAGGGTGCTGAACTGCACTCGGATCCAGTCCCTCAGATGAAGCGGAGACCCGAAGCTCGCAAATCTTGCCATCCAGTTTTGCAGAACATGGCCCACAATGACGGACTCCATACCGACGCTCGGTCCGGCGATGTCATGCAGGATGCCATCCAATGTGAACAGCACCTTGCGCATCATGATCAGCGGCGCTGGAAAGCGGACGCCCTCATAGGCAATGCGTTCCACCAGGCGCATGGCATCCACGGCTCCCGGGAGGCGAGCCAGGGGCAATTGGTCGATGAAGGCGGTTACACAATCGCGGATGATGAGTTGCCTTTGCCGCGTGTTATGCCCCCGGTCCCGGCTGAGGGCGTGTATCTCCTCGCAGACGCCGATCGGGTCCCGCAAGGCGACCAGAAGGAACAGCAGGGCGAGATGCCGTCGTTGGTCGTGGCTCAACTGCTCGGTCAAAGCCCAGTCAAGAATAACTAATTCTCCGGTTCCCTTGTCATATAAGAGATTCCCGGCATGGGGATCTGCGTGAAACATCACCTTGCCCTTGGAGGCGGACAAGGGAACGGCAACCAGCGCTTCGATCAGCTGTCTGGCGACGCGGGTTCGGCGCCACGCCGGCATGTGGGCCACTGCGTCGGTGATTTTCCTCCCCCGCTCTTCAGTCATGGCCGTGATCTTGGAAGTGCAAAGCGACGGGATCACGCGCGGTACGCGAACGCCTGGCACAGAACCATAGAGGCGAGATGCTTTCAGCAACGTCGCCTGCTCTCGCCGAAAGTGAACCTCGTTCCGCAGCAACTCCTGAACTTCCCGGAAAGTGTCAGAGACACCACGTCCGGCAACCTCGTACTCGCGGTGTTTCGACCCCAGAAACTTAGCCAGCTTCCCCAGCAGGTGCATGTCCTCCGCGAAGTACACGGGGACGTAAGGCTTCATAACCTTGAAGACGCCCCGTTCGCGCTCGCGGATTGCGGGATTCCACCAGGTGAATCGCACCACCGCACTGACGCTGGCTTCGACAAATATGACTGATTCGATCTCAACTGCGCAAGCCTCAAGGCGCCGTCCCAATTCATCGAGGATGATCGCGTGGATTTCTTCCGGATTCACGTCGCGAATTCCATTTTCCAGTTCGGAAAGAGCACGGCGCAACGAAGGATTCAAGTGGCGGTTTCGCGCCAACACTTGTCCGAGTTTCTGCAGGCCAGGCACCTTGGCGATCAGACGCAACAAACGCACCTCGGGCGGTGTGTTCGCGGGAAGATCCATCTGTTCTACGAGCTTGGGAGCTAAGCGCGCAGCGGACAAGTGGGTTTGCACAAAGAGCATGGCGTCCCGAACCAGCGGGCGCCACTGTGCATAGGTTTCCGGAACTAGATATTCGACTCGCAAGTGCTGGACGATCCACTTTCCCAGTTCGTCCCGTAGGAGCTGACCGGAGGGAGTCTGCAGCAGTGCTTTGATCGCGCTGATCCGTTCGGAGGTGGTCGTTCGCTCAGAAAAAAAGACAGCCTGAAGCTCCTGTGGCGCCAGCTGGCCAACGCATCCTTCAAGAGATGAACCGGGCATTGCGAACTCCCCAGTCCGCCCAGCACACGCCGAGCGATACTCACTCAGACGCCGACTCCTTCTGGCGCCAGTGGGTTAACAAATAGTATTGCCGAATCCCTTTTCCGTGAGTCCTTACACGTCATTCGGCTGCGGAACCGGGAGATTTTCCTCTCGGCAGATTTTCTCGAGCTGGCCTACAGACCAGACCGCGCTGAAATCATAAAAAGCGCGGTACGGCTGCTGGAGGAGTTCAAGCACTCTCGCACATTGAGGATCGCTCCATGAAGGCAACGAGTCTTTGGACTCTTGGAGAGGGGCGCCGCTCAGTTTCAGCGTGATCAGCGACTGCACATTGCCCGGGTGAAGTGAGAGTTCGTCTAACCCTCCTTTGAGAATCTGCTTGCGGGCCATGAGAACTTTCCTCTCACCCACGTTGTGCAAGAGCTGCATGTACTTTTCGAAGAGCACCCACTCGTTCACCAGCAACCCAATCTCGGAGGGGTTGAAGCACTTCCAGAAACCCGCAGGATAGCGCATGCATAGAAAGCGGCCGAGCATAAAGGCGCCGGCGTCGTAGCCGGAAATCTGCTCGCGTGAGCATTTTGCGAGCGCCTGTTTAAAGAACCTGATCTTTCGATCGAGAGTGAGCATCTCGAAGACATTGCTCTGGCCCAGGTGATCGCCGATATCACTCTTGAGGACGCCTTCCGTGTATTGCGTTTCGCGTTCATCAAACCAGCCGTTGACAAGGTTTTTCGCCTGTTCTGCTTCCCCACGCAATTCAAAATTAACCAGCCGAGTGACTTCGTTCAACGAAGAGACCTGATCGACCTCGAGACCTTTCATGAGCTGCTGGTAGTAACGGTAAGCGTACGCAATCGACGGGAATGTTCTTTTCTCGTCTTCATCCAACTGGACCTCGTCTCCCTTGATGTAGCGCAGGAACCTGCCGGTCACGAACTTTGCCTTCCCCTCATAGAGGGTTCGCCGCTTCGATGACAGTGTGATCCAGTCCCCCTCCTTGATCTCGCGGCCGAAGGAGTTGATTAGGCCTCCGCTTGGCTGCAGTGTCACACCGTTGTTCTCCAAGCTGAGCAGGGCTGGTATGCCTAAGCTTTGGCAGATCGTGACGACATGAATCGCCGCTGACATCAGGCTCACGATTGCGTCCATTTCACGCATCACAACCGTATCTGTGGGGATAAATGTTCTCTTGCAGAGACACACTTTCTCTCCCAGGCTCTTGGCTCGCAACGCAGCCTCGCTGCTGAAATAAAGGCGGGCAGAGACGGCGGACCTAGGTAAAACGGAAATGCCGTGGCAGAAGGTGTTCAGTGAATCGAAGACTTCCTGATCGATTGTGTCGCTTGTCAGTTGTTTGATGTGGTATGGCCGGATGAGCTCTGTGACCCGTTGGCGCGAAATGGTTCCAGACTTATGCATGTCCACTACCGCGGTAAAAACAGCGCGGCCGGCCATCCCGGTCTCATTGAGTTGTAGAAGTGCGAACCACTGGTACTTGGGCATTGCTTCCACAGCGAATTCGATCGTAACAGGAGACTCAAACTGCAATTCGAGCTCTCGCAGATGGGGCACGAAATGATAGACGGCTGGGAAAGTTTCTTTGACGGCCTCTCGGTCCTCGAAGACGGTAGTATCGATCTCCGCTGATCCCGTCATCATCTCTTCGCCAAAGATGTTGTGGGCCGTTTGCAACTCGATCCCCACTCCTGTCTGTGTGTTGCGGCTAGAGATCACACCGGCATAGGCACTTTCGTGCCGGACTGTACAAATCATTTTCTGCATAATCAAGCTGGGGTAATGTTCGGTTCCCCGACAAAGCGTCAGTACGAGTTCGCGGTTCTCTTCGAAATGTTTATAAGCCTGCCTCACGAAAAATTCGGTTTGTGCAAATGGGTCCTCGATAAGACTTCGGTTAAAGTTCCCGATCACATCCGATAACTGCTGTACTGAGCGGTCAACCTCATCAGGAGAAAGATCATGTTTGACAGCGCTAACAATTGCGGAATGCTTGTGGCCGTCGAGCAGGCGACACAAATTTCTCAGGTTATTCAGGAACATCTTTTGCGCGGCGATGCGACCATACATTTTTTCCAGACCGGGCAGCGTTTTCTGTGTGACGCCTACGTTGAGGTAGGTATCCATGACCCCAGGAATGTAGTGACTCGTGGCACAACGGATCGCAAATACTAAGGGGCTGTTAGTGCCGCCCAAGTTCTGCATAGTCAGGATTTCGAGCTGCTTGAGGGCATCCGCTAGGCGCTCGTCGAGGTGCTGGGCGCGCTCGATATACGCCAGCGAGGTCAGTACGACAAATTCCGGAACCGGGTAGCCAAGCTGGCAGAGCTTCAGGAGTATGGATGCCTTTTGACTTATTGCATGCTCAGCGTGAGCCTCACAACTTGTGCACGGAACCACAAAAGAGCTTTCGGCAGGCTGAAGTTGTCCCCTGCCTTCTGGCAAATAGTTTTGCGCTATAGAGGACAGCTCCTCAATGGCTTCGGGGTCGCCCTGACGAGCTTGCAAAATTAGTGAAAGATTCCGTTTGGCCCTCTCAAGATCGTGGTCAGTCAGCAGGGGGAAATCAGATTCGCTGACGACAATGCTCCCGGTTGCGGCCCCAAAAAGTTCGAAATCCACGACGGGAGGGGAATACCCAGGACAGTTCGGCGCTGTCCGGGGTTCATTCGCAGAATGAAGATGTCTCGAAAAAAGGCCGCGCAGATTGAAGTAGTTCCCGCGAATCTTGAAGTCGCGAACATCCGTTCTAGTGGCAAGTTCCATACCGTGGTACCGCTGAACCAGAACTGAGCTTTGGAACGCGCATTCGAATATCTAAGTGTGCCCGAGGAGAGGGTGACATCCCACTCGCAGAGAGATGTCACCTCCCGTTACTCGTGCGACCCCTAAAACGCGTGGACCTCTTCCAGCACAGGAGCTGGCGCTTTGATCCCGTACAAATAGTCGCGATCAATCGTCTGCTCCATCTCGCGCAGTACTTCGGGAAGTTCTATTCCATCGCGTGCGGCAACTAAGCGCCCCAGAGCCAATGACAGAGAGAGTATCGCGTTCATGCCGAGATTTGCCTTTCTCTGCATGACCTGGATTTTCTCTTCCGCTGAAGCACTAGGGCTAATCTTTCCGCGTCTCGTGGCGAGATCCAGTTCCATCAACAGAAGCTCGCGATCGATGTCGGACAGACTGCCGAGCGAAGAGATCCTCTGTCCCAGGAAGCGGGGCGCGAGGACTTCAGTCACATTCGCAACGGCATTCAGGCAGCCTTTACCACCATAGCGTTTGGACCGTATCCATAAATCTGCGAGTTCCCGGTCCTCTTTGGTGATGGCCTCGGCCTTTACGTCGGGAGAGAAGCGGTAGGTTTTTTCCTTCTCCTTATAGACAAAATAATGTGGGAACTTCCGAGTGAGCGGCCCAGCCTCGATGATGCTGTCGACCAGGTGAATGGCCTCATCGGTTCCCGCCGAAACACCAAGCGGCGTGGCCGCGGAGAATTTCATTCCATTGTCGAGCATTACCACGACTCCCACCGTTGGGATGCCCGCGTTAGTCGGTTCCTCATGTGCGGAAATATCGGCGATGATCAGATCGGGATCAAGCTTTCGAGTGATTCGGATACCCTTCTTGGCCATCTCCATCAGTTCGACAACTCTTCCATACTTGACCAGCCTCTCCGTGTTGGCTCCGCCGCCGCATTTCAGGCCGAGAGCGCCGACCGCGAAACTGATATCGGCTTCCATGACCTCGTTCGGAGACTTGGACCGGTGCGAGACCACCAGCGCAAGCCCCATCTTCTTTGCCATACGAGTGGCTAGTAGGGTCTCACTGAGCGAACCAATCTGGTTGGCCTTGATCAACGCGGTGTTGATGAGTCCTTCCTCGGCGCATCTTTGAATTGTGGAGTCTTTAGTGGTGACCAGATCGTCGCCGATGATCAGGATTTCCTGATCGAGGGCTTTCATCAGTTTCTTCCAACCTTCGTAGTCGTCTTCTGCAAACGGGTCTTCGAGCGAAACGATCGGATATTTCTTGACCCAGCGAATGTACAGCTCAACCATCTCATCGGTGCTGAGAACCTTCGGATCTTCCGCCCTCCAGAACAGGTACTGACCGATAGACTCCTTTTCGCCGGTTTTTTCACGATAGGCATTGCTGAGTTCGCTGGCAGCAGGATCGAGCGCGAGGCAGACATCCCGGTCAGGTACGAACCCGCACTCCTCGATGGCCTGGACAGCCACCCTTAATGCTCTTTCTTCCGGAAGCAGATCGCTCTC
>Ga0209580_10000936_pt1 | contig 14193 bp, 8 predicted proteins | sample Coa_R1_5_FD_187153 | JGI IMG/M metagenome (GOLD analysis project Ga0209580, IMG submission 187153) | Surface soil microbial communities from Centralia Pennsylvania, which are recovering from an underground coalmine fire - Coalmine... | ecosystem: Environmental > Terrestrial > Soil > Unclassified...
AATTACTTCGGCTTCGGCGCTCATGGCATGTCCCTCTCTCAGGCGATTGCCGCCGCTGATTTCGCCCGTTGACGCAGTACGAATTTCTGGATCTTTCCCGTGGACGTTTTCGGAAGCGGCCCAAAGATTATGGTCTTCGGCACTTTGAAACGTGCAAGCCGCGCTCGGCAGTGCTCGATAATCTCTGCTTCTGACGCTTCACTTCCCTCGACGAGTTCCACGAAGGCGCACGGCGTCTCACCCCATTTCGCATCTGGCTGGGCAACGACCGCCGCGGCCATAACGGCGGGGTGATGGCAAATCGCGTCCTCCACCTCAAGTGAGGATATATTCTCCCCGCCTGAGATGATCACGTCCTTCGCCCGATCTTTGATTTTGAAGTAGCTGTCGGGGTAAACCACGGCGAGATCGCCGGAGTGAAACCATCCGCCACGAAAACTCTCGGCAGTCGCATTGGGATTCTTGAGGTAGCCTTTCATCATGATGTTCCCGCGGAACATGATTTCGCCGACGGTTTCGCCATCCCAAGGAACTGGCTGCATTGTAAGTGGATCCATTACTGCCACGCCTTCTTCAAGGATGTACCGAACCCCTTGCCTCGCATTCAAGACGGCGCGCGCATCGAGATCCAGGTGGGCCCATTCATCCTGCTTCACGCACACGGTCGCGGGTCCGTAGACTTCGGTCAGACCATAAACGTGAATCAGGTCGAAGCCGATACGTTCCATGGCCGCGATCATGGCCGAAGGTGGCGCTGCGCCCGCTACCATGGCATGCACGCGATGGCCGATGCCACTCCGCAGCTCAGGCGGCGCACTCACCAGAGTATTGTGAACGATGGGCGCTCCACAGTAATGGGTGACCCGGTGCTCCCGGATGAGTTTGAAAATCGGCGCAGCTTCCACTTTGCGCAGGCAAATGTTGGTTCCAGCAACCGCGGCAATCGCCCACGGAAAGCACCAGCCGTTGCAGTGGAACATCGGCAGCGTCCACAGGTACACGGGGTTTCGCGGCATGCTCCAGGTGAGGATCTCGGCCAAGGCGTTGAGATAAGCGCCTCGATGACTGAAGACGACACCCTTCGGGTTCCCAGTCGTCCCAGATGTGTAGTTCAGTGCGATCGCATTCCACTCGTCCGAGGGCGGATTCAAGGCGAACTCTGCATCGCCTTCCTCAAGCAGCGCCTCATAGTCAATCTCACCGAGCCGGGAACCCGATCCGGCGTACTCCGGATCGTCCACGTCAATCACGGAGGGCGGCTTTTCCAGCTTCGCCAAAACAGCTTCGATAGTATTTGAGAACTCGCGATCGGTAATGAGCAACTTGGCTTCACCGTGTTTCAACATGAAGGCAAGCGCGTCGGGATCGAGGCGCGTATTCAACGTGTTCAACACCGCGCCCGCCATCGGCACTCCGAAATGGCACTCATACATTTCCGGAGTATTCGACAGCATCACGGCAACCGTGTCACCAGTGGCAATGCCGCGGCGGATGAGCGCAGAGGCCAGACGCCGGCAGCGTGTGTAGGTCTCGCGCCAGGTAAAGTTGCGGCTTCCGTGAATCACCGCCGGATGTTTCGGAAAGACGTCGGCAGCCCACGCAATGAAAGTGAGCGGTGTCAGCGGGGCGAAGTTGGCCTGGTTCTTTTCCAGCGCAATTTCGTACGGATTCTGCGCGTACGGAAGCAAGGTTTCTCCAACTTTGCGAAGTTGGTCTAATGCCGCCCAGCTCAGACCATGTTGCCTGGCCGGAAGCTCTTGCCAGCAGCAGTATTCTGACCGAGCCACGGCCGCGGCACGTTCTCAGGGTAACGAATCAGGCGGTCGCTAGTCTACGCTGGGTAAACCTTGTCGGCAAGTAAAGCGGATGGAAGTCCGAGGTCACAGCACTGCACAGTCTCTTAAATACGAAGAGAAGGCAAATTAGCTAGAATGTTTTTTCGACGCAATACACAAGATGAAGACAAGTGAGTATTGACTCCAATGCTTCGGCTCATCTCCACGACGCCGTCGCCCACCTGCAAGACATAGTACGGCGAAACCGCTCCTCAGATGCGGTGGGCGTTTACGCCGTATGTTCGGCGCACCCGGAGGTGATCACTGCAGCGGCCCACGAGGCGCGTGAGTACCACTCGGTTCTGCACATTGAGTCCACTTCCAGCCAGGTAAATCAGTTCGGTGGCTATACCGGGCAAATGCCTGAGCAATTTGCCGGGTTTGTCCGCGCCGTGGCGAGCAACGCCGGACTCTCTAATGATCGAGTCCTGCTGGGCGGTGATCATCTCGGCCCGTTTCCATGGCGACGTGAGTCTGCAGCGCTCGCAATGGATAAAGCGCACGCTCTCGTCCGCGCCTGTGTGCTGGCTGGTTATCAGAAAATTCACCTCGACGCCAGCATGCCTTGTGGCGATGACGCCAAAACTGGCCTGGACGAGCGAACTGTTGCAGATCGGGCTGCCGCCTTGTGCGAAACGGCCGAGAACGCTTTCCGTGAACTTCCGCCCAAGTCACCACCCTTGTTGTATGTTGTGGGAACTGAAGTACCCGCGCCAGGCGGTGAATCGCATCCCGAAGAATCCATTTCGGTCACTACTGCGGGCCATGTCCACTCCACTCTCGACGCATTCAAGCGAGCTTTCGAGAAACGCAGATTGGGTCCTGCCTGGGAACGGGTAATCGGGCTGGTTGTTCAACCCGGAGTAGAATTCGGTGACAGCAACGTCTTCGACTATGACCGTCGCAAGACGAAAGCTCTAATCGCGGCCTTGCCTGCGAGCCCGCTGCTCGTTTACGAAGCCCATTCCACCGACTATCAACTCTGTTCATCTCTGAAGCAGCTGGTGGAAGACCACTTTGCAATTCTCAAGGTAGGGCCGGAGCTGACCTTTGCCTTTCGCGAAGCGGTCTTTGCGCTGGCAGGTATTGAGCACGAGATGCTGCGAGCAAAGGCCGCTCGTGCATCGAACGTGCCCGAAGCTCTCGAGGCAGCTATGCTCCGCAACCCGAGCTACTGGCGCGACTACTATCATGGTGATGAGGATCAACTCCACATTTCTCGCCTTTACAGCTACAGCGACCGCTGCCGCTATTACTGGCACGAACCGGAACTGAAGGCGCGGGTCAATCAACTCATCGAAAACTTGAACGCTTCTCCTCCACCTCTGAGTCTCGTGAGGCAATACCTACCGCTCGAGTACGAAGCAATCCGTGCGGGAGACCTTCACGCGTTCCCGTCTGAGATAATCCGGCATCACATCCGAACCGTGCTGTGCAAGTACGCTGCCGCCTGCGGCGAGAGGCCATGACTCCGACCGACTTGTCTCTTCCTACTTGCTTTTAACGCATTATCTTGGCTGTCCTCCTTCAAAGAAAGCTACACTCCCTTTCTCCAATCCGAGTCGCTGCCTTTCTTTAGACGAATCGTTAGTGATCCATCAGAATTCGTCGGCTGTCGGCACGCCCAACGCACAGGACGCCGAATACCTTTGACCTCCAATTCGGCGCGAAGCACGATTTGTTGTCCATCCATACCTTTGGGAAGAATGATCGAGGCCTGGCGAATCTGACCCGCACCGGGCTCACCCGCGTCAAGATTGCCGCCAACTTTAACCTTGCCATCGGGAGTTTCGGCGTAAATACCCAGGACTCCTGGTACGCCCGCGACGCCGTCGTTAGCTATGCCCAAAATCAGTTCCATCGTGCCATAGCGTTTTCGTTGCCATATTAAGGATGGGCGAACGCGGTAGCCGAGCCGCTGTTCCATCGCGCGTAATGAGTCGGGATATTTTTCGTAGTAGCTCCGAATGTTATCGGCCTCCGTCCAGAGGCCAAAATAACTGGTGCCAACATCAAGAGCGTGGAAGCCAGCGGTTTCGCGATACGGCTCTCTGATCGGCCCGCCGATGCGATGAGGATAGTCATCGCTGGGATACTTTTCATTGTCGCTTCCCACAAACATCAGCATCGAAGGCGGTAGCTTACTCAAACACTCTTGCTCCTCGGCAGCATATTCGGGGAGTACATAGTGACGATTTTCTCCGTCTTCGATAATCGTCGCGAGCCATGAAGGACGATGCGCCAGTTCTTCAATTTGAATTGGCTCGTCCATGATCAAGCTGTCGGAACGTAACCAGCATCCCGTGCGAACTGCCAGATCCTGCACCTGACGGTTGCCAACGTTGCTGATGTCTGGCTCCGTATTTACGGCAAGCGGCGTGTGCTTCCATGCGTCGATTTGCAACTGCGTCATATGAACGAAGGTCCTTTCCGCGGTCGGATAGTCCGAAAAAGGACTCGGCAAATCGTTAGTGTGGCCCTCGCCCCAGAAGCCGTACATCATCAGGTCCATGTACTCGAGCTGCGGATTACCGTCGAAGCGCTCGGCCAGCAAATCGTTCAATTCGGCAAATGCTTTCTGGAACTCCGGGGAATCGTAGCGCGGCTCATAGAAGTCAAATGCAGCGTGATGCTCTCGTGACTTGCTCCCACCTATGTTGACGATGGGAACTTTCCCGTGCAGAAAATCGGGCATGGAAAGTTTCTGCGGCTGGATATTCGGACTAGAAAGCTGAATTCGAAACGCCACTCCCAAGTTGTGACGCTTGGCGGCATCGAACGTAGCTTCCCAAACCGGCGAGAGTGTCAGTTTGGCCGGGCTGGACTGAACATCTCGCCAATCGCAGCGAATATACAAGACGTCTACAAACGGGAGGACAGCCATTTTTTCGACGGCCTGCTCGAGCCTTTCTTGGCCGCACATAACACGCAGCGACGGGCCATTTTCTTCCCACGAGTAGCCGACCAGGCCTGTGCCGAAATTTCGAATGTGCTCACGAGAAGGATCGGTGACGAAAATCGTGTACCAGCCTTCGTCCTGTTCGATTCCAAACGGTCCCTGATCTAATCGGTTGTTTACAGGCGGTGGCGAACCAAAGTTGTAGCCTTCCCATACATGGTCGGGCGCATCCGCCCGGATCCGCCGCGGCGCGAGACTGCTGGTTGCTGCTATCCCTAAGCCGGTTTTGACAAAGTCTCGTCTGCGCATGACAGACCCCTCTCTTCACTTCTGTGACGGAAAATTCACGTGTGTTAATGTCGAACGCCTTGCCACACTCGCCGAGGTACTATGAAGCGTGCCGTCCGTTTGCACGCAAGGTGAGTGAACCGTCATCGTTTAATTTCTGGTGACACGCCCATCGCACCGGATAACGCATGCCTTTCACTTCAATTTCCGCTTTAAGCTTCAATCCTTGCCATTTCGTTCCCTGTGGCAGCACAAATTGCGCCTGCCGAACCTTGCCTGGCAGGGGATATCCAGCATCGAGGCAACCGCTCTTCAAGGGGCTCCCGTCTTCACTCTCCACCGTGACACGCAACACGCCAGGAACTCCAGCGATGCCGTCGTTGGCAAAGCCGACGATCAGTCCTAAGTGGCCATTGTCTTCGTAGCTCCAAATAAAGGACGGCCGTACACGGTAGCCGATACGGCGATTGATTCGGTCGAACCACGTCGGAAATGCCTGGTAATAGCTCGCCAAGTTTTTAGCGCTGATTTCATGAAAATTCCAGAGCGACCAGTAATTTGCTCCGACATCCATGACGTGAACAATCATGTCATCCGAAGGCGAGACGCCCTCGTGCGACGTGACCTTATCCGGAGGCTGCCCCGGTAGTCCCTGCTCGATCGTCACGGCGGTCCACGGCGGCCGATTGCTGAGGGCCTCGATCTGTTCGTTCTCAATAAAGATCGTGTCGCTGCGAATCCAGTTGTTGCTGCGCACGGTGCGGTCAAGAACTTCCGAATTCCCTACGCGGCTGTAATCGGGCTGGGTATTCGTCACCAGAGGCGTTTTGGTGAAGTGCTCCTGCTGGACTTCCCACATATCGATCCAGGTGCGTTCGGCAGTTTGATAATCCGGAAAAGGATTGTTGCCGAAGGGCCAAGTGTGACCTTCTCCCCAGAATCCGTACATAAATGTGTCGATGAATTCGATGGACGGATTTCCGTTAAATTCCGCGGCGAGCTGCCCAATCAGCTCCTTGAATGACTGTTGAAAAAAAGGATGGTCAAATCGCGGTTGGGAGCGAGAATAAGGGTTCTTCAGGAATCGCGCGCCTTGCGCGGGTGTTTCGTGAGGATCCATGACGAGGTCGACCGTCGGCACTTTGTCGAGAACAAACTGCGGCAGCGCCGGCGCGTGCCAATAATCCGGAGCGCTCATTTGAATACGCATGCCGATGCGTTTGTCGTTTTTCTTTGCCAGATCGAAAACAAGCTTTAGATAGTCAGGAAACTCAAGGCGCCCCGGTCGCGGCTGGATTTCCCGCCACGTGGGGCGAATGTAAAGCTGTTGTCCCAGAGGAAATCGAATCAGGTCCTCGATGGCTTGAGAAACGTTGTCTGACTTGATCTCCTCTGTTCCCATGTCCGCGGTGATGTACGTGACCAGTCCCTTCCCGTAGTTCGGCACGACATCTTCCGAGGGAATGGTCGTCATAACCACCTCATCGCTGGGAATTGCCTGGTCGGGAGGAAATTGTGGAAAGGGGCCTTGATTGAGGCGGTCTGTCACCTCGGGGCCTGAGCCGAAGTCGTACTTGCCCCAGTTATGAGCGCGCACCAGCGCGTGCGCTTTGGTGGTTCCCAGTTCAGCGGCTGCTGCCAGGGCAACAGTACTTTTTAAGAACTCTCTACGGCGCATGAAAGTTGCCCCCTGACTTAGAACAAGCAGACTGCTGCAAATGCCAGATGACAACCGGTTTTGAAAAGGGCCCGGCTTTCAGCCGTGCAGGAAGTCTCGTACTTTCGATGTACGATGCGGCTGTAAGCCGCACCCTTTCAAACCAGAACCGATCGGTAAAATTCTCAACAGCACTCTAGAAATGCAACTTCAGAGCAAACTGAATCTGACGCTGCGGGATCACGGTTGACGTAATCACTCCCGCAGCTCCGGGTCCATCGGTGACGAAAGCATCCGGCTGCGAAAATACTGGGTGGTTGAAGGCGTTGAAAAACTCCGCGCGAAATTCCATATTGATCCGTTCGGTCAGATTAAAGTATTTGCGCGCTGACAAATCCGCGGTTTTCTCGCCTGGACCTTCCAGAATATTCTTGCCGGCATTGCCGAAACAGCCATTCGGGCAGTTGGGAGCTGGGAAGTCGTTTATGTTGAACCACAGAAACGGACTGGGGTTGGAAAGGTGCCCATTACCGATTTGATTGGGCCGCTGCAGGCCTGGAGAGCCTGTATTACTGGGGTCGGATCCGATTTGCGGCGAAAAGGGGAAGCCTGACCGAAACGTAATAATTCCTCCCAGGTGCCACCCTCCAAGAACCGCATCCAGTACTCCGCCCTGGTTCAAGAATTGTTTTCCCTTGCCGACCGGCAGTTCGTAATCGACGCTGTTGACCCAGCGCTCGCGATTATCGAAATCCGCGAGACCTTTTTCTGCCGCAATGTTGTAGCTGTTTTCCGGCCAGGGGGAATTGCAGCAAATCTCAGGCTGGTCGTTGATGGCTTTACTAAAGGTGAACGCGCTCAGGAAATAAAGACCGTGGCTGGTCCGCTTCTCCGCCTTGAGCTGAAAGGCATGATAAGTGGAATTTCCGCGATTCAGGATGGATGCGAAAGTTCCGAATTGGCATGTACCAGCTGGCTGTGGAAGGGGTAACGGCTCACAGAAAGGCGCCAACGTTGGATCGAAGTTCGGCTGCGGTGTGGGAATCTGATTGAGGTCGCGTAGCACCTGAAGGTGGGTCCCCTTCGTTCCAACGTACGCCGGCGTGATCACAATTTGGCCCGGCAATTGATATTCGAGATCGACATTCCACTGGTCATAAACCGGCGTCTGAGGATTGAAATCCTGACTGGATACGCCGGCGAAGGGGGCATTAGCGGGATTCAGAGGAGGGAACCCAGTCGCGAGGGTAATCGTGTTCGGCTCTCCGGGTGTGAGTCCGTCGCTAGAGAATGTAGGCTCAAAAAAGAATGGAAGATTGTAGTCAATTTGCAGCGGGTCGCCGGTGCGAATTTCATAGAACACAAAGAAACGCCCATATCCGGCGCGGACGACTAATGGCTTCGACCGGAATGGGCTGTACGCTAAGCCCACTCGTGGCGCGAAATTATCTCTGTGGGGCGTTGCCAATTTTTCGGGGTAGCCTGGAGTGCCAGCGGGAACAACAATTCCTTTGGTGTAGTCGAAATTGCTTTCATGATTGTGCGCCTCATAAAGTGGCGTGGCGTAGTCGTAGCGTAACCCAAGATCCAGCGTTAGCTGCGGCGTGGCTTTGTAGCTGTCTTCTAGGAAACCTCCGTAGGTATGCTGGCGATTGCCGAAGTATGTGACCGTCGAAATGATCGACGTGATCGGCAGTCCCAAAAGCATGTCGGCCAAACCGTTGCCGCTGCCCGCTTGCGCAGTTGGATCAATGGCGGTGAATTGACCGCTGAACGAGAGGTTCCCGCGCGGCTGGCCAATTTGAAGAAGATTGAACTGGTCAAAGCGGAATTGAGGCCCGGTTTTGATCAGATGTTTCCCATGCACCCAACTCAGCGTGTCATTAACTTGAATGACCTGGCTTGTGCTGCGCGTCGGTGTAAACAGCGGCTCACCCAGTCCGGCGTACGCGTTGGGCGCGAACCAGGTCAGCCCATTGACTGCCGGGTTGTTCGGAACGCCAGGCACTTGCAGTCCGGCCGGCGGATATTTCTGGCCATAAGAGGGTGAATTGGCGACATACCAAACCCAGTTGAATCCAAACCGTAGCGAATTCACCAGATTCGGATTGATGGTGTCGGTCAGGCCGATCACCGCTCCGTACGAAGTTAGAGGCCGATTGCCGGTGTTGTAGCCGCCTCCGTCCGCAATTCCCGAAAATACCGGCGCCTGAAACCGAGAGTCCTTAATGAGTGAAAATCTTTCGAAGAGCTGCATTCTATCAGTCAGGTTTTCATCGACCTTGGCGTCCATCTGATCGGTTTGCTCATATCCCGGCGCGTTGACCACGTAATTGTTGGCCGTTCCTGGCAAGTTTGGCGAGGGATATAGCGCGGCATAGTTCAGACCCAAGGTGCTCATGCCAGCGCTGGGGATTATGTTCGCTAGCCCGGCGATAGGGTTGTTATTGCAATCAAAACCAAATCCTATCCGCACTACCACATTGTTCACCGTGCAGTTAGTGGCGGGATTGGGATTATAGATTTCATTCTGGAAGACGGGCCTACCAGCTGCATCCACGCAAGGTGAAGTTCCATTTGCGCCACACGTCATCGACTGCGAACCAAGAATTCCGCTGAAATCTCCAATTCGTTCGTTGGATGTGCCGTTTGTGCCGTCGGTCGGGACGCTGGCAAAATCCGTCTGCGCCTGGTGGATCCTTAACCCTTCGTAGTCGAGGAAGAAAAATACCTTATCTTTTGCTATCGGTCCGCCTAGCGTTGCTCCAAACTGATTTTGCTTGTATGGCGCTTTCGCGACGTTCGACCCAAAACCGTATTGACTCGCATCAAACGCCTGATTGCGAATGAACTCCCAGGCTTCGCCATGGAAACTATTCGTGCCTGACTTGGTAGTGGCATTGATCACGGCGCCGCCGCTGCGCCCGAATTCCGGGGAATAGTTCGAGGTCTCAATCTTGAATTCGGCGATCGCGTCAACACTGCTGAGAATAGCGACGTCTCCGTTGTCGTTGGAGTTGTTGTCGATTCCGTCGAGGATGAAGTTGTTCTGATCGCCACGCATGCCATTCACGGCGAAACTGCCGCCAGCGTTTCCGTTCGTGGGTGTGCTCCCGCCGTTGACCGGCCCCTCTATGACTTTGGACACGCCTGAAGTCAGCTCCGCAAGATCCGTGTAGCGTCTGCCGTTGAGGGGTAACTCCTCCACTTGCTGAGCGGCGACCACGTCTCCCAAGGTAGCAGTTTCAGTTTCCAGCAGCGGGGCCTCACTGATGACTTCCGCGGTTTGAGTGACTGACCCAACGTGAAGCTGGAAATCGAGCCGCTGGTTCTGCTGAACATCAAGCACAACGTTCTGCCGCGTTTCCATCTGAAAACCGGTCGCCTGCGCGGAAACTGAATAGGTTCCGATCTTCAGCGGAGTGATCACGTAATTGCCGTCGGAGGTAGTCTTGGCAGTGGTCTTGACGCCGGTGTCCATTTCAGTCGCGGTCACCGTGACGTTGGGCAGTACCGCTCCGGTGGAATCCCGGATCGTGCCAGTCACAGTTGCGGTATCAACTTGCGCCCACCCAGCCACAGTTGTGGTGAGAATGCAAAGCAGGAGGACAGCGAATGTGGCTTTCATGACGCTCCCCTGGACATCTCAAGAACTCATTGAAGGGTGACATCCCTCAATTCTGCGCGACTATAGTAATGTTGTGCGCGTTTTGTCAAGCATATTGCGCATATTTGAGCGATTCAAGCTGAACTCGGCCTTCCCCGCATTACCGACGAGAGCGCAATTCGCCCTTTGGAACCGCCTGCCCGAGCCAAGGAAGTTGTTGGTGAATGGCAGCCCTGACGCCCTAGATGGATGTCTCGAGTGCCGCGGTCAGTAAGCCAGCGGAATCTCGGTCGGCCGGCACCTTCACGAGTGAAAATGCGGGAGCTGCTGAATCTTCGGGTGAACCAGTTTGATGCTGCCGACCGCACAATCCGACTGAATGCTGGCGAAACCAAGAACGGCCAGGGAAAGGTTGGCAGTGCTCACGGGTGCCGGTTGACTGCTCATTCGCGAGTGTGTGCTGGATAAGATGCGGATTATTACGTGTTCACTCGGAGCGGCAGGCCTGTACGCGATTTTTGCGGCGCATGGACAAAAGTGACCGAAGCTGCTGGCGTGCCGAGCTTGTTGTTTCACGATCTGCGGCGGAGCGCAGTTCGCAGCTCAGCACGGCTCGCTCGGGTATTCCAGAGCGATTTGCGATGACGATTCGGGACAGATGACGATTCGGGACAAAAGATGCGCGGTGTTTTCGACCGATACAACATCATAAGTGAAGGCGATCTCCGCGAAGCGGCATGCAAGATGAACCGCGAAAACCGGAACGTAACCCAACTCAGTCACGATTCGGTCACGGTCAAGCCTTCCCCGACCATCGGGGCAGTGAACTGATATAGTCTTTTCAAGTACTTCAGAGCCCGCCCGGGTGGCGAAACTGGCAGACGCACGGGACTTAAAATCCCGAGTTCCGAAAGGGACGTACCGGTTCAATTCCGGTCCCGGGCACCACTTCCCTCATTTGATATCCGCTTATATCCGCCCTTACTCACCTCGGCCCAGCGCCATGTGCTGCGGCGCGCGTGTTGCTCGCTCCCAGCCGCGCCGAGATGTTGCCGAGAATTGCCAGCGACTCCTCCAATTGCCGCGACCACGGTATGCCGCAACTCAGCCGCAAGCAGTTGCCAAACTGGCCGGTGGCGGAAAACATCGGTCCCGGCACAACCGCAATTTTTTGTTGAAGCGCTTTTTCAAAAACCGTGATGGCATCGATCGGCTTCGGCAATTGAACCCATAATAAAAATCCTCCCGCGGGACGAGTCACACGAGTGTCCGGAGGAAAATACTGCGCGATGGCCCGGCTGGCCATCCGCAGGCGGTCTGCCAGCAATATCCGCACTCGCCGCAGGTGGCGCTCATACCCGCCCGACTCCAAGAACTTCGCAATCACCTGTTGCGATAACGATGGCGCGGCGATGGTGTTGATGAACTGCAACTGTTCGACCGTGGACTGCCAACGCCCGGCCTGCACCCAGCCTACGCGGTAGCCGGGGCCAAGCACTTTGCAGAATGATGACACCAGCATCACCAGCCCTTCGCTGTCGTAATACTTGATGGTGCGTGGGCGCGGCTCTTCGAACGCAACGTCGCCAAAAAGATCGTCTTCGATGATCGGCACCTTATATCGCTTGGTCAGTTCGGCCAGAGCGCTTTTGACATCGTCGGAAAGGACATAGCCAAGCGGGTTGTGGCAATTCCCGATGATGATGCTCGCGCGTACGCGCTTTCTCCGCATCGCGTGCTCCAGCGCATTCAGGTCCATTCCGGAGCGGGGATCGGTGGGAATCTCCAGAGCTTTCATTCCGAGCGACTGGATCAGCTGCAGAATCCCGAAAAAAGTTGGGCTTTCGACTGCGATCACATCTCCAGGTTTCGCCACCGCCCGAAGACACAGGGTGAGGCCCTCCATCGCGCCACCTGTGGCGATGATCTCTTCCCACGACGATCTTCCGATTTGCCGCGAAGCGTGCTTTGCAATCTGCCGACGCAATTCAGCATGCCCCGGCGGAAACTCATACCCACAGCTGTGCGCAGGGTTTTCGCGAATGATCTGGCGGATGGTCTGATTCAGCTTGCGCACGGGATAGAAGTCCGAGCTTGGAACGGCTGCCCCAAGTTGCAACGCCCCCGCAGCTGCCCGCAACTGGAGCAATTGTCCTAGCCTAAGATCAAGGCCTGTGTCGCGGGGAACGGAGCGCAGCGGCTCAAAACCCGGCTCCGGCGCCAGATCAGAAAAAGGAACGCGCACATAGAAACCCGATCGTGGCCGAGCTTCGATCAGCCCCCGGTTCTCCAGCCAGAAATACGCTTGCAATGCAGTGGAAGTGCTGACCTGCCATCCTTTCTTAATGGTGCGAATCGACGGCACCCTTTCGCCTACGCGTAGAGTGCCGGCCCGGATCTGGCGCTCGAGCTCCCGGGCAACCCCCAAATACAGAGGGCGCTCTGCGTCGCGACGAGGGCGACGATCTGTACCTGTACGTGCAACACGATTCTGCATCTGACCGTTTCTTTCTTCGTGTTCTAGTCTATCTTTGATCGGCGATTCGAGGAAGTGCAAATGCGCGAAAAGGTGATTACGTCCGCTGCTCCTGCCCCCATAGGGCCATACTCCCAGGCGATCCGGGCGCGTGGATTCATGTTTGCAAGCGGCCAGATTGCTGTCGATCCAGTAACTCAACAGATGGTGCCGGGCGGAATCGCAGAGCAGACGGAACAAGCCCTTAAGAACGTTGCGAATCTGTTGCAAGCTGCCGGCACAAGCATTGCGCACATCATGCGTTGTGTCGTATATCTGCAAAACATGGATGACTTTGCGGCCATGAACCAGGTTTACGCCCGGTTCTTTGGCGCTGACCCTCCGGCCCGTACTACGATCGCCGTGTCTGGCCTTCCTCTTGGCGCGTTGATCGAAGTTGAGGCGACCGCGTTGCTCCCGCATTCCGAATCGTCGTAAACGTGATGCGATGAGGACTCTCGGGATCGTCGGCGGTATCGGACCCCAATCGACCATCGAGTATTATCGGCTGCTTGTTGCCGAGTTTCGCGAGCGAACGCGGGACGATAGCTACCCATCGCTGCTCATCGACAGCATCGATGTAAATCGTCTCTTGATGCTCGCAGGCCGACCCGACCGGCGGGGCCTCGTCGAATATCTTCTGCAAAGCGTTTCTCGACTCGCGCGAGCGGGCGCCGATTTCGCTTTGCTGGCGGCGAACACCCCTCACCTTGTGTTCGACGAGCTGGCTGCGATCTCGCCAATTCCGTTGGTGAGCATCGTGCAAGCCACCTGCGATTTTGCGCTCGCGCATGGACTCAAGAGACTCGGGCTTTTCGGCACTCGTTTCACCATGCAGGCGGGCTTCTACCAGGAAACATTTGCACGAGCCGGTATGGCAGTCATCATCCCTGACGTTGAAGAACAGAACTTTATCCATGAGAGCTATGTGCGCGAGTTCGTCAACGGAATTTTCTTGCCCGAAGCACGTGAATCGCTACTGCGCATAGTACAAGCGATGAAGAAACGTGATCGTATTGAGGGCTTGATCCTCGGAGGTACAGAGTTACCTTTCATTCTTCCCGATGGGAGCGACGAGATTCCCTTTCTCAATACGACCCGCGTCCACGTCAATGCAGCTTTGGAAAGACTGGTGCCCAAATCGCCACATGGCTAAATTCGATCGAGCCGCGGGAGGAAGTTATCTGTACCCATACTAATGAACACTCTCTGCATCTGTCCCCATTGTGATTCTTTGAGATAATCTTTCGACAGAGTCATCGTGACCCGATACCAAGGACGTGCTAGATGCACAAAGACCTGAAGAACTCGTCATTGGAAACCGTGCTGATCCACGGCGATCGGGAATTGAACATGACATCGGCGGTGGCGTCGCCGATTTATCAGACCGCG